>Ga0209023_10005255_pt1 | contig 14244 bp, 11 predicted proteins | sample LakOneMetagenome_FD_187468 | JGI IMG/M metagenome (GOLD analysis project Ga0209023, IMG submission 187468) | Freshwater and sediment microbial communities from Lake Erie, Canada (SPAdes) (version 2) | ecosystem: Environmental > Aquatic > Freshwater > Lentic | place: Lake Erie, Canada...
CCGGTGGTGGGCATCGTGGTGCCGATCGTGGGCCTGCTGAGTCGGCTGCTTGATGCGGCCACCCTGCGCGGCGTCGACGTGCCTCGGCTGCTCGAAGCCATAGGTGCCACTTTGGGCCTCGCGCTCGCCGCCGCGCTCGTGGCGGCGGTGCTCGCCCTGCCGATAGCCGCGCTCGCCGCCCGGTATCGCGGCCGGCTGGTGGGTATGGTCGAGGCCGTCGGTTTCCTCGGCCACGGCCTGCCGGGCATCGTCGTCGGCCTCTCCCTGGTGTTCTTCGCCCTCGGGGCCGTTCCGGCGCTGTACCAGAGCTCGGTGGTGCTGATCTTCGCCTACGTCGTGCTCTTCATGCCGCGGGCGATCGGCAGTATGCGCAGCGGGATTGCGGCCGTTCCCGGCAGTCTCACCGATGTGTCGCGAATGCTCGGACACTCACCGCTCGTGACGTGGTGGCGGGTCACAGCCCGGTTGGCGCTGCCCGGCATCGGCGTGGGCGCCCTGTTGGTGGCCATTTCAGTCATGAAAGAATTGCCCGCAACGCTCTTGCTTCGACCGACGGGGATCTCCACGCTCTCCACGGAGCTGTGGAGCCGTACATCGGTATTTGAATTCGGTGGTGCCGCACCCTATGCGGCGGCGCTTGTGCTGCTCGCGGCGGTGCCGACGGTGATCCTGTCGGGTATTCGCGGAGTGGCGAAGGAGGAACAGTGACCTGGGTGACCGTTAAAGGATTAGGCGTGTCCTACGGAGAGACCGCCGTGCTCGAAGACGTCGACCTCGGCATTCCCCGAGGCAGCCTGGTGGCCGTGCTCGGCCCGAGCGGATGCGGCAAGACCACGCTGCTGCGCGCGGTCGCGGGATTGCTCCCCGCTGCCGCCGGCACGATCCGGGTGGGGGACCGCGTGGTCTCCGCACCGGGCGTGCAGCTCGCCCCGGAGAAACGCGGGATGGGCTGGGTGCCCCAGGACGCTTCGCTGTTTCCCCACCTCACCGTGGGTGAGAACATCGGCTTCGGGCTCCCGCACGCCAGCAGAGCGGACCGGGCCGCCCGTGCCGTGCGCATCACCGAGCTGGCCCAACTGGTGGGCCTGGACGGGCTCATCGATCGGGCGCCCTCGCAGCTCTCGGGCGGGCAGGCCCAGCGCGTGTCACTGGCGCGGGCGCTCGCGCCCCGCCCCGATCTCATGCTTCTGGACGAGCCGTTCGCCGCCCTGGACCCGCTGCTGCGCTCTGCGCTGCGCACCGAGGTTGCCGCGCTGTTGCGGGACCAGAAGAACACGAGCCTGCTCGTCACCCACGACCAGGAGGAGGCGCTCTCCCTCGCCGACTACGTGGCCGTGATGCGGGGCGGCCGCCTGCTGCAGTGGGGCACCCCGGCGCAGGTGTACGAGCACCCGGTCAGCCTCTGGGTCGCCGCGTTCGTGGGCGATACCGTGGAAATGGACGGGATCTGGGCGGATGGCCGGGTGGAGTGCGCGCTCGGGTCAGTCGACGCGGTCGCCGTCGACGCTGCCGCAGCGGACGGCACGCTAACGCGACTCATGCTCCGACCGGAATGGATCCACCTCTCACCGGCCATCACCCGCGTGGTATCCCCGGCTGCGTTGCCGGAAAGCTCGCGTGCGGTCGCGCCGCATCGCTCCGGACTCGGGTTGGAGCCGGCCGGCACCGAGCGCATCACCGCCACGGTGATCGAGATCGCGTACGGCGGCCACGACGCGCTGGTGAGTCTGAAGCTCTTCGGTGGAACCATCATTCGGGCCCGCGTGGCGGCCCCCGACCTGCCGAGGCGCGGTGACCGGGTGCGCGTCAGCATTCGCCGCCCCGCCCTGGCCTACCCCACGGAGTGACCCGGCACGGTCCTCAGCGCGCGCCGACCACCATCCACGACGCACTGCGAGCCCGCAGGGACAGGGTCACCGCGCGGGCGCCGAGGTAGCCGAGAGCGAACGCGGCCATCAGCATGGCCAAACCGACGGCCCCGGCCGGGGCGAACCACAGCACGCCGAGGGCGAGCGGCACGAAGACCGCGAGGTTCACCAGGCCGGTGAGGGCGAGGTAACGGGCATCCCCGGCGCCGATGAGCACACCGTCCAGCACGAAGACCACTCCTCCGAGCGGCATAGAGAGCCCGAGCACCACAAGCGTGGCGGGCAGCAGCTCGGTGACCGCAGCCGAGTTCGTGAACAGCTGCCCGAGCAGGCCGCTCGTGCTGATCACGAGCAGGCCGAGGGCGGTTCCGCCGAGCACGCCCCACTCGAGGCAGCGCCGCAGCACCTGCCGCACACCGGCCACGTCGTTTGCGCCGAGACCCCGACCCACCAGTGCCTGGGCGGCGATCGCGAGGGCGTCCAGGGCGAAGGCGAGGGTGGCGAACAGGGTCATCGCGATCTGGAAGGCCGCGAGTTCCGGAGAGCCGAGCCGGGCCGCAACGAACACCGCGAGCAGCATGGCCGCGCGCAGGCTCAGCGTGCGCAGGAACAACCAACCGCCGCTCCGCGCGCCCAGCAGCATGCCGGCCCGGTGCGGCCGCAACGGAGCGTTCTGCCGGCGCGCGTGCCGCACGACCACCAGGAGATAAACCGCCACCATGCCCCACTGGGCAACGACCGTTCCGACCGCGGAGCCGGAGATGCCCCAGCCGAGCAGGTAGATGAAAACGTAGTTCAACGCGATGTTGACGCCGAAGCCGATGCCGGCCACGAACAGCGGCGTTCGGGTGTCCTGCAGACCGCGCAACAGCCCGGTCGCCGCGAACACCAGCAGCATCGCGGGCAGGCCGAGCATCGAGATGCCGAGGTACGTGGCGGCCTCCGCTGTCACGGCGGCCTCGGCGCCGAACGCGGCCAGGAGAGTGGGCGTGGCGAACCAGCCGGCGGTGGCGAGCACGATGCCGAGGCCCAGGGCCAGCCAGAGGCCGTCGATGCCCACGCTCACGGCCCGCCGCGGGTCGCGTGCACCGAGGAGGCGGGCGACGGCGGGGGTCGTGCTGTACGCCAGGAAGACCATCAGACCGATGATGGTCTGCAGCACGGCGCTCGCCAGCCCGAGCCCGGCGAGGGGCGTCGTGCCGAGGTGGCCCACCATGGCCGAGTCGGCGAGCAGGAAAAGCGGCTCGGCGAGGAGCGCCCCGAGGGCGGGGAGAGCGAGGCGCAGGATATCGCGGTCGATGCCCTGGGTTTGGAAAGGTCTGATGCCGTCAACTCTAGACAACCGGGCACGAATCAGCGCAGGAATGGTCTGGCGAGCGTACCCTCGCCAGCATGAACGCAGTCATCCTCACGCGCGGCTTGCAGAAGAGGTTCGGGCGGGTGCGGGCACTCGACGGACTCGACCTCGAGGTGGCCGCGGGGGAAGTGCACGGTTTCCTCGGCCCCAATGGTGCCGGCAAGTCCACCACGATCCGCGTCCTGCTCGGCCTGATGCGTGCCAGCGGGGGTACGGCAAGGATCTTCGGTCGTGATCCCTGGACGGATGCCGCGGGCCTGCACCGCCGGATAGGCTTTGTCCCCGGAGACGTGAGCGTGTGGCCCAGCCTGTCCGGTGGCGAGACGATCGACCTGCTCTGCCGGCTGCGCGGCACCGATCCCCGGGCGAACCGTGCGCGCCGCAGCCGACTGCTCGACGTCTTCCAACTCGACCCGTCCACTAAAGGACGTGCGTACTCCACCGGAAACCGGCAGAAGGTCGCTCTGGTGGCCGCATTCGCCGCCCCGGCCGACCTGTATATCTTCGACGAGCCCACCGCCGGACTCGACCCGCTGATGGAGGCCGTGTTCCGGCAGGAGGTGCGTGCGGCCTGTGATGGCGGGGCGACGGTACTGCTCTCCAGCCACATTCTCTCCGAGGTGGAACACCTGTGCGACCGGGTCACCATCATCCGGGGCGGTGTGACGGTGGAAACCGGTTCGCTCGCCGACCTGCGGCACCTCACGCGAACCCAAGTGGGGTTCGCGGCAACGGATAACACCATTTTCAGCGACCTGCAGGCGCACTTCCCGGTAGCCCATGATCTGGCCGTCGACGCGGGGCGCGTCACCTTCACCGTGGACAGCGACCAGCTCGTCGACGTGCTGCCCGCGCTCGCCGCACTGCATGTCGCCGGCCTGACCGTGGCGCCGCCGTCCCTCGAAGAACTCTTCCTGCGGCACTATCGCGACACCGTGCCGGGACCGCCGGAGCCCGGCTCGTGAGCGCGCTCTGGCCGCTGCTGCTGTTGCGCATGCGCCGAGACCGGGTGCAAGTGCCGGTCTGGGTGCTGTCCTTCGCCGCTCTCGTGCTGCTGAGCGTGCCGGCCGTCGCGGCGAGCTTCGGCTCGCTGCCGGAGCGCGAAGGCCTCGTGCGCCTGGCGATCAGCGCACCGAGTGTGCTGATGCTGCGCGGTGTGCCGAAAGGGGCGGCTGTCGACGCCCTGCTGTTCTTCCAGCTCTTCACCTATCTGGCGGTGATGGTCGCATTCATGGCCACCTTCCTTGCCGTTCGTCACACCCGGGCGGAGGAAGAAACGGGGCGTGCATTCCTGGTCGGCGCGACCACGGCCGGCCGGATGAGTCCGGTGGTGGCCACCACAGCCCACGGAGTCGGCGTTTGCGTGCTGGTGGGCGCGGCGGTGGCCGGCGCCTTCATGGTGGGCGGATTCGACGTTGCCGGATCGCTGCTCTGCGGCGTAGCCCTCGCCGCCACCGGCGTGACTTTTCTGGGCATCGGCATGCTGGCCTCCCAGATGATGCGCACCAGCCGGGGCGCGAACGGCCTGTCATCGGCCGTGATCGGGCTGGCATTCGTGTTGCGTGCCGCCGGGGATGCCGGTGGCAGTGTGAACAGCGACGGCTTGAGTATGACGAGCGCGTGGCTGAGCTGGCTCTCACCCATCGGCTGGGCGCAGCAGACGAGCGCCTTCACGGCGAATGATTTCACGCCGCTGCTGCTGGACCTGGGGCTGGCGGCGGTCGTCTTCGGCAGTGTGCTGGTGCTGCAATCCCGCCGCGACCTCGGCGCCAGCCTGATCGCGGAACGCGCCGGCCGTGAGAACGCAGCGGTCACCCTGCGTGGTTCCCTCAGCCTGGTGCTGCGTCTGCAATGGCCGGCGATCACCGGCTGGGCGATCGTCGGCTTCTTCTTCGGCCTGCTCGCAGGCACCCTGGGGGAGACCGTAGTCGAGCTCGTGACCTCGAATGCAGCGGTACTGGCCGCACTCAGCAGCATCGCGGCGAACCCCGCCGCACAGGGAGGCAGCGGCTCCGCGTTCCTGACGGAGGGCGCCATCATCGATGTCTTCGTGGCGGCGATGTTCAGCATTGTGGGCGTCATCGCGGCGGTGGCGGCCATCCAGGCCATCATTCGCATGCGTCAGGAGGAGGTCACCACGTCGGCCGAATTGCTGCTGTCCACTCGGCTCACCCGCACGCGCTGGCTGCTCGACTACCTGTTGGTCGGTGCCGGCGCGAGTGCGCTGGTGCTGCTCATGGGCGTGATCGGTGCGGCGGTAGCGCTGACTCCCACGGCGAACGCGGTGGATCGGATGGCCATCGTGGCCCAGGCGGGGCTCGCCCAGCTGCCGGCAGCCTTGCTCGTGCTGGCGATCGCCGCGCTGTTGTTTGCATTCGTGCCGCGCTGGGCTGTGGGCCTCAGCTGGGGCGTGCTTCTGCTATCGCTCTTCATCGGCCAATTCGGGGCGTTGCTGGGCCTGTCGGATGCGGTCCGCGCCATGTCGCCGTTCACCCACACACCGCTCGTGACCGAGGCGAACACCGATTGGAGCGGCACGTGGGGAATGCTCGGGCTTGCGCTCGCGGTGGCAGTGACCGCGGGCATGGGCATCCGCCGGCGTGACCTCGCGCTGTAGTCGACCCGATTGCGCTACCGGGCAGCGGGCACCCAGCGCACCGGAATAGGCTGGGGTCATGACTGATCAGGTGAGCGCATCCGGAATCGACCAGACGGAACTCGACCCGGAGGTTCGCCCCCAGGACGATCTGTTCCGGCATGTGAACGGCAAGTGGATGGTGCGGAGCGAGATTCCGGCCGATAAGGCGCGCTGGGGTTCGTTCACCCTCCTTGCCGAGGAATCGGAAAAGGCCGTACGGGACATCATCGTGGAGGCGCAGTCGGCCGAGCCCGGCACGCAGGAGCGTATGTTCGGCGACCTGTACACGAGCTTCCTCGACGAAGAACACATCGAAGCCCTCGGGGCCTCTCCCCTGGCCGCCGACCTGGCAACCGTCGACGCGATCACCTCGATTTCGGAGCTGCTGGGCGACCTCGGCCGCCTCGAACGCGGCGGGGTGGCCGGTGCCTTCCACCTCTTCGTCGACAATGACCCGGGGGAGCCCGAGCGCTACCGCGTCTTCATCGAGCAGGGCGGCCTGGGGCTGCCCGACGAGTCGTACTACCGCGAAGAGAAGTTCGCCGCCATCCGTGAGGCCTACGTTCCCTTCGTCGGCAAGATGCTGGGCCTCGCCGGGCTGGACGACACCACCGCACGTGCCGAGCGCATTTTCCAGCTCGAAACAGAGCTCGCGGTCCACCACTGGAGCAAGGTCGAAACCCGCGACAGTGAGAAGACCTACAACCTGCGCACCTGGGGACAGGTGTCGGCCCTCGCCGCCGGCGCCGACATCGACCTATGGCGCACCGGCATCGACGCCCCGGCCGGCACTCTCGACGAGGTCGTCGTGCGCGAACCCAGCTTCATCGCCGGCCTCGCCGGCACCCTGACCGAGGATCGCCTCGACCAGTGGCGCGACTGGCTGCGCTGGCAGATCGTGCGGTCGAGTGCCTCGTACCTGTCGGGCGAGTTCGTCGAGACCAGCTTCGACTTCTATGGCCGGACCCTCAGCGGCACCCCGCAGCTGCGCGAGCGCTGGAAGCGCGGCGTTTCCCTGGTGGAAGGCGCCCTCGGCGAGGCCGTGGGCCGAATCTACGTGGAGCGACACTTCAAGCCCAGCGCCAAGGAGAGCATGGACGTTCTGGTGGAGCACCTCGTGGAGGCGTATCGCCAGAGCATCAGCACCCTCGAGTGGATGACTGAAGAGACGCGCGCCCGCGCCCTCGACAAGCTGGAGAAGTTCACGCCGAAGATCGGTTACCCGGTGAAATGGCGCGACTACTCCGCCCTGTCCATCGGCGCCGCAGACCTGATCAGCAATATCCGTGCCACGAACGAGTTTGAATTCCAGCGCGAACTGGGCAAGATCGGAAAGCCGCTCGACCGTGACGAGTGGTTCATGACCCCGCAGACCATCAACGCCTACTACAACCCCGGTTTCAATGAGATCGTCTTCCCTGCCGCCATCCTGCAGTTCCCGTTCTTCGTCGCCGAACGCGATGCCGCGGAGAACTACGGTGCCATCGGCGCCGTGATCGGCCATGAGATCGGCCACGGATTCGACGACCAGGGCTCCAAGTACGACGGCGACGGTCGCCTCACCGACTGGTGGACCGAAGCGGACCGGGCGGCCTTCGAGCAGCGCACCGGCTCGCTCATCGCCCAGTATGACGCGCTCTCCCCGCAGCAGGTTCCGGAACACCGGGTCAACGGCGCACTCACGATCGGTGAGAACATCGGCGACCTCGGCGGACTCTCCATCGCCTGGAAGGCCTACCTGTTGTCCCTGGGCGGTGAGCAGCCGGCGATCGTCGACGGGCTCACCGGCGCCCAGCGCTTCTTCTTCTCCTGGGCACAGGCCTGGCAGATGAAGCTGCGCGACGCTGAGGCACTTCGACTTCTGTCGATCGATCCGCACTCCCCGAATGAATTCCGCTGCAACCAGATCGTGCGCAACATCGACGAGTTCTACACGGCATTCGGTGTGGTCGAAGGCGATGCCCTCTGGCTGGACCCGGAGAAGCGCGTCACGATCTGGTAGCCCGTGGGTCCCCTGGGTTAGGGTAAATGCGGGGACACCCCAACCCAAGGAAGGCCCGTCGAGAGTGGTTATGGCAGTTCGGGATTCTGGCAAGCGGTCACAGCGTCACTCCGAACACCTCGGCAAGCACCTCGGTGCGGACCTACCCGAGAATTTTGCCCGCGGCTTCGAAGCGCTCGCCGATCTCGCTGTCAGCGGGGTGCAGGTATCTGCTCGTGCCACTGACCTGACCACCGGGCGGGCACTGTTCTCGGTGGACGATCACGTGGTGATGCCCACCGCGAGTGTGGGGACGGTACTGCTGCTGATCGAAGTGGCTGCCCGCTTGCGTGACGAGGATTTCGGCGGATTCACGGTTCTCGACCGGACTGTGGCCGATTCGGTCGCCGGCCCCGGCCTGTGGCAGCACCTGCAGATTCCGTCATTGCCGGTCGCCGACCTGGCCGCGCTCGTGGGCTCGTCCAACGACGGCCTGGCGACCAACGTGCTCATTCGCGCGGTCGGACTCGACGCTGTTCATACGAGAACCGAGCAACTCGGCCTCAGCCGTTCCGCGCTGCTCGACCGAGTGCGTGACCACCGCGGGCCCGACGACGCGCCGCAGCTGTCGGTCGGAAGCGCCCAGGAACTCACCTGGCTCTTCACTGCGCTGGCCCGAGGGGAGATCATCGACGCTGACACGAGTGCCCGGGTGCTCGGCTGGCTGTCGCTGAACACGGACCTCACTCTCGTGGCCGGCGCATTCGGGCTGGACCCGTTCGCGCACCGCGAGGGCGACCATGGGCTCTTGCTGGTGAACAAGACCGGTGCTGATGCCGGTGTGCGCAGCGAAGTGGGAATTCTGCGCGGCCCGCGGGCCGGCGTCACCTACGCCGTTTCGATGTCTTTCACCGACACGGACCTGCCGGCGCGTCTGGCCGTGCTGGACGCCCTGCGCGCCATCGGCCTGGACCTGCTGGAATACGTGCACTGACGGCGCGCACGGGGAAGAATCCCCGAGACCGCATCGACGGTGCGGATGGCCTCATCAGTCCGCTGGGGTGACGTTGAGATGCACTTCGACGGTCTCGATGGGGGATTCCTCCCACGGGCGCATCAGCGTGAGCGTGAGCCGGCCGGGGCCGTCGGTGAGTGCCTGGAACGTGAGGATGCGCCCTGCCGCAGCCCCCGGCATGGCACCGCGGAAGTGGTCCAGCCGGTCGTCATCGAGACGCAGGTTCACCGGTTCCCGGTCGATCTTCCACACGTAACCCGCGCCGCCGATCTGGTTCAGGCGAATCTCCAGCGTGTCGCCGACTTCGAGGTCGGCGACAGCGCCGGAGATAGGGTTGTCCAGAACCAGATGGCTCACGATCACCACACATACATAGAGCTGATCGTTCCGGCGGGATTCTCGTCGGCGTACGGCGCGGATGCGACGGCCCGCGCGTGAGCGGAGAGCAGCGTCAGGGCCGTGGAGCCGACGTCGGTGAGCGGGTCGAGCCGCTTCCACCCCGCCGTCTGCAGGAAGACCCAGGCATTGCGGTTGCTCTGTTCGGCCCACAGCGCCGTGATCAGTTGACCGCTGAGCGTCGTACCGGCGCTTCTGCGTGCCAGCAGGGTGCCCGGAGGGTCCATATCAGGGGTTCCGGCCGGGGCCGCCTCGACCTCGATCTCCGAGGGGGACAGTGCGAACAGGTCGGCCAGGTCCTCGGCGGACAGCTGGCGGGGCATCGTGTCAGTGGGCCGCGGGGCGGCGGCGGATGTTCGGCCGCCACCCGTCCGGTTGTTGGTCATCGTCATCGTGATGGTCCTTTCTTGTGTGGTGCTCAGTATGAATATGTCTGGGTGATGGCGCCATCATCGGAGAAGGCGTTGACATAGGCGCTCTTCTCCTTGGCGGTGAGCAGGTCGGCGAACATGGCCAGATGTGCGGTTCCGGTTTGACCGCCGACGCGCAGCCATCCGTTGTCTTGCACGTAGACCCAGCCATTACGGTCGTGACCGGTGGCGTAGGCCCCCAGCACCTTCTTGCCCGCTGTCCAGGTGCGCAGGTAGACGCCGGTGACGCCCACATTGGCCCAGGAATCTATCCAGCACTCGCCGTACTTGATGTACCCGAATCCGCCCATGCCCCAGCTGGTGCCCCAGCTGTTCTTGATGATCCAGGCGCCCAGCGTGTCGTCGTACCCGACGATCGCCACGCAGTGCCCGCCCTCTTCCACGCCCGAGACATGCTGGTACACGCCCGAATGGTAGCTGAAGAAGTCGGTGTACACGACGAAGCAGCCCGTGACGGGGCCGTACGTGGTGAGGTGATTCTTTATCGACTGCACGTTGTTGGTGATGTCGGCAGTGGCTGTCGCCTTCGCGCGATGTTGCTCCCAGGTGGAGGGCAAGGAGCCACCGTTCGAGTTACCGGCCGAGTAGGCCCACTCCGACTCATAGGTGATGCCCCGACGGGTGGCGAAGGTGAGTGCCGGCATCGGCATCCATCCGGTGTTGCAGTCGACACCGACCGTGGAGCCCCAGCCGTAGAAGAGGTGGGCCTCGGAGAGGTCGACATCAAGGGTCGGGGTACCGCGGGTGTAACGGGCAGTGCCCTCGAGAACGGCGACCGATCCGAAGGCCACACAGGATCCGCAGTTGAGCTGGTTGCGGATGCCGGAGACGTAGCTCACACCGCCGCGGTCGTTCAGGTTGAACTGCGGGGGAAGGGCGGAGGCATCGCGTGCCTCCGTTCTGGCCACATCAGCACGGATCTTCTTACCGCGGGCATTGAGGATGGCCCGGTCCTCGTCGCTGGGCAGCGGCACGCCGAGCAGCGTCGTGCGTTGGTTCCGGGACATGCGTGTGAGGGCGTTCTCACTGGCCTCCCAGGGATTGTCCGCTTTCTCGAGGACTGTCCTGATCGAGGCGACATCGAACTTGTCTGACTCAGCCATTTCTTTTCCTTCCTATCGGGCGCTTTGGCCGTGACCGGCGGGTGAAGCCGGTGCTCTTCCAGCATCCAAACGCACCGAGCGTTACCGAGGCGTTACCCCGGTGGCAGTGCCGGCCAGTCTCGCGGAGGAAGGGTCAGTCGCCGAGGTAATCCTTGAGGCGCGGCACACGCAGCAGGACCAGAGCACGTTTCTCGAGCTGGCGGATTCGCTCGCGGGTGACCTGGAACATCGCAGCCAGCTGGTCGAGGGTTTGGGGCTCATCGCCGTCGAGCCCGAACCGGGCCCGGAGAATGGCGCGCTCACGGTCGGGAAGACCGGCCAGGGCCCGGTTGATGTCGTGGGTCTGCATGGCCTGAGCGGCATAGTGATCGGGTTCGGGCAGGTCGTCGTCGACGATGATTTCGGAGATGACGGCGGCCCCGTCGCCGACCGGTGTCTGCAGGGACAGCGGCTCCATGTCGTAGCCCAGCAGCTTCAACACGTCCGAAATCTCGAGCTCGGTGGCCTCGGCGAGCTCCGGCACCGTGGGGGACCGATCGAGGCCGACGCTGAGCTCACTCTGGGCACGCTTGATGCGATTGAGCTTCTCGGCCGTGTGTGCCGGAAGGCGGATCATTCGAGCCTTGTCGGCGATGCCGCGATGGATGGCCTGGCGGATCCACCACGTGGCGTAGGTGGAGAATTTGTACCCGGACATGAAATCGTACTTCTCCACCGCTCGGACGAGACCGATGTTGCCGTCCTGCACGATGTCCATGATGGGGGTGCTTCGTCCGGCATATCGCTTGGCGATACTGACCACCAATCGCAGGTTGCACTCGATGAATCGGTTGCGGGCTCGCTGACCGTCACACACGAGGTAGGTGAGTTCACGCGCAAGCGTTGGGTCGCAGGAACCTCCGCTGAGGCGGGCTTCCGCGAACAGGCCTACTTCAATCTGACGCGCAAGGTCGACTTCCTGATCCGCGGTGAGCAGCGACCCGTTTCCGAGGCGGTGCAGGTAAGCGCTGAACGCATCGCAGGAGGCGTAGTCGTAGCCGGTGCTGGCGGTCGTGTTCGTCGTCGTCGACGAGGCTGCCGAGGAAGTCATCAGGGGTGCCCTTCGTTACGTCGAGTGGTGTTTTCCCACAGCTTGAGTGTGGTGAAAGCCGGAGCGTCAAGGTAGGGCCTAACGTCCCGGGTAGCGTGCTCAGGACGGATCGGCAGAATTCAGAAGACCCGTTTACCGGGGGTCCTCGCGGTGCTATAAGGGTCGTGTTCGGGCCTGGTGCCCACCCGTTCGGAGATCGGAGCCTGTGAAATGAGCGCATTTTCAGCGGCGCGGCGCGCTGCAGTCGTGCAGCCGCCCCGGCAGAACATCGACGGCAAGCCGCGGCCGGGGCTGGGAATCCTCAACGATCTTGCCGCGTACCTGCCGTCGGAGGGAATCGCCGTCTACATCGCCGTCATTGCCTTCGGATCCACGGCCGGCAGCGTGGCTGTTCCGTGGGTGGCTCTGGGTGCTGCCCTGTTACTGAACGCCATTGTGACCATCGTCGTCTACTCCTCGTTGAGCGACGCGGCTAATCGCCCGGGTACCGGACGGCTGGTACTCCTCGTCGTGGTCACCAGCCTGCTGTCCGTGGTCTATATCGCTTCACTGGAGGGGAATCCATTCCAGACAAGCTGGGGGCTCACCTTGCTGTGGCCCGGCATCCTGGCCATTATTCTGGTTGCGGTGATGCCGTTCCTTGCCCCGGTCCTGGGGCTGCGCCGGCGCGAAACGGACACGAACTAGATCACAGGGCCGACGATCCCTCCGGGTCGCGCTGATCACGCCGGCTCTGGCCTGTTCGTCGACGCAGCTCGGCTGAGATTTCATGGGCATGCGGCTGAATCATGTCCGGGGCATCAGTAGGCGTGGCAGGATCAGGGGCATGGCAAAACTGGAGAAGACCGTCACGACCGTATTGCATAACGACACCCTCGCCGCCGTTGCCGAGGCCGGCATCGTTCAGATTCCGCGCTATGCCCGCACGGGTCTGACCGCCGGGATCATGCATTTCGGCGTGGGCGGCTTCCACCGCGCGCATCACGCGATGATGATCGATGACCTGCTCGGCCAGGGACTGGCACGGGACTGGGCCATCTGTGGAGTGGGGGTCATGCCTTTCGACACGAAGATGCGGGACGCGTTGATCGCCCAGGACGGCCTCTATACGCTCGTCGTGAAGCACCCGGACGGCCGCCTCGATGCCCGGGTGATCGGCTCGATCATCGACTTCATGTACGCCCCCGACGACGTGGAGGCCGTCCTCGAGCGGCTGGCGAGTCCCGCGGTGAAGATCGTCTCGCTCACCGTCACGGAGGGGGGCTACAACATCCATCCGGTCAGCGGTGAATTCGACCTGGCACATCCGCTCGTGGTGGCCGACCTGGCTGCGGATGCTGTGCCCGCGACGGTCTTCGGCCTGGTGGCCGAAGCGCTGCGTCGCCGGCGGGACCGTGGCGTCAGCCCGTTCACCGTGTTGTCGTGTGACAACCTGCAGGACAACGGCCGGGTGGCGCGCCGATCCTTCGTGGCCTTCGCCACGGCGAAAGACGCCGAACTCGGCGCGTGGATCGACGCGTCGGTCACCTTCCCCAATTCGATGGTGGACCGCATCACGCCCGTGACCACGAATGACGACCGCGCTCAGATAGCCCAGACCTTCGGCATCGACGACCAGTGGCCGGTGGTGTGTGAGCCATTCCTGCAGTGGGTGATCGAAGATGAATTCATCAACGGCCGCCCGCCCTACGAGAAGACCCGGGCACAGCTCGTCTCCGACGTGGAGCCGTATGAACTAATGAAGCTTCGCCTGCTCAATGCGAGCCACCAGGGGCTGTGCTACTTCGCCCATTTGATGGGATATCGGCTCGTGCATGACGCTGCGGCGGATCCGCTGATCGCTACATTCCTGCGCACGTATATGGACCTCGAAGGCACCCCAACGCTGAAGCCGGTTCCCGGAATCGACCTCGACGACTACAAAACCCAGTTGATCGAGCGTTTCTCCAACCCGGGTGTGCGAGACACCGTGGCGCGGCTGTGCGCGGAATCCTCCGATCGTATTCCCAAGTGGCTGCTGCCGGTCGTTCGCGAGCAATCGGAACGCGGAGGAGCGCTCGAGCTGTCGGCGGCCATCGTGGCGAGCTGGGCTCGGTACGCCGAGGGCGTCGACGAGCAGGGCGAGCCCATCGACGTGGTCGACCGCATCACGGAGCGTGTCATGACCAGCGCGGCCGGCTACGGCACCGACCGGCACTCCTTCCTGCGCGACCGGGACCTGTTCGGCGATCTGATCGACGATGCGCGATTCGTGGCGGCCTACGATCGGGCACTCAGCCTGCTTCACGAGATCGGCGCACGTCGCACCCTCGCCGTTCTGCTGGGCGTCGAGGACGCCATCGATCCTGCCCTGGCTGCAGCGAAC
>Ga0209023_10005256_pt1 | contig 14243 bp, 8 predicted proteins | sample LakOneMetagenome_FD_187468 | JGI IMG/M metagenome (GOLD analysis project Ga0209023, IMG submission 187468) | Freshwater and sediment microbial communities from Lake Erie, Canada (SPAdes) (version 2) | ecosystem: Environmental > Aquatic > Freshwater > Lentic | place: Lake Erie, Canada | collected...
GTTATAGCAATAGTTGTTAGAAGAATTACGCCTTATGATTTATCTCCCATGGGGAGTAGAACACCTTTTTAATTTAAACAATAAGAACATGGCAAGATTATTTGTTTTCGGTATTGGCGGCACAGGTTCAAGAGTGATAAAATCGCTTACTATGCTGCTTGCTTCAGGAATGAAGCCCGGCAATTTCGATACTGTTATTCCTATTTTAATCGATCCTCATAAGGATTTGAATGAACTTAACGAGTGCAAGAAGTTAATTCGACTATATTCAAGAATTAACGAAAGCATTTATCAGGACTCGACAAATGTAACTGATGGATTTTTTCGAACAAAGATGACTACACTTAAGTCTGTATCTTCCGATAAATCCCTTAAGGATGATATAGAATTTGATGAACGGCATAACGAGCCATTCGGCGATTTTATCAACAAAACTGGAATAAGGCAGAAAAGTCCAAGAACGTTGGATTTACTTTCGCTTCTTTATTCAGATAAAAATTTTTCGCAACCACTTTCTGTCGGATTTAAAGGCAATCCTCATATGGGAAGTGTAGTATTGAATTCTATCATTGGTGGGCCTGCTTATAACGCTTTCAAATCTACTTTTTCAAATGGGGATAGGATTTTTATTATCAGTTCAGTATTTGGTGGAACGGGCGCAGCCGGATTTCCCCTTTTGCTTCAAAACTTTCGACAATCTGACAAGCCTGAAATTAGAGATAGCAATATAGGTGCATTGTCAATTATGCCATATTTTAAATTATCAGAACCAGGACAAACCAGTGATATTGATTCAAATGATTTTATTACCAAGACGAAATCAGCATTAACTTATTACACTCGGCCTGATTTTACAAGTTTATACGATTCTATATATTATCTAGCTGACCCCAATAAACAAATAGATCCGTATAAAAATGATGAACAGAAACAAGATAATAAAGCTCATTTAATCGAATTGCTTGGGGCTTTTTCAGTCTTTCATTTTGCTATAAATAATTCACCCCGTGGTACAGTGAATGAATATTGTATTGGTGATGATAGTGATAAAGTGAATTTTGATAATATTGGAAATTCAACTAAAGATTCACTCGGACATAATTTGACTGCATTGCATTTATTTTCGAAACTTCATCCATTGGTAAAGCAGAATGCGAAGAGTATCACTTTTTGTAAAGCCAATGATTTCACTAGGTCTTTCTTCAATGAATCTTTTTTTACAAATAGTGAAAATGGTTTGGAAAAATTCTTTCAAGATTATTATGATACTTGGATTACGGAACTGGATAACAATCAAAGGGGATTTAGTCCATTTAATTTGAAAGTGAATAAAAGTTTTAACTCGTTAATTAATGGGAAAAGCTACTCTTCAGATAAGCATTTGTTTGAGGGCATTTTTAGAAGGCCAAGCGACATAACAGATCTTTTGAATAAAGTGTCCCTTACTTCTAATAAAAAAGATATAAAGCGGCACAATGAAAGTCAAAAATATTGTCAGTATATATTGATGTGTTGTCAAGGTATTGATTCTTTTATCCATTCTAAATTTAAAATAAAAGATAATGGCAAATCATAAGTTAAATGTTACTCAGCGTAACCATGATACAACAGGTTGGCATAGATCAAATCAATTTGAAAATGATGATATCAATAACATAAAAGTATTGAATGCAAAAAATGATAAGTCTTTAAACGCCATCCCATCGCCACTAGCAAGAATGCATCTTTTTGAAGCTGCATTTACCTTAGTTCATCAAGATGAATTACATGGGACAAATTATTCAGGTGATGCTTATAAAAAACTGGTTTCAGACTGTCTCGATGTTTTTGAGCTAATTTTCAATTGGAATACCCATATTAGGGAGAATAAAGATCTTAAAATAACATCCTGGAATCGTGAAACTGAAATTGAAGCCTTGAGAAAGGAATTCTTCGAAGATAAAATAAAAAGAGAAACAGAATTGAGGCGAAAGCAAGATGAGAATCAATCTTTAAACCTTCAAGAAATCGACGGGTTTAAAGAATACCTTGTAGGTGAAACTTTAAATTTATTTTTACAAGCTGATGCTTTTTCTAAATTTAATGAAATACATATAATACTATTCAATAACAATCCAATCGCCGGAACCTCTCCTTTAACAGGTTTCTTTACTACACCTAATGATTTGAATAAATTAAATTTAATAAATCCTATAAATAAAAGAAGTTACTTTTCTAGGACGATTCCATTTAGTCAACGAGATTCTAAAATAAAGAAATTTATTTATGATTTCTTTGTCGTTCAAGGCGCCAATATTTTCACTTCTAAATTGCCAATTTCAATCTACCTTGAAAATTATGCAAAATCTATTGGTAATACTTCTCTCCAGCTGGAAATAATTAATTCAAACCAAAACACAATTTTCAATAATACTATAACACTTAAATCAAATACAGAAAAAGGTGTGTTTGATTATTTTGAAGATCACCTTATTAAAGTAAACTATCGATTAAATGAAGATTGTTTTTATACCGCTGTTAACTTGGAGAAAGATAGAAAACACGATTATTTGTTGCCTCTAACTGTTGGCTTTTTTACTGATTTTGAATTATCTGATATATCCTCTAAAGTTACTATCAATGAAAAAGAACCAGATACTATTGAAGTGACTATTAAGAACGGGGCCCAAACGCTTTCCAAAACATATAAATCCAATAAAATTAATGAACAAGATGGCACTTTGATCAATTTGTCAGATACCTATTTTATGAAACTGGATTTGGGAATATTTCCGTTCTTAAAAATTATTGATTCAGATGAATATAATGACTTTTATCGTGTAATGTTTGTTGCTCAGGATAATACGTACCAATTTAGTAATGACGATTTCAAATTGAACTTTGGTAAGGATAAACATCTTATTTATGCAAATGAAGCGACAAACTATATAATTGGTAGAGAAAATCGAACGTTACTTGAAAGAGATAAAACGCTTGTAGGGTCTACATATTATTCCTTGAATTTTTGTTTTGATTTTATTCAACTTCAATTACCCCAAATTACCGACAAGAGCGTTAAATGTATGGTAGTTCCTAAGTGGTTGCAAAAGAATTTGGGTAGTAATCAAGTTGATTTTGCAATTGATTTTGGTACTACTACTACTTTTGTTGCTTATACAGATGATCCTAATCATCAAACACTTCCCAAAAAATTTGAATTAAATGAAAAGCAAATACCAGTTGCATTGCTAAATAAACCTAGAGAAAAGAAACCAGAGATAAAGTGGATTGATTGTTTCGAACAAAATTCTGTCCTTCCTGATTTTATAGAGTTTTTTGAAGTTCAAAAGCAAGAATTTGTTCCTTCATTATTAAATAATGACAAATACAGTTTGCCATTTAGAACTGTTATGTATGAGAAGAATTCGATATTACCAAATCAAAAAAAATCGCTTAGTAATTCTAATATTGCATTTGCTTATCAAAAGGATATTGATGGTGTGACATATCTCAACCAGAATTACATAACAAATTTGAAATGGAATATCAAAACCGATTCTAAATACAAAGAGTCAATAGAGGTTTTTATTGAAGAGTTATTTCAGTTACTTAGAATCAAAACGCTGCTAAGTGATGGTAATCCGAGAAAGAGTAATATTTCCTGGTTCTCACCTTTAAGCTTCACACCGGGGGCTCAATTTGCTTATGACCAAATTTGGGGTAGTAAGTATACGCAAATCTTTAAAGGAGATGTTGGGAAACAATTAAAAAACATAACAGAATCGGAGGCTCCTTTTCACTATTACTCACGGATTATGGCGGATGCCGGAGAAGCGGAAGGAATTGAAGATACAAGTTCTGTAGTGACACTAGATATTGGAGGAGGCACTACAGATTTTATGTATTTCCGTAATGGCACTCCAAAAATTGGCACTTCTGTGTATTTTGGTGCAAATGTTCTTTGGGGCGACGCATATAGTGAATTTACTTCTGAAAAATTCAATGGAATTTATTTATCAATAAAAAATATAATAGAGGATAGATTAAAATCTTCTGAGCTCAAAAGTTTAAATGAAGAATTTAATAATAGTGCTTCCCCTTTCGGCTCCGATGAGATTATAAATTTTTGGATTTGGAATAATGATAAAACTGGAGTTCTTTCCGATCTAAGCAAAGGAGATTTTAAATTTTCCTATCTATTACATTTATCTGCGCTGGTTTACCATTCTTGTAAGATGCTTAAATTTTACAATCATCCTGCCCCAAAATGTATAATTTTCACGGGAAATGGTAGTAAATATTTAGACCTCATTCAAACGAAAAATTATATTGAAAAAATTTGTGGCTTTTTTGTTCGAGAGTTATTCGGCAATGATTTAAAAAACCCTCAGGTAATATTACCTTCTGCTAATAGAAAAGAAGCAACATGTTTTGGTGGATTGTATCAACCTTTTAATGCAAAAAGAGATTTTACCCCTGTGAATTATTTAGGATTTGAGACACCAGAAGATAACTACAAAAAATATTCCGAAATTGATCTGCGAAAGGATTTGGTTTTTGGGAAACTTGATAGTTCTTTCTCCGAATTTGTCAATTGCTTTTTTAAAATGAATGATTCATCAGATTTATCTTTTAGAAAGCATTTTGCAATTGAATCGAACTTGACCGCTCTTAAAAATTTCATGGTTTCTAAATCGAAAGAGAATTTATCTACAGGTTACGATAAACGTAGAAAACTTGTAGAAGGTAGTGATGAGATAACAGACTCTCTATTTTTCTATCCGATCGTGGGGTTAATTTATCAGGTAAATAAATTAACGCGGGATAAACTCAATGATTATATTTCTAAAACTACATTCTACGCTTTGAGCCCCGATAGCGATGATGGCTTTGATGTTTCTAGGTTAACTGCAGATAAAAGACCTGATTCAATTTTTTCAATTTCTGTTGATAATCAAAATCCAGATTATGGGGAGATTTCAATTATAGCTGATTCTTCCGCAAATAGAAGAGCAATGGCTGGCATAAATGGTTTTTTAAAATTCATTTGTGAGTTCGAGAAATTTCCTGTTGCTGGGCAAAATATTGAAGTGCTGACTCCAGGAAGAGTTGAGAAAAATAAGGAATCAGGCAAATGGATAATAACGCAAAAAATTAAAATTGAATTCAGCTCATAATTATGGAAGACGTCCAAATTGCTATCGAGATAATAATAACTATAGCTGTAGTATCGATACAGCTATTTTTTTTCTATGCAACATACCAAAAGATTAAATTACTTTCCGAACTCTTCCCTGCAAGAAAACTTGATGAATCATTTTTACAATCTTCTGATACTGTTAATGGTACAATTGAGTTAATAAAAATTGATAGTAGAATATTTGGTAAATATTTTACAGAAATAATTACATCGATAAACAAATATCTCCTTAAAAATCAAGGCGCGACAGACTTTTCTATTATTAAAAGTATCGTAGAACGAAGTATTGAAACAAGGGAAAGTTCAGTATCTGCAAATATTACTCTGCCTCTGTACATTGGATTGATGGGGACGTTTATAGGAATTATCATTGGGCTTTTAAAAATCGCCTTTTTTGGTGGGGTAATTGATGAAAATATTAATTCATTTATTGGTGGGGTTGTAATAGCAATGATTGCTAGTTTTTTCGGATTGCTTTTAACTGTGATAAATAATTCTAAGAATTTTAAAAATGCAAAAGCATTATGTGATGAAAGGAAAAATGATTTTTATAGTTTTTTACAAGTTGAGCTTTTGCCACACCTTGGGAATAGTCTTTTTGATGCTTTAGATAAACTGAAAAATAATATAAATGACTTTAATAAAAAATTCGAAACAAATATTAACCTATTTGATTCAAAATTCTCTGTCAATATTGGTTCCTTAAGCGATTCTGTTCAAGTATTGTCAGGCAATATTGGGGCTGTTGTCGACAATACTAAATCACAAAAGGAATTTTTGTTTGAATTAAAAAAACTTGGGTATAATAAACTTGCTGAATCCAATGTGAAAGTATTCAAACTTATAAATGATACTGTTCCATCTTTAATTGAATTTGTCGAAAAGCAAAAAGAGCTTAATCATCTCATTGGAAAAACTACGGATTTTGTTTCTATTATAGAAAATCTATTTAATAGAATTAAGACATTTGAAGACAGTATAAATAATCTTGGGGAAAACATTAATTCAAAACATTACTTAAGTGGGCAAATTATTGAGCGTGTCGATAAGAATTTAAACCAGCTGGACAAGCAGTTTGAATTACTTAAAGATCATGAGATACATTCCTCTGAGGCTATAGAAGCCTATTTTACTAGCCAATATAACAAAATTCAGGAGCTTACAGACAACATAAAAAGAGAGATTGAAACTGCATTAGATTTTAATCTCCAAGATAATCCTTTCCAAAAGCTTTTAGTTCTGGAAACATTAGATAAAAGTATGAGCGAAATGAACGAAAAAATGAATTTTAAAGAGGATCTTAAGAAAATAGTCGTTGATTTAAACTTCACAAAATCAGAAATCTCCGAGATCAAACAGAAATTGGGAACTGCGATTGAAAATAATAAAAGTAAACGATTTCGTAGTCCTTCTGTGGTGGATATGAATACCGAGGATGTAAAACTTAAGAAAAAAAGCCTATTAAAACGTATCACTAATTTATTTAGACGTAAACGTGGAAGCAACTCGTAAAGATTTTTTTTGGCCAAGTTATGTTGATTTACTTACTGCATTATTTGCTGTAGTCTTAGTATTATTTGTTCTTTCTTATTATAATTTGAGCAAAAAGAAGCAAGAATTAGAAAATTTAATTAAGATAAAGGAAAAAGAAGCGGCAATTTTAAATAAGGTTAAAGCTAACTTCAAGCTATTTGAGACAGAACCTGAGTTATTCTATTTTGATAATACATATAATCGGATCCAGTTAGCTTTCGAAATTAAATTTCACAAAGGACTTCAATTTTATCACATTAACAAAAATGATATTGAAGGCGATTTTGATATTATTAAACAGAAACTTGACAATTTAGGGACAAAACTTCGGGGTATCATCGACGCATTCAAAGAACAGAAAGAAAATGATCCTACTATGAAGGATATTTCTTACTTACTTGTCATTTCGGGTAGTGCATCAAAATTTCAGGGTGATGACCCGAATCAGAATTATATTTTGAGTTACGAGCGAGCTTTATCTTTACAGAGCTACTGGAGAGACAACCTAGGTATTGATTTTGATTCTCCACAATACCATGGCATTATAGAATTACAAATTTCAGGTGTTGGCTTTGGAGGGGTTGGCAGATTTAATAATCCTTACAATCCAAAGAACATTATCGATGAAGAAAAAAATCAAAGATTTATAATTGATATTGCTCCAAAAATTGGAAAATGAGATCGAAAATAGCGTTAATTTTCTTATTTGTTTTATCAACATGTACGACTAATAAATTCGCGGTTATAAATATTGTCGATGGGAATACATTGGAATTAAGTAATGGAATAATAGTTACGCTTGACCACGTAAATAAAAATGAAGAGAATGTAAAAATTATGCAAAGATATTTGCGAGGCGAGGTTATATTATTCAATGAACGAGATGAAGAAATAAAGACCTTTTCAACAGATCGTATTACTGCGATTGTTTTTAATTCTGATGGTGATTGTATAAATAATTTGCTATCTGGTGTAGCGGAAATTACCAAGGATTCAATTCCGCAGTATGAAGATACTATACCGAAAAGTAATACGGTCATTCCCTTTACGGAAGAGGATGGCGTTTTGAAAATTCCTGTTAGTATTAACGGTAAGGAGATATATTTCATTTTTGATACCGGAGCTGGATTAATTTCTATCTCACAAACGGTTGCTGATGATTTATACAGAAACGGTACACTAGATGAGAATGACTTTATTGGTAAAGGACAGTTTTCAGACGCAAATGGCGATATTACTGAAGGAACAATTATCAATATAAAATCTATTCAAATTGGGGACAGGGAGTTGAATAATGTGCAAGCTTGCGTCACTAAAGGGCAAAATGTTCCGTTACTATTGGGACAATCTGCTCTGCAAAAATTTGGCAAAGTATCAATAGATTATAATAAAAAGCAAATAGCATTTGAATAGCATCATGAAAAAGATCGTTCATATTTATTTATCGACCATTTTACTTATTTGCTCTTGTAATTCCCAAAATGATTATGCTTCATCAAATATTCCCTCCTCGGGTAAAGTAATTGCAATTGTTGATGGTGATACCTATGACATCTTACTCGATGACGATAGAACTATAAGAATTAGAATGGAGGGTATTGATGCTCCCGAAAAGGGCATGCCTTTTTATCGTGTAGCAAAAGATTATTTGGGCGACCTCTGCTTTAAAAAACGAATTCGCTTAGAAATAACAGGGAAGGACAACCACGATAGAACACTCGCTTTTTCTTATAGAGATGATGGTATTGAATTGAGCCATCAAATGATTAAGGCAGGTCTTGCCTGGCATTTTAAGAAATACTCTAAAGATTCCACGTTATCAAATTTAGAGATAGAAGCAAAAAATTTAAAGCGCGGTCTTTGGATAGATGACAATCCTATGCAGCCTTGGAGAAATAGAAAACTACATAAAGAAGGTATCTCAACAAAGGACTCGTTTAATTTTGACAAACCTTAAACAAATTTTTCAAGATTATTATGTCATCAGGTTGCAGACTTCCCTTTCTATGGCATCATCCTCGTGTCACTCACTTGTATCGTATGCCATTAGGGGAACAGGTAAAAAGACTTCTTTTATTATAATGAATTAGCGGAATGATCTACAACTTCATTCTGCTGCAGTTGTTCCGGGATACATGATTTCATAATCCAACACATTAGTATAAAATAACAGTGATTCGGCCATGTCTTTACACTTCATGATAGGAACTACTCTCATCGTTTTTATTTTCTTCTACTAAAATTAATATTTTCCCAGGAAGATTAAATAACAATAAAAAAGACATCGTAATTCAAATACACAAAATAAAAAAGAAAAAAAGCAAGCAAAATTGGCCGCTGATTAGGCATGAGTAGTCAGCAAGTTGAATGAGCAAGTGAAATTGTTTCGGCATAAAACCACAGTAACTCTCGCAGCATAATGTATGTAGAATTTATATGATTTCTTGTGAATTCCCAGATTTTTATGTTTTGTGATTAAATTAAGATGTTCTATAGTTTCTCGTGAAATTGCGAGAATCCGTTTTGACTAATTAAACGGTTGTATGATTACGTCAGAATCCTATCAGGTTTACATCTACGCCGCTAATTATTTCAGTAATAGACAAAGAGTACATATTTATTCCGCATGGTGAATCAAAAAAAAATTTTCCCCTAATCCTTTTATTGAGTTTTTAAGTCTAATAAATTCCATTACATCTCTCGGCTGCGTAGTAACCGCCATATAATTGCGTAGTAACCGCAATTTATGGTGGTGTTTTTCTTCTGAGATTGCGATTTAAACAACAAAGAATCTTTTATTAGATTCCCGATTTTCATGTTGTAAACCCAAACTAGCTTATGAGTCTCCTTCGACTCCGACTAATCATTTTTTTAATGTTGGCCTTTTACTACGGCCAGGCTCAAAAGGACAGTGTATGGCAAACCCTCAGCCGGACAACTTCTCAAAAAGCTAATCAATTAGATCAATCAATTACTAAAGTCAGTTCTAAAGTTGATAGTAGTATAGCTACGATCCAGGATATTCCCGTAAAATATTTAAAACAGGTAGATAAAAAGATTGACAAGTATAGTAACCGAATTACTAATAAAACAGAAAAGACATTAGCCAAACTGAGTAAATGGGAGAATAAGATCAAAGAGCTACTGGAAAAAGTAAGCCCTGAAACAGCTGCAAAACTTTTTGCCCCAGGCCAGATGAGTTTTGGGTTGATGTTGCAAAAACTGCAGGAAGGTAAGGCTGTAGTGCAGAATTATAAAGCACAGTATGATGAATACCGGGATAAGCTGACCACCGGGTTGAAATACATTGCAACGCAAAAGAGCCAACTGGAAAACAAATATGTAAAACCGGTAACTGGTGTAACGAAGAAAATGGATAAGCTGGAAGGAGAAATTGCCAATAGCGAATCGGTAGAAAAATTCATCAAAGAGCGGAAGAAACAATTGATGGATGAAGCTGTAAAATACATCGGTAAAAGTAAATACCTGGCTAAAATAAATAAGGAATCATATTATTATATAGAAACACTCCGGAACTACAAAGAGATCTTTTCTGATCCCAAAAAAGCGGAACAGACGGCACTTACCATCCTCAACAAGATTCCTGCCTTTAAAGCATTTACCCAAAAGAACAGCATGCTGGCTTCCCTGTTTGGCAATTCATCAGCAGATATAACGACGCAGAGTATAGCAGGCCTTCAAACAAGGGCTGCTATCAATTCACTGATACAGGATCGTGTTGCGGCCGGTGGACCTAATGCTAAAGAGATCATTTCCCAGAATATTCAGGCAGCCCAGGCTGCATTATCAGAACTAAAAGCAAAGCTTCCCACAGGTGGCAGTAGCGCAGACACGGAAATGCCTGACTTTAAACCCAATGAACAAAAAACGAAAACTTTTTTGCAACGCCTGGAATACAGTGCCAATTATCAGTTCGGGAAAGCCAATAAATTATTGCCTGCCACGATTGATATAGGATTAAGCCTTGGATATAAACTTAATAATAAAAGTATTGTTGGGCTGGGTGCATCTTATAAAATGGGCTTCGGCAGTATAGATCATCTCAATATTACCCACCAGGGATTGGCTTTAAGAAGTTTTGTAGACTGGAAACTGAAAAAGCAGTTTTATATATCCGGCGGATTTGAAATGAACCAGCAGGCAGGATTTAAAAATGTACGGGAATTAAGAAATTTTGATCAGTGGCAACAGTCGGGATTAATAGGGATCAGTAAAAAAATCTCTTTAAAAACCAAGCTTGTAAAGGGTACAAAATTTCAATTGCTGTTTGATTTTTTATACCGGCAGCATGTACCTGTAACCCAACCGGTGTTATTCAGGATCGGGTATCAATTTTAATAACTATGAATTGTATGAGTAATAAATTAAGATGCAAATCAACTATTTCTTTTTTAAAGTCATGGGTATGTTCGTGTGTTCTAGTGGCTATTACCCTGGTTAAAGCTTATGGTCAAAGCAATCCTAGCAGTTTTGAAAAAGCAGTTGACTTTTTGCCCCCACCTCCCAATGCTGCTGCGATGATACAATATGGCAACGCATCGGTTAATAAAAATACGGGTACCCCCAATATTAATATTCCTTTGTTTACTTTAAAAGGTTACAAATTATCTACTACAGTAAGTTTGGGGTATAGCTCCAGTGGTATCAAGGTTGATGAAGTTGCTTCCAGGGTGGGCATGGGCTGGTCAATAAATGCTGGTGGTGTAATAACGAGGACTGTTCGTGGTAAACCAGACGAATTAAATCAAAGAGAATATCCTAATGCTGATATTGAATTTAATTGGCCAACCTATAGTTACATGCGGAGAATAGTCGTGTCAGGTGAAACTAACGGGCGAGATGCTGAACCTGACATTTATAATTTTTCTTTTGATGGTTATAGTGGCAGTTTTGTAACAGATGGCCTTGGACATCCTTTTCTTATTAATAAAAATGGTTTAAAAATTAAATACCCCCAATCTGGCGATACATGGGATTTCAAAATTATTACTCCGGAAGGGGTTTCGTATCTTTTTGGTGGAACAGGCAAGGTTGAAAAAACCAAGCGCACTCAGAGTTGCGGTAAGTCCCGTGACTCTTATATTCCAACAGCATATTACTTATCTAAAATTATTCATTTAAATGGCGAAACTATAACATTCAATTATACAACGATTGAATATACTTATCCAACTAATGTTTCTCAAACACTCATAGAGCAATGGGGAGGTGCAAACCCAGGGAGTTGTCCTATCATGAATAGTACATGTTCTAATATTACCAATATTCAGGGGGTATTATTAAACCAAATATTAACTAACCATGATGTTTTAACTTTTAATTACATTGACAGGCAAGATTGTCCCGGAGATAAATTAGTCTCAAAAATAATTTACTCAACCTTTATCAATTCCAATAGTACAAACATTGCAATAGGGTCATTTGATTTTACTTATACTACTATTAATTCAGATGAGAGTTATAATAGTAGTCAATTTTATACCGGCGTAAATAAAACACCCTACCTGGTTTCGCTTATAGAAAATTCAGCCGATAACAATTTACATAAGACCCATTATTTTTCGTACGATCATCCTGAAAATAGGCCATCAAGACTTTCGTTTTCTCAAGATCACTGGGGGTATTTTAATGGAAAGCGAAATTTAACCTTTATTCCAAAACTGGGTGATGTGAGGGCAGCAGCTTTTCAATATAATTTCCCTACTGCAACTGCTGACAGGGAGCCAGATTTTGCTTTTAGTAGAAAAGGCTTGCTTCAAAAAATTGTCTATCCAACGGGGGGAGTAAATATGTTGTTCTATGAGCCTAATATTTATCACGAACCTTATGAAATTGATTATTCTAATACTCATAGTTTGTCGTGTAGTGTAACCGGTACTGGTACAGGAGCGCCATGGACAGAAGCTACAAAAACAGTTAGCTTTCATGTGGGCTATGAACAGTTGGCAATTTTAATTATTAACTGTACAGCAAATGCCCCTTATGAAACAATACATAATGTTGGATCCGTAAGAATTCCAAATCTAATAATAAATGGATCAGCTTTAGGAGGAACCGATAATTTTATTTGTAGTCCCAGTGACCCTCCTTCACTGGCTCATAAAATAGTTCTTGAACCCGGTGATTATACAATAGAATTAAAAGCTGCGGGATCTGAGATAACTACCTCTGCAACACTTCAATTCGCTCCTGTAGCTATACCAATATCACATCCAGATCAAATTGTTGGCGGAGTAAGGATCGGTAGAATTATTACTACTAATCCTAATGAAACGCCCATGGTAAAAAGATATTTTTATGGAACTTATGACGATCTTACTACTTCTTCTCTAAGTAAAATTTGTGGGCACCCCCTTTATTCGGCCACAGAATGGTGTAACGATGGTACAAGTCATACCATGATAGAACTACTTTATTCTTCCTCTCTACTTAATCTTGGCTTTTTTAATAATGGTTATGTGAGTTATAATTCAGTTGTTGAAAGCAATGGTGAAAACTTTGAAGGGGGAGGAACTGAAACCAAATTTTATACGGGATCTGATAATCTTGGAGTTCGGGTTTGGCCTAAGGCGTTGGCAAATGGTTCATTTGCACTTTTTGAGTGGCAAAAAGATATTCCCAACTCACCATTTAGCAATTTTAGTTCTTATGTAAATGGGAAGCCTTACAGTGAAACCATTTTGAAGAAAATGCCAAATGCGTCTTTGAAACCTGTGAAAAAAACAGAATATTTTTATACGAATGAAACCAGTTCTGAAAATACAATTTTCGGTTATTCTGTAGTAGAAAATACTCCGGAATATATGGGCCAATATGATACATTATGCGATTTAAGCGTTAACCCAAACGATAATCTTTCTTGTGCTAATAGTTTGGCCAGGGGATTGGGAAATCATCAAATGGTTCGCTATTCTGTCTTTTCCAGCTGGGTTGTTCCTGAATACACTACAGAAACTATTTATGATGAAAATGGTGAAAATTCCGTAGATAACACAACAAATTATTTTTATGATAATGCGGATAATTTCCAGCTAACAAAAACGGAATCTTATACAAGCGAAGGAAAACTCATCAGGACAACCAATAAATACCCGCACGATTTTGGAACCAATCCTGTTTACCAGGAGATGGTAAACAGGAATTATATATCTCCTTTGATCAATAGAAAGACAGAGGTAATAAATAGTGCCAATATCGCTTTATCAGAAGAACAAACTGACTTTGCCTCCTGGATCGGCGATTTTGTGCCTGTAGAAATTAAAAATGCAGTTAAAGGAAATCCACTTATTTCTGAAGGAAAAATTGATTACCGAGACAGCCATGCTAATATTACACAATTTACCAATAAAGCGGGGATTATCACTTCTGTACTTTGGGGTTATGACAGCAGGTATCCCATAGCAAAAATTATTGGGGCCGATATTGAAACGGTAATGGATCAGTTAACTGTTTCACCACCTACATTGCAGCAATTGGATGGCGAACCCCTGCTTACGGAGTTAAATCATAT
>Ga0209023_10005257_pt1 | contig 14243 bp, 10 predicted proteins | sample LakOneMetagenome_FD_187468 | JGI IMG/M metagenome (GOLD analysis project Ga0209023, IMG submission 187468) | Freshwater and sediment microbial communities from Lake Erie, Canada (SPAdes) (version 2) | ecosystem: Environmental > Aquatic > Freshwater > Lentic | place: Lake Erie, Canada...
TATTGAGTGTGCTGCCGTTGTTGGCCCAGAAGCGGCACATTTCGGCGCCAAGCGGTGCATCCAGCCGGTGTGTGGCAAAGCGCTGGCTGGTGCGCTGCCATAGCGCCGGAAACGAGTCCAGTGATGCAATTTCTTCAGGTCGGCCGGTCATGAAATATTTCTTTGCGGCCGGCGCGTAGTACTCGACAACCTCAAGCTCGTCACGCGAGCCCCAGGCCAGTGTCTTGCGAATTTTTACGCGGTCATCGGAACCGCCCGGTATTTCCGTAATGGCATTGAACGCGACGCGATCAGCCTGATCGCGCGACAGGTGCGCCTTGAGAAACGCAAACGTCCAGCCAAACACTTCCGCTGCGTCCTGCACGCGAAATCCGTGCTCCATGCCTTCGATCGTGACGAAATACTTCGAACCGCTCAACGCGTCGATCATCTGGGACGTGCGGCTGATCGGCGCCACAATGTCGGCGGTGCCGCCGATGCCGAGGTAAGGCACGCGTACGCTGCGGACGCCACCGTTGCTGTCTCCGAACGCTGGAAGGAACGGCTGGCCGGAGTAGGGCACGTAACCAACAATCGCCTTGTAACGATTGTCGCGAACGATCACGCGCTCTGCTCCGCCCCAGCTCGCAGTGATTTTGGCGCCCTGTACCAGCATCATCGCCATACCGCCGAGTGACGCGCCGAACCCAGCGATCTGATCCTGGTCAATGGTATTTGCGTATTCCGGTCTGCCCAGAAAGTAGTCCAGGCCCTGTTTGAGGCCAAGTGGCCGGATCGCCTCCATCTCGGCGATTTCGGCATACTTTGTCAGCACGTAGAAGTAGTCGCTGACATCATCAATGTGAATGCGTGAATAGCGGGCATCAGCATGAAACGGCGCGAAGACCACATAGCCTTCCGCCGCGAGCCGCGCCATGACCTGAACGTAATCGTCGCCCAGTGGCGAGCCCGCGAGGCCGTGACTCATCACCAGCAGGGGCCATTTACCGCCGGTCAGTTCGGGGTTTGCAGCAATGATCGGTGCGTCCGCGCCACGCTGCATTTTCGGGACCTTGACGCCGGAGGGCAGGACATAGTCCGAACGCGTGTTGCTTGCTGTCGTCGGATAGCAGGCGATAGCCGCATATGGCAACTGGTTGCCGCCCTGTTTTCCGAAAACGTCATTTTCTGAGGCCGTCGGCACCCGCACTGGATAGGTCAGCGCGTTAGCCGGACTGACGAAAAGTTCGGTGACGTAGTGCGAGCCGTCGGCCAGCGGATTGCCTTCCCAATAGTCCGAGGCGGCCGCGCCTGCTGCGATGCGGGAAAAGTCCTGCTCGACGTTGCTGCAGCCCACGGGATACTTGCCTGATACCGATGGGATGATGCCGCCGCTGGCATGCGCGGCAAGACTTAGCCCCGCGAGAGCCAGAACGACGAACCGGGAACCGGAGCGCATGAGATGCAAAAGATGGGTATTCATGGCTTAAGTGTTAACGATCGCACATTCGATGTCTGTCGGTCAATGCCTACGCCATGCGTCAGACCATCGACATCTATCAACGTTCAAACCGCCGTTTCGATGACGCGGGGCTTTGCGTTCGCGTCGAGTTCGAGCGCCGGCACGGGCGCTCGTGATGCCCGCTAAGTCCGCCTCGCTCGCGCGATCTGGCTCGCGAGCATCGGTAACGCGATCAACCCACCAAGTCCGAACATTGGCAGGCCGGGCGCAATCATCACCAGCGCCGCCGCAATGGCGAGGGCGCGCTCCCATCCTTTCATCTCGACAAGCATGAACCGTGACAAGGCTGCGGCAAGCAGCAGAATGCTGAAGATACAGGCCACGAAAACAACCGCAAACGCGCTCCAGGTAAAGCCCTTGGTGACCAGCAGCAGCGCCGGCGAGAACACAAAGACGAACGGCACCAGCGCCTTGCCGAGCCCAAGACGGAAGGCCGTGTTGCCGGTCTTGAACGGATCAGAGTTAGCCATACCCGCCGCCGCATAGGCCGCGAGCGCGACTGGCGGCGTAATGTCCGCGAGTACGCCGTAATAGAAAACGAAGAAGTGCGCGACGATCGGCTCCACGCCCATCTGCACAAGTGCGGGCGCGGCGACAGTGACCATGATGATGTAGTTTGCCGTGGTCGGAATTCCGCAGCCCATGAGAATGCAGACAAAGCCGGTCATGAACAGCGCGCACAGCAGCATCAGCGCCTGCTTGCTGATCAGCCAGACCGGCAGAATGGTGGTGAAGAAATCAGCCATCGAACCGGAGGCCGCGTTTACGATGTAGCTCACTTTGAACCCGACACCGGTCAGCGTGACCACGCCGATGACGAGACCAACCGTGCCTGCTGCGGCACCAACGGCGAGCGCATATTTCGCACCGGTCGAAAATGCATCGATCAACTCCACTCGCGTGAATCGCGCCGGTAGATTGAGCATTCTGAGCAGTCCCACGAACACCACTGCCGCGACGGCAAACAGCACCACGCCGTAACTTTCGAGCTGGCCTGAAATGACCAGTGCCAGCACCGCGTGCAAAGCCAGCATGATGCCGAGGCCAGCCGCAGAGTTGCCTTTCTCACTGGTTGTCATGCCGACGATGATGCAGCTCGTAATACCGGCGAATGCCGAAACGTACGGCGTAAAGCCGCTCATCAGCGTCCCAACCAGCAGCACCAGCGGAATCAGCGTGGGCCAGCGCTTGCGGAAACTCTCTTTCACGCTTGGCAGTTCTTCTACTGTCAAGCCCCGCAAGCCGGTGCGCTTGGCTTCAAAGTGCACTTGCCAGAACACGCCAAAGAAATGCATGAAGGCGGGCACGATTGCGGCCATGACAATGGTCGAATAAGGCAGGCCGAGAAACTCGATCATCAGGAAAGCTGCTGCACCCATGATCGGCGGCGTGATCTGTCCGCCGGTCGACGCGGCCGCCTCAACCGCTCCAGCAAAGTGACGCGGATAGCCAACGCGAATCATCGCGGGTATCGTGAGCGATCCAACCGTTACGGCGTTTGCGACTGACGACCCGGACAGCATGCCAAACATCGCCGAGCCGAATACGCTGACCTTGGCCGGGCCACCCGCGTACTTGCCGGCAACCGACGAGGCGACATCGAGGAACAGTTGGCCGAGACCGATGCGCGTAGCGAGCACGCCGAACAGCACAAAGTGAAAGACGTAGGTCGCGACAACGCCGACTGCTATGCCGTATACGCCCTGGCTGGTCAGGTACTGGTGATTGACGACCTGCGACCACGTCGCCCCCGCATGCTTGAGCAGTCCCGGAAACGACTGGCCGAACATTGCGTACAGCATGAACGAGATCGCGATGATGGGCAGCGGCCAGCCCATTGCGCGGCGTGTTGCTTCGAGCAGCAGCACGATGAGGATTGTCCCCATCACCACGTCGATCGTGTCCGGGTTGCCGATGCGAAAGGCGAGGTCGTCGAAGACGTAGGGGATGTAGAGCGCGGACACGACAGCCATGAGCGCGAAAACCCAGTCGTAGAGCGGCAACCCGAACGGGTGGTGCCAGCTTGACGCCTGTTGTACGCCTTCCTTTTTGTTGAAGGCAAAGACAAGGAAGATCAGTCCGAGTACAAACGACAGGTGCACGCCGCGATGCGTCGCTTCGCGCAATAGTCCGAATCCGGCGGTGTAATAGTGAAATGCGGAGAGCGCAATCAGCAGGAACGTAACCGTCTTGAGCGCGATGTTCGCCATCGGCCGAAAGCGCATCTCGCTGTCGTACTTTGTTTCCAGTTCGGCAACTGCTTTTTCGTCGATGATGAGTGTGCTCATGGGTACCTTGAAATGAAAAGGGCCAGTGTGCTGGCCCTTTTTTGTACTCGTTAAGTAACGGTCGTGCCGCGTTGGCTATTTCAGCAGTCCGACTTCCTTGTAGAACTTCTCCGAGCCCGGATGCAGCGGAATGCCTGCGCCGGCGATTGCGCCGGCGCGCACGATGGCCTTGCCCTTGGCATGTCCGGCGTCCAGTGCCTTACGTGTGTTGTCATTCCACAGTGCTTTGGTGATGTTGTAGACGAGTATCGTGTCCTGCTTGGCGCTGGTCACCCATTGCGCGCCGACAGCCAGTGTTTTCACGGCGCCGACGCCTTTGTAAGTGTCCGCAGGAATGGTGTCGACCGCGTAGAAGCCGAATTGCTTCACGAGTTTGTCCGCCTCGGGGCCACTGATCGACAGGATGTCGATGCCGCCGGTTGCAGCGAGCTCGGCAATGGCACCGGCCGGATAACCACCGACGAAGAAGAACGCGTCAAGCGAGTTGTCCTTGAGCTTTTCGCCCGCCGCGTTTGGTTTCAGGAATTCGGGCTTGATGTCTTTCTCGGTCACGCCGTATGCAGCGAGAATCGCGCGGGCGTTGACGATGGTGCCGGAGCCCGGTTCATCAAGCGAGACGCGTTTACCTTTGAGATCCGCGATCGTCTTGATATTGGCCGCTTTGCGCGCGACCAGATGGAAGCTTTCGGGATAGAGATTGGCAATCAGGCGCAGGTCGGTGACCTTTGGCTTGCCTTCGAAGGTGCCTGTGCCGGTGTAGGCCCAGTACGCGACGTCGGCCTGCGAGAAGCCGGATTCCGCGCCGCCGCCCTGAATCGCGTTCACGTTGGCGACCGAACCGTTGGATGCAACGGCGCTGGCCACAAGGCCCGGCACGGTTGGTTGCGAAATGGCATTCGCAATCAGCCCGCCGATCGGGTAGTAGGTGCCGGCCGTGCCGCCGGTATTGATCCGGAAGAAGCTTTGCGCCGAGGCGGTGGCAGCGAGCGCCAGTCCTGCGGTCGCCAGGAGCGCCGTGAGAAGGGTACGTTTCATCGTCAGGTCCTTAAAGTCTGGTCGCGCGCCAACCGCGCGTATTGAACCTGATTCTAGTGACGTGAGCTGTCGGCGCTATGCGGGTTTTGCATACACGTCTCGCGCGTTTTTTGCGTGCCGCTTCTGGCAGCGGATCAACGATCGCGACCGGGTATCAGCTCAGATCAAGCTCGTCGCACGCAAATGCAATTGAAAAGGCGTCGGCCCCGACGTTGAGCCCACCGGTGATGCTCATGGTGGAAAGAACCAGTTCGGTGCCGTAAGCGAGGCAGGTCTGCTGCAACTCGCGCATCGAGGTCATCGTCCGCACGTCTTCCAGATTGCCGGCGTAGCTGATGCAGACAGTCCGCGCGGCCAGGCCGCGCTTGACGTGCCGTTCGGCGATGTAGATGATGCGATCCAGTGCCTCCTGATGACCGCGAACCTTCAGCGCCGGTGCGGTGACGCCGCCGTGCGCGTGCACGATCGGTTTGATGTCCATTGCCTGCGCAACGTTGTAGGACAGCCAGGACAGCGACTTGTCACCCTTTTCGCGGGCACGTTTGTACAGATAGAAGAGATCTTTCGGCACCACAAACGTGTGCACCTTGCCGCGCAATTGTTCCAGATGGGCTGCCACGCTGGGCGTGCTGTTGCCGCGTTTGAGCATGCGTACCGTCTCTGCGAGCAGTACGCCCTGACCGGTGAATCCGGTTTCCGAATCGACGACCCAGGTCTTGAACGGCGCGCGGTTGCCGATGGTGCGCCGTACGCGGTTGTGCGCAACGGTAATCTGGTGCATGGCCGCCAGCGAATTCATGTATATCCTGCTTCTGCCGGCGGTGATGGTGACCTGGAGTACGAAGTCAATTTCCCTGCCGAGATGCGACTGGATGAATTCGCGCGTTTCAGCGGGCGTGACCGGTGCACTAGTCGCGCGAGTTCCTCGCGACGACAGATCCTTGCGGAAGAATTCCATTGCATCGAACTCGTTGTGCAGGTCAAGCAGCTCCCAGTCGTCGACGGTGATGCGGATGGGCAAAACAACGACGTCATTCTTGTGGAGCCACTCGGTGGGCATGTCGCAGGCAGCGTCCACCACCAGGAGCGTTCGCTCGCGGTCGGATGCGGGTTTTGGTGCGACGGCAGCGACACGTGCGCTTGACGCTGGCTGAAGGTATCGGTCGTTGGCGGCCGTAATCGGGGACAGCGTTGAGACGTCAATAAATGACGCGTTGGGCGCAAGTGAGATTCGTGGCATCGTGAGTGAGGCTTTTTGTTCGCATGAAAGGAGTGCAACCCGCGGCGTTGTCGTTGACCAGATGAACGCAGTCCAATTCATTGAATCGGCGATGTCATCAGTCGCGAAGGCAGATGCTGGGCGGGCGCGCAGTAAGCGAGGAAAGTGTATGGAACGTAGCTCGAATTTGGTGCGGCCGTGATCAACAACCAGACTCGTCTGTTCCTCTTTAGCGCGCCTCGTTGCGAAAGCACATCCGATGTTGCAGATGTGCCTAAGGTTCGTGCGTTGAGGGGCCCGTCGCTATGCGATTGTCATGACGCAATTGAGATATCGCGATGCACTTGTGTTGATCACCGCGCAGCGAAACGCTGCTGCGCTTCCCGATTAGAGAACGGGCGACTCCGCCGCGAAGGCGATGCTTAATGCGCTCTTGCCGAGATGAACTGCGTTGGTCATGCTCATGGTGCCAAGATGCAGCGCAACACCATGCCGCATGCAGACGTCCTCAAGCGCGACAAAAGCGGGCCACTGCTGCACGTCGGCGATGTCGCCCGCGTAGCTCAGGCACACGCACGGTGCAAGCAGCCCCGTTCGCACGGCCTGCGTAGTCGTTGCGAACGCGCGAGAGATCGCCGCTTCATGTGTGCGTGCCTGCGTGGCGACGGAAAGCATATTGCCGTGAGCATGCATGATCGGTGTGCGATCAAGCACCTTGCCCATGCCGATGCTCAGCCAGTTCACGGCGGCATCGCCGTCGATGCGACTGTGGCGATGGAAGAACGACACATCGCGCGGGATCGCGAGTGTGTGCACGTGTTTGCGCAGCGCGTCGAGTTGCTGCACGACGCGTGGAATGGTGGCGCCTTCGCTTAACGCGCGGACGCCCTCGGTGACGAGCACGGCCTGACCGTTGAATGCCGCCGTCGAATCGACGACCCACATCTTGAACGGCCGCTGGATGCCTGCCTGCCGTCGCGAGCGGCCATGTTGCAGCATCAGGTTCTGCGCGGCGGTCAGCGAATTCATGTAGCCGTTGCCACGATGCGATGCGAGTGATACTTCGAGCACAAAATCGGTTTGCGTTTGCAGCCGCTCATGGATGAATTCCTGTGTGCCTGACACCGACAGTGGCAGCGCCTGCACGTCGGTGCCGATGCCATCGAGATCACGTCGAAAAAAATCGAGCGCTGCCTTGCAGTCGCCGGTGTCGGAGCGGCTGCGACTGTCGAAACGCAATCTGACCGGCAGCACCAGTATCTTTTCGGCGGCGAGCCAATCGGCGGGCAGGTCACACACAACATCGGTCACGATCAATGTGCGATCGCTGTCCCTGTCCGCGATCACACCTTGCGCCTGCGCTTGCGCTGAAGCGTCGCCGGAGCGCGACGGCCACGGGGCCGCTTTCGCGAAGCCGCCGGGCAAGCTGTAGGCGAACGCGTCGCCGGAATAGACGGCAGATCTGCGCGATACGGCGGTGGCGGGATGGGTATTCATGCGGTGGTGCGAATTCTTTTGCTGGCGACTCGCAACGAGTCGGCTCATGGAAAAGAACGCATTGCCGCGGCGCTTTGTGCCAGCCGCATCGGTGCGCGCGCTTTCGACGCATGCTGGTTTGCGCCGGTCCTGATGGGTCGTTATGAACGCGTGTCGTCGCGAGTGACTTTTAGCTGAAAGCCTTTCCACATCGGGGTAAGAACGCCAAACGCTAAAAAGTCGACATATCACTAAATGCGCCGTCAGCCCCTATTCATAAAAGGCTACAGGAAAAAGCCATTGCCGGATGCGATCCTATTCAACCCTGATTTGCCCCGCTTCGATCACTCGTTTCCACTTCGTGGTTTCGCTGCGGATGAGCGCAGACAACGCGTCCGGTGTTCCACCCACGGGCTCCGCGCCCTGACTGGCGAAACGCTCCTTCACGTCGGCGCTTTGCACCGCAGTTGCCGCTTCACGTTGCAGGCGTTGCACGATTTCGCGCGGTGTGCCCGGCGGCGCGAAGAGCCCGAAATACGTATTCACCTCATAGCCCGGCAGCCCGGACTCGATAACAGTGGGAACGTCGGGCAGCAGCGCCGTGCGTTTGGCGGAAGTGACCGCCAGCGCGCGCACCTTGCCACCCTTGATGTGCGGCAGCGCAGACACGATCGAGTCGAACAGCAGATGCGTCTGTCCGCTGATCAAATCCGGAATCGCCAGCGCGGTGCCTTTGTAGGGGACATGCGTGAGCTTCACGCCTGCCACCTGCTTGAACAGTTCGCTCTGCAGATGAACGATGGTGCCGTTGCCGCTGGACGCGAAATTGAGCGCGTCAGGTTTGGCTTTGGCGAGCGCGACGAGTTCAGCGACGTCTTTCGCGGGTAGATTCGGCGTCACGATGAGCACATTGGTCGCCGTCGCGACCTCCGAAATCGGCGCGAAATCCTTGTCTGCAGAATACGCGATGTTCTTGTAAAGCGATGGCGCGATGGAATGCGTCGACGTTGTCGCCAGCAGCAGCGTATAGCCGTCCGGCGGTGCTTTTGACGCTTCAGTCGAGCCGAGCGTCCCGCCGGCGCCCGGCTTGTTGTCCACGATCACGGTTTGCCCCATTTGTGTCGACAGCTTCTGCGCCAGCGTGCGGCCAATGATGTCAGTCGCACCGCCCGGCGGGAACGGGATGATCAGGCGGATTGGTTTGCTCGGGTAGGGCTGAGCGAAAGCGCCGGTGGAGAGCGCTAAGCCGACGGCGGTCAGCAGCAGGGCGAGAAGCGGGCGAATCATGCGAAACCTCGGTGAACAGGGCCTGGCAATGGTAGCCAGTGGGTCAGCGCAGTCGCGCGTTTTGACCAGAAAACCACGTCAGTTGCGCACCGAATAAATGCAATGCATTGTTATGGTGCGTTTGGGTCGGTGCGTTTGTAGTGCGATTCAAAAATTATCAAGAAAATCAATGATTTATATGCACCAATATCGGGCATGAGAATTGCTTGCTCCTCGCGATCAAATCAACAGGACACGGGGGATCAGTGGAAGCACTCAAGACGGCCAACGACACGCTCTTCATTTTGCTGGGCGCGATTATGGTGTTGGCCATGCACGCGGGGTTTGCGTTTCTGGAGCTGGGGACAGTCCGCAAGAAAAATCAGGTCAACGCACTGGTGAAAATTCTCGGCGATTTCGCCGTGTCGACGATTGCGTACTTTTTCGTGGGCTACTGGATCGCTTACGGCGCGCACTTCTTTGGCCCGGCAGACGCACTTGCGGTCAAGAGCGGCTATGAGCTGGTCAAGTTTTTCTTCCTGCTGACCTTCGCGGCGGCGATTCCGGCTATCGTGTCGGGCGGGATTGCCGAGCGTGCGCGCTTCGGGCCACAACTGGTTGCGACGCTGTTTCTGGTGGCGCTGGTGTATCCGCTGTTTGAGCGCATCGCCTGGAACGGCGGCTTCGGCGTCCAGGCGTGGCTCAAGTCCGCGTTCGGCGAGGAGTTTCATGACTTCGCCGGGTCGGTCGTGGTGCATGCGGTCGGCGGCTGGATCGGTCTGATCGCGGTGCTACTGTTGGGTTCCCGTACGGGTCGCTACGGCAAGCAGGGTCAGATGAGCGCGCATCCGCCGTCGTCGATCCCGTTTCTCGCGCTGGGCGCCTGGGTGTTGGCGGTCGGCTGGTTCGGCTTCAATGTGATGAGCGCGCAGACCATCGACAAGATCAGCGGTCTGGTCGCTGTGAATTCGCTCATGGCGATGGTCGGTGGCACGCTGGTGGCGCTGCTGCTTGGCAAGAACGATCCCGGTTTCGCCTACAACGGCCCACTGGCCGGGCTGGTGGCCGTGTGTGCGGGTTCCGACGTGATGCATCCGATCGGCGCACTGGTCGTGGGCGGTATCGCCGGAGCAATCTTCGTACAGATGTTTACGCTCACGCAGAACAAGTGGAAGATTGACGACGTGCTCGGCGTGTGGCCGTTGCACGGGCTGTGCGGTGCCTGGGGCGGTATCGCGGCGGGCATCTTCGGCAGCAAGGCGCTTGGCGGTATTGGTGGCGTGGCGTTCGCCTCGCAACTGCTGGGCACGCTGCTCGGCATCGCGATCGCGGTGATTGGCTCGGGCCTTGTCTACGGAGCGATTCGCGCCGTTACCTCCCTGCGGCTCGACGCCGAACAGGAGTTCAACGGCGCCGATTTGTCGATTCACAAGATCAGCGCGACCCCGGAATAACCGCGCTGGCCATAGTGGCGGGCCAAAGATAGACCCGCCGCTCTATATACGTGGATGCTGCGGCGCAGTAAAATAGAGGGTTATCTTCTTTCGCCCTGCCGCTCGCCCACTTTTCGGGCCTCTCGTGCGCCGGGCTTTTCAGGCGGCCCCATGACATCCAGCGCGAACACCGGTCTTCGCAATATTGCAATCATTGCCCACGTTGACCACGGCAAGACCACGCTGGTCGACTGTCTGCTCAAGCAGTCAGGCACCTTCGCGGCGCACGAGCAGGTCGGCGAGCGCGTGATGGACAGCAATGACATCGAGCGCGAACGCGGCATCACGATTCTTGCGAAGAACTGCGCGGTAACCTACAAAGGCAAGCGCATCAACATCGTCGATACGCCGGGCCACGCCGACTTCGGTGGTGAGGTCGAACGCGTGCTCTCGATGGTCGACGGTGCGCTGCTGCTCGTTGATGCCGTCGAAGGTCCGATGCCGCAAACGCGTTTTGTGACCAAAAAAGCGCTCGCGCTAGGTCACAAAATCATCGTGGTGGTGAACAAGGTGGATCGTCCGGGCGCGCGCCCGGACTGGGTCGTGAACCAGACGTTCGAGCTGTTCGACAAGCTCGGCGCAACGGAAGAGCAGCTCGACTTTCCGGTGATCTACGCCAGCGGTCTCAACGGCTGGGCAACGCTGACCGAAGGCGAACAGGGCACCAGCATGGAGCCGCTGTTCGACACCGTTCTCAGCAAGATCCCGGCGCCACAGCTTGATGATGAAGCGCCGCTGCAACTGCAGATTTCCGCGCTCGACTACAACAGCTACGTCGGCCGTATTGGCATTGGCCGTATCCATCGCGGCACCATCCGTCCCGGTCAGCAATACGCAATGCGTCTTGGCAGCGAAGACAAAGGCATCGCCAAAGTCAACCAGGTGCTCACATTCAAGGGCCTGCAGCGCGCTGAGGCGGAGATCGCCACGGCCGGCGATATCGTCGCCATTACTGGCATTCAGGACCTCGGCATCGGCTACACGATCTGTGATCGCGAAAACGCTGAAGGCATGACGCCTATCGCGGTGGACGAACCGACGTTGACCATGAGCTTTTGCGTAAACACCTCGCCGCAGGCCGGCCGCGAAGGCAAGTTTGTGACGTCGCGTCAGATTCGCGAACGTCTGCAAAAAGAATTGCTTGCAAACGTCGCGCTCAAGGTTGAAGACACCGAAGATGCCGACGTTTTCCGCGTCTCCGGTCGCGGCGAACTACATCTGACGATCCTCGTTGAAAACATGCGTCGCGAAGGCTATGAACTGGCGGTCGGCAAGCCCGAAGTGCTGTTCAAGATGATTGATGGCGAGCAGAATGAACCGATGGAAGCGCTGACCGTGGACCTTGAAGAAGGCCATCAGGGCGGCGTGATGCAGGCGCTCGGCGAGCGCCGCGGTGAACTGCTCAACATGGAAAACGACGGTCGCGGTCGCGCCCGCCTTGAATACCGCATGCCGGCTCGCGGCCTGATCGGTTTCCACAACGAATTCATGAACCTGACGCGCGGCACCGGCTTGATCTCGCACATCTTCGACGGCTACGCGCCGCATCGTGGCGACATTCCGGGCCGTCGCAACGGCGTGCTGATTTCGCAGGACGATGGCAACGCCGTCGGCTTTGCGCTGTTCTCGCTGCAGGAGCGCGGTCGTCTGTTCGTGGCGCCGGGTGACATCGTGTACGAAGGCATGCTGGTCGGCATTCACAGTCGTGACAATGATCTCGTCGTGAACCCAATTAAAGAGAAGAAACTCACCAACGTGCGCTCTGCGGGCAAGGATGAAAACATCCTGCTGACGCCGCCGGTGAAGCTCACGCTCGAATACGCGGTGGAGTTCATCGAAGACGACGAAATGGTGGAAGTGACGCCGAAGTCGATTCGGCTGCGCAAGCGCTACCTGATTGAGCATGAGCGCAAGGCTGCACTGCGTCGTGCTGAAGCGGCTGCCGTCGCCGCCTAGTCTGGAACGCACCGGCGCCGCAGTACCGGCGCCTGCTACCGGGATTGATGATTGAATGTGAGGATGCATAGCCTGCCTCCCGCATTCGACCGGTGACGACCGATCACGCCAAACCCCGCATCCTGATCATCGGCGAAGCTGTCGCGCCGACAGGTTTCGCGCGCGTGATCCGCAGCGTTTTTTCGCGGCTGACCGATCATTACGAATTGCATCAGCTAGCTACCCGCTACGATGGTGGCGCGCATGACTGGCCATGGACGCTGCACGCGGCGTCAAAAGGCCAGAGCGTCTACGGCTACGATCAGGTCGCACCGCTCGTCGATTCGCTGAAGCCGGCGCTGGTCTTCCTGCTTTACGACATTCCGTTTCAGCCGCCGTTCTGGGCGCAACTGTGTCGCGCGACGTGGAAGCAACCGGTGGTGATGTACACACCGGTGGAGGCTGGACCCATCGCGCCCGAGATCATCGAGCCGCTCGAACGCGTCGCCCGCTATGTGATGTACAACGAATTCGGTCGTGGCGTCATCGATGCGTCGCTCGCGGACATTCGCGCGCGGCGTCCGGACTTCCGTTTTCCGGTGCTCGACGTTATCGCGCACGGCGTTGATCTCGATCGTTTCTTTCCGCTTCCGGCCCAATCGACCGACGCGCAAGAACCGGAAAGCCGCGAAGCCGAGTCTGCCCGCCGACTCACAGCGCGCCAGCAACTCGGCATCGACACTTCAGAAACGCGCGACGCCTTCATCGTGCTCAACGCCAATCGCAACATGCCGCGCAAGCGTATCGACCTCACCATGCAGGGTTTCGCGCTATTTGCGCGCGACAAACCGGCGAGTGTGAAGCTCTACCTGCACATGGCGACAGAGGACAGCGGCTGGAACGTGCTCCTGCTCGCGAAGCGTTACGGCATCTTCGACCGGCTGATCATGACGCGCGCCGACAATGTGCGGCCGACGTTCGACGACCCGATGATGAATCTGCTCTACAACGCCTGCGACGTTGGCCTGACCACGAGCACCGGTGAGGGCTGGGGCATGGTCGCTTTCGAGCACGGCGCCACGCGGGCCGCACAGGTGATGCCACGGCACACATCGCTCGCGGAGCTTTGGGACGGCGCGGCCGAATTCATCAGGCCGATCAGTACGATGACGTGGCCGGGCAATCTGACTGAAGGGCAGGTTGTGTCCGTTGAGGGCGTCGCAGCTGCGTTGCAGCGCGTCTATGAAGATCGCGAGCTACGCGTTTCACTGGCGCAGCGCGCGTTACTCAATGCGCGCCGCGACGAATTCACATGGGATCGTGTCGCGGCACAGTGGCGTACGCTATTCGACGAAGTCATCGCGGGCGCCTGAGCGCCCGCCAGGGCGCGATTTATTCGACGTAGAAACCGATCGTGACCGCCTTGCCGGTGCCCGTCGCCGGAATGTCGATCACGTAAGGTGCTGGCTGGTTGCTGGACGTGTTCACGTAAAACGACACCGCAACGTTGGTCTGCTTGTCGTAGTACGGCAGGTCGGCTTTGTCACCCGGATTGATCGTTCCGCAGTCGGCTGAGCCCGCGGTACTGATGGAATAGGAAAGTTGTTGTGGTGTGTTGTTGTTGAGCAGCATGGATGGCCTTTGCAGTTTGGTCGAATGGATAAGGCGGCGTTACATCACCAGAAGCGCCATTTCGACCTGATTGCCGGTCTGCGTCGTCGGAATAGTGATGCTGAACTCCGGTACGTTCGCTGGCAGGAACGACACCTGCACATTTGTCATGTTGTCGTAGCCCGAAAGATCGGCAACGCCGTTGGGCTGTATGGTTCCGCAATCGCCCATGCCGGCGGCCGAAATCGTGTACGACACCGCAATTCCGGTTTCGTTGACCAGTAGCATCTCTTTCTCCCCAATGATGATGGGCATTGCGCCCCCGATACGCGTCAGATGTGACGGCAAGAACGGAAAAGTCCGATCCGCAGGCAGTATCGGCGGCCCCCCCCCGAAATGTCAAGCACGGTTTATGACAT
>Ga0209023_10005258_pt1 | contig 14242 bp, 13 predicted proteins | sample LakOneMetagenome_FD_187468 | JGI IMG/M metagenome (GOLD analysis project Ga0209023, IMG submission 187468) | Freshwater and sediment microbial communities from Lake Erie, Canada (SPAdes) (version 2) | ecosystem: Environmental > Aquatic > Freshwater > Lentic | place: Lake Erie, Canada...
TTCACGGGGCAGGAGGGTTCAGCCGCTCTTCTCCTGCCCCGTAGCGAAGCGTGCGGGGGAGGTGGCGCGGCGCCGATAGGCGACGTGACGGAGGGGGCGCTGCTGAGCCGGCGGCCTCAATACCGATAAAGCTTCACCCGCTGCGCCTGGAACCGCTCAGGCTCCAGTCGCACGTGCCGGCCCTGGTGAGTCTGGTCGCCGTTGAGCCAGCGCCCCTCGACCCAGGCGCCCTCGACGAACCGGCCCTCGACCACCTTCTCCAGCCCGACGCCCTCGCCGAAGGTCAGGGTGATCCCCGAGCCCGCCACCAGGAACTCGTCGTCCGACAGCCGGATCACGAGGCCGCCATGCGCCGCGAAGGTCTGCTTGTCCTTCGGCGTCCAGGGATCGACGAACGACACCTTCACGGCCCAGTCGCCCATCGTCACGCTCTGCGGGGTTGTGTCGACCGCGCCCTCGGCGCTGACCGGCGAACGGAAGCCGCGCATCACACCCTTGCCCTGGTGGGCCAGGATCGTCGGGGTCAGGTCGCGCAGCAGGGCATAGGCGCTCGCCAGCGGATTACTGGCCGGATCGGTCACGTTCTCGATGGAGAACGGCGAGAAGCCGATCGCGTCGTGCTCACCGATCGCCCAGAAGGCGTTGGCCGGGGCCTCGACCTTGCCGGCCCGGTCGGCCTCGGGAAGGAACAGCGGATTGCCCGGCCGGTCGTACTGCGCGGCCCAATGGCTGAAGTCGGGATAGTAGATATCCGGCGCCTGGAACACCGACGGCGCCGCCGCCTTCCAGACCTCATACAGGTGGGGCAGGGGGCCGGCGCTGGGATAGCCGCCGGGGGCGACACCGGGCTTGTTCAGCGCGGCGTTGACGTACATCGGCAGCGGGTAGGCCTTTTGACCCGCGCTGGCCAGTCCCTCGACAAAGCGGCCGAACGACCAAGCCTGCCACAGCTCGTCGGTCGCTGGGCTCTTGCCGAATACCTGCTCCCAGCTGCCCCAGCCGGTCTTGCCGGTGGCTTTCAAGACGGTGGCCGGCACGGGCTTCCTGAACTCCGCCTCGGCCAGCGGCGAGTGATCGCGGGCCGAGGGCAGCATGCCGATCTCGTTCTCGACCTGGATCATGATCACCGTGCGCCTGTCGCCATCCACCGCCTTCAGGTGCGTCATCAGGGCCGCGAAGGCTTTGGCGTCGGCGGCCAGGGTGGCCGGGCCGGCGGGCGACAGGATTTCCTGCACCTTGCCTTCCGCCGAGCGCGCCAGCGGGAAACGCTGGCCGTCGCGCTTCACCCAGGCCGGCGTATAGGTCGACATGCTGTTCTTCCACGCCCCGAACCACAGCAGCACCAGCCGGGTGTCATGGGCGCGAGCCTGGGCGATCACGCCGTCGATCACCGTGAAGTCGAAGCGCCCCTCGATCGGCTCGATCTGGTCCCATTGCACCGGGGCCAGCACGGTGTTGAGGCCCAGGGCTTTCAGGGTGGGCCACTGCTTTTCCAGGTAAGGCAGGCTGGAGGCGGTGGAATTGCCCAGCTCTCCGCCCAGGATCAGGAACGGCTTGCCGTCGACCAGCAGCTGGGTCGCATAGCCCTGGGGCGCCAGGCGGGGGATTTGCTCGGCGGCGGCGGGAAAAGCGCAGAGCGCGGCGGTCAGCGCCACGGCGCTCAGGGTCTGGATCAGGGTACGCATCATTGGTCAGATGACGTCATGAGGCTTGTAAGATCAATCATGAAAACCGCGTTGGCGCGGGCCGCCGCGCGCCGCTTGTTGTTCCCTGCGTCCACCGCCGCTAGGCTCGGTCCATGATCCGTCGCCTCATCGCCATCGCCCTCGCGCCCGTCCTCTTTGCCTCCTCGGCCCTGGCCCAGACGGTGGTGATCGTCCGTCACGGCGAGAAGGTCGCGCCCAACGGCGACCCCGACCTGTCAGCCGCCGGTCAGGCCCGCGCCCAGGCGCTGGCCCAGGCCCTGAGCGGCGCCCGCGTCGCCATGGTGCTGGCCACCCCGCTCAAGCGCACCCAGCAGACGGCCGGACCGACGGCCCAGGCGGCCGGCGTCACAGTGATCCCCGTGCCCTTCGACGGCGGCGACGCGGCCCACGCCCAGCGCCTCGCCGACCAGGCCCGCAAGGCCTCCGCCGACTCTACCGTCCTGATCGTCGGCCACAGCAATACGGTCGCCAACATCGCCACGGCCTTGGGCGACACCGCCGCCAAGGCGCCGACCGACTGCGAGTATGACCAGATGACGGTGATCCAGCTGGCCGGGACGGCTCCGCCGAAGGTGGTGCATGCAAGGTATGGGGCGCCGACGGCGGCGTGCTAGGCCGCCGCCTGGATCGCCACCTGGCAGGCCCGCGCCAGGCGCGTCGGCGAGACCGGCTTTTCCACCACCGGATTGGTGCTGTCGGCCGAGATCGAGCAGGCGTTGCCGGTGACATAGACCACCGGGATGGGTCCGAGATGGGCCATGATCGAGCGGACCGCGTCCTCGCCGGTGCCGCCCACGATGCGATAGTCGGCGGTGATCAGGTCGGGCTTGCGAAGCAGCGCCAGATCGAGGGCCTCACGGGCGTTGTCGGCGACGTCGACCGAGGTGAAACCCTGCTCACGAAGCAGAGCCTCGACCTCCATGGCGATCAGGATCTCGTCTTCGATAATGAGAGCGTGACGCAATACCATCTTGAACAACCCGTTTCGAATATCCCTCAAGATCACTTGGCCAACTGATTCCCAACAAAGGCAAGCGCAACGTGAGTGGTGTGTCGAAAGGGACCTGCCGCCTAAAGTCATAGACCGGCGTTATTTCTTCTTGTCCCCACCCCAGGGAAGCTTCTGCTTGACCTGATCCAGCGGGGTCTTTGTGATCACCACGGGCGGCGGCACATAGACCGTCGGGGCCTTGATCGGATAGGCGCGCCAGCCGCTCTGGATCAGGGCGCTAAAGCCCACGCAGCGCGGCATGATCCGCACCGCGCCGGTGCGCGGCTTGGGGAAGGGCGGGGGCTGGCGCAGCTCCTGGCGCTTGGGATCGATGAACCACCAGTCGCCGGGCAGGCCATAGCCCTTCTCGCCGCCGGCCCGCACGGCCTGGTAGGCGATGTTGGCCTGGAAGGGTGTGACGCCATAGCGCAGCATGGCGCGGTGGAAGATGGCGTCGGCCTCCTCGCGCTTGCCCGGCTCGCCCACGGCGTACAGCCAGTCATGGACGATGGCGGCCCGGGCGGTCGGGCCCTGCGGATCTATGAAGCCCTGGCCGTACCAGGGCACGCTGGCGAAGTCGGTGACGTACCAGCGCGGCACGACGATGACCTTGCCGGTCTCGACGTCGCAATAGGGGAACTCGGCGTCCAGGGTGAACAGCTTGCGGCCGGCCTTGGTCTGGTTGAACAGCACCACCGGCTGCGGCGTCAGCGAGCTGGGCGGGGTGGGCGCGACCACCGGGATATAGACCGTCTCGTGGGTCTGCGTGGCGCAGCCGGCGAGGATCGATGCCGCCAGCAGGGCGGAGGCGGCGAGGAGGGCGGGTCTGATCGGGCGCAAGGCGGTCTTCGGACAGTGCGGAACGAGAGCGGGGCTATAGCACCGTTTGCGTGGCGCTTTCGAGGCGGCATGAGCACGCGGCGGCCACGTCTCGCCTTCTGGTCAAGCTTTCGGCGGTCGGCGCCGGCGCGGCACGCGGACGGTGGCCTCGCCGTCCATGATCAGGTCGTCGCCGACATAGGCCTCGCAGCGCAGCACGACGCGCGCGCTGGCCTCGTCGATGGCCGAGACCGTGACCCGGGCCGCCACGACGTCGCCGATGCGCACCGGCCGGTGGAAGGCCAGGGTCTGGCCCAGATAGATCGCGCCGGCGCCCGGCAGGATGGTGCCGACTACGGCCGAGCCGAACGAGGCCGACAGCAGGCCATGGGCGATACGGCCGCGATAGGCGGTCCGCGACGCGAAGGCCTCGTCCATGTGCACGGGATTGAAGTCGTCAGAGGCCTCGGCAAACCGCTGGATGCGCTCTTCGGTGACGGTCACGAGCTTCTCGGCGACCATCCCGACGACAAGCTCTTCCAGGATATAGCCGCCGGAGAGGTGAGGTTGGATCATACCGGCCGGTTAGCGGTGATGCGGCCCCGTGACCAGCGAAAATGCGTGCGGATGGCCGCAGACGTTGGACGGGCCGCCCTATGCGCCGGACAGCCGGGCGCCGGCGGAGGCCGCGAGTACCTCGAGGATCCTGGTCGCGGCGAGGTCCAGCGTGGCGGGGTCCAGACGGTCCAGGGCGATGCTGGCCAGGGTCGGCTGGTCGGACTTTCGCCGCTCCCGCGCATAGGCCAGGTCGTAGTGGGCCGCCATCAGGGCCTCGGCCAGATCGGTGAAGGCGCCCTGGTCCACCATCTCGCGCCAGGCTGTCAGCCGCCTCAGGCTGGGATGGATCGGCAGACGTTCCAGGATCGCCAGCAGGGCCTCGCGCCGGGCGGTGATGTCGCCATAGGTCTCGACCAGATAGCGGGCGCGTTCCGGCAGGGGGGCGGTGACCTCGATGCGCGGCGCCTTGCGCATGGCCGCCCACAGCATCGGCGGCAGGACCCGGTTGCCGATCTTGCTCGACTCCGCCTCCACCACCACCGGGCGGGTCGGGTCCAGCGCATCGAGCGCCGCGAGCAACTGGCTCTCGAAGCCCTTCTGATCGGGTTGGGCCTGTCCCGACAGGGCGCCGAACAGCGAGCCGCGGTGGCAGGCCAGGCCCTCCAGGTCGACCACCTGAACGCCGCGTTCGGCGAGGGCGGCGAGGATCGCCGTCTTGGCCGAGCCGGTGTCGCCGTCCAGCAGGATCAGGTCCAGATCGCAGGGCGTGTCATACAGTCGGGCCTGAACCCAGCGGCGATAGGTCCTGTATCCGCCGTCCAGCACGGCGGTCTGCCAGCCCACCCGCTGCAGGATGGTGGCCATGGCGTTGGACCTCTGGCCGCCGCGCCAGCAATAGACCAGCGGCCTGAAGCCCTCCGGCTGGTCGGCCAGCGCGGTCTCCAGGTGATGGGCGATGTTGCGGGCCACATGGGCCGCGCCGATGCGGTTGGCGCGCAGGCGCGACTCCTGGACATAGATCGTCCCCACCTCGGCGCGCTGGGCGTCGTCCAGCACCGGCAGGTTTATGGCGCCGGGCAGGTGATCCTGGGCGAACTCGCCGGGGCTGCGCACATCGATGATCTGGTCGAAGGCCGCCAGGGCGGCGGGGTCGGCGGAGGTCAGGACCTGAAGCGGCTTCATGGCCGCTCGGGGTTTCGCCGCAGGTCGCTCGTCATGCCGCCGGATCTCGCCATCGCCGCTTTTCGTCGCCGCGACTATGCGCGAGGCGTTGGGGAATCGTAAGGTCCCCGCGAAGTTCCAGGAGCGCTCCGTGCCAGATTCCTCGCCAGCCCCCGTTCGACTGACCTCTCTGGCCCACGGCGGCGGATGCGGCTGCAAGCTGTCTCCGGCAGTGCTGCGCGAGATTCTGGCCCAGTCTCCGGCCGCCGGGATGTTTCCCAACCTGATGGTCGGGACCGAGACCTCGGACGACGCCGCCGTCTGGCGGCTGAACGACCAGCAGGCCCTGGTCGCCACCACCGACTTCTTCATGCCCGTGGTCGACGATCCCCATGACTTCGGCCGCATCGCCGCGACCAACGCCCTGTCGGACGTCTACGCCATGGGCGCGACGCCGATCTTCGCCCTGGCCATCGTCGGCATGCCGATCGACAAGCTGCCGGTCGAGACCATCGGCGCGATCCTGGCCGGCGGAGCCTCGGTCTGCGCGGCGGCGGGCGTGCCGATCGCTGGAGGACACTCCATCGACAGCGTCGAGCCGATCTATGGCCTGGTCGCCCTGGGCCTGGTCCATCCCGATCGCGTGCTGTCCAACCGGGGCGCGCGGGCCGGCGACGTGCTGATCCTGACCAAGGCCCTGGGCGTGGGCGTGCTGAGCGCGGCGTTCAAGCAGCAGCGCCTTTCCGACGAGGGCTATCGCGCCCTGATCGCCACCACGACCCAGCTCAACACGGTCGGCGCGGGGCTGGGCGAGGTGGCGGGCGTCCACGCCGTCACCGATGTCACCGGCTTTGGCCTGCTGGGTCACCTGCTGGAGATGTGCCGGGGCGCCGGGCTGGCGGCGGAACTGGACGCCGACGCACCCGTCCTGCTGCCGCAGGTCGCCGCCCTTGCCCAGGCCGGGGTGCGCACCGGGGCGGCGGTGCGCAACTGGGCCAGCTATGGCGTGGCGGTTGAGATGCCCGAGGGGGCGCCAGACTGGCGACGCGACCTGCTGGCTGACCCGCAAACCAGCGGCGGCCTGCTGATCGCCGTGGCGCCGGAGGCCGCCGACGCGGTGCTGCGCCAGGTGCTGGAGGCGGGGTTCGCCGCCGCGCGGGTGGTCGGGCGGATGACCGCCGGAACGCCGGAGGTGAGGGTGCTGGGCGGCCTCAGCTAACCCGGGCGGCGACCCAGCTTGCGGACCAGCCCAAACCACCCGCCGCTGATCAGGGCGACCAGCAGGGCGCTGGCCAGCAGGCCGGGCGTCGGCGGCGCGACCTTGAAGATGGCGTCCAGGGTCGGCACCGCGAAGATCAGGGCCAGCACGCCGGACGCCGCCGAGGCGATGATCCAGTAGATCCGCCGGTGCGGCGCGAACAGGCGACCCCCGGTCGAGGAGGCGTCGGCCAGGGCCAGGACCAGATTGCCGGCCACCAGGGTCAGGAAGGCCGCGCCCCGGGCCTGGTTTTCCGGATGATGGTCCAGCGCCCACAGATAGATTCCCAGCACGCCGGCCAGCACGCCGACGCCCTGCAGCAGGGCCAGGCCCAGCTGGCGGGGCCCAAACAGCGGCTCTTCGGGGCGTCGGGGCGGGTGCTTCATGGCATCGGCGCCGCCCGGCTCGGCCTCGAACACCATGGCGCAGACCGGATCGATCACCAGTTCCAGAAACACCACGTGCATCGGATAGAGCAGGGGTGGCAGGCCCATGACGATCGGGATCAGCGCCACCCCGGCGATCGGTACGTGGATGGCGGTGATATAGACCAGCGCCTTGCGCAGGTTGGTGAAGATCCGCCGCCCCAGCCGCACGCCGCCCACGATCGAGGCGAAGCTGTCGTCAAGAATGACCAGGTCGGCGGCCTCGCGCGCGACGTCCGTGCCCTTGCGCCCCATGGCGATGCCGATATGCGCCGCCTCCAGGGCCGGGGCGTCATTGACCCCGTCACCGGTCATGGCCACCACCTGGCCGTCCGCCTTCAGGGCCTGGACGATGCGCAGCTTCTGCTCGGGGATGATGCGGGCGAAGATCCGCGTCAGGCGAAGGCGTTCGGTCAGGGCGGCGTCGTCGAGCGCCGCCAGTTCGTCGCCCAGCAGGACCCCGCCGGACGTCTCCAGACCCGCGGCCTTGGCGATGGCCAGGGCGGTCGCGGGGTGATCGCCGGTGATCATGACCACGGAAATACCCGCCGCCCGCGCCTCCTTCAGCGCCGCCGGGGCGTCTGGGCGGACGGGGTCAAGAAAGCCGACCAGTCCGGCGAAGGCGAACGGGGCGTCCTCCGGATCGTCGGGAAAGGGGGTCTCGGTCCGGCAGGACGCGACGCCCAGCACACGCAGGCCCTGACCGGCATAGCGCTCGACGACCTCGGTCAGGCGCGCGATCTGGTCATCGGCCAGGCCGCACAGCCGGAAAATCGCCTCCGGCGCGCCCTTGGCGGCGCCGCGCCATTGATCTCCGGGTTCGCGCCAGACCTGGATCATGGCCATCATCCCGGCGCGAAGCGGCCAGGTCCGCTCCGGTTCGGCCGGAGCGTCGGGTGAGGGGGGCTGCGAAGGCCCCAGCAGCGCCCGCACCGCCCTGTCCATCGGGTCGACCGGGTGGACCGCGCACGCCAGTCCAGCGGCCTGCAGCAGGGCCAGCGCCGCCCCGGCAGGAGGCGAGTCCCCCTCGATCAGAAGGTCCTCGTCCTGAGTCCACAGGCGGGCTACCCGCATGCGGTTCTCGGTCAGGGTGCCGGTCTTGTCGACGCACAGGAACGAGGCCCCGCCCAGGGCCTCGATCACCGCGCTGCGCCGCACCAGCACCTTGTGCCGGGCCAGGCGTCCGGCGCCCAGGGCCAGGAAGACGGCCAGCACCATGGGGAATTCTTCGGGGATCAGGGCGATGGCCACCGTGATGCCGGCCAGAACGCCGCCCACCCAGTCCTGGCGCAGCAGCCCATAGGCCACCGCCACGACAACGCAGAAGGCGATGGCGAACACGCCCAGCAGGGCCACCAGCCGTCCCGCCGTCTTCTGCAGCGGGGTGGGCTCCTGGACGATGGCCGCCAGCGAGACGCCGATCTTGCCCAGCGCCGTGCGGGGGCCGGTCCTGGCGATCCGCGCCACGGCCTGGCCGCGAACCACCAGCGTGCCCGAAAACAGATAGGGGCCGGTCTCGGCGCCGGGCTGGGTCTCGGCGTCGGCGGCTTCGCCCGCCGCCAGGGGACGCTTCGAGACCGGGGCGGATTCGCCGGTCAGCGCCGACTCATCCACGCTCAGCACATCGCCGGCCACCAGGGCGCCGTCGGCGGGCAGGCGCTCGCCCTCGCCGACCAGCACGATGTCGCCGGGAACCAGATCGCGCGCGGCCAGCCGGACCTCGCCCCCGTCGCGCATCACCCGGGCCTGGGGCTGGGACAGGTCGCGCAGGGCTGACAGCGCGTTCTCGCCGCGGGTCTCCTGCAGCACGACCAGCCCGATGGTGGCGATCGCCCCGGCCATCAGGAACAGGCCCTCGCCCAGGTCGCCCAGCACCAGATAGAGCCCCGCCGCCCCGATCAGCAGCAGGAACATCGGCTCGCGCAGGGTGTCCAGGACGATCCTGGCCAGACCCCGGCCCCCGGCCTGGGGCAGGGCGTTGGGGCCGACCTCCGCCAGCTTTTCGCCGGCCTGCGCCGTTGTCAGTCCGCTGAGGTCATCGCGCGCCATGGGGCATCCCGGTTGCTCCAGAGATCGAACTGGACCCTGTCCTCAACGCTTCGCCCCTCGCCTTGCGCCAGATCATCTTCACAAACTTCGGGATCGTTCCACCATAGCGCCGTGCGGCCCGCGTAAACCCCCTGAACAGGGGTGGTGGAACGGCGTTCTTCAGGTGGACGGCGCCATCCCGATACCTCTAGACTCCTGTCCGTTCGGCGGGGCCACGGCGTATGCGGGTTTCATCTCCCAGCACCCTTCTGCTGGGGGTGGTGTTCTTCTGTATCGCGGCGGCGCTGGCGGCGATCAGCCTGGCGACCGCCCCGGCGTGGCTGGGGCTGGACGCCCGCGCGCCCGAGGCGTCCGGGCCGCTGATGGTGCGCCATCTGGACGCCGGAGGGCCCGCCGCCGTCGCGGGGATCAGGCCTGGAGAACGCCTGGTCGCCGTGGTCGCCCCGGACGGCCGCCAGACGCCCCTGACCGGCGACATGTTCGATGAGGACGACGGCGCGACCCAGGCGGCCGCCGACGCGGGCATGCGTCGCCACGACATCGCCGCCGAGGCCCAGAAGGCTCGCCCCCTGCGCCTGAAGGTCCGGGATCCGGCGGGCGCGACGCGCATGGTCACCCTGGCCGATCGCCCAAGGCCACTGTCGACCCTGGGACCGGAGTTCTGGGCCAACCTGTCGTTTGGCCTGATCGCCGTGCTGATCTGCGGCTGGGTGTGGGCGCTGCGGCCGATGGAGCTGGCCACCCAGCTGTTCGCCCTGACCGGCCTGTCGATGCTGGCCTTCACCCTGGGCTGGGCGGTGCATGCGACCCAGGAACTGGCCATGGACACCGCCCTGCTGGGGCCGGTGCTGTGGCTGAATATGGCCGGCGCCGTGGCCTATGGCGGGGCGATGATCGCCTTCTTCCTGTGCTATCCCAAGCGCCTGGCGCCGGCTCCGGCCCTGCTGCTGATGGCGCCCGGAGCGGTGGTCCTTTGGATGGCCCTGCCGCTGCTGCCGGCCAATCCCAGCCTGTCCGGCATGGGCCAGGGCTTCACCGTCGTGGAGATGGCCCTGATCATCGTGGCCATCGGCGTCCAGGCCTTCGCCAGCCGCAAGGACCCCGCCGCCATGGCCGCCACCCGCTGGCTGGGCCTGTCGGTGATCATCGGCGCCGGCGCGTTCATCGCCTCGGTGGCCGCCCCCAGCATGGTCGGGCGCGAGCCGCTGATCGACCCGCGTTTCTCGCTGGGCTTCTTCGTGATCATCTATGTCGGCATGGCCGTGGGCCTGCGCCGCCACAGGCTGTTCGAGCTGGACCAGTGGGCGTTCCGCATCCTGTTCTACCTCGGCGCCGGTATCGCCCTGCTGGCGCTGGACGCGGTGCTGCTGACGGTGCTGCGCTACAGCGCCCAGGCCTCGCTGGGGGCGGCCCTCCTGATCGTGGCCTTCGCCTATCTGCCGTTCCGCGACGTGCTGTGGCGGCGCACCGTGGCCCGGCGCACCATGAAGGACCACGAGATGTTCGCGGCCGTCGCCCAGGTGGCCCTAACCCATCAGGCCGACGCGCGGGAGGCGGCGTGGCGCGACCTGCTGGCCAGGATCTATGAGCCGCTGGAGGTGACGACCTCGACCCTGATCGCCGACCGGGCCGTGATCGTCGATGAGGGCGTGGCGCTCAGCCTGCCGCCGGCCGCCGGCGCGCCCGCCCTGCTGCTGCGTTTTCCGGCGCGGGGCAGGGGACTGTTCGGCACCGCCCAGGCGCAGCTGGCCGATCAGCTTGTCAGCCTGCTGGCCCAGATCGAACAGGGCCGCGACGCCTATGCCCGGGGCGTGGTCGAGGAGCGCCTGCGCATCGCCCGCGACCTGCACGACGACGTCGGAGCGCGCCTGCTGTCGGGCCTGCACCGTCAGGAGCTGAACCAGACCCACGAGGCCATGCGCGGCGCGATCGGCGACCTGCGGGCCATCGTTTCGGGCCTGTCGGGCCACGAACTGCCGCTGGACGAAGTGCTGGCCGACCTGCGCCACGAGACCGCCGAGCGTCTGGCCGCCGCCGGTCTGGCGCTGGACTGGCCGCCGCCCGAGCTGGACGAGCCCAGCCAGCCCGCCCCCTACCGCGTCTACAAGAACCTGACCTCGGCCTGTCGCGAGGTGATCTCCAACGCCATTCGCCACGCGGGGGCCGGACAGGTCGCCGTGACCGTCCGGCATACGAAAGAGCGCCTGGACATGACCATCAGCGACGACGGCGTCGGCCTGCCCCGCGAGCCGGGCGGACGCCGCAGCGGCCTGGCCAATCTGGAGCGGCGCCTGGGCGAGATCGGCGGGGTGGTCGAGTTTCCAGAGGTCGCCCGGGGCGCGGCGGTGCGGCTGAGCGTGCCGCTCGACGGCGGGGCGCTCGCATGACAGCCGCCCCCACGACCGCGCTCGTCATGGAAGATCAGGCCGAGACCCGTCAGCATCTGCTCTCGGCCCTGGTCGCGGCCTTTCCGGGCATCGACGCGCGGGGCGCCGGCGACCTGCGCACGGCCCGCGACCTGCTGGACCCGGTGGCCGGTCCGCCCTGGACGCCCGACCTCGCGCTTGTGGATCTGGTCCTGCCCGACGGCAGCGGCATCGACCTGCTGCGCCAGATCGCCGAGCGTCCGGGCGACACCCGGGCGGTGGTGGTGACCATCTATGCCGACGACAACCACCTGTTCGACGCCATCGCCGCCGGGGCCTGCGGCTACCTGCTGAAAGACATGGGGGCCGACGACCTGGTGCGCTATCTGCACCGTCTGGAGGCGGGCGAGACGCCGCTGTCGCCGGCCATCGCCCGCCGCATGCTGGGCTATTTCCGCGACAAGCCCCGCGTGCTGGAAAGTCTCGAACCCGCCGCCGCCCTGACCCCGCGCGAGACCGAGGTCCTGCGCCTGATCGGCCGGGGTCTGCGCTCGGGCGAGGCGGCCAGGGTGATGGGCGTGGCCGAGCAGACCGTGGCCGGCTACGTCAAGGCGATCTACCGCAAGCTCAATATCTGCTCGCGCGCCGAGGCGGCGCTGGAAGCGGCGCGGCGCGGGCTAGTGTGAAACGGTCTGGAAAGCCCGAAGGCTAGACGTTCAGCTGATAAACGCCGGCCATCATGACCGCGCCGATCATCACCCAGCCAGCGGCCAGGGCGAACATCGGATAGCGCTGCCACCAGTGGCGCTGGGCGGCGCAGGCGCCGGTGTGTCTGGGCATGTGTACCTCCCTCTTTTCGCCATGGATGGCCGTTCCGGACAGCGACCGTGACCTAAAACGCTTCTTAATGCTTGGTTAATATTGGTCACATTCTCGACAAGTGGTCGTGAAATGGTACTGAACACGTTCAGCGAACTCGCCCAATTCGCGAATTCTCGCAACAACCTATTGATTTATATGGATTTTTCATATAGCAAAAAGGTTGCGTCCTTGGGGAAAGCCCCTAGTCTGCCGTTCCGAAAAAAGATTCTTGGTCAGGACCCCGAATGCTTCGTTTTGCCTGTTTGACCCTTGGTTTGGCTCTGACCGTGGGCGGAATGGCCTGCGCCCAGACGCCCACGGCGACGCCGCCCGCCGGCGTGACGGCCGCCCCGACGGCCGGTCAGGCCTTCCTGGCGACCAACGCCAAGGCGCCCGGCGTGGTCGTTCTGCCGTCGGGTCTGCAGTACAAGATCCTGACCTCGGGCCCCAAAACCGGCCCGTCGCCCAAGCTCGGCGACATCATCAAGGTGCACTACGAAGGCAAGCTGCTGGACGGCACGGTCTTCGACAGCTCGTTCGAGCGCAAGCAGTCGGCGATCATGCCGCTGGACGGCCTGGTCCAGGCCTGGCTGGAGGCCCTGCCGATGATGAAGGTCGGCGACGAGTGGGTGCTCTATGTGCCGCCCGAGCTGGGCTATGGCGACCGCGACGTCGGGCCGATCCCGGCGGGCAGCGTGATGACGTTCCGGCTGCAGCTGCTGGGCATGCTGGCGGTGGATTGATCCAATCTCCCTTCCCCCTTGATGGGGGAAGGGCCGGGGATGGGGGTGACGCGGCGGTTCAACCGGCAAGCGCCCTATCACCCCCACCCAACCCTCCCCCATCCGCCGACGGGAGGGCTTATTTTTGCCGGCTCTTCATCAGCGGCTGGATCTTCGTCCCGAAGTTCTCCACCCCCTCGACGAAGTCATCAAAGGTCAGCAGCACTCCGGCCGTGCCCGGCACCGCGGCCACCTCGTCCAGCATCCGCGCCACGCTCTCATAGGACCCCACCAGGGTGCCCATGTTGAGGTTCACGGCCGATTCCGGGGCGGCCAGCTGGGCGGTGTTGGTGGTGGCGCCGGCCGCCGCATTGGGGGCCGCCTGCTGGGTCAGCCAGGCCAGGGCCTCCTGGTCGGCGCCGTCGCGATATAGCTGCCACTTCGCCATGGCCTTCTCGTCGGTCTCGTCGGCGATGATCATGAACAGGATGAAGCTGGCCACGTCGCGGCCGGTCTTGTCGGCGGCGGCCTTCAGGCGGTCATTGACCGAGCCGAAGGCGGTGGGGGTATTGGTCCCCTTGCCCAGGGCGAAGCTGTAGTCGGCATATTGCGCCGTGAAGGCCAGGCCCTCGTTGGATGAGCCCGCGCAGATCAGCTTGGTTTCCTTCGGATGCGGGCTGACCCGGCAGTCGTCCATCTGGAAGTACTTGCCCTTGAAGTCGCTGACCCCGGTCTCCAGCAGGTCCTTCAGCACGGTGGTGTATTCGGCGAGGTAGTTATAGCGGTCGGTATAGTGCGCCTCGCCCGGCCACAGGCCCATCTGGCTGTACTCGGCCTTCTGCCAGCCGGTCACCAGGTTGAGGCCAAAGCGGCCCGGCGCGATGGAGTCGATGGTCGAGGCCATCCGCGCGGCGATGGCCGGCGGGATGGTCAGGGTGGCGACGGTGGCGAAGATCTTGATCTTCGTGGTCACGGCCGCCAGGCCCGCCATCAGGGTGAAGCTCTCCAGATTGTGCTCCCAGAACTCGGTCTTTCCCCCGAACCCGCGCAGCTTGATCATCGAGAGCGCGAAGTCGAAGCCGTACGTCTCGGCCTTCTGGGTGATGGTCTTGTTCAGCTCGAAGCTGGGCATGTACTGCGGCGAGGTCTCCGAGATGAGCCAGCCGTTGTTGCCGATAGGGATGAAGACGCCGACCTGCATGGGGGTGTGTCCTGTTCTAGATCCGTTGGGCGCGGGTTAGGCGCGAAAGGTTGTGTGTCCGCTGGCGCCGGACGCCCCCTCCGTCACGATGCGTATTCGCATCGCGCCACCTCCCCCGCTTTGCG
>Ga0209023_10005259_pt1 | contig 14241 bp, 13 predicted proteins | sample LakOneMetagenome_FD_187468 | JGI IMG/M metagenome (GOLD analysis project Ga0209023, IMG submission 187468) | Freshwater and sediment microbial communities from Lake Erie, Canada (SPAdes) (version 2) | ecosystem: Environmental > Aquatic > Freshwater > Lentic | place: Lake Erie, Canada...
GAACCGTCGAAGACGTCGGCGAGCACTGCGCGTTGGCACGCGGAGATCGGGGGGAATACCGCCGAAATGACCACCAGCACGGTCACCAGCCAGATCGGCGCACCCAGCCATGCAGCGAGCGCAAGGGCGGTCAGTCCCGCGCATGAGATCAGCGTGATCGGCACCACCACCCGGGTTTGGCCCAGCCGGTCGACAAGTCGGCCGATCGGCGCAGCGCTGACGGTCATGATGGCGAATGCGCCGGCCAGGGCGATGCCCGCAGCCGAGTAGCTCCCGGCCACATGCTTCATGAGGAGTGTGATGGTGAGTCCGTGGAAGGCGAGCGGCAGCCGGGCGAGGTTGGCTGTGATGAACAGCCGTGCGATGCCCGGGCGGCGCAGAATCGTCTTGTAGGCGCCGATCCCGCCGGCTGTGCGAAGGGGCGCCGCGTCCTCGATGTCGAGCGGTTCGATGTGTCAGCGTCCCCTGTTTCGGGGGTGCTGTCGAGCGGTGCGTTCGTTGCCGTGGCGGTAATTGCCAGTCACCCGTGCCATCAGTTCCTGCGGATCGCCGGTCAGGACGTCGTCCAGGAAATCCGCCGCCGCACGTGCACGCAAAATCGTGGCGACGCGTCCGTGATGGCGAATCCTCACCTCTCCGGACCCCATCACGTCATACTCGAATCCTTCGGGCGTGCCCATCCGGCCATGGTACGCCGCATTCTCGACACCGGCACCGAACGGCATGGCGACGGCGGGATCCGCAAAACCGTGGAAACCTTTCCGATTTCCGGGCCAAGCGCGGCACAGCCGGTATAATCCCTCGGCTTTTCGGCCGCCACCTGCGGCCGGTTTTCTGTAAGCGTCCAAGGAGTCAAGCAGCCGTGGCCTACGATGTCACCTTTATTCCCGGCGATGGGACTGGTCCTGAGATCGCCGAAGCCACCAAGCGGGTGCTGGACGCGACTGGTGTCGACTTCAACTGGGACGTCCAGGAAGCCGGCATCGACATCATGGAGACCGCAGGCACGCCGCTTCCGGATTCCGTGCTCGAGTCGATCCGTCGTACCAAGGTCGCCATCAAGGGTCCGATCACGACCCCGGTCGGCACCGGATTTCGCAGTGTCAACGTGGCACTTCGCAAGGCCATCGACCTGTACGCATGTGTTCGCCCCTGCAAGTCGTATGAGGGCGTACGCAGCAAGTACGACAACATCGATCTCGTCATCGTTCGCGAGAACACCGAGGATCTCTACGCGGGCATCGAGTTCGAGAAGGACACGCCCGACGCCAAGAAGATCATCGCCGAGATCCAGGCGCTGACCGGTGAGAACATCCGTGAGCACTCCGGAATCTCGATCAAGCCGATCTCGGTCGAAGGCACGCGCCGCATCGTGCAGTACGCCTTCGATTACGCCCGCGAGTTCGGCCGCAAGAAGGTCACGGCCGTCCACAAGGCCAACATCATGAAGTACACCGACGGTCTGTTCCTGGCCGTCGCCACCGAGGTTGCCGCCCAGAACCCGGACATCGAGTTCGAAGAGCGCATCGTCGACAACATGTGCATGCAGCTCGTCCAGAAGCCGGAGCTGTACGACGTCCTGGTGCTCCCGAACCTTTACGGCGACGTGCTGAGCGACCTGTGCGCCGGCCTTGTCGGTGGTCTGGGCGTCGCCCCGGGCGCCAACATCGGGACCGAAGCCGCCCTGTTCGAGCCGACCCACGGCAGCGCGCCCAAGTACGCCGGCCAGAACAAGGTCAACCCGATGGCCATGATGCTGTCGGGCGTCATGATGCTTCGCTACCTCAAGGAGACCGAGGCTGCCGATCGCATGGAGAACGCGATCGCCGAGGTCATCCGCGAAGGCACCGACGTCACGTACGACATGAAGGAAGATCGCAACGACCCGACCGCCGTCGGCACGAGCGGAGTGGCCGACGCGCTGGTGAAGAAGCTGCAGGGCTAGCCGTCCACGCGTCGCGTGTGGCTTCAGGCCTCCGGGGTTCGCCCCGGGGGCCTTTTTATTGTCCGCAGATCCAGAATTGTTCCGCTGGTGCCGGGCACCAGATACACAATTCCTACCGATTTCATACCAACCATCTCGTCGGCGGCCACGGACAACCTCGGCCCTGACCCAGATATCACCCATATGCGGGCAACCTTGCCCTTGCCGATTCACCTGCTGCTCGCGAGGATAGGTCTCCCGTTGTGAGTCAGACCCAGCGTCTGCCGAGGACGACCCGAGAGGAATCAATGAGTACCCCCATTCGTGTTGCTGTGACCGGTGCGGCCGGTCAGATCGGCTACAGCCTCCTGCCCCGGATCGCGGCGGGTGAGATGTTCGGCAAGGATCAGCCGGTGATCCTTCAGCTGCTCGAGATCCCGGTCGAGGGTCCACAGAAGGCGATGAAGGGCGTCGCCATGGAACTCGACGACTGCGCCTTCCCGCTCTTGCAGGGCATCGAACTGTGCGACGACCCCAAGAAGGCGTTCGCGGATGCCAACTGGTGTCTGCTCGTCGGCTCCAAGCCGCGTGGACCGGGCATGGAGCGCGCCGACCTGCTGCGCGACAATGGCAAGATCTTCATTGAGCAGGGCAAGGCAATCGACGAGGTCGCCGCCGACAATTGTCGTGTCGCCGTCGTCGGCAACCCGTGCAACACCAACGTCATGATCGCCGCAAGCCAGGCCAAGCGCCTCGGTGCGGAGCGGTTCACCGCAATGACGCGCCTCGACCAAAACCGCGCGGTCACACAGCTGGCCCAGAAGTCCGGCACCACGGTGCAGGATGTCAACAACCTGGTGATCTTCGGCAACCACTCGCCAACGATGTACGCGGACTTCACGAACGCGACCATCGGCGGCAAGAAGGTCAGCGACGTCATCACCGATGAGGCGTGGCTCAAGGAGGAGTTCCTCCCGACCGTCGGCAAGCGTGGCGCCGCCATTATCGACGCCCGTGGCCTCTCGAGCGCCGCATCGGCTGCAAACGCCCTGATCGACCACGTCAAGGCGCTCGTCACCGTGAGCGACACCGTCCACTCCATCGCCGTCAACTCCGAAGGCCGGTACGGCTTCGCCGAGGGCGTCTGGGCATCCATGCCGGTTCGCACCACCGGTGTCGGTGAGTACACCGTCGACACCAGCTGGGAGCACGACGACTTCTCCAAGGAGAAGATCGCCGCAACCAACGCGGAGCTCGTCGGTGAGCGGGAGACCGTCGCCGAGATGCTCGGCTAGTTCGTCATCTCGTCGTGGGCGTCGACTGCAGCCGCGGTCGACGCCCACACGATGCTCCCGCTCAACCGCGGGACGCCATGCGCCGATCCCCACGACGACCCGAATCGGATGTCATTCACTGGGTCGCATCACTAGCGTTGCGTCATGACCGATCGCCAGCCGCACCTGTCCGTCATCTTGCCCGCCTACAACGAGCAGGATCGCCTTCCCGCGACGCTTGACGCGTGGGTCGCGTACCTCGCCACGCAGCCGTATCGTTGGGAGATCGTCATTTCGGATGACGGCAGCAGCGACCGCACCAGCTCCGTCGCCATGGTTCGCGCCGTCTCGGACCCGCGGATCATCGTGGTCAAGGCGCCGGAGAACCAGGGCAAAGGTGCCGCCGTGCGCCGAGGGATGGCCGCCGCCCGAGGTGACGTGATGCTGTTCAGCGACGCCGACCTGGCGATCCCGCCGCACTTCACCCGTGACGCGCTGGCCATCATCGAGGCCGGCGCGGACATTGCGATCGGCCAGCGCAGCCTGCGTGAGTACTCGCGCAATGAGCGGAGTCTCGGCCGGTTGCTCGCGGGCGCCGCCGTTCAAGTGACCCGCCGGGTACTCGGCCTCACCTTCGTGGCCGACAGCCAATGTGGGTTCAAGGCGTTCCGTCGTCAGGCGGCGGGGGAGGTGTTTCGCCGCGCGACCGTCAACGGGTTCGCGTTCGACATCGAGGTGCTGTTTCTGGCGCGCCGGCTCGGCGACCGCGTCGTGCCGTTCCATGTTGATGTGGACTACCGGTCCGGGTCGACCTTCGACGTGGCCAAACACCTGCCGAACATTCTGCGCGACATCGTCGGGATACGCGTGAACGCCCTTCGCGGGAAGTACGCGGTGGGTGTGCATCCGTGATTTGCGTTCGCCCGACGTCGACGACGAGCGGGGATTGCCGTGCCTGATGCTCCGCTGCTTCCGATTCGCCTGATCAAGTTGCTGCACCTCGACCAGCCGCTGCCCGACGGGCGTGCTCATGCCAGCGCGGCGAGTGGGCTCGTGCAGGTCGGCGACACCTCGGTCGTCGCCTTGGACGACGAACATCACATCGGGCTGTTTCCCAGTGGAGCGTCCACCCGTGGCCATGCCCTGCGCGTTCTGCCAGGCGATCTGCCCCTGCCGGCCGCGCAACGCAAGCGCCACAAACCGGATTTGGAGGCGATCGTGCGGATCGATGGCGTTCATCCGAACGACGCAGCCACGGTGGTGGCGTTCGGATCCGGATCGGCCGCAGGTCGCTGCCGCGCCATCGTTCTCCCGCTCGACAATGGCGGGCACCTGTCCGCCTCATCCGGGGCCGCGCTTGATCTTGACGCCTTGTACGGCCGGTTGCGGCCCGCTGTGCCGGATCTGAACATCGAAGCCGCCGTCGTGGTTGACCGGCACCTCGTGCTGGTGTCGCGCGCCAATGGAACCGTCAGGCACAACACCGTCATCCGGTTTGATATCGATGCGGTGCGCAGCTGGATCGGGGGCGCGGGCGACGCGCCGGTTCCCGCGTCGATCGAACCGCTAGATCTGGGCGACATGCACGGTGTGCCGCTGGGTGTGACCGACGCCACGGTGCACCCCGACGGCGGGTGGTTGGTGAGTGCCGCAGCCGAAGATACGCGCGACAGCTATGCCGACGGCCGGGTGGTGGGCACCGCACTCGTCTGGCTGTCGGTGATACTCGAACCGATCGCACGGTGGCGGCTGGAGCCGATCGTCAAGGTCGAGGGGATCGCTGCGCAGCGGCGCGGGGCGACGATCCGGGTCGTGATGGTGACGGATGCCGACGATCCGACCGCGCCCGCCGGCCTCTATGAAGCGACGCTCCCGCCCGCAAACTAGTTAACCGTTTTGGTGTCAGACACCAGAACGGTTAAGTGTCAGGGGCGACGCTCGAACGCGCCGATGTCGTTGCGCAAACCCACCTTGATGCGGGCCACGCGGCGCGTGCCTGCCGGTACATAGCGGGGTGTCAGCACCGCGGCCACCGCAACCGCACGGTTCACGAGCGGCGACCCGACAAATGGCTTGAACCGCAGCACCGAAACCCGCCGATTGGCGGCCAACGTCCACCGGGCGGGTCCTGCGGTGAGCACACCGTCGCCCGCCACCGCGGTGTTCACCAGCACCACCTGAGCGCCGGACTGCGCGTGGACGATCGTTCCGCGACCGACAATGCGATTGACGATCGTATTGTGCGACAGCCACAAGCGCCGTGACGGCAAGGTCAGCCCCTCGAACCCGTACGAGATCACCGCGGTGTTCTCCGAATGTGCGCCCTGGACGATCAGGTTCCCCACAATGCGACTCTCCCCGCCATTGGGCAGATCGATGGAGTAGCTGGTGGCGGCAGAGCCGTCGTCGATGATGTTGTAGCGAATGTCATTCAGTGCGGCACGGGACTTGATCTCGTGCCCAACCTTGGCGCGAACGCTCGTGCTGAAACGCATCCGGAACGTACGCACCTGCCCGATATAGATGTTGTGCGTCTGTCCATCGCCGACGCCGTTGTCCGCAAACGTCGAATACTCGATCAGGATGTCGCTGAGCGGATTGGCGCCCGTCAAGATCCCGTTCTGGTTGTTGTGGAACGAGCACCGGCGGACGATCAGCCCTGCGCCCTCTTGCCGGATACCCGCACCATTCGCATCCGCCACCGTCGCCCCTGAGAACTCGATGTTCTCCACGGTGGTTCGATTGCCGGCGATCACCCAGATCGCCTTGCCCTGAGCGGACTTCCCACTGGCACGAAGATGCGCCCGACCGCCGACGCCACGCAGGGTCAGCCGGTTCGCCCGCCAGGTCGCCGTATCACCGTCGTACGTGCCGGCGTCGATCAGGATCACGTCTCCGTCGTGTGCGAGGGCGGCGGCGGCGCTCGGAACGGTGAGGGAGCGGGTCGGCCCGACGCGCAACGTCGCCGCCTGCGCCGACGAGGCGCAGCCGACGCCGATGACGCACGCGACAATCAGCGTTCGGATCATGAGGTGCCCTCCTTCACAGTGATGGAGAATGCGGCGGCACGAGCCGCGACGTCCGCGTTGGTCGAGCGATTCACACCAAGTCGCTCATGACTGCCACTCAGGTGGTGACGGCGCCGATGCGCCGTCACCACCGATGCTTACGAGTAGCGACGGCCACCAGCGAACTGGCGGAGGTAGTAGCCGGTGTTGATTGGGACGACCTTCACGACATCACCGGTGTGTGGCGAATGCACCATCTGCCCGTTGCCGATGTAGATGCCGATGTGGTGGACATAGCCGGAACTGTCGGCGAAGAACACCGCATCACCGTACTGCAGCTCGGCCTGCGTGCGGATCGGCTTGCCGACCTTGGCCTGGTCGGCCGCGACGCGCGGGATGTTGATGCCCTGCTGGCGGAACACGTAGTAGAGCAGGCCCGAGCAGTCGAACCCACCGGGTGCCGAACCGCCCCAGCGGTACGGCGTGCCGCGGAACGACAGGGCGAGCTGCGTGGCCTTGACCACGCGCTGATTGACCGTGCCGGTACCTTGCGTCGGGTCGATCGGGACCGGCTTCTCCGGACCGAAGGCGACTGGCACAGGCGAGCCTGGACGCGGCTGGAACGCCGAGGAGCCCATGGCCGGAATCCCGCTGAAGTTTGCGGGGTAGGGCCACCCGGCACGCTTCAGCGTCAAGTTGCGAGTGCGCACGACCGCCTGGTTCGTGCGGGGCCGCTCACCGTCGAGACCGAGGTACCGCGGGTCGTTGGCGGTGAAGTCGTAGGGCGCCGTCTGCAACTTTCGCTGTGCCAGCGCACGGGAGCGCAGGGCGACCGCGCCGGCGCGCAGCGTGGTGGGGGCGTGGACACCCCACGCGGACGGCATGTCGCCCGGCAGCGTGCCTTTGAGGTACGGCTCCACGTCCAGGACGTTCACCACCTGCAGAAGCGTCGTCAACCGTCCGACCTGGATGCGCAGCACACCGCGGTAGCGGCGGTCGATGCTCCGCGGCTCGGCGAGACGGATGCCGGTGCCGGCACCGCGCGAGTCGAACACCGGTGGTGCGCTCATCTTCCACGTCTGGCCGGCTTCGACGTCCTTGATCGTGAAGGTCGCGCCGAGCCTGGTGACGCTGAAGCGATGTCCGGCGGGAAGGGCGACCGGAGGGACCGTGTCGTCGTTGCCGTTGCGCAGGAGGATGGTGCCCTGCCCCATGACGACCGCGAGTGGGATGTCCTCCGCAAGGAGGACGCGAATCGGGGCCTCCGGTTGGCGCACCAACCTCACCCCCGGGAACGCCGTCCTCAGGATGAACGAGGTCGACTTGCCCTTCTTGCCAAGGGTGTAGGCGTACTGGCGAGTGATCGCGGCCGAGGCGCTCGAAGCCAGGGTGGCCAGTACGGCCCCGGCGAGCGCGATGTACGGCAGCCGCTTCGGCTTCGTGCGTCGCATCAGGCGACCCTAGCATGGTCGCGACGGGTGTCCGAGGGCGGTTGGTCAGGCTTAAAAGGGTTCTTACATGGTCTTTCTGCGCTCGCGGTACCGACGAATTTGCCCCGGAAGCAGCCATCCGGCGATGAAACCGAGCACCATCGACGAGAAGATCACCCAGATCAGCGATGCGCGTTTGGTGAAGAAGATGAAGCTGACCGGCACCTGGCGGGTGTTGCGGAAAATGAACGTCACCAGCACGAGTGCGACGATCACCAGAATGGCCACGCGGGTCAGCTGCTGGCGCTGTTTCTCGTCCAGACGGTCGGGCTTCGGCGGCTGGTTGGGCAGAACTCGGGTGGGGTCGTCGTTCATGCGAACACGATAACCGGAAGCCGCAGGGGCGGTCGCGTCGCAGAGGGTCCTGCGCTATCCTCATAATTAGGCATGCCTAATTCTTCCCGGATCGAACGCATTGAACCGCCTCCCGCCTCTGCGCTCCCCGGGGAGGCGCGCGTGCTGCAGGCCGCCGAGCGGTCGCTTCAGAACGGCCACCACGGATTGCGCGGCATCTGGCCATTTCTCGGCCCGGCGTTCATCGCGTCGGTGGCCTACATCGACCCCGGCAACTTTGCGACCAACGTGGCATCGGGTGCCAAATACGGCTACATGCTGCTGTGGGTGGTGCTCGCGTCGAACCTGATGGCAATGCTCATCCAGTCGATGAGCGCCAAACTCGGCATCGCGACCGGGCTGAACCTGCCCGAAGCATGCCGGGAACGCTTCCCGCGCCCCGTGACGATCATGCTGTGGGTACAGGCGGAGTTCGTCGCGATCGCGACCGATTTGGCGGAGGTGATCGGTGCTGCGCTTGGTCTGAACCTGCTGTTTGGGATCGACCTGCTGCCGGCGGCATTCATCGCGGGCGCGTTCTCGTTCGGCATCCTGGCGCTCCAGACCAAGGGTGGCTTTCGCAAGATGGAGGCCGTCATCGTCGGCTTCGTCGGCATCATCATCGTCGGGTTTCTGGTGCAGTTGGTTGCCGCCGATCCCTCGGCGCCGGACGTGGTCCGCGGCCTGCTGACACCCAAGTTCGCCGGTTCGGAGAGCGTGATGCTTGCGGTCGGCATTCTCGGCGCGACGGTCATGCCGCACGTGATCTACCTGCACTCCGCCCTCACCCAAAACCGGATTCCGACGGCAAACGACGAACAACGCCTGCGCATCTTCCGGTTCGAGCGCGTGGACGTGGTGATCGCCATGTTGATCGCCGGGATCGTGAACATCAGCATGGTTGTGATGGCGGCCGGCTTCTTCCATAGCCGGGGCATGACCGAGGTTGCCGACATCGACCAGGTCTACGACGGGTTGAAGTCCCTGTCGAACGGCAACGCACACACGTTCTTCGGTATCGCGCTGCTGGCATCCGGGCTGTCAAGCACCTCGGTGGGCACGCTGGCCGGTCAGGTCGTGATGCAGGGGTTTATCCGCCGATATGTGCCGGTATTCGCGCGTCGAGCCGTGACGCTCGTGCCGGCGATCGTGGTGGTCGCCATCGGTGTCAACCCGTCGGCCGCGCTTGTGCTGAGCCAGGTGGTGCTGTCGTTCGGCATCCCGTTCGCGCTGATTCCGCTCGTCATCCTGTGTCGGGACCGGCAGCTGATGGGGGTGCTCGTCAACCGGCGGGCCACGAACGTGGCTGCCTACATCGTGACCACGCTCATCGTCGGACTCAACATCTTCCTGTTGCAGCAGACCCTGTTCGGGTAGCCGACTGTGGGTGCCGACCGTGCGGTGGCCGACACCCGAGATGCTCGCTAGAGGACTTCCACGGGCGTGCCCGTCTTGGCGAACCGTGCGACGAACGCGATGCCTGAGCGCGACATGCGAACGCAACCGTGCGAGACCGCCTGGCCCAACACGCTCGCCGTCGGCCATCCGTGGAGGGCGATCTCACCCTGGCCGCCGCCGAAGGTCTTGAGCACCTTGCTGTGCGACGTCAACACCAGGATGTACGGGCCGAGCTGACCCGAAGTCGCTACGGCATCCTGGACGGCCGCCAGGCCGGTCGGGGTGGGCGTGCCGCCGGTGCCGACCGCCGCGCGAAACCGCTTCTTGAGGACACCGTTGGAGTACACCTCAACCGTGCGCCGCTTGGTGGACACCCGAATCCAGCTGGTGATGCGCTTGGTCGCAACGGCATCGGCCGCGACCCAACCCTGCTTGCCGTTGGGACGGCCAGGCAAAAGGACCCGCACCCAGCGTTTGCCGTTGGGAAGGACTTTGGTGGCGGTGATCAGGTAGACGGCGGGTGCCTGCGACCACTTGGTGGTTGCGCGCAAGGCGCCGATCTTGGTCTGCGCCGGGGTCTTGAAGACCGGTGCGGGGTAATAGGCGCGAGCCGTCCATGACGCGGCGAGGGTGGGCGGTGCGGGTTCGGCGGCAAGGGCGGAACCGGCGAGCGGCAGCGCGAAAAAAAGCGCCGCGGCCGTGAGTGTGCGGGAGCGGGGGGGTAGACGCATAGTCGGCCACCATAGCGGCACCCCCCTGGGTGGCGTCAACCACCGGGCTCGCCATGTGAGACGAAACCCGGTGGTTGTTGCACGTTCTAGCCCAGGTGTTCCTTGACGAACTGGGCGACCTCGGTCGGATTGGTTCCGACACGGATCCCCTTGGCCTCGAGGGCTTCCTTCTTGCCCTGAGCCGTACCGGATGATCCGGTGATGATGGCGCCGGCGTGACCCATCTGCTTGCCGGGCGGTGCCTGGAATCCTGCGATGTACGACACTACCGGCGTTTTGACGTTGTCGGAGATGAACTGTGCGGCCTTCTCCTCCTCGTCGCCACCGATCTCGCCGACCATGACGATCAGATCCGTTTCGGGGTCCTTGTCGAACTCCGAGACGATGTCGATGAACGAGCTGCCGACGATGGGGTCGCCACCGATTCCGACGACCGTGCTCTGGCCGATTCCGAGGAGCGCGAGCTCCTTGGAGATCTGGTAGGTGAGCGTGCCGGAGCGGCTCACCAGGCCGACGCGGCCTGGGGTGAACACCTGAGTGGGCATGATGCCGACGGTCGCCTTGCCGGGGCTGATGATGCCCGGGCAGTTCGGACCGACGAGGCGCTGATTGCCGCGCTTCAGGTGCGTGTAGACCTGCAGCATGTCGTGGGCGGGGATGCCCTCGGTGATGCAGATGATGAGCTCGACGCCGCTCTCGATGGCCTCGTAGAGGGCATCGGTCGCAAACCGCGGCGGCACGAAGACCATTGCGGTGTTGGCTCCGGTCTCCTGCACGGCGTCGTGCAGGGTGTTGAAGACCGGGATGCCTTCGACATCCTGGCCACCCTTGCCCGGTGTCACGCCGGCGACGACGTTGGTGCCGTAGTGCTTGTTGCGGGTGGCGTGGAACGCACCCTCACGACCCGTGATGCCCTGCACCACCAGCCGGGTGTTTTGATCGACGAGAATGCTCATGCTGCGGCCTCCTTCGCAAGCTCGACGGCACGCTTGGCCGCAGACAGCATGGTCGGCTCGACCACGACGTTCTTCGGTGCGCGCTCCTTGATGATCGCGCGACCCTCTTCTTCGTTGGTTCCGTCCAGACGAACAACAATCGGCAAGGTACTGCCGAGTTGGTTGATCGCGGTGAGCAGACCCTCGGCGACCTCGTCACAGCGCGTAATGCCACCGAAGATGTTGATGAGCAGCGACTTGACCTTCGGATCCGACAACAGCACCTCGAGTGCGGCCACGACCTCGTCGGCCTTCGATCCGCCGCCCGCGTCCAGGAAGTTGGCAGGGCGTCCGCCGGCCAGGGCGACCACGTCGAGCGTGCTCATGACCAGGCCCGCGCCGTTGCCAAGAATGCCGACGTCACCGTCGAGCTTGACGTACGTGACGCCCTTCTCCTGCGCCATCCGCTCCTGCGGGTCGGAGGTCGAAGCCTCCTGCAGCGCAAGGATGTCCGGGTGACGGTACAGCGCGTTGTTGTCGATGGTGACCTTGGCGTCGAGGGCGATCACGTCGCCGCTCTTCGTCACGATCAGCGGGTTGACCTCAAACAGCATGGCGTCGAGTTCGATGAACCCCTTGTAGAGCTTCAGCAGGATGTCCTGCACGCCGCGCATGGCGGCGTCGTCGATGCCCGCCTCGTAACACAGGCGACGCGCGTGATGCGGGTGAAAGCCCGACAGCGGGTCGACGTGAAGACGAGCGAGCTTCTCGGGGTGCTCCTCGGCGACGGCCTCGATGTCGACGCCACCCATTGCCGACAGCATGACGAGGGGCTTCTTGTTGCTGCGATCGAACGTGATCGAGGCGTAGTACTCCTTCTCGATCTCGGACGCGGCCTCGATCCACACACGGTGGACGGTGTGGCCCTTGATGTCCATGCCGAGGATCTGCTCGGCGGCTGCCTCGGCGTCGGCGGCGTTGTCCGCCACCTTGATGCCGCCGGCCTTGCCGCGGCCGCCGACCTGCACTTGTGCCTTCACGGCGACGCGTCCGCCGATACGCTCGGCGGCGGCCTTCGCCTCGGCGGGAGTCTCTGCAGCCTCGCCTGACGGCACCGGAATGCCATGGCGGGCGAACAGCTCCTTGCCCTGATACTCGAAGAGGTCCAAACCCTTCCCTTCCCATTCGCTGGAACGGATGTGCCCCTGTTTGGGGTCAACCATCAAATAGTACGTACTTGTCGGTGCCGCGGCGCGGGACGAACGGGCCAAACCCTTGGGCGGAAGGGGCCGACGGCATCCATCCGGCGATGCAAATCGGGGTCGTCCGCCGATACGCTGCATACGTGGACGACCTCGCCAAGCGTCTTGAGATGCTCATCGTCCTGCAATGGCTCGACGAGGGACGGCCGGACGACGGTGCCATCCGGCTGTCGGTCACCACCGCGGCGGCCGAGCTCGACGCCGGTGCGGGACGGGCGGGGGTGCTCGCGGTGATGAGCGCGCTCTCGGATCTGGAAGAGGAGGCGCTGGTCAGCGTTTCGCTGAGTGCCGCGGGTCCGCGCGAGCCGCTCGTGGAGCTTTCGGACGGGCTGCGCCGCGACGCAAATCGGCTCTTCGGGACGGACCGCCGAACCCCTTCATAAGACTGGACTCTCGGGCGTTTCGCCCACCAATACTGTGCCTCTGGATGTCGGTGAACTAGCCGAAAGTCCAGGCGATGCGGTGAAAGACTCCGCGAGGCATGAACAGCGGGCATCGGGTGGTGTTCCGTGCACGTCATGCGCTCGTCACTCCGTCGCGTCAACCGCTCCGGCAAAGCAGGTACTGCAACGTGATCATGGGGTCCTCAAATCGTGCCATCGCAGGAACCGATGGCATGCCGGACGTTCGCATCGAAGAGGCAATGCGCAGTGGTATGCGTGTTCGCCGATTCCGGACGGTCGGACCCGATGATCCGATCCCGCAGGACGCCGGCTCGGTTGCGGCTTTTCCGGCGGATACGTCAGTCGCGGTGGTGGGGCTCGGCGACAACGGTCTCGCCACCGCGCTCGCTTTCCGCCAGGCCGGGGTGCGCGTGGCGGGTGTCGACTTCAGCCGCGAACGGCTGGCACAGATCTCTTCCGGACGCGTGTCGCTTCCCGCGCAAGGGCGCCAGCAACTTCGAGAGGCCCTCGTCGACCCGGATTTCGGGCTTTCTGCGGAGCTGCGCGCGATCACGTCGTCGGACGTGGTGGTCATCTGCGTGCCCACGGCGCTTGACGCCCACATGCTCCCGGACCTCGCTCCGCTTGCCAATGCGTGCGCCGATGTGGTGCGACTGGCACGTGCGGGGCAGCTGATCATTCTGACGAGCACGACCTACGCCGGCACCACCACCGACCTGCTGGTGCGTCCACTCGAGTCGCTCGGATTCAGGATCGGCGTCGACGTCAACGTGGCGTTCAGCCCGGAGCGGCTGGGATCGGTCGGCGACCGGCCGTCCGACGAGATGCCCCCGCGGATCGTCGGTGGCGCCACCGCGGCCTGCGTGGCCCGTGCTCAGCGCGTGCTGGCCGGGGTCTGTTCGCAGGTCCACTGTGTGAGCACGACGGAAGCGGCCGAGATGACGCGTCTGCTTGAGAACACCTTCCGGGCGGTCAACATCGCGCTTGTCAACGAGTTCTCGTCCGCATGCCATGAGCTCGGTGTTGAGCCGATGGAGGTCATCGACGCGGCCGCCACCAATCCCGGCGGGTTCACCCGGTTCACGCCGGGCCCGGGTGTGGGAGGCCACAGCCTGCCGTACGACCCGTATCACCTGACATGGCAGATGCGTCGCTATCGTCGGCGCATGCCGGTCGTCGAGTCGGCGATGAACGCCATTGCCGATCGTCCGGCCCACGTCGTGGCCCGCATCCAGACGCTGCTGTCGGAGGCCGGTGTCGCCACCCGGTCGGCCCGAGTGCTCGTGGTCGGCGTCGCGTACAAGCCGAATGTCGGCGACACCCGTGAGTCGTCGGCGATCGAGATCGTCAGTCGCCTGGCCAGCATGGGCGTCGACGTCGAGGTGGCGGATTGTCGCGTGGCTGCGCTCCCGCTTCCCGGCGGGACCGTTGTTCCCGTTCAGCAATTGGGCGATGCCGACGTGGCCGCCTACGACGTGGTGC
>Ga0209023_10005260_pt1 | contig 14241 bp, 11 predicted proteins | sample LakOneMetagenome_FD_187468 | JGI IMG/M metagenome (GOLD analysis project Ga0209023, IMG submission 187468) | Freshwater and sediment microbial communities from Lake Erie, Canada (SPAdes) (version 2) | ecosystem: Environmental > Aquatic > Freshwater > Lentic | place: Lake Erie, Canada...
CCCCCCCGCCGATCCCCACCAGCGTAACCGCTCAGTGCAATTAAGTAGGATTACTTCGCCCGTTGCTGTGGTCGCTCTTATGGAGAAACGACAACGGAAGTCGTCAGAACAGGCTTCTTCATCCGGTCCATTTGTTTCTCATAATCTTGCACATTTCGGAGTTGCTCGCCGGGCATAGACACCAAGAAAATCTCAACCTCAAATGTGCCTTTACGGAATGGCTTTCCCGCCCACGAAAACGGTCCGGCTGAGAATACGCCAGACAATGCAGTTGTGGCGACACCGAGAACTTCGCCTTTTGGGCCGGCGGCAGGAAGGCAGTCATCCTCACACATGGGTCGGCCGGACGCGAGCAATTCGCGTGCGTTAGGCAGACGAGGCTTCGTTATCGACACAAGCAACTGTGTGCCATCCGGAAGATCAGTGCGACCTATAATAGTAGGGAACTCGCCTTTTGTAGCCGTCAGCGTCATGTTGTAGGAGCGCGCCGCTGGCTCACCAGCGGCCATCTGACTCGATGATTCATTTTGGGTATGAACCTCTTCGCTGCTGATCACATAACAGATGCGAAGCTGTTCCGATGATAGCCCACTGCCGACCAATCCAAATCCCGGCTTGCAATAAGCCGGCTTTCGCTTTGCTTCCACGGCCGTGACTATCCGCTTGCAGCTCTCCGGCGTGAATCCGACGCAATATTGCGCTGGTGTAGGTTTTGGCTGAGGAGAAGATGAATCCTGGAGGCGAGTGTCCTTTGCACCCACGCATGCGATCTGCGCCATGCGCCCGACGACCGAGCGCGGCGGCGCCGCCATAGCGGAGCCTCTCCCGTCAATATCCCGGTAGTGGCCGCTACAATCGAACCAAAAGCGGCTCATATTAGGTGGCAGACAGACCTCGTTGTCGGAAACGCACGTCACGGCTTGAACAGTGCCGTTGTGAAAGCGAGTAATGGAATTCACATCGATTGCAAAGACGGCGCCATTGTCAGCCTCAAGCCGCTTCCAATTTTGTTGCGAGTTCTGAGCAAAAGCAACAGCACTTTGGTTTGCGACACCAACCAGCAGTGCCATACGAAGAATACTTTTGACCGTCACAGCCATATCAGACTCCTCTCAACTGCGTTTTTCTGTCCCGTGGTGGCCTGGGTTTCTGCCCCCGCAGCTTCGATCATCGTCACCCCCTGACTGCATATGGACCGCCCCAGTCGTGGCCTCTCATGCTGTCCAAAAGCCTTCCGATCCCCAAGCACACGTGCCACAATATGGTGACTATATCCAGTGGTTTAATGGGAGCCGTAATGGCTGCCTTGGGCCATGAACGCTCGTGCGCTGGTAGCTTGGAATTTGCGGCGGATCCGCGTTGAAAGCCGGATCCCGCAGGAACAGCTGGCCTATGACGCCGGGATCGATCGCTCGTACATGGGCGGTCTCGAACGTCGTACGGCCAACCCCACCATTGATCTCTTAGAGCGGTTGGCGCAGACACTGGGCGTACATATTTCCGAGTTTTTCGTGCAACCACCCAAGGGGGCTTCCAAACCGAAGCCTCTGAATGCCGGTCGGAAAACTAAAGCATCTCCCAAAAAGCGGACTTAAGTCTCATTTTCTTGCCGATGTGAACCGAGGATCACGGAATGATCCGAAAGCCGGCCAATACGCCATAAGATTGCTCACAATCCGCTCGACTTCGGCAGCGAACGGAGCGTGTGTGGTGCTCGAACTTAAAGGAGCACAGGATTGCAAAAAGGCACTGCCTAGATCGCGATCTGCACACTGATCAAGAAAGCCCATGATCGCATGGAAGAAGTGGATGCGATCATGAAGGCCGCAAACGCCCTTGCGAAGCGCGGGGAGGCAACTCATGCACTTCGAGTGCTAATGGATTTTGAAGGTCCCTCGCACGAGGCACACGATCTGTTTCGCACCGCGTTGACGATCAAACGACATTTGCTCGTCTCAGACGAATAGACGTTTCAGTGACCGATGAACGTTGGCCCGCGAGAACGCGGGCTTGTGGCAGTGGCAGCACATGATGCTGTCGCTCACGCAAGGAGAGCCAGATGGCCCCCAGCAACCGAAAGACCAAGCCCAAAACCCCGCGTAAATCATCACCTACTATCCAGCAAGCGACAAAACCTCGCTTGAAGACCGGCACGACTTCAGCACCCAAGAAGCCGAGATCACCAAAGACACCGGTTGCAGCATCGTCGAAGCAGGACAAAGTCCTCGAGATGCTGCGCGATCCGGTCGGAACCACCATCGCCGCCATCATGAAGGCAACTAACTGGCAGCAACATTCGGTGCGCGGCTTCTTTGCAGGCACGGTGCGCAAAAAGCTCAAGCTGAATTTGACGTCGGAGAAGGCTGACGGCCAGCGCGTGTACCGGATCGCACAGCAGGCCACCACGAAATGATCCAAGTCCCCTCCTCCATGAAGCCAGCCGATCAAGCCATAGAAGCAGAGCTTGTTCGGCTGGCGAAAGCCCCCATCCTCGAACTGCGCAAACGATACCGGGAAGTGCTTCGAACGGACCCGCCGAAAGCTTTCGGTCCAGACCTGCTGCGCCGGAGTATTGCCCATCGGATTCAAGAAAAAGCCTATGGCGGCTTGCCTGGTCCGACCAAGCGCCTGCTCGACCAGCTTGTGAAAGCCATGGCCGCCAAGCCAACCGGGAAACTGGAGTTGCCGCGCCGGATCAAACCCGGCTCGGAACTGGTCCGGACATGGAAGGGGAAAACCTACCGCGTCGTGGTCCGGCCAGACGGCTTCGCCTACGACGGCAAGATCTATGCGGGCCTATCTGAGATCGCCTCTCTGATCGCAGGCAGCAACTGGAACGGACCCCGGTTCTTTGGGTTGCGGTCCAAACTTAAGAAGGGCGCCACCGATGGCAAGTAACGCTCCTAAAACCTTGCGCTGCGCTATTTACACCCGCAAATCGACTGAACATGGTCTAGAGCTGGAATTCAACTCGCTCGATGCCCAGCGCGAGGCCTGCGAAGCCTATATAAAGAGCCAAGCCTCGCAGGGCTGGAAAGCCCTACCACAGCTTTACGATGACCCGGCATTCTCCGGCGGCAATCTCGAGCGCCCTGCCCTTAAGCGATTGCTGGCCGACATCGAAGCCGGCAGAGTTGATGTGGTCGTCGTTTACAAGATCGACCGCCTCACCCGCTCGCTGGCCGACTTCGCCAAGCTGGTGGAGGCGTTTGACGCCAGATCAATCTCATTCGTGGCGGTGACCCAGCAATTCAACACCACCACATCGATGGGCCGACTCACCTTGAACGTCCTGCTGTCTTTTGCCCAGTTCGAACGAGAATTGTCGTCCGAGCGGGTCCGGGACAAAATCGCCGCGTCTCGCGCCAAGGGCAAATGGACCGGCGGCAACATCCCTTTTGGCTACCGGATCGAAAACAAAAAGCTGGTCATCGACGATCAAGAAGCCAAGGTCCTGCAATACATTTTCAAGCGCTACCTTGAACTCGGCAGTTTCGGCTCGCTGGTGCTTGACCTCGATGCAAAGAGCATTCGGTCAAGAACAAAAAAAGCAAAAAAGTCAGATGCTCGCGTGGCATCGCCCTTCACCTACGGTCCCCTCGCCTACCTATTGAACAACCGGCTTTATATTGGCGAGGTGCCTCACAAAGACAAATGGCATCCGGGGGAACATCCGCCGATCATCGCAAGAGCTACGTTTGATGCCGTTCAGACAAAACTGGCCGCTAACTCAGTGACGCGAAAAAACCGACGCTCGGAGAGCGGCGCGCTGCTGATGGGCAAACTGTTCGACGACCGCGATAATCGCATGAGTCCGAGCTACTCGACCAAGAAGGGCGTCCGCTATCGGTTCTACGTCAGCGCGGCGCTATTGCGGGGACGCAAGGCTGAGGCAGGTTCTCTCACCCGGATTTCTGCCACGGAGCTTGAGGCAGCTGTGCTCCAGGCGGTACGCGTGGAATGCGATCGACCAGATCCTGCTGTGACACCGGATGCAGAGTTGATTGAGATCCACGTTGAACGCGTCGTCGTCTCGAAGAAATCGGTTACGATTGTCTTGTCGCCACAGCTTGGCCTTCAGAATTTAACCCTGCCTTGGATCCACACCGCGAATGGCTCGACGCCATTGCACAGAGCTGACGATAGCATTGAGGCTGACCCGATCCTTGTTCATGCAGTGGCACGGTCACATTCCCGCATTAGGGATTTGGCGGACGGTCGCTTCGATACAGTGGAAGCATTGGCTGCATCTGCCAAGGCCCACCCGAAAATGCTGCGGCAGGAATTGCGGCTGGCGTTTCTTGCGCCCGACATCCTCGCGGCGATATTGCAGGGCGACCAGCCGGCTGGCCTGACGCTGACCGCGATGCTGCCTACCCTGTCCTTGTCATGGGCGGCGCAGCGACGCACCATTGGACTTTGACTACCGTGCTGTTCGCCCATCGAATGTTATGGAATTTCGCGCGGGTGCTGATCGCATATCCGATGTTATGGAATATGAAGGTCCACTTTGCGCCAAAAGCGGACTTTCTCAATCCAATGATGGAACGCGCCTATGCCCGCAGTAGCGATCTTCCATCCCACATAATTCATCGCAGCACGATGCGGTTGGCATCGACGTGACGGAACGCCTTCGATCGGCATGTGAGCAGAATTACCTGCATCCGAGTAGCCGCCTCCTCCAAGATGCCGGTCATTGTCTCGAGCCGTGCGTCATCAGAGTAGACAAGCGGATCGTCCAGGATGAGCGAGATCGGTGCGCCATCCTCGATTAACAAGTCCGCAAACGCCAGACGCGTGAGGATCGCGAGTTGTTCTTGTGTCCCGCGGCTAAGGTCGCCGCAGGACTCATCCACACCCGCGCGAAGCACGGACGCAAGACCCAGATCCTCGTCGAATGACAAATCGCAGCCCGGGAGCAACTGGTCGATATACCGGGCGGCACGCTTCGTAACGGGCACCAAGAAGGTCTTGGAAGCCTCATTCGCGGCGTCTGTCAGTGCAGTCCGGAGGATGTCTAGTACTTCGGCCTCCCGTCGGAGACGCTCGCAAGCGGCGATTGCGGCGCTCTCCTCCTCGCCCGCCGCTTTTGCCAAACCAGCAGGGCCGAGTATACCTTCCCTCGCGATGGCTGCCTCAAGCGACGCGATTTGGCGGTTCAGCTCGATCCGTTCTTCGCCGGCCCGAGTAGCAGCGCGGCTCATGTTCTCGAGGCGCTTACGGATCGCGCCGACGTCGTAGGATCTAGCGCCGTCGCGTGCGGCCTCGAGTTGTTCGACTTTTGCGGCGCGATCGCGTTGTGCCTCGGTCCGCGCCTCCTCCAAAGAGGATCTATCGCCGTCACAGAGAACATCGTGTAGGTAGTCGCAGGCCGATTGCTGCTCCCTGGTCGCAGATGCGAGCTCGGCAGCTGCAGTCGCGAGAACGCCCTCGGCTTTGGACAGAGCTTTGCGGCTTTCCTCATGTCTACCATCAGCCGTTGCCTCTTCGACCCTGGCACGGGAGACCTCGGATTCGAGCTTCTCGACGTCGTCGGTCGGAGCATCCAAGGTGGTCACGCAATCGCCGAGCGAGGCGACGAAGGCGCGAAGGGCGTCCGCACCCTGCGCCAGGCCGATGGCGGGATCGCCAGGACAGGCCGCGGCAATCTGCGCTCGCACAGCCTTGAGTTCGCGGGCAGCCGTTGCAGCTCGCTCCGATCGCGCCACCGCCGCGGTATGGGAGGCTACGCCGAGATTCCTCAGCGCTGCTGCGAGTGCTTGGTCCGCAGCGTCTCGGTCGGCTTCAATTGAACGACCGCTTCCGGCGGGCGGTCGAACGACGAGGCTGCCGACGTCACCAATCGTGATGCGCGTCGTTGTCAGAATGTCAATGCTGGATGCGTCGCTCAGCTGTTCGTCGATCCGTACCGCCACGCCGTCAGCGAGATCGAAGTCGATCTTGACCGTACCGACTTCGAAGCGGGCGCGAGCCTCGATCGCTGCACGCTCAAGATCCGCCAGATCATCGAGATCATCCTGATCGATCGTGGCCTCCGCCTCGGCTCGCAGAGAACGTTCATGCTCTTCGAGACCAGCGAGCGCGTTCCGCGCGTCGATCGCGCGCCGCTCACCGGCCACCACCGCGAACGTCCGCAATCGCTGTTGCGCCTCCAAGAGTGCGGTCTCTCGCGCCTCCCGGTTGGCAAGAGTGGCCTCTAGCGCAGTCCTGAGTTCTCGCTCGTCCAATCCTGCCTGATCCGCTGAGGCCTTCGCCTCGTCGCGCTCAATCTGTTTCAGTGAGAGCGTCTTGACCGCCGCTTTTACCCGCTTCTCGGCTGCATCCAACCGGTCGATCCGCGAGGCTACAGCCTTCGCAACCTCCTCTGCCCGGCCGTGATGCGCCTCGGCGGCCGAAAGCCGGAGCGCCGCGGATTCGGCGATCTTCAGATCGTCCTCGAGTTTCCTGCGCTGTTCGGTAGTCTCCGGATCAGCGAGTTCGCGCTCAAGGATCTTGAGCCTCGACTTCGCTCCATCGAGCTCAGTAAGGGATTGCTCGTATCCGCGGAGCGTATTCTCGGCGCTAGCTCTAGCCGCTGTGGCGTTCGATATACGCTCCTCGGCTGCTGCCAGATCCCCGCGCGCCTGGCCTGTCTTCGCTGTTCGTAGGGCGGTATACGCCGTCTCAACGCTTGCACGAATGCCGTCGAACCGTCGCCCGCCGGTGATCGCACCGACCTCGGCCTCGAGAACGCCGCGCACCGTGTCTCGGACGATGCGGTTGGGGGTTTCGACGGTGAGCGCGCTGGCCTGCTCTACCCAGAGCATGCCCAGCGGCCCCCTCGTCTCTGGATCACCGCCACGATTGTTGCCGCGCTCAAAACCGAGGAGCTCCTGCAGCGCCTCCTCGGCGGCATCGTTCTCACGACGGCTGCTCGAGCTGGACAGTCGGACGAATGGCGATCGGATGAATTGCTTCTCAAGACTCCAGGATTGTCCGTCGACCATGAAATCCACGCCCACGCGCGGAGCGACGTCATCGCCGTTCGGGACGTAGGATCGGACGAGCTCGGTCTTTGCCGAATGTCGGATGAAGAAGGCGGCCCGCAGCGCCTCAAGCAACGTCGATTTGCCGCTTTCATTCGGCTCGACCACGATGTTCAAGCCATTAGCGAAGCCGTCGATACGCAGCGGATTCCGGAATTTCCGGAAATTCGCAACCTCAAGCGATTTCAGGATCATCGTGCAGCCTCCGCACCATATCGTAGCGTTTCGACGTACAGACGCTCCAATGCCGCCGCGGCTAACTGTGAGTCGGGGCCGCCGGCTTCGGCGCGTGCGCGCAACGACTCCGCTGCCCCGCCAAGCGCACCCTGCACGTCGATCCTCGCCACGTCCTCAGCGCTCGGACGGGCGGCCAGCTCATCAGCCTCCAGATCCAGATGCCGGAGTTCATGGGCGAGGCGATCCTCGAGCATCGCCGTTATCGCTACGCGGTCGGACAGGCTCACTATACCCGACAGCCGCAGGAAGAGGAGCACATCAGCCAGCCGCGCCTCATTGCGCAGCATGGCCGCGTCACGTTCAACTTCGTCGACGCCGCTTACCACCCATTGGCGGGAGAGCCAGCGATAACGACCGGTCTCGACGCGCAGGAGTTCTGGTGCATCGGAGGACTGGACGCCGACGGCGATGCAGGCCCCCGCCTCCTCGCGACCGAAGCGATCCACCTCCGGAGTGCCGCTGTAGGCGGTGCGATCGCCGACGGTGAGAAAGCCGTGCCAATCGCCGAGCGCTAAGTAGTCAAGGCCTGCGAGCCGTGCCCGATCCGGCGGAATCAGGTTCGGGCTCTCACCAGCGGCGCCAAACTCAGTGATCGAGCCGTGAGCGACGCCGATGCGCAGCGCGCCAGGCGGCGTCGCCATATCGACCATCGCCGCAGTCGGATCGGAACTGGCCTTGCGGTGCGCCAATGGCGCCGGGAGCAGCCAGGCTCCTTCCTCCATTTCAACGGGCTCGGGGGTGTCCATGACTCGGACGTTCAACGGCGCGCGGGCACGCACCCGGCTCCAAAGACCGCCAGCGCGGACATGGTCGTGGTTTCCCGGCATCAGCCACCAAGTGACCGGCGCGCGTTCCATGCGGGAAATTGCCTGCATGACGACCCGGTCACCGGGCTCGGCATTATCGAACACGTCTCCTGCCACGATGACGTGCGCCGCGCCAGCCGAAGACGCCGCAGCGGCAATGCTGTCGATCGCATCAAGCCGGGCTTCCGCGAGTGCCGCTCGTACCTCTGCTGGGAATCGTCCGAATGGCTTCCCTAATTGCCAATCAGCGGTGTGAATGATCTTGATCTTTGCCACGAAGCCCGCCCCCTTTTTCTTCTCCGCACGCGCGCAACTATCTCGCATTAGTTGTAGCTTGCACAACTCCCAAGTCCGGCGGCACGTGACCGCCGGACTTGTTGTCACGATTTGCCAGATACCCAGCCCCAGATACGGCGCCAAAAGCCTGACGTTGTCTTGGGCATAGCTGGCTGAACGGAAAGTTCGGCCTGCGGAGACTGACCGTAGAAGCGTGCTTTAGCGGCACGATCTCGACGTCGCTCGGCTTCAACCTGCTCGTTACTCCAAGGACCAGCTTCAATCACCTTGCCGCGGTCGATCACATAATGTGACCGGCACTTCAGCGTCCAATTGCCGATCGACGGACGAAGCGAGACAGTCTCGCCGTCGAACGACATCTTCCAGTCCGTCGGCGTGAAGGGTGCTACAACTTCCTCGCCGCACCCGCAGCAGCAGCTGTGAGCCGATGTCGCATATTCCATCGAAACATAAAGAATCCCTGCCTCAAGGTGCTCGGGGATGTGTTCGACGAAACGATGTTCGAGCCGCTTGTGCCGCATCACGCGAGATCCCCGTTGATCAGCATGTTGCCGTCGGTGGTGTAAGTGCAGTGATGTTCACGCTCGAGATCGCGATAGAACCCGCGGATCTTCTTCCACTTCACGACCGCGAGGACGGCATTCAAGGCATTGAGATCCGCGACCTGAATATTGGAGGCATAGACATCCTTCGCGCCGCCGCCGGCGAAGGAAATGCGCTGCCGCACATGATCCCGCTTCTCCGGCGTACTGGCGGTGACACGCAGGATGCCGCCCAGCGACCCCTCGTCGAGCTCAAGTCCCATGCCGACATCGACGAACGCGGCACCGATCGTCTGGAGCTTCTCCACGATCAACCGCTTCGCGTCTCCAGCGTCGAGGGACAGGAATGCGAAGGTGATGCCGTCAAGAAGGTGGAGATTGTCGGCGCCCAGCGCGGCGTCGTGCGCCACGATATTCCGGTGCATCTGGCTGTAGATGCGCTTGAGATACTCGACCTTCTTGGGCGCCTCTCGCAGTTCCTCCAGGCTCGGAGCGCCTGGCGCGCGAAACGCATTGTGGGTCAAGAACTCGTCGTTATCGAAGAGACGGATTTCGCGGACCGGCGTCTTGGCGACCAAATCCAAAATGTAGCCGCCAGTCCCACCGACGCCGATAATCGCGACCCTCTCGTTGATGAGGCGCTCGGTCAGGAGGCCGATCCCGACACGATCGGACGCGGTCTCGACATAGTTGAAGACGCTGTCCTCCTCCTCTTCCGGCTCACGGAAAGTGCGCGGCGTGGCACCGGGCTTCAACACCGCGGCCGGACCCGCGATGATGTTCGCGTAACTCGTCATCTTGTGGTGGTAATCTGTGTACCCCCCGTCCGGCTTGCTGGAGAAGCTATGCGTCGCTTTCAGGCCGTGGCCGAGGTCAAAGGCGCCGGCCTGATGCGAGATGCCCTGGATGGGCGTCCCATCGGCGCGGCACGGGAAGTCGCCATTCCAATGGACTACATGGGCGCCAGGGGCGTTGGGCGGGCGAGTCTGATCACCGGCCAGCAAGAGGCTGGAGATGAGCGTACCGATGCGCACCTCGCGATGCGCATCGACATAGGGCACCTCCCGCATGACGACGTGGCCGCCCTGCTGCTGGACGAAGTAACCTTCGTCCCGCAGCCGCTTGAGGTCCGGATTACGACTGAACAGTGCGCGTGACATTGAACACCGTGCCTTTCTTCTTGACGTCGACCGAGCCGCCGGCCCCGAGCTCTCCCGCATGCGGCGTCGACGCGGCATGGCGGTACGTCATCGAGAAAACGACGTTGGGCTGGTGCTGGCCCGGAAAGGCGAGCTGGACGATCTGCTCGAACGTGACCGTGCGGGCGTTCACCGTGCGCGGCCGTGAATTGACGATGATCTCGAACGTCAGCCGAACGGTGATGAACCGTTCGATGCCGGGCTCGCTCAGATCGATCAGCTCGCCATGCTCGATCAGGCGATCTTCGCCACCAGGAACCTCGAGGAAAACGGCTTCCCCCTCACTGGGCTTGGCCAGGCCGTAAAGCACTGCGCCGCTGATAACGGGCTTGCCCCAGCGCAGCTCATCGTCGTTCAACGTGAGCTTGAAGTCGCGATCCGTCAGGAAGGCGATGAACCGCTCGGCGCCACGCTCACGCAGGTCAAATGGCTCGTTCAGCCTCACCTCCTCGAAGTCGCCGGACGGGAGGATTGCGAAGAGACTGTAGCCCTGCCACGGGTCCAGGGCGCCAGCTTCGAGCAACTGACGGCCGAGCGGCACGGGATCGTTCACCACACGATGCTGAAAGTTAAGATCGCCCTGCGCGAGGAGGAAGCGATATCCCCGCGCCGGACGCAGCGCCCGGCCTTCGCGCAGGGCGTCTCCGAGGTCGTCATAATCGAGAAGTTCTTCGGTATTCATTAGATTTGGATCCTTAGGTTTGGCCGAGGCGATGCCGCGGCTCTAAGGGTCCAATCGGAGCGAAGTCGGCCGACCGGTAAGGTCAGGCGAACTTTTTTTGCAAGGGGCCGTCGGGGGTCTGCCCGCAGATGAAGAAGGCCGGGCAGTTCGGGCAGGTGCGCGACGAGACCTCGGCCGGAAACCGTCCGGCCCGGATGTCACCGAGGAACTTTGCGAGCTTGTCCTTGCGCCCCTTCAACTCGCGGTCCGACAAGGAAAGTTCGAGAACGCCGCCGTCGGAGAGATGGACGAGCTCCGCAACGGCGCCGGGAAAAGCCTGTTTGACTGCCAGCAGCAGCGCCGCCGCACCAACATCTTTACTTTCGGCCGACCGCATATGGCCCGTACGAATGCGGCGCACGGACCGGGTGCCGTCCGGCCGCACCAGGACCTCGTCCGGCCGAACGATGATTTCTTCCCCACCCAAATTGAGGCTCAGTACGACCGGCGCCTCAGCAACCGCATCGGCGCGGTTCGTCAGAAAAAAGCGCAGCATCACCAGCGCCAGATCGCGGAACTCAGCGCGGTAGCCATGGTCGGCGAGCCCCTCGCCGGCGAGCGCCGCGTCAGTGTGAGCTTGCAGCGCCTGCTCGGACACCGGCACATTCGACGCGATCACCACCTCGACCACCGAACGAACCACCTCGTGCAAGTGCATGAATGCGGTCGCAGTTCGCCGCCCGCCGACTTGCAGGACATGGGTATAAAAGAAGCGACGCGGACACGATTCATAAAGAGCTATCTGCGGGGCGCTGAAGCTAAGCCGCCCGTCGACAACAAGATCGACGACCCGCGCTTCCGCCGCCACGGGAAGTGACCGCCCGGGCACCAGCGAACGGCGCGTCAACGTGCCCCCGAGACGGTCAAGGAACGGCGAAAGCGGTCTGTTGTGACCATTGCTCTTTTCGGTCGGCGCATAAAGGAGCAGGCGATCGCGGGCGCGCGACTGTGCCACGTAGAATAGGCACTCCTGCTCCTCGGCCTGCCCTGCGCGAAATGTTTCGATCGCGCCACCTTCTGCACCCGCGATCATGCCATCGGGCGCCGGACAGGGTGGTGCCGGCGGCGTACGCGGAATCGTATCACTGTTGAGCCCCGGGATATGAACGCAGCCGAACTCCAGGCCCTTAGCACCATGGATCGTCATTAGCCGCACGGCGTCGAGATGTTGTGCCGCTACCGGCAACTGGCGCAGATCGCGATCGTCCCCGAGGCGGGCAAGCCTGCGCACGCGATTGAGCAGGCGCGTAATCGGCAGCCCGGGCTCCGCCGGTTGGACCCGCACGAAGTTGAGGAACTGCCAGATCGCGATGCCCCGCGTACGATCGGCTAGGTCCGCCGACGTCCCGAGACGTGCGGCGGTGTACGTGCGATCAAGCAGCAGCGTCGCAAGCACGGTCCAGGGCGAGGCCGTCTGATCGAACCCATCGAGCGCTGCCGCGAGCTTGCCGAGCGCCCGACGCCCTGCATCGCTCATGCCGGAGATCGACTCGATGTGCTGCAGCCAGCTGGCCGGGGCATGCTCGACTGCCCGCAGATGCGCGAAGACCGCGGCCACATCCGCGAAGGAGGCAACGAAGTCGGGCCAGCAGGCAATGCGCACCAGACCCATGGCGCGCCGGTCGACAAGGATCGAGAGGAGAGCCAAGAGATCCTTGACCTCACCGCGCTCGAACAGACTGCCTAGGAACAGGACCGGCACGCCGAGCCGTTCGAGGTCCTGCCCGATCGTCGAGAGCTTTTCATTGCCAGTACATAGGACAGCTTGGTCGCGATAGGCGTAGCCCTCGCGTCGGAGTTCCTCGATCGCGCCGGCCAGCGCGACCGGTTGCTGCTCGACGCGTTGGACCGTGCGCAGCTCAGGCCTATGTCCATTGGCGTCCCGTTCTGCCTCGAGGCCGCTGTTGGCGTCGCCCGCGCGCATCGTGATCGCAAAGCTGGAGAAGCTGGCGACAATCTCCGGCACCGAACGATAGTTGCACTTCAATCGACCGCGCTTACCGCCAGCGAAATCCTCCTTGCCGAACCGGGTCATGTTGAAGGACGAAGCGCCGCGAAATCGGTAGATCGACTGTTTGGCATCGCCGACCATCCAGAGATTGCGGCCGTCGGGCCGCAGCGCGCTCAGCAGCCGCACGCTGCTGCGGTTTACGTCCTGATACTCATCCACCAGAATATGATCATATTGCGCCTGCAAAGCCGCGCAGATGGTAGCGTCCTTCTCGAGCAGTTGTACCGGTAAGGCGACAAGGTCGCCGAAATCGATGCAGTGCGCGTTGCGTTTAAGCTGTTCATAGGCGCCATAGACACGAGCCACTTCGCCGGCGCGTTCCGCTGCTTCACGCATCTCTGGATCACTCGCCTTCGCCAGCATGTCGCCGGCAAGCGCGGCGTAGGTTTCGGCGTCGACGACCTCGTCCTTCGCCCGCGAGACAGCGGCCAACATGTCGGTGATGATCTGGGTGGGATCATAGAGGTTACGGTAATGAGCGAGCCTCAGACGCGGAAATTCCTCCTCGATGAGCTCAACCGCCTCGGTCCGATCCATCATCCGCGGGTCTTTTGGCAGACCAAGTTCTGCATAGAAGCGATGGATGATGTCGAGGCCGAAGGCGTGGAACGTGCCGATCCACATCGCGGCTGCAGCCTCGGGCTGCTTGCGCGCGATCCGCTCGGCCATCTCGCCCGCCGCCTTGTTGGAAAAAGTTAACAGCAGGATGCGCCTCGGATCGATGCCTTCCTTCAGAAGGCCATCAACACGCGCAATCAACGTCTGAGTCTTGCCGGTGCCGGGCCCTGCTTCCAGCAGATAGGCTTCCCCGCGATGCGCTGCCGCCGCAGCTTGCAGCGGATTCAGCGGCCGCTCGACATGCTCCACGGCGGTCGCCGGAGGAACTGGCGGCAGAAGCAAAGCGTCTAACAACTGCTGTGCGACGACTTCGAATGGCGCGCCGAGCTTCGCGGCGATGGCGGACGCGGAAAGTTCTTCGTCGACATGAAGCGCCCGCGCAACACTGCGCGGGAGCAGCAGTTCGCGAGCGAACAGATCCATCTGGACCTCGCGGCGTTGCTTGCGTCCATAGTCGACAACCCGATCAATTCCGACCGGTGAAGGTTCGGCCGCGCGGACCGGATCAATCGTCGGCGCCGGCTCTCCATCAGGATCATCGCCAAGTTCGATATGGCCGATCTCGTGGGCGACGAGAAAGGCTTGCTCAAACCGAGAGCCGATATTCTCGTGGATGATCAGATCATCGGCGGCAACAAAGGTCGCGCGGCCGCCGTTGAGCACAGCTGCCCCGGCTGCCGTTGACTCGACGTCAAATCCCCGCCGCTTGGCTTCGGCGATGGCAAAGTCATAGGGCGACCAGGGATCAATGCCGGATGCGACGAGACGAGCGTGAAGCTAGATCG
>Ga0209023_10005261_pt1 | contig 14239 bp, 10 predicted proteins | sample LakOneMetagenome_FD_187468 | JGI IMG/M metagenome (GOLD analysis project Ga0209023, IMG submission 187468) | Freshwater and sediment microbial communities from Lake Erie, Canada (SPAdes) (version 2) | ecosystem: Environmental > Aquatic > Freshwater > Lentic | place: Lake Erie, Canada...
TGCAAGAAAAACGATTAATAACAATAACTTTGCATTAATGAAACCAAAGGCAATCAGGCAAATATACAGTCCCGTATCTGAAATAACGTCGCACAATTCATTGTAAAAAGCACCTAAATTTGACTGTTGTTTAAACTCTCGTGCCAACATGCCATCAATCGCATTAAAAGCCATGCGAACCAGCATCCATAATGGAAAAAACAATAATAACCATGAAATAGGATGAGTTAGATAATAGCAATATAAGAAATAGCCTAAGCAAATTGAAATAAACATTGCTAATAAAGTGACTTGATTTGCTGTGATTCCAGATTTATATAACAGTCGTACAAAAGGTCGTAATAGGTTTTGAAATGCTGGTTTTAATTGATAGATAGATGGCATCGTTTTAATAAATGTCAGTAATTGCTGAGATTTTAAGCAGAATAATCATGTTTTTTCAAGTGATATAAATAGCCTAAGCAGATTTAAATTTTTTCTAAAAAATTTTATACTTCTCATATCTTAAATATTTTAATCTCAGATTCTGATGACACCTGCTTGTAAAGTTTTGAAATCAAATAAAATCGAATTTTCATTACATGAATATGAACATGATGTAAATGCAAAAAGTTTTGGCTTGGAAGCAGCGGAAAAACTTGGATTAAAAGTGGAGGAAGTTTTTAAAACTTTAATGGTGACGGATGATAAAAATTATTTTGTTGCAGTTTTACCTGTAAATCATCAATTAAATTTAAAAAAAGTGGCAAGTGTCTTTGGCTGTAAAAAACTACATCTGGCAGATCCCAAAGATGCAGAGCGTTTAACAGGTTATTTGGTGGGCGGGATTAGCCCAGTTGGTCAGAAAAAACGTTTAAAAACGGTAATTTCTGATACGGCGCAAGGGCTTGAAAAGATATATGTCAGTGGTGGGAAAAGGGGATTGGATGTGGGACTTCATCCCAATGACTTAGCAAAGGTTTTAAGTGCTCACTTTGCTGATATTGTAGACGAGTAATATTGAGCTGATCCTTAGTTGAGATAACACAAGTCATTAATTTTTAGATATTTAAAATTGGAGTCACTAGTCATTAAAGGCTCTAGACCTTATATATTTGCATAAAGGAATTGAAAAACGTTTCAATTTCTTTTATTTTTAAATATTAATATTTATCAATTAATTAGATATAAAATGACTACTTGAGAAAGGGGTCGTGTTAAATAATATTTATAAAAACGTTTAACTCAACATATTTTTTGGTGAAGAATTTGGGTTAGAAAAAGAAGGGCATGTTTCAACATCAGCCTATCAATATTTTAAATAGAAGTTCATGTAGCAAAACTTGTAGCTTTTTTCATTCTGTTCAATTTTTAAATAAATAATTTTAAATAAAACAAATTAATTCATTGTCTTAATCAAAAGTAACATTCTTTTTTTGAATTTCTATTGAATTAATAAATGATAATAATTATCATTACGCTTATTCTTAGCTTTTGCAATACTGGTTGAAGAAACATAACTAAACTTAAAGCAACTGTTCAAAACCTTAAATTTAACCAATTTAAGGTTGTGTTTGGAACAGGCTTATTTTGCTCTTTTGTGAAGAGGACTCGTCAGATGCAACAACTTGCCAATCGATTGGCGATGCAACATTTCGTCAATGCATACACGCAAGAAACTGGTAAAGGTCATTTAATTAATAATGACCAACAAAATCCACAACAACAAGCGTTTAGTCAAGGTTTGACGCTGTTATCAATTCCCATCTATGCGATTCAAGCACAATGCTATTTCCCTTTATCCTATGTCAGTCGAGTCGGGCGACACCGCATAGCAGATCTCCCACAAATTATAATTCATGGGCAAATCAAAGTATTCAGTCCCGTTACTATTATTGGTCTGCTACTTGAAGCGCTTGTACATGAATCGTCTATTCCTTTAGATGCTACATCTTTGATTGAAAAGTGGATTCAAAGTCGTGATGCGTTACAACAGTTTTTAATACATCGTGAAGTTGGTTTTGACGATCTTGTCAAAGCAGGGCAAAGTTTTATTGAAACCGAACAAGCTTTGATTCTCGGGCATAGCATGCATCCTGCTCCCAAGAGTAGAACAGGTTTTGTGCATGAGGATTGGTTAAAGTTTTCGCCTGAACATCAAGGTAAGACACAACTACATTATTGGTTGGTTCATCAAGACTATATTTCAGAAGGAAGTGCGATTGATGCGAGTATTTCGGGGCAACTCAAAACTGCTTTGCAGTGGTATTTGTCTGAAAATGATCTCAATCTGCTAAAGACCCATACTGAATATAAATTACTACCATTGCATCCATGGCAAGCACGTTATTTACAAAGCAAAGCGTGGTTTGAACGCTTAAAACAAACTGGACAATTAATTGATCTAGGTTTACGTGGCTGGCAATTTTCTCCAACAACTTCGATACGAACTTTGGCAAGCTTTAATGCGCCGTGGATGGTGAAACCATCACTTTCGGTGATGATTACCAATTCTATTCGAGTCAATTTAGCTAAAGAATGCCATCGTGGTGAACTCACGCATCGCTTATGGCACAGTGAACTTGGACAAAATATTTTAAAACAATGTCCAAGTTTAAAAGCTGTCAATGATCCCGCTTGGATGGCGCTTAAAATTGATGATGAAGTGGTGAATGAAAGCATTTGTATTTTCCGAGATCAGCCATTTCATCCTCAACAGCAAGTCACTTGTATTGCCTCTTTGTGTCAGGACCATCCGAATAAATCTTTAAATCGTTTTAATGCTTTGTTTGCAAAAATTGCAAAGCTAAATCATGAAACCGATTTTTCAGAAATCGCCTTAGATTGGTTTAATCGTTTCCTTGAAGTGAGTTTGCAACCTTTGATGTACGTATATCATCGTTATGGTATGGCTTTTGAATCACATCAACAGAATGTATTGCTGGAACTCGAGAATCATTTTCCAAAAACTTTGTGGCTACGTGATAACCAAGGTTTTTATTATATTGAAGAATTTGCCACAGAAATCCTAAAAGTATTGCCTGATCTAAAAGAAAAAGCATTTGCAGTGGGTCCAAAAGACTTTGTCGATGAGCGTTTTAGCTATTATTTCTTTGGAAATACCTTGTTTGGCTTGATCAATGCAATTGGTGCAACAGGTTATATCTCTGAAGATGAATTACTTGAGCATCTAAAAGGTTTCTTACAAGATCAATTACAACAATACCCTGACAGTACTTTATTGCAGGGATTATTGTTCAATCCAACGTTACCTTATAAAGGTAATTTGCTGACACGTTTACATGAACTAGATGAGCTGATCGCACCTGTCGAACATCAATCCGTTTATGTACAACTGCCAAATCCACTGTTCGTTACAGAAAAGGATGTCAGCTATGCTTGATTTTATTGGAATTGGTTTAGGGCCATTTAATTTAAGCCTCGCCAGTCTGTTACAAGATAAGAGCAAACTTAAATATCAATTTTTTGAACAAAAAGAGAATTTTGATTGGCATGCGGGTATGCAATTACCCAATGCATTATTGCAAGTACCCTTTATGGCGGATCTGGTCAGTCTTGTGGAGCCGACAAGTTCTTATAGCTTTCTTAATTATTTAAAACAACATCAGCGTTTATATAAGTTTTATTTTCGTGAAAATTTATATATTCCACGTCAAGAATATAACCATTATTGTCAATGGGTTGTGCAACAGCTAAGTCATATTCAATTCGCTAGTCAGGTTCTCAATGTTCATTCTATTCAGGGTGGGTTTGAGGTCGAAGTGTTATCTAAAGGTGAGAAGCAGCGTTATCAGACACGTCAGTTGGTATTAGGAATAGGTACTGTTCCTCATTTACCAGAAAGCTTACAGCAGGTCTATCCGAAAACAAAACACTGCTTACACTCGGCAGAATATCTGAACAATTGTCCTGAAAAATTAAAGGGAAATGTAGTTTTGATCGGTTCAGGTCAGTCAGCAGCGGAAATTTTTATAGATTTATTTGATCGGCAATATGCACAGAATAAAGGATCAGCAGATTTTCAGTTGCATTGGTTGACACGCTCTGCTGGCTTTTTCCCGATGGAGAATACGCCTTTAGGCTTAGAGCATTTTAGTCCTGATTATATGCATTACTTTTACCATTTGCCGTCGTCACTCAAAGCTGAATTACCTATTCAACAGGCGAATTTATATAAAGGTATTAGTAGTAAGACGATTCGCGATATCTATGAACGTTTATACCATCGCAGTATTGGCGGGAAAGCTACAGATGTGACATTGGCTGGGCATCATCAGTTACAGCATGCGGAAGCTTTAGAAAATCAAAAAATCCGTTTGCGCTTTGAACAGCGTCAGCAGGATGAAAAATATTTGCTCGATGCAGACTGTGTGATTTCCGCTACAGGTTATCGTTATCCGAAACCTGATTTTTTGAAAAATTTACAAAAGTTGATTCCGCTTGATCGAGCTGAGCGTTGGCAAGTTAGTGCCGATTTCGAAGTGAATTATCAAGGTGATGGAAGAATTTTCCTACAAAATATGGAGGTTTTTCATCATGGTGTTGGAACTCCTGATCTAGGTTTAGGCGCTCACCGTGCTGCAACGATTGCGAATCAGTTATTGGGTGAAACGCTATTTAAACTTGATCATGCGCAGTCCTATCAGCAGTTTGGTGTTGCACCTTCAAAGCATTTAGATCATTCACCGCAAAATCATTTTCAATTAGATAGTCCGGGATTATCTCGTGTTTTACACAAATATGAACAGCTTTGTCCGAACACTTCAGGTTTTTATTCAAAGTTAAAATTATCTGAACATATTGATTAGTTTGCGCAGAGGTTACACCTATGGAACAGTCTTCTGCACCAACGGTTCAAGCTGTACAAGTCGGTTTGCAACGCTATGTTTTACTCACGGTCATGTTAGGGACTGGCACAGTCAGTTTAAATAATAGTAGTTTTAATCCTGCGATACCTCAACTGATGCAATATTTTCAGATTGGAGAAATTTGGGCAAGTTGGGTAGTGGTTGCTTTTTTACTGGCAATGAGTATTAGCTTGCCACTCGCTGGTTATTTCAGCCAACGTTTTGGTAAGCGAAAGACCTATTTAATCGCTTTATTGTGTTTTGCTTTGGCATCTACAACAGGCGGCTTATTTAATCAGTTTGAATCTGTACTTATCGCTAGAGCACTACAAGGTTTTTGCAGTGGTCTGATGATTCCATTGTCATTGGGTCTGATTTTTTCTGTCACTACAACTGAACAGCGAGGCAGTGTCACTGGATTATGGGGCGCTATGATTATGCTGACTTTGGCGATTGGTCCAATGTTGGGAGCATTGATTTTAGTGTGGCTGGATTGGCAAGCGCTATTTTTTATTAATTTACCAATCGCATGTATCGCACTGGTACTTGGATATTTCTATCTCCCTAAAGAAAAAGCAGATATAAACCAGTCCTTTGACTGGGCTGGTTTTATTTATCTGAGTAGCAGCATTATTTTGCTCTTGCTCACATTAAGTCAGCTTCATCAGCTTGAAGATTTATATCAACCTGTCTATTGGCTGTTACTTGGAATAAGTGCTTTGACCTTTTGGCAATTTTTGAGAATACAAAAACGTCAAAGTAGTCCATTAATTGCTCCAGCGGTACTTGCAGTTCAAGGGTTTCGTTTTAGCTTGATGATCTGTGTTGTACAAACAGTGGGGCTGTTCATTGGCATGTTATTGATTCCTTTATGGATACAACATAGTTTGCAGTTAAGCCCATTATGGACAGGCTTTGCACTCATGAGTAGTGCATTGGTGACAGGTTTATGTAGTCAACCCGTAGGAAAATACCTAGATCGCTACGGCGCAGCAAAATTACTGAGTCTAGGCATGATGATCACTGCTTCGTCTTTTGCTTTATTGGCATGGGCACCTGTGCAAAATGTTTGGTTCATTATTTTTTGTATGATGCTACATGGCTTAGGAATGGGTCTGTCCTATATGCCATCAACCACAGCTGGTCTAAACAGCTTAGGTCAGCAACAACAGCATTTGATTACTCAGGCGGCGGCTTTAAACAATCTTTTCCGCAGGCTTTTTGCAGCAGTTGCAGTAGTACTTGCCGCTTTATATCTGCAATTACGTCAAGATTTTTTTCTAAGCAATACATATACAGCACTGGATTCATTTAAAGGCATTCAGGAAATCTTTATTTTTTGTACTGTTCTTATTTTATGCGCTTTGCCTTATGCATGGCGTTTTCCAAACCAGCACAAAATCAATGAATTAAATAAATAGGGTAATGATTATGGGACTATTGCATCCAGTTTTATCAAATACACATATTATTCAAAATACATTTCAAGCGTGGCAAAAACCGCAACCTGATCAAGTGAAATTCGTTGAACAGCGTGTGATTAAACAGTTGCTACAAGCACTTATTTTTGAAGAAATTATCTCTACTGATTATGATGGGCAGCACTTTGTGATTGAAGTACAAACTCATCAACAGCAGACGATTCGTTATATTGCACCAGGTCAGCGTCAGTACAGCTATAAATTGGTTCGACTTGCTCGAGATCAAGATGTTTTACGTCAAGATGAACAGGGCAATCCGCAACCTGCGCGTTTAAATCAAGTCATAGATGAAATTTTACGTTCTATTCCAAATGCAGCAAAAGTTGAAGATTTTATTTTCGAATTAAAGCGCACTTATATTCATGATTTACAGTCACAAGTTTGTTTTGAAAATTACGCTTTGCCTGCAATTCAATACCCATACGATATTCTCGAATCTTATTTAATGGATGGACATCCATATCATCCTTGTTATAAATCACGTGTTGGTTTTAGTCTGCAAGATAATGTGCGTTACGGCGTTGAATTTGCACAACCAATTGCTTTGGTTTGGTTGGCGGTTGATAAGTCTATTGTTGCAGAAAATCATTCCAATAGTATTGAAACAAAAGCATTTTTTAAGCAGCAATTAAATGCGCAAGATTTATCTCAATTCCAGCAATATCTTACAAAGCAAGCAGTTGAGGCAGATCAATATATTTGGATTCCTGTACACCCTTGGCAGTGGGAAAATCATTTAATTGCAATTTTTGCAGAAGAAATTGCCGAACAGAAAATTATTTATTTAGGTCACAGCCATGACCGTTATTTGGCGCAACAGTCCTTACGCACTGTAACCAATTTACAGCATCCAGAAAAACCGTATATTAAACTTTCGATGAATTTAACCAATACATCTAGCTCAAGAGTTTTGGCAAAACATACAGTGATGAATGGCCCAATCATCACCGATTGGTTACAACGCTTAATTGAGCAAAGTGAAACGGCGCAACATTTAGATTTTTCGGTTTTGCGTGAGGTTTATGGTTTAAGTGTTGATTTTACACGGTTACCAGTTTCGCATGCAAAACCAGCTTATGGCACGATTGGCTGTTTATGGCGTGAAAGTGTGCATCAATATTTACGTGAGGGTGAAGATGCTATTCCACTGAATGGTGTAAGCCATATTCAAAAAGATGGGCACGCTTTAATTGCACCATGGTTACAACAATATGGCGTTGAGCAATGGACACGTCAGCTTTTGAAAGTTGTGATTAGCCCATTAATTCACTTACTTTTTGCAGAAGGGATTGCAACCGAATCACATGGACAAAATATTATTTTAGTGCACAAACAAGGTTGGCCAACCCGTGTGTTATTAAAGGACTTCCATGATGGTGTACGTTATAGTCCTGCACATTTAACACACCCAGAATTGGCTCCTCAATTAGACCAATTGCCTCCAGAACACGCCAAAACCAATAGCATGTCCTTTATTTTAACCGATGATTTGGACGGAATTCGTGATTTTAGTTGTGCTTGCTTGTTCTTTGTTGCCTTGACAGATATTGCGATTTTTATGAATCAAAACTATGCCGTTGCTGAGCAAAACTTTTGGCAATGGGCCGCAGAAGTGATTCAGGATTATCAACAGAATCACCCTGAACATTATCAACGTTATCAAATCTTTGATGTGTTTGCGGAAAAGCTCCGTATTGAGTCGTTGACTAAACGTCGTTTGTTTGGGGATGGAAGTATTCAGATTAAGTTTGTTGAAAATCCATTGGCACCATTTAAAACCAAGCTGAAGTGAGGTTATCTATGAACGCACTTCAACCCGTTTATCAGTTTGTCGATAGAACAATTTTACAAGATTTCGTGAATGTTCTATTGGTCGAAGCATTGATTCCTGAGCAGTCTGTTGTTGATTTAACTACAGCGCAAACTGTGCTTCATCAATATGATTTTGATTTAAAACAGCTATTTAAAGCTGATTTTGAACAGCAGTCTTTTGTACTCGTACATGAGCAAAATCAGCAAGGTTTGGTCATCTTTCCTGTAACAAAAGCGGTAAAGCAGACTTGGTGTTATAGCGCAAAGTCAGACATCCTATATTTAGCGCATGCAAATGATCATTCCAAGATCAAGACAATTGAATTATTAGCGCTGTTTGAATTTCTGCAAGCGTCAGGTATTTTTAAACATTGTCATGCGGATAAAGTCCAAGCTTTTGCTGATCAAATCCAGCAATGTTTGAAGCAATACAGCCTATTACAGCAACATCAAGTTAATGCGCATGATTTGCATAAGCAAAGTTCTGCACAGGTTTTTCGTATTCTAGAGCAATATGCAGGATATCGAGATCGTCCTTATCACCCATTATCCAAGCTCAAGGAAGGGTTAAGTCAACAAGAATACATGCAATATTGTCCTGAATTTGCACAAGAACTTTGTATTCATTGGGTTGCGATGCATAAAGATAAAATGATGTTTGGTCATGGCGTAGCAGATATTTTTACCCAACAACCCAGTCAAATTTTTATTAATAGAGCAGAGCGCTATCAGTTAAAACAGGAAATGTTCCAGCGTGGTCTGAGTGAAACCCATATCGCAATACCAATACACCCATGGCAATTTCAACATTTATTTCATCAATTTTATGCTGAGGATGTTGCAACAGGTATTTGTCAGCCTTTGAGATTTATATCTAAAGGTATGTATGCAAGTGCCTCAATGCGTAGTCTGTTGTCGGAGGAAATTCCACAAGAAAGTCTGAAATTGCCGATCGGAATTAAAGCATTAGGTTCTTTACGTTTTTTGCCGATAGTGAAAATGATTAATGGAGAAAAGAACCAAAAATTATTACAACAAGCACAGCAAAAAGATCCAGTATTGCAACAAAAATTGTGGCTTTGTGAAGAGACGCAATGGTGGTCATATTTACCTGAAAAACAGCAAGATAGAACAGCAGACAATGAATGGTTATTTGTAGAGAAACCAACACATTTGGCCGCTCAGCGTCGCCATATTCCACCTGAATTATTACAGCAACCTTATCAACTGATTCCAATGGCGAGTCTAGGTCATAGGATTTCAGGGCAACCGATGGTTTTTGAATATATTTTAAAACTACAACAACTTGAGCACAGTCCTGAAAACATATTGGATCAATTTGCTCAGCTTTGTTCATGCTTTTTTGAGGTGAATTTACGTCTATTTCGCTTAGGTTTGATGGGGGAAATTCATGGACAAAATCTGTGTTTAGTCCTTAAAGATGGTCAATTTGATGGTTTGATGTTTAGAGATCATGACTCACTGCGTATTTATCTGCCGTGGCTACTTCAAAACGGTCTAGAAGATCCAAATTATTTAAGCCCACATGATTTTAGAAATACGCTTTATCACGATTCTGTTGAAGAATTACTATTTTATATCCAAACCTTAGGCATACAGGTTAATTTAGCTTGTATTGTCGATACTTTAGCAAATCATGATCAAATTACGGCACTAAAACTTTGGCATATACTTGCTGAACAACTACAACAAGTATTGGAAAAGTTGGATTTTCAACCGAATATTCGAAGCCAACTAAAAACCTTATTATTTGATGCACCGCAGTGGCCTTATAAACAATTGCTTCGTCCTTTACTTGAGCAAGAAACTCGTATTGGTAGTATGCCGTCAGGTATAGGGCAGACTCAAAATCCACTTCGACAAATGTTTGGTAAATGACAGCCAATATGAATATGCATCGTCATTTTCAAGCAGAATTAGAGACATCTGTTTCTGTGTTGCAACAACAGTTGAAACTGGAAATATGCTATATCCCGGTGAATACAACAACATTGGTTGATTTGTTGGATGATGCTATTTGTAAAGACATTCTGCAAGATTTTGCGATGCGTATTCAAGCCAAAAATCTAAAGTGCGCAACTTCACTGTTTATTAAATATTGGTCAACACACTGGATTCTGCCTTTCTTATATTGTCAGGCTGCTTCATTGCCATTTGTTAAATGGGAGAGTTCGGCATTGGCTGTTGAATTAGCACAAACATGGTACTGGGATAGAACACTACAACTGACTGATACGACAGCATTCGCATTTAATGTAATGTCATTACAAGATATTGACATAATGTTTGAGCAATTCAATGTGTTCTTTCTGCAAATTTCCAAAATTGGACGCATACCTTATGTTTTACTTTGGGAAAATGCAGCTGTTCGAGTGGTGCAGTTTTACCATTCTTTAGCACAACAAAATTTAAGTGAAGACATGCATGTTCGATTAGTAAAGCAACAAGAATTGTTGAAAGCAAAATCGGCTCAAAGTTTTAACTTGCTGGAAAATCCCTTTGTGCGACTTTGGAATAATTGGCATCCAGAATTTAAGACATATATGCGGAAAAAATGCTGTTTCTATTTTCAGTTAGAAGAAGCGGGGCAGGTATTGTGTCGCAATTGTCCATTACAGCAAAAATATATTAAAAGAGATTAGATCATGCATCAAATTGATCATTTAAAATTACTAGTAGAAGCTTATAAAGAGATTGCGACCTCTACGATTGGTCATGTATTAGATGTGGGGCATATTCCACATATTTTTCCAATGTCCCCAGAGCAACGTGTTGTAGGCGTGATCAAAACCACACGACTTGATTCAAACAATGCCAGTAAATTAAGGCAGGTTTTGCTGAGTTGTCAGCCTAATGAGGTATTGGTTATTGATGCTAGATATGATCTGCAACGTGCTTGTTGGGGAGAGCAAAGAAGTATAGCTGCGATCCATTGTGGCTTGGCAGGAGTCGTGGTGCTTGGCGCAATTACCGATCGACAAGCTTTGTTAAGATTGAGATTACCTATTTTTGCCCATTCCGTGAGCTGTTTGACCACCCGAAATGAAGGTGAAAGCCTCGTAGAGATAGATACAGAAATTTATATGGATGCATGCACTGTACAATCGGGAGATCTTTTAGTTGCTGATACTGATGGTGTTTTTGTTTTAAAAATAGACGTGGCATATAAATATTTAGAAGTATTTCAGAAGCTTGAACAAGAAGAAAAAAATAAGAAAGCTCATTTTTTTATGCAAGAGAGTATTTGTAAATACTATTATTAATAAAAATGATTCTCATTTATATTTATTTTTAGTATCATGGCCTGCCTTTGGGATTTTTTTAGTGATATAGGGCTCTGGAGAAATGAGAAAATGAAAATCAATAATGTGTTTGGGGCAAAACAAGTACTTTTTAGAATGACACCATGTTGTTTGGCTGTCATGGCAATGTTTGCACAGCAAGCTTATGCAGAAACTGTCACAGGAAATGCTGCCGTAACAGCAGAGTCAGCAGAAAAACCTGTTACACAATTAGCGAATATTGTTGTGACAGCTACTCGTACACCAAAAAATATTGCTGAAATTGCAGGTACAGTCCAAACGATTGATAAAGCACAAATTGCACAACAAGCTACAGCTGGGCGCAAGATTGCAGACGTTTTAGCACAGTTGGTTCCATCACTCGCACCGAGTAGTGGAACAAGCAGTAATTATGGTCAAACCATGCGTGGTCGAAATGTATTGATCATGATTGATGGTGTATCACAAACAGGTTCACGTGATGTAGCTCGACAGCTAAATAGTATCAGTCCTAGCATGATTGAGCGTATTGAAATTATCTCTGGTGCGACGAGTATTTATGGCTCTGGAGCAACAGGCGGTATTATCAATATTATTACTAAACGTGCGGATACATCAAAACCATTAAGCTTTGAAAGCAAAGTCGGTATTACTTCTTCAGATACCTTCCGTGGTGATGGTTTAGCTTATGAAGTTGGACAATCGGTTTCATTTGCTAAAGATAAAATAAATGGTACTTTAGGTGCGAATTTTACCAGTCGTGGCTCTCAGTTTGATGGTCATGGTGATCGTATTGCAACAGATCCATACCAAAACAGTCGTGAAGATACCGATACGATTGATGTAAATGGTCGTTTAAACCTTGATTTAACAGATCATCAATCATTAAGCTTTGGTGCTCAGTATTATAAAGATAAACAAGATACTGAATATGGTCGTGATTATTCAGGTGATGTGATTAACAATCCTTCATATGAAGCAATTAAGGGCTTAGAGCTTGATAATCAACCATTTACTGAACGCTATGCGGTAAATACACAATATCAAAATGAAGATTTCCTAGGTCAAATATTAAATCTTGAAGCATATTACCGTAAAGAAAAGGCTCGTTTCTTCCCCGTTTATGCTTTGACTAAATTTGCTAGCCAATCACAATCAAATGTAGAAGTTGCAGGATTACGGTCAACGCTTCAAAAAGATTTCACTATTGCTGATCGTCATTTAAATCTTACATATGGTGTTGATTATGATCATGAAAAAGATAGTCAAACCTATGATTTACTGAATGCTTTAAATAATGGTTTAACCTATACAGATACGGGTAAAAGTTACGGAGCAGGGCCTGATACAACCATTCAAAACCTAGGTGCATTTTTACAAAGTGACTTAGAGTTAACAGATCGTTTAAATATCCAAGCTGGTGCGCGTTATCAATATATTAAAGCCGAGACAGATGCCTATATTCCTGCAAGACAAGGGCAACGAGCTGCTCAAGGGCAGAGTGCAGATTTAACTCTAGCGCCAAGTGATTCAACAAATGATAGTAAAGTCTTATTCAATCTTGGCGCTGTTTATAAACTAACAGATGTTCAGCAAGTCTTTGCTAATTTCTCACAAGGTTTTAGTTATCCAGACGTACAACGTATGCTTCGTGATGTTGCGATTGTGAGTGTTTCATCGGCTAATATTGAACCGATTACTGTTAATAGTTATGAATTAGGCTGGCGTTTACAAGAGGATGATGGTCTTAATTTAGGTGTGACAGGTTTTTATAATACCTCTGATAAAGTCGTACAATTTAGTGCTGATCGTTCTGCAAGTTTAGCGGATACAGATCAACGTGTGTATGGCACAGAGCTAACGGTCAGTTATCCATTTATGGAAAGCTTTAAAGTTGGTGGAACGTTAGGCTATACACGTGGGCAGTATAAAGACGGTGCGGGTAAATGGCGAGAATTGAATGCATTTCAAGTTTCTCCAACCAAAGGTACCGTATTCGCTGAATGGAATAATGATGACGGCTATGGCGTTCGTGTACAAGCCTTGGCAGTTAAAGGCACAGATAAAGCATTTAAAGATGACCAGTCAGCCGTGAATAACAGCAATATTGTTCCCAATAAAGCAGCGGATATCAAAGGCTATACCACGATGGATGTGCTAACGCATTTTCCAGTATGGAAAGGTCGTCTAGATTTTGGTGTCTATAATGTTTGGAATAAAGATTATCGTACTGTTTACAGTCAACAATCTGCTGTGACTTATGCGAAATTATCGAGTTTGCCAGCTGAAGGTCGTACCTATGGGCTGAGTTATACCATGAGCTATTAATTTTAAGGCATGAAGAAGTATCTGTATTGATTACAGATACTTCTTCATTTAACCCTATCTTTTAAATTTAAAGGTTATGCCTATGGCTCATATAGAAAAACAAAAAAAAGTTAATATTACCTATCTCAGCGTATTTTTTACCTGTTTTGCAGCCTACTGTTATAGTGCATGGCTCAGTTTAGTTTTGGCCAATTACTTACCTTTTGCTCAGGCTGAAAATGTATATATTGCTGTTTTTATTGGGTTTATTTTTTTTATTTTTTATGTGGTTTTGATTAATGCCGCAGGCTCTAAACAATGGTTTTGGATAATCAATATTTTAGGCGTGTTATTGCTTGCAAGTTATTGGTTATTTAGTGTGTGGGGTGTAGCTTAAGATGAATTTTCGTCAAATACAGGCACTTTTACACAGCTGGTTTGGGATTATTGTTTTATGGATCATCTTTTTTATTTTCATAACGGGTTCAAT
>Ga0209023_10005262_pt1 | contig 14238 bp, 11 predicted proteins | sample LakOneMetagenome_FD_187468 | JGI IMG/M metagenome (GOLD analysis project Ga0209023, IMG submission 187468) | Freshwater and sediment microbial communities from Lake Erie, Canada (SPAdes) (version 2) | ecosystem: Environmental > Aquatic > Freshwater > Lentic | place: Lake Erie, Canada...
CCGCGTGCAGGACTGCGACATCGACCACACCATCCCCTGGGAACGAGGCGGCGAAACCATCTTCTCCAACCTCGCCCACCTCTGCCGGAGGAGCCACCGGGTGAAACACGAAACAGGTTGGCAGGTCGAACAAGACAAACACGGCACCCTCCGTTGGACCAGCCCAGCCGGCAAGCACTACGCCACCCACCCCGCCACCCGCATCCGACCCACCATCCCGGCAACCGGACCGGAATCGGCTCAAGCACCCAGGAAATACCTCGACCCGTGGAGCATCCCCGTCACCCACAACGGCCCGGCACCCTTCTAGCCACCGAGGGGAGTTGCCCTACAAGAACTCCCTGAATGTGCTGGATGAGTGAGCCGAGTCAGCGGCGCAGCGAGCCCAGGGTGCGGTCGCCGAGGAGCCAACTCAGGCTCACGAAGAGTCCACCAAGGATCGCAACCGCGACCGCGAGGAGGAGCACTCCGCCGATAAAGGTCGCCGGTGCCTTCACCACGCCCAGGAGATAGACACCCACAGCGGTCGTGACCGCGCCGGTGACGAGCAGTCTGCCCAGCGCGGCGGAATCGCCCGACCGAGCGGAGGCCCGGTGCCCCCGGCGTCGCAGCGTGCCCCTGAGACACAGGGATGCCGTGAGCCACCCCGCGAGGTTCGCCACCGACATTCCCGCCGCGATTCCCAGCACCGTGAGAGCGGGAGGAAGGAAAACCGCGGAGGCCAGGGTGCTCAGGACGGTAACCACTGCAATCACCAGCTGGGTCCAAAACGGACCGCGGGCATCTTGGAGGGCGAAAGATGTGCGGTTGAGCACGTACGCCTGGCTGAAACCCACGAGCCCGATCGCGAGAACCTGCAGAACCTGTCCGATGACAGGCGTGCCCCAGAGCGTCTGCGCAAAGAGGGGCCCGAGAACCACGAAGGTAGCCGCCGCTGCCAGCGAAACATACGTGACGGGCCTCGCCGCGAGGCGGGAGAGACTGGCCACCTCCGCGAGCCGGCCTTGCGCCGCAGCATGGCTCATTCGCGCGTACAGCGCCGTGGTCAGCGCGACCGTGACAATACCGTGTGGCAGCAGAACCAGCAGATAGGCCATCCCGAGGGAGTTGAGGCTCGGTCCTTCTACTTCGAGGTGGTTGAGAGTCGCCCCGGCGCGGCTCGCCACGTTCGAGGTGACGAGGTAGGCGAGCTGGCCGGCCATAACGCCGAGCAGTGTCCAACCAACAAGCCCCGACATGTGCCCCAGCCCGCCGAAGCCCCAGCGCAACCTCAGCCGAAAGCCGATCTTCCGCAAGGGGAGGACCAGGAGCAGTGCCTGGACGGCGATGCCCACGGTGGCCGAGCCAGCAAGCACCGCAACCATCGTGCCCGTCCACGACGAAACGGGCCCCAGGCCGGACGGGAGCACGTAGAGAAAAACCAGGATCCCACCGATTCCGATGAGGTTGGAGATCGCCGGGGTCCACGCGGGTGGCCCGAAAACCTCGCGGGCATTAAGAACCTGTGACAGCACGGCGAAAACAATGAGAAAAAACACCTGCGGCAGGCACCAGTAAGTCAACGCGGTGGCGAGCGCGCGCCAGTCCTCCGACCACGGGGCGGCATAGAGGCGAACGATCACAGGTGCGCAGAGGGTGAGCACAATTGTGACCACGACCCCTCCGGCGAGAATCAGGGTGAGAAGTCGGTCCATGTTGGCCTGGCCGGCCTGGCCCGCTCGGAGGTCTCGCACCAGCTGCGGCACGAGAATCGCGCCGAGGATTCCTCCGGCGATGAGTGCAAAGAGCAATGTCGGCGCTTTGTTCGCGACTTCGAACACCTGGCCGCCGACGGTACTGCTTGTTCCGCCGATGGCGGTCACCAGCAGGAGAGCCTTGGCAAAGCCGAGGCTGCGTGAAACCAGCGTCGCCATCATCATGGAACGAACAGCGCTGCGGGCGGTCACGATGTACTCCGACGCGCACACCGGTGTTCGTACTTGCCGGATATCCACATCCCCCCACGGTAGTTGTCACCGGGGATGGGCGTGGTCATGCCCTCGCTCGAACTAATGCCTCGGCGACCGAACCGAGGTTATCGGCTAAAAGGTGGTCCAGCGGCTGGCACGAACGAGTGGCAGTTTCTTCACTCGATCGGCTCGGCGCGGTTTCTCGGCCCAGACGATCAACGCTGCGGCCACGATGGCCGCGAGAACAGCCAGAACGGCAGTGATTCCCAGCACGATGTACGGAGCGCCCTGCCCCAAGCCACCACCAAGAGCAGCCGCCACAACGCCCACCGCACCGGTTCCCGCCGCGGCACCGCCCGCGGCCACCAAAACCCGCCGCCGAGGTGCCCGCTCAAGCCGGCGGTCGTACATCGCCACCGCGGCCCAACCGCCAGCGCACGCCGCGCCCGCAAGAATGAGCCCGGACACTCCGTAGGAGAGTGCCAATCTGGCCTGCCCACGGCCGCCTCCGAGGTCAGGGGCCAGCACGAGCACGAACAGCAGGACACCCAGAACGAAGCCGAGCGCCAGCCCGACAACCAAAACCCCCCAATAGCGCCTGAACATGCGCCCAGCCTATCGACTTGCCGTCAGGCCAGCTGTGCGCCGCGATCGTGGCTCCGTGAGCCCCAGCTCCGGGCGCTCCGCAGGCGACTCGGCTGCGGAGCGAGACTGACGAATGCGATCAGCTGCGCCCGGGCCAGGTTGTGTCGTTGGATATCCGCACCGAGTTCGCGCAGGCTGCGCACGGTCGCGGTCAACTCCACCAGGGACTGGTCAACGTCGACTCCACAGACCCCGGGCGTCACAGCACAGCGCGGGTTCGTATTTCCGTTGACCGCCCGCCGCGAGCATCACGTCCCGGGTCGAAACACGCACCCGAACGAGACTGCTACCCGAACGAAACAGGCACTCACCACTCCTCAGTCAGACCGCTGAACGACGCACAGCCTCCAGCAGTTGCTGCTCGGCGCGATACAGGTAGTCGCCCATGACCTCGGCAGCTTCGGCGCGAGAACCGGCATCGAACAGGTCGATCATGCGGGCGTTCTCGTTGATGTAGGGCGCGTGGAACCCGGCGTCGGCCACCATGGAGTGGAAGACCAGCCGCATTTCGGCGAGTACCTGCGTCATCTGCAGCACGAGGCGTTCACTGCCGGTGAGCGCCACGACCGCGGCATGGAACTTCTGGTTCGCATCGGCCATGTCCGAGACCAGCCCGGCCTCTCTCGCCTCGCGGGCACGCGCCACAGCGGCGTGCAGCGGCGCGGTATCCCCCGCCGGCGACCACAGCAGCGCGGCCGGCTCGAGAAACCGGCGCACGCGATACATCTCGCGAATGTCGTCAGCCGAGGGCCGCGCCACGAAGACGCCCCGGTTGGCCAGCCTCACCACCACATGCTCGGACGCCAGCGTGGAAAACGCCTCACGGAGGGTGTTGCGCGACACGTTCAGCACCTCGCTGAGCACCTGCTCAGACAGCTTGGCACCCGGAGCAAGCCGGCCGGCGGCAATGCGTTCCCGCAGCAGCGAGGCAACCCACATTCCGGTCTCGGCATGCTTCGGATCTGAGCCGTGCCGACGCAGGTCCTGCAGAATATCCTCGAGGGTCATTGTCCCAACCTAGGGGGTCGATCGCCCGGTGAGTTGATGCATCACCGGTCGATTCAGTCGACAACCGAGGCGACGGCCGCGTGTGCCGCGACAGCGTCCCCAACCTGCACGAGCTTGCCGGTGAGGGCTCCGCTGCGATGGGCCACCACGACGGATTCCATCTTCATGGCTTCGAGCACCAGCACGGGCTCGCCCGCGGCAACGGGTTCGCCCTCGTCCATAAGCCATTTCACGACGGTGCCGCCCATGGTGGCATAGAGGGAGGTGGGGTCGGCCGGCACCTCGACAGGCGCCGATACCTCCGGTGCGACCTCCTCTCCGGTACCGCGGGCGAGGCCCGCGAGCAACGCGGCCGGCAGGCCGAGGGACATCCGTTTTCCGTCGAGGTCGATCGAGATCGTGCGGCGTGCGGAGTCGGGCGCCACCGGGTGGAATGCGGGGTCGGCACGCAGGGTGTCGGCGAAGTCACCTTCGATCCAGCCGGTGTGTACACCGAGGCGCTCGGTGCTGCCGAACGCTTCGGTGTCAACGACCGCGCGGTGGAAGGGCAGCACGGTGGGCAGCCCCTCGATCTCGAAGGCCTTCAGCGCCCGGCGAGCGCGGCGGAGCGCCTGCTGTCGGTCCGCGCCGGTGACGATGAGCTTTGCCAGCAGAGAGTCGAATTGGGCCGGCACGGTGCCACCCGTGCGCACACCGGAGTCCACGCGGATACCGGGACCGGTGGGTGTGACGAACCGGGTGACCGTGCCCGGCGACGGCAGGAACCCACGACCCGGATCCTCGGCGTTGATGCGGAACTCGAACGCGTGACCGCGCGGCTCCGGGTCGCGGTCAACCGGGAGTGGGCCGCCCGCCGCGATCTGCAGCTGGGCCAGCACGAGGTCGATACCGGAGGTCTCCTCGGTGATCGGGTGTTCCACCTGCAGCCGGGTGTTCACTTCCAGGAACGACACACTGCCGTCCTGGCCGAGCAGGTATTCCACGGTGCCGGCCCCGGTATAACCGGCCTCGCGGCAAATGGCCTTGGCCGAGGTGTAGATCTGCTCGCGCTGCTCGGGCGTGAGAAAGGGCGCGGGTGCCTCCTCGACGAGCTTCTGGTTGCGGCGCTGCAGCGAGCAGTCACGGGTGCCGACCACGATCACGTTGCCGGCACTGTCGGCGAGGATCTGCGCCTCCACGTGGCGTGGCTCGTGCAGGAACCGCTCCACGAAACATTCGCCGCGGCCGAACGCGGCCTGGGATTCGCGCACGGCCGAGTCGAAGGCCTCCTCTACCTCGTCGAGGTTCCACACCACCTTCATGCCGCGGCCGCCACCACCGAACGCCGCTTTGATGGCCACCGGCAAGCCGTGCTCTTCGGCGAACGCACGCACCTCGGCCCCGGTGTCGACCGTGCCCTCCGAACCGGCCACCAGCGGGGCGCCCACGCGGATCGCGATTTCGCGCGCCGAGACCTTGTTGCCGAGCACCCGGATGCTTTCGGGCGTGGGGCCGATCCAGACCAACCCGGCATCGAGCACAGCCTGGGCGAAGTCGGCGTTCTCGGAGAGAAACCCGTAGCCCGGGTGAACCGCGTCAGCGCCGGCCCGCATGGCGATGCCGAGGAGTTTGTTCACGTTGAGGTAGGTGTCGGCCGGGCTGTCACCCTCCAGGGCATAGGCCTCAGTGGCCTCGGCCACGTGCAGGGCGTCGGCGTCCACATCGGCGTAGACGGCCACGGACTGGAGGCCGGCGTCATCGCAGGCCCGGATGATGCGCACGGCGATCTCGCCACGGTTGGCGATCAATACTTTCTGCACGGTGTCAGCTCTCTACTGTCTGTTCTTCTACTGCGGGCTGTTCTTCTACTGCGGGCTGTTCTTCTACTGCGGGCTGTTCTTCTACTGCGGGTGTGAAACGGATGCGCGCGCCCGCGTCGAGTTGTGCCAGCCGGTCAAGATCGCCCGCCACCACCACGCCCACCACGGGATATCCGCCGGTGACGGGGTGATCGGCGAGGAACAGCACCGGAAGCCCGGAGGCCGGAACCTGGATCGCTCCCGCGACGGTGCCCTCACTGGCCAGTTCGCCCGGGCAAGCCCGGGTAAGCGGCGGGCCGTCGAGGCGCAGACCGATGCGGTTGGACTGCGCAGTCACCGTCCACTCCGTCACGGTCAATCGGTGCAGGGACTCCGCGCTGAACCAGTCGGCGCGCGGGCCGGGGACGAAATGCACCGCGGTCACCGCTCCGGGCGATATCGGGGACGGCTCCGGATTACCCACCACACTCGTCGGCGGGGCCTCAAACACGGCAAGGCGACTGCCGCGCTGAAGCGGCGAAGCTCCGAGTCCCGACAGAGTGTCGGTGGAACGGCTGCCCAGCACCAATGGCGTGTCGATGCCGCCGCGCACCGCCAGGTAGCTGCGAACGCCCCACTCGGGCGCGTCCAGGGTGAGCCGCTCCCCGGCGAGCAGGGCGAAGGGCGCATCCCGGGGTACGCGCCGGTCGGTCGAGCTGAGCTCGGGCGTCGCACCACGGATGTTCAGGTCTCCCCCGGCGCCGCTCACGGCGATCACCTGGTCGCTCACCGCCTCGAGGCACAGGCCACCGAGCGCGTTTTCAAGCACCGCAGCATCCGCCTCGTTGCCCGCCAGGCGATTGGCGCGTCGCAGCGCGCCGCGGTCGAGGGCGCCGCCGCCCGTGACGCCGAGGTGGGCGTGGCCGGGGCGACCGAGGTCCTGAATGGTGGTTTGTACACCCGGCTCGACCACGAGGAGGCCACCGGTGATGTGCGCCAGAACGGCGACTGGCTCCGCTGCCGCCGTGACGAACTCACGCACGGCCCGGAACCGCACCCGGTTACCGGGGCGAATGAGGGCCGGCTGCTCACGGTCGAGGTTCCACAGCACGGCATCCGTGCGGCCGATGAGCTGCCAGCCGCCCGGGCTCTGTCGCGGATATACAGCGGAGTAGTTGTCGGCGAGGGCCACCGAACCGGCGGGAACCGCCTTGCGCGGTGTGTCGCGCCGAGGCACCGCGAGGGCCTCGTTCTCGCCGACGAGGTACGCGAATCCGGGGGCGAACCCGCCGAAAGCCGCGGTCCAGACCTGGCCGGTGTGCGCCGCGATCACGGCGTCGCTGCTGAGCCCGGTGGTAGCGGCCACGTCGTCGAGGTCCTCGCCGTCATAGACAACGTCCACCGTCACCAGGGTGTCGTCGTCGGCCGCCTCCTCCCCACGGTCGAGGGCCCGCAGCGCGGTGGGAAAACGCCGGGCGGCGGCTGCCGAGTCAGCGGTCACCAGCACCGTGCGTGCGGCCGCGACCACGTCGACCTGACCATCCAGCGGATGCTGCGCGAGCGTGTGCTGCAGGCGCAGCACGTCCGTCAGGCTCTCGAGCTGCACGAGTACCGCCCGTTCGCCGGCTGGCCGGATCTGCCCAGCTGGCCGGATCTGCCGCGCTGGCCGAATTGTGTGCGTGTGGTCAGACATCTGCTTAGACGAAGCTCGCGATCGTGACGCCGGAGCCCACCAGGGCCGCGCGCACGGCCGCCGCGAGTGCGACGGAGCCGGCCGTGTCGCCGTGCAGGCAGATGCTGTCGACATCGACGCTGATCAGCGAGCCGTCGATGGCTCGCACCTGGCCGTCGCCCACGAGGCGCAGCACGTGCTCGGTGACGGCATCAACCGAGTGCAGCACCGCGCCGGGAAGCGCTCGCGACACGAGGGTGCCGTCGGAGTTGTAGGCGCGGTCGGCGAATCCTTCCGCCACGGTGCGCAGACCGGCGGCACGGGCGGCGCGTTCGATCTCGGAGTTCGGCAGCACCATCACGGGCAGGGTGGCGTCAACGGCGAGCACGGCATCGACCACCGCCCGTGCCTGCACCGGGTGGTGCGCGATGGTGTTGTAGAGCGCGCCATGCGGCTTCACGTAGCGCACCTCGGTGCCGGCGACCCGGGCGAGGGCCTGCACGGCGCCGATCTGGTAGATCACGTCGTTGGTGAGTTCGGCGGGGTCCATGTCAATGAACCGGCGCCCGAACCCGGCCAGGTCGCGGTAGCCCGGGTGGGCGCCCACGGTGACGCCGGCCACGGCTGCGGCCGCGCAGGTGGCCCGGATCGTGCTGGGGTCACCCGCGTGGAAGCCGCCGGCCACGTTGATGCTCGACACCGAAGCGATGATCGCCGCATCGTCTCCGAAGGTCCAATTGCCGAAGGACTCTCCGACATCGCTGTTCAAGTCGATAGTGGTCATCATCGCCGTCCGTCTCGAGAAATTCGTTCCCTCCAGACTGCCCTATCTGTCTTGATTGTTCAACAATTTGTGACACAGCGCGACTCCGGTAGCTCAAACGGATGCCGTGACCCCGCGATCCTGGCGCCCCGCGCCCCGGCAGGCTAGATCGCCTCGAGCACGCTCACGTAATTGGCCACGGCCACGCCGCCCATGTTCTGCACCACCGCGCGCCGCGGGTTCGGCAGTTGCATGGCGCCCGCAGTCCCGGTGAGCTGCATGGCCGAAATCACGTGCTGGGACACACCGGTGGCGCCCACCGGGTGCCCCTTGGCTTTCAGCCCGCCCGACACGTTCACCGGAAGCCGGCCGTCGGGGTAGACCCAGCCCTCGCTGACGGCCCGGCGGCCCTCACCGGGAGGAGTGAGCCCCATCACCTCGTACATGATCAGTTCGGCGATGGTGAAGCAGTCATGCACCTCGGCGAAGTCGAGGTCGTCAAGCCCCACGCCCGCCATGGCGAGCGCCCGTTCGAACGACACCCGGGTGGCCGCGAATGCGGTGGGATCGCGCCGTGCCGCGGGCAGAAAATCGTTCGCCTGCGCGAAACCGGCCAGCCGCACCGGGTCGGTGGCGGCGCCATCCGTGGTGAAACCGGCCGACGTAAGCACTACGGCGGCCGCACCGTCAGAGACCGGTGAGCAGTCGGTGCGGCGCAGCGGGTCGGAGACCATGGGATTCTTGTCCGACACCGTCTGGCAGAATTCCTCGCCCAGGTCTTTGCGCAGCTGCGCGTAGGGATTGGCGACGCCATTGCGATGATTCTTGGCGGCGATCGACCCGAGCACGTCACCGATCGCGCCGTAGCGACCGGCGTATTCGCGGGCCACGTGCGAGAACAGGCCCGTGAAGCCGGCCGTGGACTGCCGACCGGCCATGTCGTAGTCGGCGCCGAGCAGTGCGGAGCCCACGAGTTCGGGCGCAGCGTGGGTCATCTTCTCCGCTCCGACCACGAGCACGGTGCGCGCGGTGCCGGCCAGGATGGATTTCACGCCCTGTTGCAGCGCCGCCGACCCGGAGGCGCACGCGTTCTCCACCCGCGTCGCCGGCACGTTCACGAGACCGGCATCGGCCTGCAGCACGAGGGACGAGGGAAACCCGAGCGGCACGAGGCCGGAGTTGAACTGGCCGAGGTAGATCTCGTCGATGGCGGATGCGTCAACGCCGGCGTTCGTCATCGCTTCGGTGGCCACCTGAATGATGAGGCTCTCCAAGGTGTCATCGGCGAGCTTGCCGAAGCGGCTGTGCCCCCACCCGGTCAGCAGCACGTCCGTGCCGAACTGTTCGCGGAGGCTCATACCAGGGCCTCCGTCAGCTCGGCAGCCACGGTGAACGCGGCCTCGGTCTTCTCGGTGATCTCGGCCACCGTCACACCGGGCGCGAGACGTTGCAGCACGAGGCCATCGGGTGTCACGTCGAACACCGCGAGGTCGGAGATGATGCGGTCGACCACGCCGAGGCCGGTCAGCGGCAGCGTGCACTTGCGCACAATTTTGGCCGAGCCGTCGCGCGCCACGTGCTCGGTGAGCACGACCACGCGCGGGGTGCCGGCCACGAGGTCCATCGCGCCGCCCATGCCCTTCACCATCTTGCCGGGGATGGTCCAGTTGGCCAGGTCGCCGTTTCCGGCCACCTGCATGGCCCCGAGGATGGCCACTTTCACGTGCCCGCCCCGGATCATGCCGAAGGACGTGGCCGAATCGAAGATCGACCCGCCGGGCAGCACCGTCACGGTCTGCTTGCCGGCGTTGATGAGGTCGGCGTCTTCCTCGCCGTCGAACGGGAACGGGCCCATGCCCAGCAGCCCGTTTTCGCTCTGCAGCGTCACCGAGATCCCTGCCGGCAGGTTGTTCGCCACGAGGGTCGGGATACCGATCCCCAGGTTCACGTAGTCGCCGTCGGCCAGTTCTTCGGCCGCGATCGCGGCCATTTCGTCACGTGTCCAGGTCATGTCGCTTCTCCTTAGGCGGTTGCCGCTGTTGTCATTGCCGCAACCGGGCGGGTGCGCACGGTGCGTTGTTCGATGTCTTTGGGCCGGTCGGAGCACTGCACCAGCCGCTGCACGTAGACCCCGGGGGTCACCACGTGATCGGGCTCGATCTGGCCGGCCTCCACGATGTGCTCGGCCTCGGCGATCGTCACGACACCGGCGGTCGCGACGACCGGGTTGAAGTTACGCGCGGTGTAGCGGTACACGAGGTTGCCGCGGGTGTCGGCGAGATACGCCTTCACGAGCGAGACATCCGCCACGATTCCACGCTCCTGCAGGTAGGTCACGCCGTCGAACTCGGCGAGCGGCTTGCCCTCGGCGATCAGGGTGCCCACTCCGGTCTTCGTGTAGAACGCGGGGATGCCCGCGCCACCGGCACGCAACCGTTCGGCGAGGGTCCCCTGGGGGCTGAATTCCACCTCCAGCGCTCCGGCCAGGAACTGCTCGGCGAAAAGCTTGTTCTCCCCGACGTAGGAGGCGATCACCTTGCGCACCTGACCGGCCTCGAGCAGCACGCCGAGTCCTTTGCCATCGATGCCCATGTTGTTGGAGACCACGGTAAGGTCCTTCACCCCGGATGCCCGCACCGCGTCGATCAGGTCAGCCGGAATGCCGCTGATCCCGAAGCCCCCCACCGCGAGCACCATACCGTCGGTCAGGAGGCCGCCGAGGGCGTCGGCCGCGCTTGGATACAGCTGAGTCACTGGGTCTCCTCTTTGAGTGTGATGCCGCGTCGACACATGTCCACGTAGTGGACCGGCCGGGTGTCCCTCTACACAACCGTGAGCGACCGGGATGTGTCAACAACAGGCTTGATTTATTTACGGTCGGCTTCCATTCTCTGAGAGCAGGCGGGTCGTTTGTCCATATACTGGACACCTCTCCCTGAGTCCGAGAATCGAGCACCAGTGGCATCCGTGGCATCCGTGAATTCCGACGCCCGCATTCCGCGCGCCGTTCCGGGCTCGCAGGTCGTGAGCCGGGTTGCGCTGCTGCTCCGGTTAGTGGGGCAGGAACCGGCCGGGCTTCCGCTGGCCAGGATCGTGCGCGAATCCGGCCTCACCCGGCCCACCGTGCACCGTCTGCTTAGTTCGCTGCTCAGCGAAGGGCTGCTCGACCACGATGCCGTCAGCGGCCACTGGCGCTTCGGCCCGGAGATCTTCGTCATGGGCACCGTCGCTGCCCAGGCGTACCCGATCGAAGACCTGGCTCGGCCCAGCCTGCATCGGCTGGCCGAGGAGACCGGTGAGAGTGCCTTCCTGTCCATCCGCCGTGGGGCCGAAACGGTGTGCCTGCTTCGCGAAGAGGGCAGCTTTCCCATTCGTTCTTTCGTCCTGCACGAGGGCGTGCGGTTTCCGCTGGGTGTCGCATCCGCCGGACTCGCGATCATGGCCTACCTGCCGGCCGATGAGGTGGACCGCCTGCTGGTGCAAAACGATGTCTTCCGCGAGCGGTGGGGCGAGCAGCACTCCCCGGCGGCCATTCGCGAAAACCTCACGCAGACCCGGGCCACCGGCTACGCTGTGAACCCCGAGCTCATCCTCGAAGGAAGCTGGGGAATGGGCGCCGCGATCTTCGACCGTGCGGGGCGACCCACATGGGCGCTCTCGCTCACCGGCATCGAGCCGCGGTTCCGGGCCGGCCGCCAGCCGTACCTCGGCCAGATGCTCCTCGACGAGGCGCACAAGATCACCCAGAAACTGCAGCGACCGAATCGATAGCATTTCTTGATTTTTTGGGCCTTTCGACCCTGTAACCGGCATTTTCGGTGCACAATCGTTGACATCGGCCGCGTCGCGACGGCGCCGCCCGCTGTCTCTATCGGGCAAGTCCTATCGAGCAAGTCCTATCGACCAAGTCCTATCGAGCAATTCCTATCGTGCGAATCTCTATCGAGCGAATGCTGAGGCAATGCGGATGACACGTTCAACGATCGGTTCACAGCCACCCCGGTACTCGCGGGGAGCGAGGGCCGCCCTCCTCGCACTGCTCATCGTGGGATCGCTGGTCACGTCGGTCGGCCTCGGCACGCTCGTGGGCGGCTCGCTGACCGCCTGGGTCACTGCACAACAGGGCGAAAACGGGTTTCTGAACACGCCCTCAACCACCCTGTCGGTGGCGTCCTATGCCATCACCTCAGAACCCATCCAGACTCAGGCGGTGACCGCCACGGCCGATGGCTTCGCGACCGTTCGATTGCAAGCCGCCTCGCTGCAGGCCGACCGCCCCATTTTCATGGGCATCGGCCGCACGACGGACGTCAACGCCTACCTCGAGTCGGTCCGGCACTCCGAGATCGCAAGCATGAACAGCATCCCCGGGACGGTCGTGTACCGGGTTCTTCCCGGAAGCGAGACACCAGCTCTGCCGGGTTCGCAGGACTTCTGGCAGATCTCGATCGCTGGCACCGGCACGCAGCAACTGATCTGGGATTCCGGCGACGGCATGACGGCTGACACGTGGACGGTCGTGATCATGAACGAGGACGCCAGCCCCGGCGTTGACGTCGTCGCGAATGCCGGCATCCGATCCGATCTCTTTGCCCCGCTCGCCGTTGCCCTCATCATCAGCGGCTTGATCGGCCTGCTGGTGGGAATCACCCTCATCGTGGTGGCCGCCACGTCGCTCGGCCGCCGCCAGCCGGAAGCGGCACCGGACGCCGCTCCGGACGCAGCAGCGGACGCAGCCACCTCCACAACCGACGATCGCGTTGCCGCGTCCTATCCCGCCCTGCTCGTGGGTCGGCTCGATCCCGCGCTGTCGCGATGGCTCTGGCTGTTCAAGTGGCTGCTGCTCATTCCGCATCTGTTCTTGTTGGCGTTCCTCTGGTCCGCGGTGTGGATCGTCACGATCATCGCGTGGTTCGCCATCCTCTTCACGGGACGCTACCCGCGGTCTCTCTTCGCCTTCACCGTCGGAGTGCTGCGGTGGAGCTGGCGCGTGGGCTACTACGGTTACTCCGCACTCGGCACCGACCGGTACCCGCCGTTCACCCTCGAGAAAACGGACTATCCGGCCGATTTCGATGTGGAATACCCGGCACACCTCTCGCGAGGACTCATCTTTGTGAAGTCCTGGCTGCTGGCCATCCCGCACCTGCTCATCGTGTCGGCTTTCACGGCCGCCGCCTCTGCGGGCGGAAACACCTACCGGGGCGGATGGGACATCTCCTTGATCGGGATGCTCGTGCTGTTCGCCGCGATAGCTCTGCTGTTCACGGGCCGGTATCTGCCCGGGCTGTTCGGCCTGATTCTGGGCATCAACCGCTGGATCTTCCGCGTGATCACCTACGTGGGGCTCCTGCGTGACGAGTATCCGCCGTTCCGCCTCGATCAGGGCGCGGAGGAACCCGGCTCCGAGGCACATCGACACTGACCGCTCAGGACAGTGATCGCTGCAGGCACAAAGACGGGCCGACATCCTCTCGGATGCCGGCCCGTCTTGTTCGTGCAACTACCCGTACGCCGTGCTGAACAGTGGTGGAGCTAAGGAGATTCGAACTCCTGACCTTCTCATTGCGAACGAGACGCGCTACCAACTGCGCCATAGCCCCTGACTGCCTATGCAGAATATCACGCCTCGGGACCCCGACGATGCCGCCGGGCCGCCTCGCGCGGGTGAAACCTGCTCGCGTGCCTGAAATTACCGGCGCGCGTGCAGGTTTGGAGCGCGCGAGCGGATGCGGCGAATCGAGCGGATGCGGCGAGTCGGGCGGTCAGCCGACGGCGCGACGGCGACGCAGTACGGCGTCGAGGTCGGTCATGCCCGGTTCCGTCTCGCCCACGATGCCCATCGAGGCGAAGCGGCTGGCCGCAGCGGGCGCGACCGACGGAGCCGACGGAGCCGACGGAGCCGACGGAGCTGATACCGGAAGCGGGAGCGGACGCGGCGCGGGCACTGCGGCTGCGGTGATCTGCGAGGCCCGACGCTCGATCTCGGCCTCGGCGGCTGCCCGGCGCAGCTGCGCCGCGGCATCCACGGACGCCATGGCGGTCTGCGCGATCGAACCGCGAGAGAGATGCATCGGTCGGGGAAGCGGCTGCGGCGTCCAGGTGGGCACCACGACCGGAGCGTCCTCGAAGTGAACGGGCTCGAACGGCTGGCCGGTGAGCGGCGCCCGCGCCGGCGCGGCCATGTGCACGATGCGGGCCGTTCGGGCCACGCGGGCGAGACGCGAGAGGGTGAGGAACGCGGCGAGGATAGTGACGATTCCCATGGCGAGCAGCAGCCAGGCACCGGCCACGATCCCGACCACGACGCCGGCGACCGTGCACAGCACGCCCGTGAGGAGCACGAGTGAGCTGAGGGCGCGTCCGCGGCGCAGGCGGCGCAGAATCTGGGCCGGGGACACCGGCACAGGTACACGGTTGGCG
>Ga0209023_10005263_pt1 | contig 14235 bp, 13 predicted proteins | sample LakOneMetagenome_FD_187468 | JGI IMG/M metagenome (GOLD analysis project Ga0209023, IMG submission 187468) | Freshwater and sediment microbial communities from Lake Erie, Canada (SPAdes) (version 2) | ecosystem: Environmental > Aquatic > Freshwater > Lentic | place: Lake Erie, Canada...
TGGCTGTCGCGGGTGTTCAGGTAGATCGCGGCGCCGCCGAGCTGGTGCATGCCGGCCTCGAAACTCAGGCGCGTGCGGGTCGAACTCTTCTCGAACACCATCACCAGCGTGCGGTCGACCAGCGGGTGGTAGACCTCGTAGGCCTTGAACTTGCGCTTGATGACGGTCGCGCGCTCGATCACGTAATTGAACTCGTCGAGCGTGAAGTCGGAGAACTGCAGGAAGTGCTTGATCGGTTTGGAGCCTGGCATATCGTTGTTCGCTTGTCTGTTATCCCTTCGATTATAAGGGGTTTCGCTTGACGTTAGGGAAAGCCCGGTAAGAGAGTTGCCAGCGCGGGATTATGCTCGTTGAATTTTTTCAATTTATGGTTGTTCAGGAGTGTAAATACTGCCAATATGGCAAGACATTTCGTTGTTATTCTTTCTACCTGGAGGAACCATGCGATTTGCCCTGCCCATCCTGTCCCTTGCCCTGATCTGCGCCGCTACGCCGGCCGATGCTCAAACGACGCGCCAGCGTCTGAGTGCTGCTAGCTCAGCAGGCCTGAATCAGCTGCATCGACTACACCAACGTCTCAAGAACGGAGAAATAGATTTCTCCTTGGGCCTCTCGTACAAACGCTTCGATGCTGGTGGAGAGTCAGGCACCACCCCAATGGCCTTGAGTTATCAGGGAAAGGACTCGTCGGTCATCTGGTTTGCCGAGACAGATGGCTATGCATGGGAAAAACCGCAGCAGCTTGCGTTTCAGTCCGGGCTGTCAGAATCGAGGCTGGGGGCTGATTATGAATTCGGCAGTGATGCCGCGGCGCTGACATTGGGGTACGCATTCGGAGTAACGCCGAAAGGCGACAACGAAAACAGAAGCTACACGCATACGATCCATGCGGCAATCTCAACCACGCTGGGAAGTTTTAGCCCCGGTATCGATTTGACGCGTAGCTGGGCAAATGGCGACACGCCTGGCATTTGGAGCCGAACAACCGAGGTATATCTTGGTGCGGATTACAAGCCCAGGCAAAATCACACGTTGTCGGCGGGGCTGACTCGCCAGATCGTCGACGGCATCGACTCGATCAGTTCAGTGGAGGCGAACTATGAGTTCCCGATCACGAGAGGAAACGACAACCCCATAACTCTCGCGCTCACCCTGCGCCTGGGCCTGGGCGAGGATGAGGATGAGGAATATAAAAAAGCGCAGCTGGTTTTCGCGAAGACGTTCTGAACGAAACCGGAATGCACTAGGCAGCTGCTCAGTACAAAGTCTGCGCCGACTCGTGCAGCAGCTGCCCATACAGCTCATGCCGGTGCTTCGCGATCTTCCCGGCCGCCACCGCGTCCAGTACCGCACATTGCGGCTCGGCCAGGTGGCGGCAGTTGTAGTATTTGCAGCCGCCGAGATACGGCTTGAACTCGACGAACGCCCGCTCCAGCATGCCTTCGCTCAGGTGGTACAGCCCGAACTCCTGGAAGCCCGGCGAATCGATGATCGCCGCGCCGCCCGGCAGCCAGTACAGGCGGGTAAAGGTGGTGGTGTGCTTGCCGGTGTCCAGTGCCGAGGAGATTTCGCGCACTGCGATGTCGGCGTCCGGCACCAGCAGATTGATCAGCGAGGACTTGCCCATGCCCGACTGGCCGATGAAGATCGACGATTGTCCGGCCAGCAGCGGCTGCAGCACGGCCAGCGCGTGTTCCGGATTCGCGCGCGCCGAGACTTCGTGTACCGGATAACCCAGCGCCCCATACACGGCGGCGCGTTCGCGCGCACGCGGCAGCAGGTCGACGACGTCGGTCTTGTTCAGGATGAGGTGGGCCTCGATGCCCGCCGCTTCCGCTGCCACCAGCGCGCGCGACACCAGGTCGTCGGCGAAGCTCGGCTCCGTCGCCACGACGATGAACAGGCGCGAGATGTTTGCCGCCAGCAGCTTCGATTTGTACTGGTCGGAGCGGTAGATCAGGGTGGTGCGCTCGGCGATTTCCTCAATCACGGCCTGGTCGTTCGAGGTCTGCTTCAAATGGACCACGTCGCCGACCGCCACGTTGGTCTTCTTGCCTCGTGTGACGCACTGGAATTTGGCGCCGTCGACATCGGCCAGGTAGTGGCGGCCGTGGGCCGCGATGATGGTACCGGTCATGCTCATGCGCGGCGTTCCTCGTAGATTGCGTCGGCTTTCGCAGCGCAGATAAAGTCATTCATCGACACGGCGTTGCCGGCCGAACGGGTGGTAAAGGCGACCAGGCAGTGGCGGTAGCGCACGCGCAGTTCGGGGTGGTGGTCCTGTTCGTGGATCATCGCGGCCAGTGCATCGACGAAGCCGATGGTCTCGTGGTAATCGGTAAAGGCGTACTCGCGCTCGATGCGGCTCTCGACCAGGCGCCAGTCCGGCAGCGCGGCCAGGTGCGCGTTCACGGCGCCGGCATCGAGCGCCGCCGCACCGTGGCTGCAATGCTGGTCGACCAGCTTCATGCCGCCGCCGCATTCAAGTGCGCAATACGGACGGATGCCGGGGGATGCGAATCGTAGAAGGCCGAGTGCAGCGGGTCCGGCGTCAGGGTCGAGGCGTTGTCCTCGTACATCTTGACCAGGGCCGAGACCAGGTCATCCGCACTGCTGTGCTTTGCCGCAAAGGCATCCGCCTCGAACTCGTGCTTGCGCGAGGTGATCGCGCTCAAAGGGCCGAGGACAAACGTAAAGATCGGCAGCACCAGCATGAACAGCAGCAGGGCCATGGCGTCGTTCGGCGCGCCCAGCATGGGCGTCACGCCCAGGCCGGTGTAGAACCAGCTCTGCTCCTTCAGGTAGCCGAGCAGGGCGAGGAAGGCCAGCGACAGCGCGAACATCACCACGATGCGCTTGACGATGTGGCGCAGCTTGAAGTGACCGAGTTCGTGGGCCAGCACGGCCTCGATTTCCTGTGGCGCCAGGCGCTCGATCAAGGTATCGAAGAAGACGATGCGCTTGGCCGCGCCAAAGCCGGAAAAGTAGGCGTTGCCGTGGGCGCTGCGGCGGCTGCCGTCCATCACGAACAGGCCTTTCGAAGCGAACCCCACGCGCGCCATCAGGCCTTCGATGCGGGTCTTGAGACTGGCGTCGTCGAGCGGCGTGAACTTGTTGAAGATCGGCGCGATGACGGTCGGGTACAGGACCATCATCAGCAACTGGAAGCCGCTCCACACGCACCAGGCCCAGAACCACCACAGCGAGCCGGTGGTCTCCATGAGTTTCAGCACCACCCACACCAGCGGCAGGCCGATCACGGCGCCGACCAGGGTGCCCTTCACCATGTCGGCGATCCACAAACCGGGCGTCATCTTGTTGAAGCCGAAGCGCTGTTCCAGCACGAACTGGCGGTAGTAATCGAAGGGCAGGTCGAGCACACCGGAGATGGCGGCGAACGCGACCACCAGCAGGATCTGATGGTGCATCCCCGGGCCGGCCACCGGCAGCAGGGCGCTGGAAATGGCCTGCAGCCCGCCCAGCAGGGTGAAGCCGATCAGCACCAGGCCGCCCCACAGCAGGGCAACGATGCCGAAGCGGGTCTTGGCCACCGTGTAGTCGGCCGCCTTCTGGTGCGTCTCCAGCGAGACCTTCGGCGCGAATTCGGCCGGCACGGCACTGCGCTTGCGCAGCACGTGGCGGATCTGGCGGTTGGCCAGCCAGAAGCGCAGGCCGAGCGTCAGCACGAAGAAAACGACGAACAAGACCGAAAACGCAAGTGAAGACATTCTGTGCCTGTGAGAAAATGCAGGATTGTTTAAGGCAAAGAGAGAATTATGTCACAAGCCACCGAATCCACCGCAGCCGAAAGCACAGCCGTCGGTACTGCAGCGCCCGCCCCCGTCCGCAACGACATGAACCTGGTCTGGGTCGACATGGAAATGACCGGCCTCGATCCGGACAACGACCGCATCATCGAAGTGGCCGTCGTCGTCACCGATGCCGACCTGAACGTGATCGCCGAAGGCCCGGTGTTCGCCATCCACCAGTCCGACGCCACCCTGGACAAGATGGACAACTGGAACAAGGGCACCCACGGCAAGTCGGGCCTGATCGACCGCGTGAAGGCCTCGACCGTCACCGAAGCCGATGCCGAAGCCCAGCTGATCGCCTGGCTGAAGCAGTACGTCCCGGCGAACAAGTCGCCGATGTGCGGCAACTCCATCTGCCAGGACCGCCGCTTCATGGCGCGCGGCATGCCGAAGCTGGAAGCCTTCTTCCACTACCGTAACCTGGACGTCTCGACCCTGAAGGAACTGTGCCGCCGCTGGAAGCCGGAGCTGGCCTCGGGCTTCAAGAAGCACCAGAAGCACACCGCCCTGGCCGACATCATCGAATCGGTCGAGGAACTGAAGTACTACCGCGAGCACTTCATTAAGCTGTGATGCGCAAGCTGTAACGCGCAAACTGTGATGCGCAAACTGTACCGCGCCGGCTGCGACGGTCGGATGCCGGTACATTCGTGCTACATGCCAAAGACCATTATGGGAAAATGGCAACATGCACGGATTCTTGCGCGGCGCACATGATGCGCCCCCCGCCAGCCTGCGCGCCCTGATCGGCGCACACGACTGGCGGGAGTCTCCCCTTGGACATCCCGACGACTGGCCGCCCCAACTGGCGACCGCGGTCGCGATGGCGCTCGACTCGGCGTTGCCGATGTTCATCGCCTGGGGTTCGGACCTGCGCATGCTCTACAACGACGCCTATGTCGCGATGCTCGGCGAACGCCATCCGGCAGCACTCGGCGAACCCTTCCAGCGCGTCTGGTCCGACGCCTGGCCGCAGCTGGTGCCGATCATCGACCGCGCCCTGTCCGGCAAGCGCGTCCACTTCGCCGACCTGGAAATCCCGATCGTGCGCGATGGCGCCACCCAGCCGGCCTATTTCACGTTCTCGTATTCTCCGCTGCACGACGGCGCTGGACGCGTGGCCGGCATGTACTGCACCGCCGTGGAAACCACCGAGCGCCTGCGCGCCGAACGCCGTTCCGCCCTCGAACTGAAGCTGTCCGACGCCCTGCGTCCGCTGCACCTGCCGTCCGAAGTGCTGGCCACGGCCAGCGCGCTGCTGGGAGAAGAATTGCGCCTGGCGCGCGTGCTGTACGGCGAGGTCGAGGAAGACGGCGCGGTGTTCACGGTGGCCAGCCAATGGCTGCGCGCGGGCATGGAAGGCCTGTCGCAGGCGCGCTACCGGCTCGACGACTTCGGCCCCGGGATCGGCGCCGCCCTGCGCGCCGGCGAGCTGGTGGTGATCGAGGACATCCTGCACGACCCGCGCACCGCCAGCTGGCCGGGACGCTACACCCGGGAGGCGATCGGCTCGGTGGTGACGGTGCCGCTGGTGCGCGCCGGCCGCCTGTCGGCTTTCCTCAGCATCAACCGCAACGAACCGTACCGCTGGAACGACGACGAATTGCGCTTCACGCGCGACACCGCCGAGCGCACCTGGACCGCGCTCGACGGCGCGCGCGCCCAGGCCGCCCTGCGCGCCGAGCGCGACCGCAGCCGCGCCATCTTCGACACCATCGGCGAGGGCTTCGGCCTGCTCGACCGCGACTGGAAGCTGCTGTAGATGAATGCCGAGGGCCTGCGCATCTGCCACCTGACGATCGACCAGGTGATCGGCCGCGACCATTGGGAACTGTTCCCCGAAGTGGAGGGCACCGACACCGGCGCCATGCTGCATCGGGTGATGGCCGAGCGCCGCGCCGGCCAGATCGAATACCAGCTGGCGCCGGTGGGCGGGCGTTCCGGCTGGACCGAGATCCGCGCCTTTCCGGTGCAGGACGGCGGCATCGCGATCTTCTTCCGCGACATCACCGACCGCAAGGCGGTAGAGGAAAAGCTGAAGGCGGCCGACCAGCGCAAGGACGAATTCCTGGCCATGCTCGCCCACGAGTTGCGCAACCCGCTGGCGCCGATCAAGTCGGCCGCCATGCTGCTCGACATGGGCATGCTGAACGAAACCCGGGTGCGCCAGAGCAGCGCCATCATCGGGCGTCAGGTGAAGCACATGACGCGCCTGGTCGACGATTTGCTGGACGTGTCGCGCGTGACGCGCGGCCTGATCGTGCTCGACAAGGCGGTGCTGGATGTGCGCGCCATCGTCGACGAAGCCGTGGAACAGGTGCGCCCGCTGCTGCTGGCGCGGCGCCAGGCCCTGGGCGTGCACCTGCCGGCCGTGCCGCTGAGCGTGGAGGGCGATCGCGCGCGCCTGGTGCAGGTCCTGGCGAATCTGCTGAACAACGCCGTCAAGTACACGCCCGAGGAATGCGCCATCGACATCGAAGTGCGGCATCAGGACGGCATGCTGGAACTGGCCGTGTGCGATGAAGGCATCGGCATGGAGCCGGAGCTGACCGAGCGCGCCTTCGATCTGTTCGCCCAGGCCAAGCGTTCCAGCGACCGCTCGCAGGGCGGCCTCGGACTGGGGCTGGCGCTGGTGCGCAACCTGGTCGAGCTGCATGGCGGGACGGTCGGCTGCGCCAGTCCGGGGCCGGGGCGGGGCAGTACCTTTACGGTGAGGCTGCCGCTGGTCGCGCCGGCCGCACTGGCCGAAGTCCCTGCCGCCGGCGCGACCGTGCCGGGTGGGCGCCTGAAAGTGATGGTGGTGGACGACAACGTCGACGCCGCCGAAACGCTGTCGATGCTGCTCGACGCGGCCGGGCACGAGGTGGAAGTCGAGCACGATTCGCGGCGCGCCCTGGAGCGCGCCCGCACCGCGCCGCCCGACGTCTTCCTGCTCGACATCGGCCTGCCCGAGATCGACGGCAACGAACTGGCGCGGCGCCTGCATGCCCAGCCCGAAACGGCTGGCAGCGTGCTGATTGCGGTGTCGGGTTACGGGCAGGAGCAGGACAAGCGCGCCGCGCGCGAGGCGGGCTTCCGCCACCACCTGGTCAAGCCGGTGGATTTCGACCAGCTGGCGGAGTTGCTGGCCGGCGTGCATGGCGCGCCGGCATAATCACCGTTTGCGGCCCTGGTCCGGCTAACAAGCACCGCGTGGGCACGCAAATGATGCCCCCAGCATCATTTGCCCCACCCTACGTATGTATGGGCCAACAACTTCTGATACCGTAGGGTGGGCGCCCCGTGCCCACGCGTCGATCGATAGCGGCTAACTAGCCACGCACGCGCCGCTATCGGTCAACGCATCGACACATCAACGCATCTGCGTGTAATTCACCGGCACGAACCGGTAGCCCTTGCCCTCGGTACGCACATGCCCCAGCCCCGGGAACTGCAAATGCGCGCCGCCGATCAGCGAACCCTCCCTGGCCGCCATGTCGAACAGCTTCTTGCGCGCCGCCGCCGCCGCCTTCTGGTCGCCGTCGAAGCCGATGGTGACCGCCGGGTTCTCGAACTGCACCGCCGCCACGTGGATCAGGTCGCCGATCAGCATCATCTTTTGCCCGCCGCTCTCGACCACGAAGGTGGTGTGCCCCGGCGTGTGCCCGTGTCCGCCCAGCGAACGGAAACCCGGCGACACCTCGACATCGCCCTCGAAGGTCTTGAACCTGCCCGCCTTGATGTAGGGGGCGAGCGCCGCCATCGCATTCTTGAACGTGTCCTTGCCGTCGGCCGGCGCCTTGTCCATGTTGGCCTGGCTCAGCCAGTGGTCCGCCTCAAGCTTCGATGCGCGCACGATGGCGTTCGGGAAGGCCGGTTGCGCCGAGCTCGTCAAGCCGCCCAGGTGGTCGCTGTGGAAGTGGGTCAGGTAGACTTCGTCGACCTGTTCCGGCGTGTAGCCGGCCGCCTTCATATTGGCCAGCAGCTTGCCGAGCGTCGGTCCGAACAGCACGCCAGCGCCGGTGTCGACCAGGATCAGCTTCTTGCCGGTGTTGACCAGGAAGGCGTTGTCCGAGGTTTCGAGCGGGGCTTTCAGGAAGGACTTCGCCAGCGTGGCTTGGGTTTTCTCGGCCTTGTCGCTCAGCAGCTTGTCGACCGGCAGGTCGACGGTGCCGTCGGACAGCGGCGTGATCTCGAACTGGCCCAGCATGACGCGGAAGTAGCCGGGGGCAGGGGTCTTCGCCATCGGGGCGGCGGCGAAGGAAGGGGCGGCGATGCAGGCGGCGGCGCAGGCAGCGGCCAGCGCCCGCAGGACGGTCTTGTTCATGGGTTCTCCGGAGTGAGGCGGTTTGCGCAAAAAAACAACATTGCGCATCCTACATCACTCTTTGGAGAACCGCTGGGCGACCCCACGGTCGCCCAAAGACGTGCAGTGCTTACTTCTTCGCCGCGAACGCCTTCTTCAGCTCGTCGGCCGCGAACTGTTCCGCTTCCTTGGCCTTCGGCACCACGGCGCCCATGCCGAAGAATTCGTGGGTCACGCCGCTGTATTCCTTGTAGCTGACGGCCACGCCATCCTTCTTCAGCTTGTCCGCATAGGCTTTACCCTCGGACAGCAGCGGGTCGATCTCGGCCGCGACGATCGTCGCTGGCGGCAGGCCTTTCAGCGAAGTGGCCTTCATCGGCAGCGCGTACGGGTTCTTCGGATCGCCGCCGTAGTGCTTGAAGAACCATTCCATCATCGGCTTGTTGAGCGGCTTGGCGTTCGCGTTCTGCTTGTACGACGGCGTGTTCATGTCGTCGTTGACGACCGGGTAGACCAGCAGCTGGTGCACGGGCATCTGGACTTTCTTGTCGCGCGCCATCATCGAGACCACGGTCGCCAGGTTGCCGCCGGCGCTTTCGCCGCCGACCGCCACCCGCATCGGGTCGCCGTTGATTTCCTTGGCATGCGCCAGCACCCACTGGTAGGCGGCGAAGGCGTCGTTCGGGGCGGCCGGGAACTTGTGTTCCGGGGCGCGGCGGTAGTCCACCGAGACCATGATCGCATTCGCCATCTTGGCCAGCGCGCGCGGGCTGGCGTCGTAGACCTTGGTGTCAGCGATCACGAAGCCGCCGCCGTGGTAGTACACCATCACCGGGAACGGGCCCTTGCCTTCCGGCGTGTACACGTGGATCGGGAAGCTGGCGTCGCCGCTGCCGATCGTCATGTCCTTGACCGTCACGCCGGGCTCCGGTGCGGTCGATTTCTTCATGTCGGCCAGGACCTTCTTGACGCCGTCGGCGGGCGTCGGCTGCTTGCGCGCTTCTTCCGGGGTGAGGGTCTCGATCGGCTTCGGTTTCAGCGAGGCTTGTGCGTCGAGCACCTTCTGCATCGCCGCTTCGGCCTTCGGCGGCTGGGATTGGGCAAAGGCGGAGGTGGCGGCCAGGGCTGCGCCAGCCAGCAGCGTCAATGGAAGTGCTTTTTTCATCTTCGATACTCCCTTTTTTTCGTCAAATTTGGAATCACGCAGCGCGGCGCGCCGCTCGTGCTACCTGCGTCCAGCATCGCCTTGCACGATTGACCCGTCCGTGCGCTAACACGCTTTGACGGATTTGAGCATGAGACCGCTGGCGGGCGCACCGGCCAAGCTGCTGGCGCCCGGCGCGGGCGCCAGCCCTGTGGTGTAATAGCGGTCTTTGCCTGTTCCAACTCGTTCCGCCATGCAAGCAAGTTTCAAGCAATGGCTGCACGGCTTCCTGCCGCAGCCGCTTGCCGCCAGCCGCACCGAACGCCTGCGCGCCACCGTCGGCGCCTGCGTCGGCCTGTTCGTCACCGCACTCCTGAGCCACATGCTGGCGCCTGGCCTGGCCGCCTGGCTGATCGCGCCCATGGGCGCCTCGGCCGTGCTGCTGTTCTGCGTGCCGGCCAGTCCGCTGGCCCAGCCGTGGCCGGTGGTCGGCGGGAACACCCTGTCGGCCCTGGTCGGCGTCGCTTGCTGGCACCTGGTACCCGATCCGCTGCTGGCCGCGCCGCTGGCCGGCTGCCTGGCGATCGCCGCCATGTTCGCGCTGCGCTGCCTGCATCCGCCCGGCGGCGCCGTGGCCCTGACCGCGGTGCTGGGCGGTGCGGCGGTGCATACGGCCAGCTGGCACTTCGCCCTGCTGCCGGTGGCGCTGAACTCGGCCGTGATCGTCGGCGCCGCGCTCCTCTACAACAACCTCACGGGCCGGCGCTACCCGCATGCACCGCACGCGGCCGACCGCAACCTGCACGCCACCGGCGACCCGGCCCCGGCCGCGCGCCTCGGCATCACCGAGGACGACCTGGAAGCGGCCATGCTGCGCTACGGCGAAGTGCTCGACGTCAGCCGCGACGACCTGCTGGCCATCGTCGACGATGCCCGCCAGCTGGCCCTGCGCCGCCATTTCCGCGAACGCCGCTGCGCCGAGCTGATGTCGCGCCACGTCATTGCTGTCGGCCCGCGCGACACCCTGGAGCACGCGCGCGAACTGATGCTGCGCCACCGCCTGCAAGGCGTGCCGGTACTGGACGAAGGCAAGCGCCTGCTCGGCTTCCTGTCGCAGGAAGACCTGCTGCGCCAGAGCGGATGGGGCGCGCGCCTGCGGGCGCTGGTGCCGGGCGCCGCGCCGCGCGTGGCCGACGCCATGCACCGCATCGTTGCCGTGCTCGACGCCGATGAACCGCTGGCCCGGCTGGTGCCGCTGCTGGGCGACGAAGGCCACCACCAGGTGGCGATCACCGGGGAAGGCGGCGCCGTGGTCGGCCTGGTCGGCCGTTCCGACCTGCTGGCGGCGTTGTGCGAACGGCAGCTGGAAACGGCGGCCTGAGGAGTCATCAGCGCGCGCCGTCCTTACTGCTGAGCGCCGCCCGGGCGCTATCCGGCGTACCATGCAGGCTGGATAAGCAGCGGACCAGGGAGGATGCGTGACCAACGCCAGCGACCAGAAACACGATGCCGCCGATCTGTCGGCCACCTCGCAGCGCATGCTCGCCCTGCGCGAGGAGGTGTTCGCCGAGTGGGAGCGCGCCGTGCGCGCGCAGATCGAGGAAGCGGCCCAGCTGCGCCATCCGGTGCTGATCGACACGCTGCCTGTCTTCTACGACAACATCGCCGAAAGCCTGACGCCGGGCTATGGCCGCCAGAATGGGGCCGACGGCACCACGGTGGCGGCCGAGCACGGCGGCGAGCGCGCCCGCATCACCAGCTACGACCATGTCGCCCTGATCGACGAATACCAGATCCTGCGCCGCTGCATCCTGGAAGCGCTGGCGCGCGACGGCATCTCGCTCAGCCACGCCGAGGTGCTGGTGATCGACAGCTCGATCGACGCCGGCATCAAGCAAGCCGTGAACGCCTTCACCCTCGTGCACCAGGGCCTGCGCGAACGCTTCACGGCCGCGCTCACCCACGACCTGCGCGGGCCGCTGCACGCCACCTCGATGGCGCTCGAAATCATCCTCATGACGAACGACCCGGCGCGCATCCGCACCGTGGCCGCCAAGGCGCTGTCGAGCGTGCAGCGCATGGGCGGCATGGTGAGCGAATTGCTCGATTCGATGGCCTTCCATGGCGGCCAGAAGGTGCCGCTGGAATTGAGCGCATTCGACATCTGCGAGCTGGCGCGCGAAGTCCAGCTCGACGCGGTGGCGCATCAGGGCCTGCCGGTGCACATGACGCCGCATTCGGTGCAGGGCTGGTGGGACCGCAAGGCGCTCTGGCGCGCGATCGAGAACATGCTGTCTAACGCGGCCAAGTACGGTACGCCCGGCACGCCGATCACCATCAAGATCGACGAGGTGCACGAGCGCCTGCTGCTCACTGTGCACAACCACGGCGAGCCGATTCCGCCCGACGAACAGGAAAGCATCTTCCAGATGTACCGCCGCGCGGAAGCGGCGCGCCAGGGTGTAAAGGCCGGGTGGGGCATCGGCCTGCCCTATGTGCGCGCAGTGGCCGAGAGCCATGGCGGCAGCGTCGGTGTCGACAGCGCGGTCGAGCGCGGTACCACCTTCGTCATCGACATCCCGGTCGATTGCCGGCCGTTCGGCGAGGCGCCGACGCTGGCCGCGCCGCCGGGGCAATAAAAATTGGGGCCAGGCCCCGGTTGATTGTTGCGGCGATGCGCGTGCCGCAGGAGTAGGGTGGACGGGTCCCCCGTCCACGCGTCCAGCAGGCGAAAAAAACCGGAGACGTGCCCCGGTTCGTATGCAAGCAACACCAGTTTACGCCTGGTCGGCCCCGCAGCACTTCTTGAACTTCTTGCCGCTGCCGCAAGGGCAGTCGTCGTTGCGGCCGGTCTTCGGCCCTTCGTTGCGGATGGTTTCCACGGCCGGTTTGCGCAGCGGCAGCCAGTAGCGGTAGATGGCCGGCAGGTTCGCTTCGATCTCGAGCGCCAGCTGGTGGGCCTTGACCGGGTCTTCGACCAGCGGCAGTTCTTCTTCCTCGATCTCGTCGGCGCCGAGCAGGTAGAGCGGGCGCATCAGCTCGGCGACTTCCGATTCCCAGACCGGGTCCCAGGAACCCGGACGCAGTTCCATGCCTTCCCAGAAGCCCCAGCACCAGGCTTCGGCGTCGATCAGGGTCTGGCCGTTGTGCTCGTGCTCGCAGTACAGCGGCTCGAATTCCTTGGGCGCGACCTCGAAGGTGATCAGCACTTCGTTCATGAAGCGCATGATCAGGTTGATGATGCGTTCTTCCTCGCGCGGGTTCTTCCATTTCGGCGCCTGCTTGCCGTCCTGGCCCCAGACACGCGGCAGCCACTCGGCCGGCATGATGGTTTCCGGTCCGATCGCAATCGCGGTCAGGTAACCGTGGAGGGTGTCCATCGTCATCGCGTCTTCCGGGCTGCGCTCGGAGAGGAGGAACTGGTCGAGTTCGTCGAATTCTTTTTCGGTGAGGGGCTGTTCGAGTTGCATGGGGTGCCTTGTTGCGGTGAAGCCGCCAGTTTAACGCGTGGCGGGCGCCCAGCACACGAAAATCTGCGCGCCGCCTTACAATGGCGGGTATGGATAATCTGTCTAGTTTGCCGGACGCATCAGGTTCGCACCCGTTTTCCCGGCTCGGGCCCGAGCGCGTGCTCGACGCCCTGGAAAGCCTCGGCCTGTACGGCGACGGCCGCCTGCTGGCCCTGAACAGCTACGAAAACCGCGTCTACCAGGTGGGCCGGGAGGAGGGGCCGCCGGTGGTGGTCAAGTTCTACCGCCCCGAACGCTGGAGCGATGAGGCCATCCTCGAAGAGCACGCCTTTGTGGCGGCACTGGAGGCGCAGGAAGTGCCGGTGGTGCCGGCCATGACGATCAACGGCCGCACCCTGCACACTTTTGATGACTTCCGCTTCGCCGTCTTCCCGCGCCGCGGCGGACGGGCGCCGGAGCTGGGCGACCCGGCCACGCTGGAGTGGATCGGGCGCTTCATCGGCCGCATCCATGCCGTCGGCGCGGTGATGCCGTATGCGCTGCGCCCGGCGCTCGACCAGCACACCTTCGGCCGCGAACCCTTCGACTGGCTGATGCGCCACGATTTCCTGCCGCCCGAACTGCGCGCTACCTATGCGAGCGTGGTCGAGCAGGCCTTGCAGGGCGTGGCGCGCTGCTACGAGCGGGCAGGGGAGCTTCCCCTGCTGCGCCTGCACGGCGATTGCCACGTCGGCAATGTATTGTGGACCGACGACGGCCCGCACTTCGTCGACTTCGACGACAGCCGCATGGGCCCGGCGGTGCAGGACCTGTGGATGCTGCTCTCGGGCGAGCGCCAGGACATGGTGCGCCAAATGAGCGACGTGCTGGCCGGCTACGAGGATTTCTGCGACTTCGATCCGCGCCAGCTTTACCTGGTCGAGGCGCTGCGCACCCTGCGCCTGATTCATTACTCGGCCTGGCTGGCGATGCGCTGGAACGACCCGGCCTTCCCGGCGGCCTTCCCCTGGTTTAACACCCAGCGCTACTGGCAGGACCGCATCCTCGAGCTGCGCGAGCAAATCTCCCTGATGGACGAAGCGCCGCTCTGGCCCGTATAAAAGCGGCTTTCAAACCGACAGTCGGTTGTCATTCTTGAAGGCCGGAATTGCAAGGGTTTTGCCGCGCAGCTCGGCGTGACACGATTCGCGTCTTTCGCAGATAATGATCTGGCACGCCCGATTTCCAGACCGAGAAATAGCATGGAACACCAACCCGCTCCCCACGACGATACCGATTTCACGATCGACCTGCCGCCGCCCGCCAGCAAGCACGTGCCCTCCGCGGGCACGCCCGCGCCCGCGGCCGCGCCGGCCCTGGAGCGTGGCGAGCTGGAAAAGACCGCGATCAAGGAAGCCATCGCCCGCGTCGAGGCCGAAGCCAAGGCGAACGTCGCCGCCGAAAGCCGCGCCGCCGCCGAAGCCCATGCGCGCGCGCTGGCCGAGGAACGCGCCGCCTCGGATGCCGCCACCGCCGCCGCCAGAT
>Ga0209023_10005264_pt1 | contig 14233 bp, 16 predicted proteins | sample LakOneMetagenome_FD_187468 | JGI IMG/M metagenome (GOLD analysis project Ga0209023, IMG submission 187468) | Freshwater and sediment microbial communities from Lake Erie, Canada (SPAdes) (version 2) | ecosystem: Environmental > Aquatic > Freshwater > Lentic | place: Lake Erie, Canada...
GCGAAAACGCGCTGATCTCGAGCGCCGTGCGAAAGGCTTCGCGGGTGGTCGTGACAAATTCGCCCTCGAGAGCTTCTTTTGGGGCGTAAGCGATGGAATGGATGATAAAATCGAGCTTGCCGTATTTGTCGCCGACCGCCTCAAACGCCGCATCGACCGTCGCCTGATCGGTCACGTCGCACGGCACGACGAGCGAATCGGGCAGTTCGCCCGCCAGCTTTTCAACGTTTTCCTTGAGCCGTTCGCCCTGATACGAAAAAGCCATTTTCGCACCTTGCTCCGCACAAGCCTGAGCACAAGCCCAAGCGATCGACCGCTTATTCGCGACCCCGAATATCATTCCTACTTTGTCTTTAAGCATATTCTTGTCAGAACCGCCTGCGTAAGCGGGCGGCGTGTCCGCGCATATCCAACTACGTTTTTGATTCGGGACGATTACGATAACTAAGTACTCGCCACCCGCTTACGCAGGTGGTTCTGACTTATTCACTTACATACACCTTCTGCAACATCTCAAAATCCAGCATCCTGATATCAATATCGACCGGCGTCTCGGTGAAACGCCTTGTGATCAACATTCCGCGAAGCACCTCTTCTTCGTCCTGGGTCATCTGCGTGACGAGGACGAGCATCAAACGCAGACGCAAACGGCTTTTAGCTTCGGCGAGGTTTTTCTTGGCGAGAGCGACCTTTTTGAGCATCGACTCGATCTTTTCCTGCCGGACATCCGGTGTGACGAGAAACGATACTTCGATGCACGTGATCAGGTCCTGTTCGACCAGAATACCGTCAAACGAAGCGCCGCCGATATTGACGTGACGCATCAGCGGCAGGTTCTCTTCTTGCTGTATCTGCCGCAGGGCAAGGTCTTCGGCGACGATGTACGCGGTCAGCAGGTCGGTCAGCGAATCACCGCCGACATTTAAAAGCCGCGCAAGTTCGTGAACTTCGAGATTTACGTTCTGCCGCTGCAGTTCGGGCATCGCGGCGTCCCAGCGGATAAATTTACGATCGTCGATCGCAGCATTTCGACGCTTATCCGCCTGATAAAGCAGGACGACGAGCACAAACACAAACGCCACGGCAACGAACAGTCCGGCCGCCACCACATCCTGCCCACGGGCCGACAAAACCACGCCGCCGATCGCCAGCACAAGCACCAAACCCGCGGCAATGATCAGCGGATAGTTCGTCTTCGGCGTCTCAAAACGAGACAAAGGGTTGTCGTTTTTCTTGTCCATTCTTCCGCGGCTTTTTATAAATTGCCACTAGCTTTAGCTAGTGGCAGAAGCACAAAATTTACAGGCTTTAGCCAAATTTGGGCTAAAGCCCGAGATTTTGAAGGCAGTCAACCTCCACCTAAAGGTGGAGGCAATTCATAAAACGATATTAAGCACTCGCCGCTTTTTCAAACGGAATATCGTCAAAGTGCGTCATTGTTTTAAATGCGCGGAAACGTTCGTTGATCTCAGGATAATCGAGAGCGTCGACGCGTTCGGTGCCAAATTTCTCCACATTGAACGAAGCCATCACCGAACCGTAGACCATCGCCCGGCGCATCGTGTCCGAAGTGATCTCGCCCTGCGACGCCAGATAACCCATAAACCCGCCCGCAAAAGTATCGCCCGCACCGGTCGGGTCAAAAACGCTTTCGAGCGGATACGCCGGCACGACGAAGTATCCGTCCTTCGTAAACAAAGTCGCGCCGTATTCGCCGCGTTTGATGACGACGGCTTTGGGGCCGATCTCCATTATCTTGCGTGCGGCCGCGTGAATGCTCGCTTCGTCGGTAAGCTGTCTCGCTTCGGCGTCGTTGATGATGATGCAATCGACGACCTTGATGGTCTCGATGAGGGCGTCCTTCATCGAAGTTATCCAAAAATTCATCGTGTCCATCGCCACGAACTTCGCCTCCGGCATCTGCTCGCGAACCTGTTTCTGCAGCATCGGCAGGATATTTGCGAGGAACAGGAACTCGGCACTCTGCGAATTCTCGCTCAGCTTCGGCTCGAACGTCTCGAACACGTTCAACTGCGTGTCGAGCGTGTGGGCCGTGTTCATGTCGTAATCGTAACGGCCCTTCCAAAAGAACGTCTTGCCCTCGGGCACGATCTGGATGTCGTCGGTATTGATGGCGTGACGCTTAAAAACCGCCCACTCTTCGTCGCCAAAATCCCCGCCGACCACGCCGACCGCGTTCACCTTGGTAAAAAACGAAGCCGACAGCCCAAAATGCGTCGCCGCCCCGCCCAATATCTTATCCCTCTGCCCAAACGGCGTCTCCAAAGCGTCAAACGCCACACTACCCACAACTGTTAATGACATGTGTTAAATCAATCTCCGAATATATTAGTATCAAAACGCAATGCTACATTTTACACGGCAATCAGTTAATTTGCGATTGAGCATCGTCCAAAACCGCTCATGGCGGAAATGTTGCGATAGAATGGTTACGAAGAATGTGTGCGGTCGTACAACTAAACTAGTGAATCCACGCGTCTGACATATGTACTCTCAGTAAGCACAATGAAAAGATCGATCATTGGATTATTTTTCGGCCTATTTGCGTTCCTGCTGGGCGTAGGGATTTCGTTGGCATGGAACTTCTCCTCGTCGCAGGAAATAAGTGTCCAAGCCGTTGAAGATAATGGAGATCCAGCCGTTATTCAAACCTCTGTGTGCGAGATGCTGGATGACACCGATCGCTTTGATAATTATGTTATTGAATTCGAAGCGATTGCCGAAATGAATACGGACGGCACAGTGCACCTTATGCCAAAGGATTGCTTACACGGAAGGACAAATTTCTTATACCCTATGTTGGATATTAGTTCCAACAATTTGGTGGATCGCGAACTAAGGTTTTTAATTAAGGGATTAAAGAGTACTTACCCGGGCGAACACAAAGAAGTTGTGATAAGAATCGTTGGAACGTCGAGAATTGTCTCCAAATACACACGAGAAATGTATTTTGTAGACCCGACTCAAATCGAATTAATTTCTCCTTTTAGGCCCTCCTCTTCAAAAGGCGGAGGTGGTTAGATTCGATTACTTCCGTGCTCACGTGCGGGATCGTCTTGCCGAGCGGAAAAGCTGTGCTTTTCCGGGAGGTTCCCCGAAACCTCTTGCGGCTGTGCCGCCGTCTTTTGCGGTGACCACCAAAGCGGCGGCGGAAACGCGAGTAAGAACGAGCGTGCCGAGTTGAATGGTCACGACGTTGGCACGCTCCTTAACAGTCGCGTTTCCCCTCTTACGGCCGTGCCGTTTGATGAGCGGAAGCGGCTGTGCCCTTCCGTATAGCATCCCACCAAACTCCCGGAGGCTGTGCCTCCGATATTCGCGGCGTTTGGAGGCCGAGCTTCCTTGGTCTTTTTAGTTTGGCCGGACGGAAAGGCATAGCCATTTCCGCCCATCAGCGGGCGGAGCCCGAGCTTTTAGTTAGCCGCGTTTGCGCGGCTTGCCCGGAGGGCGTATAGCCCCGCTCCTTTAGGGCGGGGTCGGGTCGTCAGGGATTTTTCTAAGGGCGGTTTACCGTCCTTACCTCCGGCGGCTTAAGCCAGTTGGATCTAAGCCCGTTGAAACGGGCTGAGGATCGTAGGGAAATCGGTTCCCACGCCCTAAAGGAGCGTGGCTATGCGCCGCGAAACGCGGAAAGACGGCTAAAGCCGCCTGAATTACGTTAAAAGTCCGCGCTTTCCGATCTTTGTTTTGGGTATTGACGTGGAAGGTCATTTTTCATGTGAGGTTTTTCTTTTTTTTCACTTAGATCTTCATTTTCTTGCGCATGAAAAGAGTTTTATCGCGCATTTGGTTGAAATTAATCCGCATTAAAATGATATTAATGACGATTTACTTCAAATAAATGAGAATTTGCTTGATAAAAGTTCGCATTTCGTTCAAGTTTCTCGGTTGTTTCTTTCCTCAAAAAGAAGGTTGTTGGGCCCTTTTCGCGAGGTCCTCGTCGCGAACTGCAATAACGGTGTTAAAATTCGCGATAAAAGATATCTTTTTAAGAATTCAGGGAGGCTAGTTGATTCGCCAGGGCGGGTTTTTGCGGTTTTCGTTCGCTCGAAAGAGACATATCTTGTTTCCGTTGGGATCGAGGAGGTAGGCTTGGCGCCAGAGCCAGGGTTGGTCGGTGGGGTCCTGGGTAAACTCGAGGCCGAGGGATCTGAGGCTTTCGACCTCTGCGTCGAGGTTTTCGCATTCGAAGTAGAGGACAATATTGTTGGTGGTAACGGCTCCGTCGTCGATGTTTACGGACAGCGTCGATTCGCCGTCAGGACACTCAAGCCGCGCATATCGCGGCAGGGAATCGACAATGCGGATCAGGCCGAGCTTTTCAAAAAACTCGACCGTCTCGACAGGCAGTTTGCTGTAGATCGTGACTTGGTTGAGGTTCATGTCTTTATCAATGGCCACTAGCTTTAGCTAGTGGACGTGGAAATTAAAAAGACCCGGCTTTAGCCTAATCTATTTTTGGCTAAAGCCCGATCTATTTAACCAAGCTAACCACTAGCTAAAGCTAGCGGCAACTCATTTTTTCAAGATCGCGAGGGTTTTTTCGGCATCGCCTTTAAATTTGCTTTCGGGATGTTTGTCGACGATCTCGCTGAGGTAGGCGATGGCGTTTTGTTTGAGTATCTCGGGATCGTATTTGGCGGCGTTTTTGTCCTTTGTGGGGTCGACCTTTTGCTTGCCTTTGTTTTCGGACAGGTAATAGCTGCTCATGCCGGCGTAGTAGAGGAACTCGTCCATCTTGGAAAACGACGGGTACGCGGCGTAGGTCTCCTCGAACCGCTCAAGCGCAGCCTTGTACGCCTTTTTAAGCAGGAAATACTGCTTCGCGACGTCCAAGTTGTGCTTCGCGTCCTGCTCCATCAAAGGATCACGGTCGATAGCGGGCGTAACATTGCGCTGAGCGGAGGCTCCGATAACCGAAACGGCTAGAACGAGGAAAGCTAGGGCAAAAAACTTTTTCTTCATAACAAAGTTCAGATGATAAAACCGGGTGAAACGTTTTCTGAGTTAACTAAGCATTACGAAAAATCGATTAATCAGGCGAGGTAAGGAAACCAGCACCGCTTTTTCTGGCGATTTCACTAGCTCCCAATAATTGATCTAAAAGCTTTCCGGCATTTTCGAACATGACAGTCGGTCTCAATGTCTCGATCTCCCCAATCAGTCCTTCGATTTCATTTGTTGTAAAAGCGGCCGATTCGTAAAAATCGAGAAAGCGAGCAATCAACGGGTACTTCTTATATAAGAATGATACTTGTTGCGTAAAATATTCGTCGTATGATTCGCTAGTTCCACCTTGGGAAGTGTGTGTTAAGTAAGTCTTAAAACCAAACTCTTCGAAAAAAAGACTTTCCCATTGCGAGTCGTTAATGGAGCCGAAATAAATTGCGTCCTTATTCTCCCAATAAGGCTTCGTCAGATCCTTTACTATTATTATCTCGTGCGACATTTGGTCCAAAATTGCTTCGAGAGGTTATTTGATTACTTATACTTCCCAATGATCGCGTCAAGTTTCTTCGCCGTTTCCGCTGGCCAGTTTGACGGGGCGGTGAAGATCGCGTTTTTGGTTGCGTTAGCGTATTGGTTTGGCGTCGTTTTGGCCGCGACGGCTTTGACGGCGTCTTTTAGGACGAGCTGGGCGTTGCGGACGTTTTTATTGAGATACTCGATGACCATATCGACGGTGACGTCGTCGTGGCCTTCGTACCAGCAGTCGTAATCGGTGACGAGGGCCATCGTCGCATAGGCGATCTCGGCCTCGCGGGCGAGCTTGGCCTCCTGCAGGTTGGTCATCCCGATGATGTCCATGCCCCATTGGCGATAAACGTTGGACTCGGCCTTGGTCGAGAACGCCGGGCCTTCCATACAGATGTACGTGCCGCCGCGATGCGTCTTCACATTGTTGTTCTTACAAGCGGCCTCGAGGATATCGCCGAGCTCGCTGCACACCGGATGTGCAAACGTCACATGGCCGACGATGCCTTCGCCAAAGAAAGTCGACTCGTGGGATCGCGCTCTGGTTCTGTCGAAAAATTGATCGGGAATAACGAAATCTGTCGGTGCGTACTGTTCCTGCAAACTGCCGACGGCCGACACCGACAGAATGTATTCCACCCCAAGCAGTTTCATCGCGTAGATGTTTGCCCGGTAGGGAAGTTCGCTAGGCGTGAACTTGTGCCCGCGTGCATGACGCGGCAGAAAGGCAACCGTCACCCCATCCAACTCACCAACGATAAACGCATCCGACGGATCACCAAACGGTGTCTCAACCGGTACTTCGCGCACATTCTCAAGTTCCGGCATCTGGTACAAACCACTGCCGCCGATAATTCCGATGTTTACTTTTTCCATTTTATTTCGAGCTTTTGACGCCGCATTTGCCGGAGGCGTAGGCCGTATCGACCACAGCTTTCAGATCGCCGCTCTTTTGTTTGGTAACCAATGTATCGAGTTCGGTGTTCTTCGCTTTTTCGTTCTCCGCGAGCATTGCTTCATACGCACGCAGCATACTTTCGATGCCGGCCAGATTTGAGGCGCTTTCGTCGTTCTTTTTATCGGGGTTTTCGAGCTTGAAAACCGCCATGCCGAACATCATTTGCATCGTCAACTCCGCCTTGAATCTGTTTTTCTTTTCAGGGTTCAGTTCCATAATGCTGCCGCAAAGGCCAACGGTTACCTGGTCCGTATCGGCGACCCATTTGAATCCCCATTGTCGAGCAATACCGGCGTTGGGATCAAAAGGCTTCTTTTCGAGGAGCCTTGTATTGCTGATGAAGGATGCTTTGTCTTTTTCGGCCTTAGACTGCGCGGCTGCGGTTTGCGCGGCGAACGCTAGTGTGAAGATGAAAAGTACGAATGATAGTTTTCTCATAGTTAATTGTGTAAACGCCCGAAGTCTTATAGATGAGTATCTCGCATTTACTCATCGATCGATCTTGGCCAGTAATCCAATATTATATTACGAAGCCGCTTATCTTGGTACGGGCCGAAATTATTTTATTTTCGCGGGAGGTTAGTTATCTTGTCTACACCGGCATGTCTTTAAGGTTTCGTTATGAACTTAAACGCCTTTCTTGTCTGTTCGACACATGCGTCATTCGGAGTTTTGGGCGGATCATTAAAGAATTCCGCGATCATATCGCGAACGCAAGGCACCGAAAATCCGGGACCGTGGCCCGCCCAGGGGATCTCGACGAAGAAACTTTTCTTTAGACGTTTGCCGACGTTTCTTCCCCATTGCGGATCGGTGTATGCGTCATATTGGGCACCGAGGATGAGGGTTGGGATGTCGCTGGTTACGGGTTTGTTGGCGACTGGTTTTGCCCGTTTTACTTTCCAAACGCCGCAAATGTCTGGCAGAGCCATGACCTCGTAGCCTTTCAGTCCCGCGTATTTGGTTGATTGATCTTTGATAATTTTAGTTTTTTCGAAAGGCGTCTCTTCGCTACACCAGAACGAGTAACGCATTCCCATTGAAAAACTGGAATTGCCTAATTTGTCACCCGCGTACCGTTTGAACGGCGGGGTGTAGTTGCCGGCATATGCTTTTTCGATCTCGCTGGGAGCATAGACCGTCGCGGCGGGTTCGTTTGAGAACAGGTAATCAACGATCCACGTAGCGAAATCATCGCCATTCAGCGAGATATTGATCGTTGATCCCGATTTTGGATCTTTGGTGCTGACCGAAATTGGTTCGGCGTTGAGTTTCGCGACGATCGCATAAAACTTCCTTTCGAGGTCGGGATAGGCCCTGGCACATTCAGAATCGTTTTTACATGCGGCGAACAGTTCGTTCAACGTCCGAACGATCCCATCGACGCCGACCTCGTCGTAGTCGACCTCCGGCGGCAAGGTCGATTCGAGCACAACGCTCCGGATGCCATCTGGATAATACCGCATCACATCGAGCATCAATCTGGCACTGTATGAAACTCCGTAAAGGTTGATCTTCTCTAGCTTTAAGACCTTTCGGACATCCTCGATATCGGCGGCACTCTCGGAACTGTTGTAAGCATTCAGATCGATACCGCTCTTTGACAGACGTTCAAAACATGTCTTTGCGGCTTTGATCTCGTTGGTTTTGGCAGTTGATCGATCAAGATGCTGGCGGGCATTTGACGAGGTTGCTTCGTCGACCTCGGGACACGCGAGAGATGGCTGAGCGAACTTGGTGCCGCGTTGCTCGAAAATGATCACGTCGCGATCTTTTAACCAAGGCGATGATCGGCGGCCGTTTACTATTTTTAACGAAGACGCACCGGGACCACCGAGCGTCCGTAAGACGGGATCAGCTTTGGGATTAGCGTTGTCGCTCTTTTGAATAATTATCGGTAGCCGGATCGTCTTGCCGTTTTTCTTCGAACGGTTCTCCGGAACTACGACATAACCGCAAACCACCTTTTCATCCTTAGGGGTCGGTATCGCACAGTCGGACGGTTCAAAACGGGGAACGGCAGCCTGACCGAAACCGGAACATACAAGGGCCGCAAGGAACACCGGGATAAGGAGGACTAGGACAAATGGTTTACTCATATTAGCGGGCTGCGATCTGCGTATACGAATAGAAAACACCGCCGACATGATGTTTGCAACAGTTTTTAGCGAGATAAAGACACTTACCAAAAGCAAAAGAGGAGCGACTGTGGCAGTCGCCCCTCAAGCTGATCGAACCAAGAATTAAGACTATTTAGTCTTCTTCGGCTCGGCCGGTTTTGCTCCCGGTTTGGGTGCCTGACCGGGCTTGGTTGGATTTGGGCCGCCTGGAGCTCCGGGGCCTTCTGGACCGCCGGGACCACCCGGAGGCATTCCCTGCATTTGCTGTTTCTGCTGCATCTGCTTAAGTTGTTCGTCGGTGACGGCTGGAACCGTAAAGTCCGTCGGAACCTGAATGTTGTTTGCCGCGACGATCTCGTCGAGCATTTTCTTTTCCTTCTCGTCTTCCAGCTTGGTGCGAACGTATTCCTTGACCGGCATTTCGCGGGCCTGCGGTTTGTCGGGGTCTTTGAAGTTGGTCGAGATCAGGATGTGGCGAACGTCGTATGTATCGCCGGTCGCAGCCCCCGGATCAGCCTTTGCTTTCGGGTCTTTATTTGCACTCGGTCCGAGTTTGCGTTCGAGCTTGATGATATGAAAACCGAAATCGGTCTCGACGAGTTCAGGGCTGACCTGTCCTTGCTCGAGAGCGAGAGCGGCAGTCTCGAACGGGGCGACCATACGGCCTTTCGGCACATCTTTGTAGATGCCGCCTTGCCCTGCACCGTCAGGGCCTTTGTTGCCCGGATCTTCGGAGAATTCGTTTGCGAGTGCTGCAAAGTCTTCGCCTGCTTTTGCACGGTCGAGGATTCCTTGCGCTTTGGTGCGTTTCTCTTTCGGGTCGAGTTCAGGGTGTTCGCTGATGTATTTCGTTATATCTTCGTCGGTAACCTTCGTTTTGTCGGCGATCGAGTCGGAATAGATACGTGCGAGAAACTGTGCCTGTTGGAGTTTGACCTGAAGGTTAACCTTGGCGATAAAATCTTTGTCTAATTCACCGGCCGCGGCTTTCGTATCAAATTCCTGTTTGTAAATGCGGATCTTCGCGAAGACATCTTTGGCCTGAGTTTTCTCTTCGTCGGAGATCTCACGATCTTTCATTTCCGGGCTGCTCGCTTTGAGGAGCGTGATCTTGGTGTCGAGGAAATCCTGGAACTCAGCTTCGTGGCTGCGTGTTTCCGCCGCCTCGCCGAGGCCGAGCTTTTCCATCGTGGATGCCCAAAAACCTTTACCCGCTGCAGGCTGGCCGTCCTGGCCCCAATATGCGGCGACCATGTCCTCGGTGATAAAACCGAATGGCGGCATCGGGCCTTTGTCTTTGTTGATCTCGCGGTCGTAGTTGACGGCGGTGATCTCGGCACGGATGTTCTGGAGCTCCTGACGGTTGGGATCATTGGCCGTCATGGCCTCTTTCTGGGCCTGGCTGGCGAAAGCAAGCAGCTGTTTCAGATTATCGATCTGCTGCTTTTTCATTTCCGGATCGTCGTTGAGCCGTTTGAGGATCATCGGATTAGATTTCGCTACGTCTGCGAGCAGCATCTCGATCTCTTCGCGACTGATCGAGTTAAACGAGTCATGCGTCTGTCCGCCGACCTTCTTTTTCCAAACTACAAGGCCGCCACCGATAGCCACGATGGCGATAACCAAAATAAGTCCTTTTGTTAAATTGCCCAATTGATGAGTCCTCACTTACTGATAAATCTTATAAATGTCAAACCGTTATAATACCAAAAACGTCAGATTTCGGCTAATCAAACTGAACTATTTGGTGGTTTGTACCAATTCGAGCAGGACGCCGCCGGACGCGGCGGGGTGGACGAAGGCGACGAGGCAGCCTTCGGCACCGATGCGCGGGGCCTCATCTATCAGGCGCATTCCCTGGGATTTGAGTTGTTTGAGTGAAGCCTCAATATCGTCGACCTCGACGGCGATATGATGAATGCCGCCACCTCGTTTTTCCAGGAATTTGGATATCGGCGAATCGTCGCTGGTCGGTTCAAGCAGTTCGACGCGGCTTTCGCCGATCGGCAGCATCGCGACCTTTACTTTCTGATCTTCGACGATCTCGGTGTGAACATTTTCGAGACCAAGAGCGTCGCCCCAGAACTTGAGAGCTTCGTCGATGCCTTTAGTTGCGATTCCGAGGTGGTTGATCTTCATATTCTGTTAATCAGTATTGTCCATGTAATGCATAATTTCGAAATCGGTAACGAAACAAATCAAATTCTTTGATGAGTCAAATCCTGCGTAGGTTGAGTAAGAACCATCACCCCATCCCGTTGAGAAAGCGACTACATTATTCTCTCCATCGTCAGAAAGCGAATGATTCACCCAGCTAAATTTGTCCACCACGGAAGATCTTTGAAGTTCCCCGAAAAGAAAATTGTCAAAGGTTGGGTCTTCAAGTCTCCTGTTCAAAAGGGATTGCGTTGAGACGTCCATGAAGCATCCTGTGCCGCTGTCAACGGAATAATGTGACATCGTTTCACCTGCCTGAATGGGAGCCCAAGTCAAAATATTGACGATTTCACCAAACTTCAACATTGCGAAAGCAACTCTCCTTTCGTCTCCCGAAATTGTGGCAGTACTCAGAATGACATCATGTTTACCTGCGGGGACATCTAACGAAAAAGGCGGCTGGTCAAAAAACACTAACGGATCACTCGCAACAACCTTTCCTGTCGGTAGATCGAGCTTTCCCAAAAATCTTTTTTCGAACTTTAGGTTGTACTCTATGACCTTCCGGTCCCATTCGGGTGCCGCCATTTCTGGCCAATGAAACGTCTCGTGGTACGAATCGCCGAAGTAATCTAAAACGTTCTGGACAATCATGAAATCAGTTCTTCAACCGCCGAATATGGGTCGTTTTTCTTTTCGGCGATCTCAAGTGCGAGTTTGTCGAGTTTTTCACTCGTGCCGTTTCGGTTCATCAGATCGGACAAGAGACGCTCCTGGAGCAGTTCCAATAGCCGCCATTTTGCGATGGCGTGGCGGCGGACGGTGCTGCCTTCGCCTTCGCGTTGAAATTTGTGATAAGCCTCGATCGCGGCGGCAAGGTCGTCGACGCCTTTGCTTTCGGTGGCGATGGTTCGGACGATCGGGGGCATCCACATGTCGGGGCGATGAGCGAGGCCAAGTAGGGCTTCGAGTTCCTTTTGAGTTCGGATAACGCCTTCGCGGTCGGCTTTGTTGATGACAAAGCAATCGCCAATTTCCATGATCCCGGCCTTGATGGCCTGGATATCGTCGCCCATTCCGGGTACGAGGACTACAACAGACACATCTGCAGTTTTTACGATCTCTACCTCGTCCTGACCAACGCCGACGGTCTCGACGATCACTTTATCAAAACCGCTAGCATCCAGAATTGCCACTGCATCGACCGTCGCACGCGAAAGTCCACCGAGATTTCCACGCGTTGCCATCGAACGGATAAACACGCCTTTTTCCATCCCAAGCGTTGCCATCCGAATACGGTCGCCGAGGATCGCACCGCCGGAAAAAGGGCTTGACGGGTCAATGCAGATTATCCCGACCGTTTCGCCGGCGCTTTTGTAATGGAGAGCGAGTTTATCAACAAGCGAGGATTTTCCGGCGCCGGGCGAACCCGTAATGCCGATGACGACCGCCTTTCCCGTATGAGGAAAAACGGCTTTCATCAATTCGGCGGCACCTGCGGACCCGCTTTCGACGCGGGTGATGGCACGCGCGATAGCTCGCGGGTTGCAATTGAAGATATTGTCGATCAGCTCGGAATTCTGCATTACGATAAGGCTAAACTAGGATTTTCTCATTCTTTAGTACAAAAACAAAAAGACGAGCCTTGCGACCCGTCTTTTACACTTTTACAGGATGTCACTCTCGCACTTTTCTACATCTGCCCTTCATCGGCGGACGGTCCGTAGATCGACGGGACGGGGATGTCATTTAACCTTAGGTAAACTGACAATTGGCCGCGGTGATGGACGATGTGGTTCATAACGAACGAACGCATGACGGCGACCTTGGGCATGGTCATGTAGACCTGATCGCCGTTCCGCATGGTCCAGTCGGTGAAGAATGTCTCATCGGGCGTTTCGCCTAGAATGATCTTGGCCTTGGCGATGTGATCGTCAAAGAATGCGAGCAATTCTTCGGTCGATGTTGGCTCAAACGGTTTGAAATCAGCGGTTGCAAAATCCAAAACGTCCTGCTTTAGCGTCTCTTTTGTCCAACCGAACATCTCGGCACAATGAACCGCGAGTCGGCCCATCGTCATCGATTTTTCATGCGGTTTCCAGTCGAATTTCTCCGGCGGCACGCGTTCCAGACACTGCCGCGTGACCTTTGCCTCATTATCCAACTCCGCCAAAAACGCCGTCGCGAGACGACCTGCACTTGTAGCTGTACTTGTACTCATAATTTTTCTCCTAAAAATGAAATCGGAAAAACATCATAGCATGAATATGCACAGATGCAACGCGTGAAACAAAATATTCTTACGTCGTCTTAAGCAAGTTTTTAGCGATCACCACACGCTGAATTTCGCTCGTGCCTTCGCCGATGGTGCAGAGTTTTGAATCGCGCCAATATTTTTCGGCAGGGTAATCTTTCGTGTAGCCGTAACCACCGTGGATCTGGATGCTTTCTTCGGAGACGCGGACGGCGGTTTCAGAGGCGTATAGCTTTGCCATCGCGCTTTGTTGAGTTACCGGTTTTTTGGAGTCTTTGGTCGCGGCGGCTTGTAACGTTAAGAGGCGCGAGCACTCGATCTGCGTAGCCATATCGGCGAGTTTGAATTGGATCGCTTGAAAATCTGCTATCGGACGACCAAATTGCTGGCGCTCCTTGGCGTATTTTACTGCTGCCTCGTACGCTCCCTGAGCGATACCGACCGACAGGGCGGCGATCGAAATGCGGCCGCCGTCGAGGACCTGCATGCATTGAAGAAAGCCTTCGCCTTCGTTTCCGAGCCGGTTTTCGTCTGGGACGTAGCAGTCTTCGAAAACGACAGATGCGGTTTCGGACGCACGCATGCCAAGCTTGTTTTCTTTTTTGTCGCTGCGGAAACCTTCCATCGATTTATCAAAGATGAATGCCGAAATGCCGCGATTGCCTTTCTCCTTATCTGTGACCGCGACGGCCACGAGCGTGTTGCAGGCGATAGCGTGCGTGATAAAGTTTTTCGAGCCGTTAACGGTCCAGCCAGGAGGCCGGTCGCTACCGCTCCCGGTTCTGACAGCACTGGTCCGCGTTCCGGCTGAGTCGGAACCGGCCTGCGACTCGGTCAGGCCCCACGCACCAAAGCTCTCGCCGGTGACGAGCGGCACGAGATATTTTTGCTTTTGCTCTTCGCTGCCGAACATATACAGATGATTTGAGCAAAGCGAATTGTGCGCCGCGACAGACAAACCGACGCTGCCACAGACGCGGCCGAGTTCCTCGATAATGGTCGCATACTCGATATAGCCCATTCCGGCACCGCCGTATTCCTCGGGAAAAAGAATGCCCATGAGGCCGAGCTCGGCGAGTTTCGGTCTTAACTCGGTGGGGAAATGCTGTGCCTCGTCCCACTCCATCACATGCGGTCTGATCTCGCTCTCAGCGAATTCGCGGATGCTGTATTTGATCTGTAATTGCTCGTCAGATAATTCGAAGTTCATAGTTGCGTATATAAGAATCTATTATGTTCGCATAACAT
>Ga0209023_10005265_pt1 | contig 14232 bp, 14 predicted proteins | sample LakOneMetagenome_FD_187468 | JGI IMG/M metagenome (GOLD analysis project Ga0209023, IMG submission 187468) | Freshwater and sediment microbial communities from Lake Erie, Canada (SPAdes) (version 2) | ecosystem: Environmental > Aquatic > Freshwater > Lentic | place: Lake Erie, Canada...
GAATACCAGGAGCTGCTCCTGGTATTCGCGCAGGCGGGCGCGGCGCGCGGCGCCGTCCGGCCGTGCTGGCGCCTCGCTCATGCCGCCGCAGCCGCAGCCTGCGCGTCCAGGGCGGCGATGGCGTTCAGCAGCAGCGCCGGGTCGACCGGCTTGACCAGGTAGTCGCGTGCGCCCTGGCGCATGCCCCAGATGCGGTCGGTTTCCTGGTTCTTGCTGCTGCAGATGATGACCGGGATGCCGGAGAGCTCAGGATCGCGCGCGATCGAACGCGTCACCTGGAAGCCGTTCGCACCGGGCATGACGACGTCCATCAGGATCAGTTGCGGGCGCTCGGCGCGGATCTTGTCGATCGCCTCTTCGCCGTTGACGGCGGTGCTCACGGCATAGCCGGCGCGCGCCAGGATATCGGTCAGGTAAAAGCGCTCGGTCGGGGAATCGTCGACGATCAGGATCTTGTGTATGGCCACGTTGGGCTCCGGTGTTCGATAGTGAGAATGCCGTATGCGGGTCAAGCCTTGCCCGCCGTGTGCTCGCGCACCGCGGCCAGCAGGCTGTCCTTGGAAAACGGTTTGGTGAGATAGGCCGAGGCGCCCACCATGGCGCCGCGCGCACGGTCGAACAGGCCGTCCTTGGACGACAGCATCAGCACCGGCGTCGCGTGGAAGCGCGCGCTCTTCTTGATCAGGGCGCAGGTCTGGTAACCGTCCAGGCGCGGCATCAGGATGTCGCAGAACACCAGTGCGGGATGATGGTCGTTGATCTTGGCAAGCGCGTCGAAGCCGTCGTCGGCCAGCACCACCTGGTAACCTGCTTGCGTCAGGAAGATTTCGGCGGAGCGGCGGATCGTGCTGCTGTCGTCGATCACCATGATGGTCAGGCCGGTCGGTTGCGGCGATATCGTCATTTTCGTTTCACTTCAGCATGAAGCGCCACGATAGCACAGGGGATTTGCCTTGTGCGGAAAGTGTTGCAGCACGTCAACTTTTCGGTAATAACTTGCAAACTGACGTGCTACGTAGGCAATTTACTTGCCTGATTTGATTGCCTTTTAAATAGCAGTCATCTCGAAATCGTCCTTGCGGGCGCCGCATTCCGGACAGGTCCAGTTCATCGGGACGTCCAGCCAGCGGGTGCCCGGGGCAATGCCGTCGTCCGGCGCGCCGGCGGCCTCGTCGTAGACCCAGCCGCAGATCAGGCACATCCAGGTCTGGAATGGGGCCGTCGAATCAGTACTCACAATATGCTTCCTTATATGGTGTCCGGTCCACGAAGAACCGTATCTAGTAAAATGGAGAGTCGAGTATCTTAATGCAGGCGTCGTGCAAAACCAAACGTTACCCCTCATCCTGACATTCGGCGTGTCCGACCCGGTCGGCGCGCTTGGCGTGCAGGCAGACCTCGCGGCCTTTGCCGCGCATGGCTGCCACGGCCTGTCGGTGGTCGCCGGCATCCTGGTGGCCGACAGCGCCAAGGTGGAAAACCTGCACGAAGTCGACAGCGACTGGATGGCCGACCAGGCGCGCGTCCTGCTCGAGGACATGCCGGTGGCCGCCTTCAAGGTCGGCGCCGTCGCCAATGTGCTGCAACTGGCCGCGATCGCCGAGATCGTGTCCGACTACCCGGACGCGCCGCTCATCCTCGACCCCTTCCTCACCGCCCTGCCCGACTCCGGCCTGGCCGACGAGGAGATGCTGTCCGCGATCCGCTCCATCCTCGCGCCGCAGACCACGGTGCTGATGCTCTCGCAGTCGGAGCTGGGCCGCATGGCCGAGACCTGGCGCGATGTCGGCAGCGGCGCCGATGCCGAAGCCACGCTGCTGGAAGACGTGGCGGAACTGACCAATGCCGGCTGCCAGTACGTGCTCGTCACCGGCACCCGCGACGAACACGGCGGCTGTTCGAATACCCTGTTCGACGCCGGCGGCGTGGTCGCGCGGGTCGAATGGAAGCATCTGCCGGGGCCTTTCGTCGGCGCCGGGAACACCTACTCGGCCGCCTTCACGGCCCTGATGGCCTGCGGCATGGAAGCGCCGCAGGCGCTGTTCTCGGCCCAGGACTACACCAACGGCGCCCTCGAACACGCCCAGCGCTTCGGCATGGGCAAATTCATTCCCAATAAATTCTACCGGGGCTAAGCAGCCTCCACGACCATGACCCAGAACACCTCGAAGAACGACCAGCTGTTTGCCCGCGCCCAGCAATCGACGCCCGGGGGCGTGAACTCGCCGGTGCGCGCCTTCCGCTCGGTGGGCGGCACCCCGCGCTTCATCACCCGCGCCGACGGTCCGTATTTCTGGGACGCCGACGGCAAGCGCTACATCGACTACATCGGCTCCTGGGGCCCGGCCATCGTCGGCCACGCCCACCCGCAGGTGATCAAGGCCGTGCAGGACGCGGCCGCCAACGGCCTGTCCTTCGGCGCCCCGACCGAGGGCGAGATCGAGATCGCCGAAGAGATCTGCCGCTTGGTCCCGTCGATCGAGCAGGTGCGCCTGGTCTCCTCGGGCACGGAAGCGACCATGAGCGCCCTGCGCCTGGCGCGCGGCGCCACCGGCCGCGACAAGATCGTCAAGTTCGAAGGCTGCTACCACGGCCACGCCGATTCCCTGCTGGTGAAGGCCGGCAGCGGCCTGCTCACCTTCGGCAATCCGACATCAAGCGGCGTGCCGGAAGACTTCGTGAAGCACACCCTGGTCCTGGACTACAACAACGTCCCGCAGCTGGAAGACGCGTTTGCGTCAATGGGCGACACCATCGCCTGCGTGATCGTGGAGCCGGTGGCCGGCAACATGAACCTGATCCGCGCGACGCCGGAATTCCTGGGCCGCATGCGCGAACTGTGCACCGAGCATGGCGCCGTGCTGATCTTCGACGAAGTGATGTGCGGCTTCCGCGTCGGCCTGGGCGGCGCCCAGGAGATGTACGGCATTACGCCCGACCTGACTGCGCTGGGCAAGGTGATCGGCGGCGGCCTGCCGGTGGCGGCCTTCGGCGGCCGCACGGAGCTGATGCAGAAGATGGCGCCGATCGGCCCGGTCTATCAGGCCGGCACCCTGTCGGGCAACCCGGTGGCGGTGGCCGCCGGCATGACGACGCTGAAACTGATCCAGGAGCCGGGCTTCTACGAGAAGCTGGGCGCGGCCGCGGAGCGCTTGGTGAAGGGCCTCACCGCAGCGGCGAAGGAAGCGGACATTCCCTTCTGCGGCGACGCGGTGGGCGGCATGTTCGGCTTCTACTTCAGCAACAACATCCCCTCGACCTACGGCCAGATGATGGCCGGCGACAAGGAGCGCTTCAACCGCTTCTTCCACGGCATGCTGGACGAAGGCGTGTATTTTGCGCCGGCCATGTTCGAGGCGGGCTTCGTCTCGGCGCAGCACAGCGATGCCGTGATCGACGAGACCATCGAGGCGGCGCGCCGGGTGTTCAAGCGCATCGGCTGAGTCCGCTCCCATGAAAAAAGGCCGGTGAAATATTCTTTTACCGGCCTTTTACTTTTGAAATTTTATTTCATCAGCGCAGCCAGCCGCGCCGGCGGAAGTACCACAGCGGCGCGATGCCGCAGGTGATCATCAGGCCGACCGCGAAGGGATAGCCGAAGGTCCAGTTCAGCTCCGGGAACACCGTGAAGTTCATGCCGTAGATGCTGGCGATGAGGGTCGGCGGCAGGAAGGCGACCGAGGCCACCGAGAAGATCTTGATGATCTTGTTCTGGTTGATGTTGATGAAGCCGACGGTGGCGTCCATCAGGAAGTTCACCTTGTCGAACAGGAAGGAGGTGTGGCCGTCCAGCGATTCGATGTCGCGCAGGATCTGGCGCGCTTCCTCGAACTGGTCGGAATTGAGCAGGCGGCCGCGCATCAGGAAGCTGACCGCGCGGCGCGTGTCCATCATGTTGCGGCGGATCCGGCCGTTCAAGTCTTCCTCGTGCGCGATCGCGTTCAGCGCGGCGGCCGCGTCCTGGTCGGTGAATTCCTTCTGCAGCACGCGGGTCGAGACTTCTTCCAGCGCCTCATAGATGCCCTCGAGCGCGTCCGCCGAATACTCGGCGTCGGTCGCATACAGGTCGAGCAGCACGTCCATATAGTCTTCGATCGAGCCGGGACGCGAACGGGCGCGCAGGCGCACCAGGCGGAACACCGGCAGGTCGTCGTTATGGACCGAGAACAGGATTTTGCCGGACAGGATGAAGGCGACGGTGACCACGCGCGAGGGGCCGTCCTCCTCTTCCAGCAGGAAGTCGGTGCGCAGGTGCAGGTCGCCGTTCTCGGCTTCGTAGTAGCGGGCCGACGCTTCGATGTCCGAGACTTCGTCCTCGCCCGGCAGGGTCACCCCATAGGTCGTCTTGACCAGGATGCGTTCTTCGTCGGTGGGCTCGTTCAGGTCGACCCAGACCGGCGTCACGTTTTCCAGGTCCTCGCGCGACTCGACGCTGACCTGGTTCAGTCGGCCATTCTGTAGGACAAATACGTTGATCATGCGCTGTTTCTCGGCCGGGGTTCGAAAATTTCCGCAAGTGTAACCGACCGGCAGCGCGCGCGGCCACCCCGTACCGACAATTTCTTGGCAATGGGCGCCGGCGGCGCTAGGGCACGTCCGAGAAGCGCATGCGGCGCTGGATCAGGCCCGTGCGGCGCTCCAGGTAGCGGGTCGAACGGTGCTTGTCGTAGTAGCGCGGATTGGGCAGCATCACGGCCAGGCGCGCAGCCTGCTGGGCATTCAGGTTCGCGGCGGAAGTGCGGAAGTAGTGCTTCGCCGCCGCTTCGGCGCCGAACACGCCGCGCCCATACTCGACCACGTTCAGGTACACCTCGAGGATGCGCTTTTTGCTCATCACCGTCTCGAGCATGAAGGCGATGATCATCTCCTGCCCCTTGCGCAGGTAGCTGCGCGAGCCGGACAGGAACAGGTTCTTGGCCAGCTGCTGGGTGATGGTCGAGCCGCCGCCGACCACCTTGCTGCGCCGCTGGTTCTTCTCGAACGCCGCCTCCAGTGCCTCCCAATCGACCCCGCCATGCCCGGCAAAGCCCGAGTCTTCCGAGGCCACGACGGCCTTCTTGAGGTTGGCGGAGATGCGCTCGTAGGGCACCCACTCGTGCTTGAGCTGGGCCTTCGGGTTCTTTTCGCGCAGTTCGGAAAGCTGCTGGCGCATGAAGCTGGTCGAGCCGGGATTGAACACCGCATACCAGCAGACCATGATGAAGAAGTAGAGCTGGACCAGCAGCACCAGCAGGATGGGGCCGAGGATGAGCCACTTGAGCCAGCGGCGCGAGGTCTTCTTCCCCGCCGCTTTGGTCTTGGGCATGCTGATGGTGGCTGTGCTCATGGTCGCATCTTCTTCATGACGTCTCCGGTCTCCGGCCGCACGCCGCGCCAGATGGCGAAGGCCTCGGCCGCCTGCTCGACCAGCATGCCGAGGCCATCGCGCACGGTGGCGCCGCAACCGGCGGCGAAGTCCATGAAGACGGTGGTTTGATTTCCGTACATCATATCCAATGCGAGCGCGCCCGGGCCGAAGACCGTGGGGGGCAACGGAGGCAGGTCGCCGGCGATGCTGCTGGAGGTGGCGTTGATGACGATGTCGAAGCTGCCCGTGATTTCCGCGAAGCCGCAGGCGTCAATCGGCACGCCATGGCGGCCGAAGTCCTGGGCCAATACTGCAGCCGTCGCCACGGTGCGGTTGGCGATGACGATCTCGCGCGGGCCCTGTTCGATGAGGGGCAGCAGCGCCCCGCGCGCCGCGCCGCCGGCGCCGAGCAGCAGCACGCGCTTGTCCTTGATCGCCACGCCCGCATTGCGGGTGATGTCGGCCACCAGGCCCGGGCCATCGGTATTGTCGCCGACGATCTCGCCGTTCGCGAAGACCAGGGTATTGACGGCGCCGGCCGCGCGCGCCCGTTCTTCCAGGCGCGTGCAGACGCGCGCGGCCTCGATCTTGAACGGCAGGGTGACGTTGGCGCCGCGATAACCCTCCGCCACCAGCCGGTGGACGGTGGCGTCAAAAGCGTCGAGCGGCGCCAGGCAGCGTTCATACACCAGGTCCTGGCCGGTCTGCGCCGCGTAGACGGGGTGGATTTCCGGGGATTTGCTGTGGGCGATCGGGTTGCCGATCACGCAATATTTATCGCTCATCTTTTTAATTGCCTCGCAATTCGGCCTGCATCTTTTCTTCGCGCGTGAAGCGGAAGCGCGTGATCACTTCCCACAGGTCGTCCTTGCCGCGCGTGCGCATGTTCGCCGGGAAGCCCCCGAAAGGCGCGGCCTGGCGCACGATGCGCAGGGCCGCGGCGTCCAGCGCCGGGTTGCCCGAGCTGCGCTCGACGCGCGGGCCGCCGTCCTTCATATAGATGGTCCCGTCCTGGAAGATCGGGATGTAGACCACCAGCTCGCCGTAGAGCTTCTTGCCGCCCTGCTGGGGGAAGTTGAGCGTGCCGATTTCCTCGATCCGCTTCTGCATCTCCTTGTAGTAGAGCGCGTAGCCGACCTGGCGGGTGCTGGGCGTGATCTGGGTGCGCTTGGGGCGCTTGTTCTGGTCCTCGATGCGTTCGATGACTTCGCTTGCTGCGCGCGAGATCGCGCGGCTGGTGTCGACGGCGTCGTTGCCGGTGCGGGTAGGGTCGGGCTTGTCCTGTTCCGTTTTTGGCGATGCGGTAAAGGTGGATTTTTGCACCTTGCTCAAGACGTTCTGCTGTTGCTGTTCGAGGTCGGCGATGCGGCGCTGCAGGGCCTTGATGCTTTCGCCGTTCTCGATCTTGCGCAGGTCGGGCAGCGGGGAACGGGCGCGGCCCGCATCCGCCGTGCCGCCGCCGTCCAGGTTGGCCTGGGCCAGCGCGTCGGCCTTCGTGGGCGCATTGGCGTGCTTGGCGTTGACCAGGATGACTTCGAGCCCCGGATCGGCGGGCTGCTGCCGGAACGCGTCCGGCGCGGCGAAACGCACCGCCAGCAGGCCTGCGTGCGCGAGCACGGAGACGCCGAGGGCGATCATCAGGGGAAGGTTGTTCTGCAAGTACTTCACTGCGCTGCGGGCGCCCGGACGGGCTTGGGAATCAGGATTGGGCATTCTAACCTGCAACTGCGAGCGCGGGGAGATTGCGGCGCGTGCTTGTCACAGACAGGGGAAATGTCGCCGATCGACGTTGAATAGTTGACAGCAATCAATAGCTTTTCGCTGTATTGCCGCAGCATTTCAGCTTTGACTGGTGGAGCTCCCCATGCCCATGCCTTCGCTACAACTGTCGCCAGACATACTGAGCGACGCCAACCGCCCGCTGCGTCTGCGCCTTGCGGGCGAACAGGAGGTGCTTGCCAACGTTCTGCTTGTCCAGCAGGTCAAAGGACACGCCACGATCTGTGGCAGCTTCGAGTACCGGCTGTTCTGCGTCGCCAGCCAGGCGGGCTTGCCTCTCAAGATGTTCAACGCGATGGCGGCAGAGCTGCAGTTCGTCACCGACCGCGGCGAACTGCATTCGGTCTGCGGCATTGTCGCCCACGCGGCCGAAGGCGAGAGCGACGGCGGCCTGGCGACCTATCAGCTGGTCATCCGCGATGCGCTGGCCCTGATGGAGGCGCGCACCAATACCCGGGTGTTTCGCGATGCCAGCGAAATCGACATCACGCGCATCCTGCTGCGCGAATGCTTGCAGCATAACCCGGTGCTGGCGCGCGCATTCGATTTTCGCTTCCTGACAAGGGAAAGCTACCCGCAACGCGGGTTCACGATGCAAAGCAACGAGTCCGACGCCGCCTTCCTGCGTCGTTTGTGGAAAAGACGCGGCCTGGCCTGGTTCTACGAGGCCGGCAAGCCGGCCGGAGACGGCATGGTGCGCGGCCACCGGCTGGTGCTGTTCGACGATCCTCGCGCGCTGGATCAATGCAGCGCGGGCACGGTCCGCTATCACCGCGACGACGGGACCGAGGAGCGCGACAGCATCACCGCGTGGCACGCCTTGCGTTCGCTCGGCTGCGGGAAGGTCACGCGCCACAGCTGGGACTACAAGCAGTCCGCGGCGCTCGATCTCACGGTACCTGGCCGTTACGACCAGGGAGCGCTGGGCAATCGCTTCGCCGCCAGCCTGGACGACTACCTGGCCCTCGCTCCACATGCCGGCGACAGCGCCAGCGATTTCCGCGACCTGGCAACCCTGCGCATGGAGCACCATGAATACGCCGCCAAGATGTTCGAGGCGGAGAGCGGCGTGCGCGACCTGTGCGTCGGCCAATGGATCGCCATCGAAGGCCACGCCGAACTCGATACGCATCCTCATGACGAACGCGAATTCGTGCTGACCGGGCTGCATGTCGAAGCGGAGAACAATCTGCCGAAGGCCCTGAACGACCGGATCGTGCGCCTGTTCGCGCTGAACCGCTGGCACACGCCGAGTGAAGGCTCCGAAAACACGAGCACCGAGAGGCGTGGGCGATACACGAACCGCTTCAGCTGCGTGCGGCGTGGCATTCCCATCGTGCCGGCATTCGACCCGCGCGTCGACCTTCCGCAGGTACGGCTGCAAAGCGTGATCGTGGTCGCACCAAAGGACGAGGAGGTGCATTGCGACCAGCATGGCAGGGTCAAGGTGCGTTTCCCGGCCTGCCGTCCGGACGACCATGCGCACGCCCAGGGAGCGGGGGCATCTGGCAGCGACACCGACTCGGCCTGGATACGGGTGGCCACCTCCTGGGCCGGCGACCATTGCGGCGCGATCTCGCTGCCGCGCGCCGGCGACGAATGTCTGGTGGACTTCCTCGGGGGAGACCCGGACAAGCCGATCATCATCGGCCGCGTACACGGGTCGCGCACACCGCCGCCGGACTTTACGCACCAGGGCGCGCTGCCGGGCAACCGCTTTCTGTCGGGGTTCAAGAGCCGCGAGATCGGCGGCCGCCGCTACAACCAGCTGCGCATGGACGACACGCCGGCCCAGATCAGCGTCCAGCTGGCGAGCGAACATGGTCACAGCCAGCTCAACCTGGGCGAGTTGCGCCACGCGCGGCGTGACGGCAAGGCTGCGCCGCGCGGTGAAGGCGCCGAGTTGCGCAGCGACGAGCATGTGGCGGTGCGCGCGGCCAAGGGCATCCTGCTCAGTGCATGGAAGCGCCTGAACGCCGTCGACAGCCAGCTTGCTCGCGCGGAATTCCTGTCCCTGATGTCGCAGTGCCTGGAGCAGTGCCAAAGCTTGGGAAGCTACGCGGCCGAACACCAGGCCATGGCCCTCGACGCCGAACCGCTCGCGCAACTGAAGGAGCAGCTGGACGGTTGGGAGAATGGCAGCAACGTCGCCCCCGAAGGCCAGGGCGGCGGCGCCGCCATCATTGGCCTGAGCGCCCCGGAAGGCATCAGCTTCGCCACCCCCAAGGCCTTGGTCAGCTACGCCGGAAGCAATCTTGACAGCGTGGCTCAGCAGCACCTCCAGCTCACTGCCGGCCAGCGCTTCAACCTGAATGCGGGACAGGGCGTCTCCATGTTCGCGCACAACGGAGGCATCACGGCCATCGCCACCAGGGCAAGTTCCTGCTCCAGAGCCAGCACGACGACCTTGATCTCAACTCCGCGAAAAACGTCAAGATCACGGCCACGGACGGCAAGGTCATCGTGATGGCGAAGGAGATCCAGTTCATCGCTGAAGACGGCTCCTTCATCAAGGTCGGCGGTGGCATCACGCTCGGCACAGAAGGCGACATCAAGCACCACGGCGCGAATTTTCCTTTCGATGGCCCGGCCACGATGGCGACCGAGCTCCCCGTCTTCGACAAGGCCGGCGCTGATCAGAAATTCGTGCTGCAGTACGGCGCGCACGGCGACGACCCGGTGGCCGCCGCCAACCGCCGCTACGAGATCGCGCTGAGCGACGGCAGCACCTTGACTGGAACGAGTGACGCTGCCGGCAAGACCGACTTGCTGGAGCGCGATGCGATGCACATTGCGCGCATCCGCATCCTGAGCGACGAATCCTGAGGAGACTTTCATGCTCTATCCGCGACAGGCCAGCTGCATCGGAAAGGACGCCAGCGTGCTGCAGTGCGGCCGCAAGTCCGACAAGACCGTCGACGTGCGGCCCGACCTTCCCTGCAACGTCATCGTCATCCACGGCGTCAACGACGTCGGTACAAGTTTCAATTCGGTCGAGGAAGGACTGTGCGGCGGGCTCGATCATCGCTTGCATGGCAAACCGGGGCGCTTCGTGCCGGGCGGCTACCGTATGCCGACGGCGGCGGACAAGAACGTCGTCGAACCGGATCCGGATGCGGTGTTCTTCAAGCGCAGCGTTCAGGAGGCGACGCACAGCCCGGTGATTCCGTTTTACTGGGGCTATCGCGAAATACGCAGCGAAGCCGGAACGAAAAACGGGCAACGCATCGACCGCTACGGCAACCGCCTCGACAAGGACCTGTCGAAAGGAGGCGGCCCCTTCGCCAACGCCACCAGCACCCTGCCGGACATGTGGAACCGCGGCATCTGCTCGCCGATGGACGTAGGCGGCGACCCGATACGTCCGGTGTACAGTGCTCCGGGCCGCATGTACATGGTGCTGGCCGCCAAACGCCTGGCAGCCCTGGTCGCCATGATCCGCGACTACGATGCCAACGAGGTGGTCAACATCGTCGCCCACAGCCAGGGCTGCCTGGTCAGCCTGCTGGCCCAGGCCTTCCTGCTTGACGAGGGCAAGCGCCCGGCCGATACCCTGATCCTGACACATCCTCCCTACAGCCTGGAAGAAGACGCCGGCGTTCTGATCGGTATCGCGGAAAGCGTCAAAAGCGGCTCAGACCGCGCGATGGAAGGACACTATGCCCCGCTCAGGTCACGCCAAACCTTCGATGCACGCCTGCGCACGCTAGCCAACATCGTACAGGGCGTCGCTGCGCGCAAGCACACGGCTCCCGCCTTCAGCGCGCTGTCCGACCATGAGAAGCACCACGGCATGGTGGGTGCGAAGTGGAGCGCCGGCGCCGACCGCGACAACCGCGGCAAGGTTTACCTCTACTTCTGCCCCGAGGACATGACGGTGGCGCTGGACAATATGAAAGGGATCGGCTGGCAAGGCGTACGCGATTTCATGAGCGGGCAAGCGGTACCGAAGGACGGGCGTAGCCGAGTGCGCGGGGACTGGGGCAATTCGACCAGGCAGGTTGCTACTGAGCGGCAAGAGCGCAAGCCGCTGGCGGAACTCGGGTGCGGCTTCTTCCAGCGAGTCTTCACTGCCAAGCAGCGCTACGGCCGTGCGGTCCTTATCGGGCAACCTCCCCACGACTTCGCCCTGCGCATCGAAGGCGAAGATGACCATGCGCACGTGGCGGACGCGAACCGTACCTTGCGCACGCATCACCCTGAGGCCGCGCGGCCGGCCAAGCCGGGCATGCTGGACTTCATGAAATCCGATGCGGACAAGCGCGAAGGCCTGCGCACGATCAACGGCGAAGCCTTGCGTACGCCAGTGTCGGCGGACCTCCGCGGCAGTGGCCAGATCGATCCGAAGAATATCCCGAAGGGTTCGAAACAGGCCAGGGTGGCCGCCGAGGACCAGGGCCCGTGCGAAGAGGTCGATCCGATTGACGCGGCGATCGCCGTCACCAGCGGCAAAGGGCTCGATTCCAGGTACGAGGAGGTTCCCGACCCGTCCGACGCGCCGCGCAAACCGGAGCAATTCGAGTTGCTTTCGCCGGCAGACTGCAAGCGCATCGAGGAACGCTATAACGGCGATCGCAAGCTCGACAAGGACGGTGAGGATGCACGATGCCGGGTACTGGGCGCCACGCGCCAGACCAACGGCAAGGTCATAGCCCATATCCAGGAAAGTCCGAATGAAGCGCGCAGACGCTGGCAGAACGAAGTCAGCCCGAAATCGTTCCACGGTTCGATCTTCGGTAGCGTGAAAAATCACCGGGACGTGACGGCCTATGACCTGGCTATCGGCGGCGGAAAAGCGTCGAGCGATACAAAGTTTTATACCTACCTGTGCGCGGTGGCGGACTGGAGGTTGCAATCCGACCTGAATGCCGAAAGGCGGCGATCAATCATGCGCTGGGAAACCTTCGAAAAGCTATTTGGCATCTACTGGGCAGTGGAGCCCTCTGCGCGCAAAGAGCTCATCAAGGGCAACTCGGCCTACTACAGTTCCGGCGAGCTTCCGGCCTGCGTGCCAGGGCTGCATGTCGGGCTGCCGAAGCTTGTCGTCTGCGAGACGGTGGCGGGGAACCGCGTTACAGCTAAGCCGCCGTCTGCTCGCGGTGAAAACAAGGAGAGGAAATGAAGAGCAGCGACATGGGTACCAGAGCCAGGGCTGGCATGCATGTCACCGGCGCCGTACTGATGCTGGTGTTCCTGATCCCGATATGGGTTGTATTCGTGATGACGGTGATCGAACCGGACAGCTTAATCATGGGGGAACAGACAATGACCAATCGAATCTTGTGGTGGGTACTTGGCCCAGTTGTGCTGGTGGCAGGCCTGTTTGGCACATATTGGGTAAACGCCACGAAAAGCGACAAAACAGCTCGAAAAGTTAACCCGCAGCAAGCGCAGGCGGTCACTTTAAGCGAACAGCAGAAGCGCGAATACGTGCTCGAAGTGATTGGACTAGGCGTTACCCTGGATAAGTACCGGCAAGGCAAGCTGTTGGAAGCGCTCCAGGCCGACAATCCCTATGCCACGATCCGCGAGCAAGATTCCAGCAAATATCCATGGAGCGCGCTCGACAAGGATGGAATTGGCGGCGAACGTGGCGGCGATGCGCTCGAGAATGGTGCGTCATTCACCCCAATGTATTTTGCGGTGCCGGTTTTCAACGCCCAGCCTGAGTCGCACAATCCGCTGCGCAAGGATAGCCCCGAACTTCCCTTGTCGGGCCTGGCAGGTGGCGCGATCGGATCCGGCATGGCCTGGCACCTATTCGTAGTCGGCCCACGCCGTTTCGGTGAGCAGCCCGACCGCATCCTCGAGGACGTGTTCGCCTTTTTCGACGCTCATCCCGACGTGCCCTACATCGTCCTGAACTCGGAAGACAGTCTCGGCACCCGCGAAAGCAACAGCCCGCCAGACTCCCCCCCCTGCTCAGGGACGGCAACTACGTCACCGAAAAGCCGGACGCGTCCGCCCTCTTCGTGCTGGCCCGGCGCGAACGCGTCGATCCGGTACGTCCTTTCGTGTGGGACGATCCGGACAACGACTTCGTGCAAAATGAGTTTCGCTGGATGTACGGCAATATGAGGGCTGCTGTTCCCAATTGGATGCGCAAGCACGCCCTGCAGACTCCAACCCAAATCGGGGCCGACATGACGCGCCAAGAACTGCACGGCGAAGGGGAGCGCCAGCCCACGGTCAGCGAGTGGCTTGAAGCCGCCGCCGCTTTCTCGCAACGCCCCGACCTACGCGGCACCGGCGTCACCGGCATGCTCGGCACAATCAACCCCTTCAGGCACTACCCGCCCAAGGAGTGGAAACCGACGCCCTGGTTCCCGATTCCCTGGAACCGCGAGCAGCTCGCGACCTTCGACCGCCTGCCCACGCTCGGCTACCTGCACCGCCCGGTATTCGTAAGATTCACCAACGAACACGGCAAGCCGGTGACCCGGCGCGCCGAACGGCAAAAGCTGCTGCAGGCGGGCTGGCAAGCCGCGCTCCAGCACCTGCCCGAAGCCCGGCGCAAGGAGGCTCCAGCGCGCGTGGTCGCCGCCACCGGCGGCAAGGCCGCGCAGCTGATCGCCCTGCACGGCGTTCTCGATGCCCAGGCTTCGGCTGGCGGACCCGAGATCGATAGCAGCAAGTCGAGCCAGTTCATCGACACCGACAAGCGCCTGGGCGATACCGGCGCCGCCACGCTGTTCGTGCAGATGGCGATCGGCGTGATGGGCAGCTACCGGGACGGCGGGGTGAGCGCAGCAGTCAACCTGCGAGGCGAGGATGAGGCCAGCATTGTGCTGATCAGTCCGCCCACGGACGAGCAGAGAAAAAACCAGAAGCATCCGCGTGGCGGCGACGTGTTCGCACATCGCGGAACGCCCAACATCGATCCCGGCAATTATCACTAAAACCGATATCGCGTCCTGGAGGCCCCATGCGCAAGATCATCCGTCTGAACGACGCTACCAGCCATGGCGGAAAGGTCGTCCAGGTCGCCGCGACTCACTTCACAGTGAGCGGAGTCGCCGTCGCCCGGATCGGCGACAAGACCACATGCCCGATTCACGGCCAGGGCAGCATCGTGGAAGGGGAAGCACGCCACACCATCGGTGGCG
>Ga0209023_10005266_pt1 | contig 14231 bp, 14 predicted proteins | sample LakOneMetagenome_FD_187468 | JGI IMG/M metagenome (GOLD analysis project Ga0209023, IMG submission 187468) | Freshwater and sediment microbial communities from Lake Erie, Canada (SPAdes) (version 2) | ecosystem: Environmental > Aquatic > Freshwater > Lentic | place: Lake Erie, Canada...
GCCGAGCCCGCTTCGTCGCGGCTCTGCGCGCACTGCGCTACGCTAGCGCGCATCGCCGGCTCCTGCGCGGGCCGGCTTAACTCAGGCGTTAGGCCTCATGAGCGAGCCTTTCCAGCTAGCTTTTCCAATCCTAATTGCATTGGTGCTTAGCGGAATAAGCACGTTCCTTGCTCGTAGAACTGACAAGCAATTTGCGGTTGGCTCAATTGCGCTATTCCTCGCCGGAGTGCTGGTCAGTATCAGCCAGCCAAATATTTTCGTTCACGGCGAAGCCGTGCTTTGGCAGGGTGCATATTCGACAACGTTCCCACTACTGTCTGCTCTTTACACGACTTCTCACGCCTCAATCTGGCGCTCTCTTAAACGCCCCGGTTGGCTGGCTTTCCTATCAGCGCTTCCGGCAGCATGGTTTTTTGCAAGCGTTGGTTTTTGGGAGGTGATCTCATGAGGCCTAACAATTCATTCAAGCCGACACCGCTTCGTGGCTTGTCTGGGGCTTTGCGCTACGCTAAGCCCCATCCTGCGCCACTGTGCGGCGCGGCTTAATTCAGGCGTTAGACGTCATGGGACACATTCTTGGCAATTGAAGATCTAGCAGCCCGCATCCCCGAACATCTGCTTGGGCGATCTGGCAAGGTCTTTTATTCCGGCCGCAATGCCTTTTCCTCGTCCTGCGCCCTCTATATGCTTGGTGTTAATCCGGGCGGCTCCCCGGAAACCCACGCAGCTGAGACAGTTGAGAGCCATACTCATTCCGTCCTGCACACGCTTCCGAAAGACTGGTCGGCCTATCGCGATGAGTCGTGGAAGGGTACGACGCCCGGGACGCACGGTATGGCCCCACGCGTACTACATTTGTTGCGGCACCTTGGCCTGAGTCCTGGAACCGTCCCGGCAAGCAATTTAGTGTTTGTTCGCTCCAGGCGCGAGGGTCATATTCAGCCCAATGACATGCGTGCAATGGCAGACGCTTGCTGGTCATTCCATGATCACACCATTAGCCTTCTGCGTCCCCGTGTGGTTCTTTGCTTCGGACAGACTGCGGGAAAATATGTGCGGCGACGCCTCGGCGCAGATCGGCTGATTGGTGAGTTCACAGAGCACAACAATCGCCGGTGGCGGAGTCATGCTTTTGCTGGTTCCGGCGGCATCAATGTTGTAGTGGCAACTCACCCCAGCATTGCTAACTGGTGCACAGAGAGTGCTGACGTCACTCCACTGGTTCAAAAAGCACTGCAATGACGTCTAACAATTCGTTCAAGCCGAACCTGCTTCGTGGCGGCTCTGGGCGCTATTCGCTACGCTAGCGCCCATCGCCGACCACTTCGCAGGTCGGCTTAACTCAGGCGTTAGGCTTATGCGCACCTATCTGGTAATCATTGCTCTCGCGTGCGCGTCTTCGGGATGTGCACTATTCAACCCCTACAATCGAGCCGAGGGGCAAATATTGGAAGTGCGCAAGCCCGATCGCGCTTTAGATCCTATGTACAACCACTATTGTTGGGTACCTGCCGGCAAGAGCTACGATCAGAGTTTCGAGCTTTACCATTCGTGTAATCCGGGGCCTGCTGCGGCTGAATTGTCTATCTGCAAACGCGCGCTGGAGAAAGAGGACGCCGCGGCTACAGAAGAGACGGCCCGCGTCAAGTTGATCGAGTGCATGTCCAAGCGCGGGTGGCAGCACTTCTTCATCAGCATAAATGCCTAGGCTTTCCTTTACTCACGCATATCAAGAGCAGCCTAACTATGCGCTCAAGCGGACCTGCGCGGAGTAAGCTGCTCGCTCGATCACACACCCCGGCCGCGCAGGCCGCTTAGCTTAGGCGTTAGGCCTCAGAGGGAGAGGGCTCGTGCGTCGACACAGTAAATTCTTCGGCCTGCTGTTTATACCGGCTTTATTGTTGGTGCTTTTTGGCATCCCGATGATCGTAGATCTCGTCCACCGTACGCAGTCTGGCCAAGGGACACACTCAGGCGTCGTGGTGAAGCTCAGCTATAGGGGGCGGATCAACAATTCCTGGGAAGGTCAGCTCATGCTCGGCAGTGTGCAGTCCGGGGAGATATGGTCGTTTAGCCTTGATCCCGCCAGCCCACAAACGCCATCCCTCGCAGAGCAGCTCCAGCGCGTTGAGCTTGCCGTCTCGCAGGTTACGCTTCAGTACCGCCAGCACTTCATTTGGCCCTGGCGGACGGATACGAACTATTTGGTATACGGCATCATTCCAAGGGCTTCCCGCGCGTCGGAAGCGCGCTGAGGCCTAACAATTCATTCAAGCCGACACCGTTTCGCGGGTCGGCTTAACTCAGGCGTTAGGCGCCAAGGAGAGATCATGGCAGTCAAGCGCATGGACAATATCGGCATCGTAGTTAGTGACCTCGATGCTGCAGTTGAGTTCTTCGTGGAGCTCGGCCTGAACCTAGAAGGCCGTACACACATTGAAGGCGAATGGGCAGGCCGTATAACCGGTGTGCTCGATCAGCGCGTCGAAATCGCCATGATGCAAACCCCCGACGGCCACGGCCGTCTTGAGCTCTCGCGCTTCGTCTCCCCCGCCGTTCTTTCGGACCACCGAACTGCTCCTGTTAATTCTTTGGGCTACTTACGAGTGATGTTTGCAGTCGACGACCTCGACAACACACTCGCCAGGCTCACTAGGTTCGACGCATCGGTAGTTGGCGAAGTAGTTAACTACCAAGACATCTATCGGCTCTGCTATATCCGCGGGGTAGAAGGCATCCTGATTGGACTGGCCCAAGAACTCGGCAAACAAATCTCCCAAGAGGACGATCGGGTCGGTGCCTAACAATTCGTTCAAGCCGAGCCCGCTTCGCGGTCTCGGACGTAACCGAGTCGCATCGTGAGGGTCGACTTGATCCAGGCGTTAGGCGTTACGAGGAACTCGCAGCCATGGGGCTTTTGACCTTCAGCATCAACGTCACCCTCGACGGTTGCGTCGACCACCGGGAGGGCGTTGCCGACGACGAGACACACGCCTTCTACACCCGGCTGATGGACGAACGCGGGGCGATGCTCTGGGGCCGCGTGACCTACGAGATGATGGAGAACTACTGGCCGGCAGTCGCCCGAGGCGACGTGGAGGCACCGGCGGCGATCCGCGAGTGGGCGGTCACGCTGGAAGCCAAGCCGAAGTACGTGGTGTCGTCGACGCGAAAGGACTTCCGGTGGACGAATACCCACCATATCGCCGGCGACCTTTGCACGGAGGTGCAGAAACTGAAGGACGCGACCCCGGCCGGTGTACTCCTCGGTAGCGGCAAGCTCGCGACAGAACTGGATCGACTGGATCTGATCGACGAGTACATGTTCCTCGTCCACCCCAGGATCGCCGGCCATGGCCCGACCCTGTACCAGGGTGGGTTGCCCGGTACGCGACGACTCGATCTGGTCTCCGCGAAGCCGCTCCGCAGCGGCGCGGTCGCCATGCACTACCGGCGCGAGCGCACCTGACAACTCATTCAAGCCGACGCTGCTTCGTGGCCAGACTCAACTCGGGCGTCTAGCGGCGCATGCAAGATCATGATGACCGATACGAAAACCCTGGCCATTGCCTGCATCGCAGCCACCGTCGCGCTGGTCTGGGCCGAGTTCCGCAATTGGCCTAATGCCCGGCGCGTGTTCAAGACCATCGCCAGCACGGCCTTCGTACTCGTGGCCTTGCGGCAAGGGGCGGTGGATTCGTTCTACGGTCGCCTGATCCTCGCCGGGCTCGTCCTGAGCTGGGTGGGCGACATGCTGCTGCTGTCGGCACGAAGCCGCATTTTCCTGCTCGGCATCGCCTCGTTCCTGCTGGCGCACGTGGCGTTCTCCGCGGCTTTTTCGCAACTCCGCATCGACACGCGCGCCCTTGCCGTTGGCCTCGCGGCGATGACCTGTGCCGGCGCGATGGTGCTGCGTTGGCTGTGGCCCAACCTCAAGTCGTTCTATCGCGGCGCGGTCGTCGCCTACGTGGCGGCCATTGTCGCCATGTGCTCGCTCGCGATTTCCGTCGGTGCGGCGCCAGGTGCATGGCCGCTCGTGGTCGGGGCCATGGCCTTCGCCGCCTCCGACATCTCGGTTGCGAGGAATCGCTTCGTCTCGCCCGGTTTCGCGAACAAATCGTGGGGATTGCCGCTGTACTATGCGGCGCAACTGGTCATCGCATTTTCGGTGGGTGGCGACTACATCCATGCCGCCTGACGGTTCGTCCAGTCCGAAAGTTGTTCGTTGCGGCTCTGCGAGCACAGCGCTACGCATGTCGCCGTCCATCCCGCAGGTCGGCTCGATTCAGGTGGCAACGATGCACGGCATGAAGACCCTGATCCTCGTTCTCTCGCTCATCCTCGCCGGGGCGGCGCTTGCCGAGGGCCCGTCGCCGGCCGCGGCGCGCGAGATCCAACAACTGTTTACGGCACTGCAGGGTTCGAAATGCGAGTTCTACCGCAACGGAACCTGGTACGACGCCGACAAGGCAGCCGAGCACCTCCACCGGAAATACGACTACCTGCTCGGGAAGGGGCAGGTCGCGTCCGCCGAGTCGTTCATCGACCTCGCCGCCACGCGCAGCAGCATGTCGGGCAAGCCCTACCTCGTCCGTTGCGGCAATGCGCAGCCGGTTCCGAGCAGGGACTGGTTCAACGGCAAGCTCAAGCAGTTGCGTGCGCGGTCTGCCGTTGCCGGCAATCCACCCGAGCCGCACGCCCTCCATGGCGGCCTCGTGCGCTTGGCGCTACGCTAGCGCTGCAGGTCTTTTCGATCCAGGCACCATGCGTTCACTCTCCGCACTCGCCATTGCCGTCCTTCTTTGCAGTTGCGCCAGCATTGGCGGCCTGTCCGCGATCCACGAAAAGTGCGGCGTCTCACGAAAGCAATGGTCGGTGCTCGCGACCCCGCCGCCGGCGGAAGCCGAGATGCTGGCCGAGGCGGGGATTCCGGGTACGGACAAGGGCGGGAAATTGCACTGGTTCGGATCCAGCGACGGGCAAGTGATGCTGTGCCGCGTATCCAGCGACAACCGGACCAGCAACAGCCTGCTCGGCAGGGATTGTTTTTCTTCCCGCTGGGTGTTTTCCGAACGCAATGGCGCGTGGCAGCGTGCAGGCGATCCTTCCACCGCCTTTTGCGGGAGCTACTAGGCGTACGCGACGATCGATCCAATCCGGACATGCTTCGTGAGGACTTCAATGCGAAGCACGTTCCATGCGTTTCGACGGTAAGGCAACGTCAATCGACCATCGAGGGAAGACCATGACTCGCGTCACAGGAATCGGCGGGATCTTCTTCAAGTCCAGGGACCCCAAAGCCTTGGGCGCCTGGTATCGCGACCACCTCGGCCTGGACGTGACCGACTGGGGCGGCGCGATCTTCCAGTGGGGCGGCGACGGCAGCGAAGCGGGCATGACGATCTGGAGCCCGTTCGCGCAGGACACGAAGAAAATGGAACCGGGCAGCGCTTCCTTCATGCTCAATTTCCGCGTCGCCGACCTGGACGCGCTGCTCGCCGCATTGCGCGCCGAAGGCTGCAATGTCATGAATGAGGTCGATGCCTCGGAGTTCGGCAAGTTCGGCTGGGTGATCGATCCCGAGGGCAACAAGGTCGAATTGTGGGAACCGCCGGCAGGCCAATAGACCGAGGCGTAGCATGAAAGCATTCGATGCAGCCGGGTTGTTGTGCGTGGACTGCGATGGCCTGGCGTGGAAGCCGTCGATTTTCGCGGAAGGCCTGTTCGTCAAGGATGTCGCGGTGACCGATGGCCTGGAGATGCAGATCCTCCGGTTCGAACCCGGGACCAGGCTGCCACGGCATGCGCACGAATGCCCGGAATTCATTTACGTACTCGAGGGCGAACTCATCATCGGCGACCAGCGCATGACAGTGGGCTGGGCCAGCGTAGCCAACATCGGATCGGTGCACGACGATGTCCGCTCGGAGAAAGGATGCGTCGTGGTGCTGGTGGATCGTCCTTTGTAGGATTACGCATCGACGCAATTCATCGAACGGGGAGCGAAACGATGCCCATGATCGAAACCGCCGCGAACATCATCGTCGTGCTGGTCGCACTGCTGCACGCCTGGTTCCTGGTGCTGGAGATGTTCCTGTGGGACAAGCCGGCCGGGATGCGCGCGTTCCGGCTGACGCCCGAGCGCGCCCGCGACACCAAGGTGCTTGCGGCGAACCAGGGCCTGTACAACGGCTTCCTCGTCGCCGGCCTGCTGTGGGGCCTGTGGCTCGCGCCCGACGACCACGGCGTGCGCGCGTTCTTCCTCGGCTGCGTGGTCGTGGCCGGCGTATTCGGCGCGGCGACGGTCGGCCGCCGCGTCCTGTACGTGCAGGCGCTGCCCGCGCTGGTCGGGTTCGTCTTGCTGTTGCTGGCCTGACTATTGCAGCAGCGAACGCAGCATCCACGCGTTCTTTTCGTGGATGTTGAGGCGCTGCGTCATCAGGTCCACGCTCGGGTCGTCGCCGGCCTTGTCCGCGACCGCCAGTACCTTGCGCGCGGTGCGGCACACCGCTTCGTTGCCTTCGACCAGCTGCTGCACCATCGCCTGCCAGTCGGGCGCATCGACGCCGGCCTGTTCCCTGATCGACGAGAGCTTGGCGAACTCGGCGTAGGAACCGGGCGCGTTGAATCCGAGCGCGCGGATGCGTTCGGCGATCTGGTCCAGCGCGGTCCATTGTTCGTTGTACTGGTCCATGAACATCAGGTGCAGCGAATTGAACATCGGCCCGGTCACGTTCCAGTGGAAGTTGTGGGTCTTGAGGTAGAGCGTGTAGCTGTCGGCGAGGAAGCGCGACAGGCCCTCGGCAACCCTGGCGCGGTCGCCGGCCTTGATGCCGATGTCGATGGCGGGCGCGGATTTGGGCGAGGCGGGTTTGCTGCTGGCCATGCGTGTCTCCTCGAAGCGGCTTTGCGGCGACAATAACCGCCCGCGGCCCGTCCGTGAAATGCAACGTAGCGAATTCTTCGATTCATGCGACCTATCGACGCCGACGCCAAGGCATTGCCGCAGGCCCGGCGCGCCATCGACGGCGCGTCGACGCGGGATCGCGGCCGCCTGCTCGGCCTGTGGGCCAAGTGGAAGGAGAAGCCTGGCGACGAGGCGCGCCGCGAAGCGTTCGCGGCGAAACTGCAGGCCTCGGTCGCCGAACGCGAACGCCGTGCCGCTGCGCTGCCGACCGCGACCATCGACGACTCGCTGCCCATCGCCGCGCATGCGGACGAACTGGTCGAACTGATTCGCAAGCACCAGGTCGTGGTCGTCGCCGGCGAAACCGGTAGCGGCAAGACCACGCAGTTGCCGAAGCTGTGCCTGCGCGCCGGGCGCGGCGCGTCGGGAATGGTCGGTTGTACCCAGCCGCGCCGCATCGCCGCGCGTTCGGTGGCGCGGCGCGTGGCCGAGGAACTGCAGGTGCCGCTCAGCGGCGCGGTCGGCTACCAGGTGCGCTTCAACGACGCGGTCGGCGAGAACACCGCGATCAAGTTCATGACCGACGGCATCCTGCTCACCGAGATCCAGAACGACCGCTGGCTGTCGAAGTACGACACCATCATCGTCGACGAGGCGCACGAGCGCAGCCTCAACATCGACTTCCTGCTCGGTTACCTCAGGCAGCTGCTGCCGAAGCGCCCCGACCTGAAGCTGATCGTCACCTCCGCGACCATCGACACCGAACGCTTCGCCGCGCATTTCGGCGGCGCGCCGGTGGTGAACGTGGAAGGTCGCGGCTATCCGGTCGAGGTCAGATTTCGCCCGCTGGAAGGCGAGGGCGAAGACGACGGACAACGTTCCATGCTCGACGGCATCGTCGCCGCATGCGACGAAATCCAGAAGGATCGCGGCCTCGGCGATGCCTTGATCTTCCTGCCCGGCGAACGCGAAATCCGCGACGCGCACCAGGCGCTGGAGAAGCGCAAGTACCGGCACACCGAGGTATTGCCGCTGTACGCGCGGCTGTCCGCGCGCGACCAGGATCGCGTGTTCCATCCCGGCCCGCAGCGGCGGATCGTGCTCGCGACCAACGTCGCCGAAACCTCGCTGACCGTGCCGCGCATCCATTACGTGGTGGATCCCGGCGTGGCGCGGGTGAAGCGCTACAGTCCGCGGCAGAAGCTCGACCGCCTGCACATCGAAGCCGTGTCGCAGGCCAGCGCCAACCAGCGCGCCGGCCGTTGCGGGCGCATCGCACCGGGCACCTGCATCCGCCTGTATTCGGAAACCGATTTCCTCGCGCGCCCGGAATTCACCGACCCGGAAATCCGCCGCGCGGCACTGGCCGGCGTGATCCTGCGCATGCTGTCGCTGGGGCTGGGGAATATCGAGGAATTCCCCTTCCTGGAACCACCGGATCCGCGCGCCGTCGCCGACGGCTGGCAGCAGTTGAACGAACTCGGCGCGGTCGACGCTCAGCGCAAGCTGACTGCCATCGGTCGGACGATGGCGAAGCTGCCGGTCGACGTGAAGTTGGCGCGGATGCTGGTCGCGGCGAATACGCACGGCGTGCTGCGCGAGATGCTGGTGATCGCCAGTTTCCTCGGCATCGCGGATCCGCGCGAACGTCCCGCCGATGCGCGCGCCGCCGCCGATGCCGCGCATGCGCAGTTCGCCGACGCGAAGTCGGAATTCGTCGGCATCATCAAGCTGTGGCAGGCCTATCGTGATGCGCACGAGGAGCTGACCCAGTCGCGGCTGCGCAAGTGGGCGGACAAGAACTTCCTCGGCTTCCTGCGCCTGCGCGAATGGTGGGAATTGCACCGGCAGTTGAAGCTGCAGTGCGAGGAGTTGGGGTGGGCGAGTGATGCTCTTGTGGGAGGGGCTTCAGCCCCGACCTGGGAAAAGCGAAGTGCGCCTGGCCCGAAACGAGGCACGAATCGGGAATATGCGATCGGGGCTGAAGCCCCTCCCACACAGAAACAGCACGATTACGCAGCCCTCCACCGCGCCCTGATCGCCGGCCTTCCGACCCAGATCGGCAATCGCGGCGACAGTACTGATCGAAAAGCAGGGGGCGTCTACGACGGGCCGCGCGGGCGCAAGTTCCAGTTGTTCCCGGGTTCGAAACTCGCGTCGAAGCCGCCACCGTGGCTGCTGTCGGCGACGCTGCTCGATACCGAGAAGGTCTGGGCGATCACCAATGCCGGCATCGAGCCGGACTGGGCGATCGCCGAGCTCCCGCACCTGCTCGCGCGCCGCCACCACGATCCGCACTGGTCGCGCGCGCAGGGCCGCGTGCTCGGCAGCGAGCAGATTTCCCTGTTCGGGCTGGTGCTGGCACCGAAGAAGCCGGTGCATTACGGCGCGCTGTTCCCGGAGGAAAGCCGCGCGATCTTCGTGCGCGAGGCGCTGCTCACCGGCGAGATCAACACCCGCAGCGCGTTCCTGCAACGCAACCTGCGCACGCTGGAACTGGCGAAGCAGGAAGAAGCCAAGCAGCGCCGCGTGGGCCTGGTCGTCGACGAGGACTGGCAGGCGCGCTGGTACCTCGACCGGCTGCCGATGCACGTGCACAACACGCAGGCGCTGGATGCGTGGTACGGCAAGTTGTCGAAGGAACAGAAGGCCGCGCTGGAATGGTCGCGCGACGAACTGCTGGTCGCCGACCAGAGCGATGCCGCGCGCTTCCCCGCGTTCATCGCGCTGGGCGATGCGCGCCTCGCCGTGCACTACCGTTTCGAGCCCGGCGCGGTCGACGACGGCATGACCGTGCTCGTGCCGCTGCACCTGCTCAATGCGCTCGATGCCGCGCGGCTGTCGTGGCTGGCGCCGGGCTTCGTCGAGGACAAGGCCACCGCGCTGATCAGGTCGCTGCCGAAGGCGCTACGTCGCAATTTCGTGCCGGCGCCGGATTTCGCCCATGCGTTCGCGGAAGCGCATCCGCAACCGGAAGCCGACGCCATCGAAGGCGCACTGGCGCGGTTCCTGAAGAAACTTTCCGGCGTCGAGCTGTCCGCCATCGATTTCGACGTCGCCGGCATCGAACCGCACCTGCGCGCCAACCTGCGCCTGCTCGATGCTGGCGGGAAGCATGTGCTCGCCGAATCGCGCGACCTCGACGAACTGCGCGAGCGGTTCGGAAAGCGCGCTTCGGAAGCCTTCGCGCGGCATGCAGCGCAGGGCATGGCGAAAGCGGGGATGACGATGTTTCCGCCCGATCCGATCCCGGTCTCCGTCCCGGGCGCGGGTGGTGTGCCGGCGTATCCCGCTCTGCAGGACGACGGCGATTCCGCATCGCTGGCGGTGCACGCTCAGCGCGAGGTCGCCGAGCGCCTGCATCCGCAGGGCGTGCGCCGGCTGCTCGCGATCGCACTGGCGGACAAGCTCAAGCAGGCGCGCAAGCAGTTGCCGGTACAACCAAAGATTTCATTGTTGTATGCCGCCATCGAGTCCGCCGACCCGCGTCGCGATGGCTTGAAGGACGCGGACCGGCTGCGTTCGGATCTCGTCGACGGCGCGTTCGTCGCGCTTGCCGATACGGGCCTGCTCGAAGTCCGCGACGCCGATGCCTTCGCGCAACGTCGCGATGCGATTTCGAAGGACCTGTTCGCCGAGGCGATGCGCCGGCTGCAGCAGGCGGAAACCATCCTCGGCCTCGTCGCCGAAGTGCGCGCCAAGCTGGAATCGAAACTGGTCGGTTGGGCCAGCGGCAACCTCGACGACATGCGCGCGCAACTCGATGCGCTTGCCGCTCCCGGTTTCCTGCGCGCCGTGCCGGCCGAGGCGCTGGCCGAATACCCGCGCTGGCTGAAGGCGCTGTCCCTGCGTGCCGAACGCGCGCAACGCGATCCGGCGCGGGACCAGCAGCGCATGCTGGAACTGGCGCCGTTCGCCGAAGCGCTGGCGAATGCCGATCACGGCGACGCGGAAACGCAGGCGTTGCGCTGGGAGCTGGAGGAACTGCGCGTGCAGCTGTTCGCGCAGGAACTCGGCGCGAAGAGCGGGGTGTCGCCGAAGAAACTGGCGCAGCGCGTGCAGCGGCTGCTCCGTTCCGCGTGATTACTTGACGCGCTTGACCTGGGCCTTGGTGTTGTACTTGCCCACCGACATGTACCAGGTATTGCCGACCATCGCCGGCTTGATCCGGACTTCCGGGTTGGTCAGTCGCACGCCGGACAATTCGGCGTCGTCGATCTGCACCCATTCCTGGCCATTGTCGAGCGTATAGCGGCGGCCCTTGGCGAAGCTGCGGAATTCACCGACGAGATGGCCGACGATGGGTTCGTCGCTGTTGAAGTGGAAGAAGCCCCGGTCCTCGTCCTCGATCTTCTTCTTGGCTTCGACCGCGGCCTTGGTGGTCTCGGTTTCCAGGGTGTGGTTCAGCCAAGCATTGAGGTTGGCCAATTCCTGCGACGACAGCTTGTCGAGGCCCGCGGCCTTGAATTCCTCGGGCGTCATCTGCTTTTCGACCGCGGTCTGCGCAAAGGCACAGCCACAGGCGAGCAGCAGGGCGAGGGCGAGGCTGGCGCGCAGGAATTTCATGCGGGGTGTCCTTCGGCGGGATGCGTCGGTAGTGTAGCCATTCCCGCCTCCCCCGAAATGCCGGCGTGAACGCTTCCGCCCCGAAATCCGTATCCGCCGTCGGGCCGTTGCCGGCCCTGCTGGCCGAAGCCGCGCGCCTGCCCGCGCAGGATGCGGCCATGCTCGGCGATGCGCTGGAATCCCTGCGCGCGCTGGGCAGCGACGAGGACGCGTTGCTCGCCACCGCGCTGCACGCGCTCGGCGAAGCCGCGCCTGCGGCGCAGCGCGACGCGATCCTGCGCGCGCATCCGGGCGTGGCGGCGTTGCTGGAAGGACAGGACGCCGCGGCGCAGGTTTGGGCGCTGCACGCCGAGGCCGGTTCGGCACGCAACCAGGAAGGCCTGCGCCGGCTGCTGCTGGCGATGGTCCAGGACCTGCGCGTGGTGCCGATCCTGCTCGCGCGGCAGCTGGCGCGGATGCGACGGATGGACGATCTGGATCCCGCGCAGCGCCAGGCGATGGCGCGGCTCACCCGCGACCTGCACGCACCGCTGGCCAACCGGCTCGGCATCTGGCAGCTGAAGTGGGAACTGGAGGACCTCGCGTTCCGCGCGCTGGAACCCGAGACCTACCAACGCATCGCGCGCCTGCTCGACGACAACCGCGGCGGCCGCGAACGCTACATCGCCGAAGTGCGCGGCGAACTCGCGAACGCGTTGGCCGCGCACGGCATCGCCGCCGAAGTCGCCGGGCGGCCGAAGCACATCTACAGCATCTGGCGGAAGATGCAGAAGAAGGACGTGCCGATCGGCGAGCTCTACGACCTGCGTGCGCTGCGCGTGCTGGTCGAGGACGTGGCAGCCTGCTATGCCGCGCTCGGAGTGGTGCATGCGCTGTGGGTGCCGGTGCCGGGCGAATTCGACGATTACATCGCCCGGCCCAAGCGCAACGACTACCGTTCGTTGCACACCGCGGTGCTCGGCCCCGCCGGCAAGACGGTGGAAGTGCAGATCCGCACCCGCGAGATGCACCGCCAGGCCGAACTCGGCGTGGCCGCGCACTGGCGCTACAAGGAAGGCCGCGCCGGCAACGACGCCGCGCTGTCGCGCCGGATCGAATGGATGCGGCAATTGCTCGAGGCCGGCGCCGAGGGCGTGCAGGGCGGCTTCGAGAGCGAACTCGCCGAAGACCGCGTCTATGCGCTGACGCCGAAAGGGGAAGTCGTCGACCTGCCCGCGGGCGCGACCCCGCTGGATTTCGCCTACCACGTGCACTCCGAAGTCGGGCACCGCTGCCGCGGGGCCAAGGTCAACGGCCGCATCGTGCCGCTGCAGGCCGCGCTGCGCAGCGGCGACCGCGTCGAGATCCTGACCGCGAAGACAGCGGCGCCGCGCCGCGACTGGCTGGTAGTGGCGAACGGTTTCCTCGCCAGCCCGCGTTCGCGCGAGAAGGTGCGCGGCTGGTTCCACAAGCTCGACCGCGCGCGCAACGTGCAGGACGGGCGCGAACTGCTGGAAAAGGAACTGCGCCGGCTCGGCCTGCTGCAGCACGAGCTCGCGCCGGTGTTGCCGCGCTTCAACGTGGCCAGCGCCGAGGACCTGCAGGTGCTGGTCGCGCTCGGCGACGTCGGGCCGTCGCAGGTCTCGCGCGCGCTGCTCGACCTCGAACGCGCGCCGGAACCGGAAGCGCCCACGTTGCGCCAGCCGCGTCGTGCGACCAAGGCGAAGCCGGCATCGCTCACCGTGGTCGGCGTCGACAACCTGCTGGTGCAGGTCGCACGCTGCTGCCAGCCGCTGACGGGCGAAGCGATTTCCGGCTACCTCACCCGCGGCCGCGGCGTCAGCGTGCATCGCGCCGATTGCCCGGCACTGTTGCGGCTCGCCGCGAAGCAGCCGCAACGCCTGTTGCCGGTCGAATGGGGAACCGCCGCCGGCGCGCAGGACGTCGCGGTGAGCATCGAGGGCGTGGACCGCAAGGCCCTACTCAAGGACCTCACCGACACCATCGCCCAGGCCGACGCCCACGTCGGCGACCTGCACGCGGAAACGCTGCGCGGCGGCCGCGTGCGCGTGCGCATCCGCCTGCGCGTGCCGGGCTTCGAGGAACTTTCGCGCCTGCTCGGCAAGATCGAGCGCCTGCCCGGGGTGGAACGCGCCCGCCGCGGCTGATTGCGTGCGCCATCGCTCACGCCGGCCACGCAGAGGATGCGTATTCTTCGCGCATGGCATCGGTGGACACGGACTGGCGAAGCTGGGCGCAGCGCGCGGCGGCATTGGTGCTGTGGCTGCTGCTGGCGTTGCCGCTGCTGCGGGTCGCCGCGCTCGACCGGCTGTGGCCGCAGGACCAGGTGCTGGCCCTGCTCGAACACGCGCAGGACGCGCTCGACGCCGGCCGCCTGAGCGCCGCCGACGGCAGCGGCGCGCGCGAGCTGTACACCGCGGCGATCGCGATGGACCCCGATCGCAGCGAAGCGCGCGAAGGTCTGGCGCAGGTCGCGCTCGCAGCGGTGGTGCAGGCGCGCGATGCGGTCGCCGGCAACCGTTTTGACGAAGCGCGGCGCCTGCTGGCCCTCGCCGGCGAACTCGATGCCCCGCGCGCTGAGATCGCGCCGGTGGCCGAGGAACTGCGCAAGCGCGAAGCCTCGCGCCTCGGCATCGACGCGCTGTTGCAGGAAGCCGCGGCCGCGCGCCTCGCCGGCAGGCTGGACGGCGCGCCGGATGCCGCGCTGCCGCTGTACGCGAAGGTGCTTTCGCTGCAGCCCGAACGCACAGACGCGATC
>Ga0209023_10005269_pt1 | contig 14230 bp, 12 predicted proteins | sample LakOneMetagenome_FD_187468 | JGI IMG/M metagenome (GOLD analysis project Ga0209023, IMG submission 187468) | Freshwater and sediment microbial communities from Lake Erie, Canada (SPAdes) (version 2) | ecosystem: Environmental > Aquatic > Freshwater > Lentic | place: Lake Erie, Canada...
GGCCGCCGAACAACGGATCGGCTTCCAGCTTTTCGCGGACGACAACGCGATCCAGCAAAGCCGGAGCCGTCAGCGCCGAAAGCTGAAATGCACTGGCGGCCGACCGATCGACAAATATGCGGCCGGACGCCATATAGCGCGGCACGCTGAGCATGGCATAGATCAGCCCCGCCAAAGCGAATGCGAGAGTCACGAGGCCAATCAGTGAACTTCGGCGGCGCAGGATTGTGGCGAACGAGCCTGCATCCAAAGCAGGCAGCTGCTTCCGGCTCAGGAAATCGTCGTGCCTGTCATTCTCGGAAAGCGCCATTCCACAACCTTAAGGATACCGAAATCCGGCGCTCCAGATTGGAACACCTCCGTTCGGGAATCAAACATCTTCGCTCCGGAGCGGAAGACCGATCCGTGAGGACGCGACAGACAACGCAACAATTGCGCCAATTGCAGCGTTTATGAAGGCTCCAGAGCGGATTGGTTAATTGATGACCACCGCGCCTCACGTCGGCGGCTTGCGATCAAAGATCGAAGAACACCGTTTCGTCGTCGCCCTGCAGGTGCACGTCGAAGCGATAGGTGACGGCCCCCTCGCCGGCTTCGCGCTTTGCGATCAGCGTCGCGCGCCGGGCCGCCGGGACCAGCGCAAGGATCTGGTCCGTCGCATTGGCAGGTTCGCCCGCAAAATAAATCCGCGTGATGGCCTGCTGCGTCATGCCGCGTGCGAACACGGCGAGAAGAATATGCGGTGCTTGCGGCTTCCCATCAGGCCCGGGCACGCTGCCTGGCTTGACCGTGTGAAAGGAGAATCCGCCATCGGAATCCGACCCGCAGCGACCGAAGCCTTTGAACGCCGCGTTTTGAATGGCGCTCCCATCCTGCGGATCGGCAAAGCGCCCCTGCGCGTCGGCCTGCCAAATTTCCATCATGGAATCCGGCACCGGCTTGCCGTCGCCATCGAATACTTGCCCGACAATGCGAATGCGCTCACCCGATACGTCGGGAGTCACCAGATTATTTCCGAACGCATCGTTCCACGCGTAATCGTTGCCCGGTGTAAGGCCATACTTGAAATAGGGGCCGACCGTTTGCGATGGCGTAATGTTACTCATCGGTCATTGTCCAGCGGCGTCGCATCGCGTCCGCGCAATACGATGTCGAAGCGGTAACATAACGCCCAATCCGGCTTGGTGTTGTCGAGATCGAAACTGGACACCATCCGCATCCGCGCCTTTTCGTCCGTCACTGAATTGAAAATCGGATCGTATGCGAACAGCGGATCGCCGGGGAAATACATCTGCGTCACGATGCGTGAGATGAACGAATGACCGAACACCGAGAAATGAATATGCGCCGGACGCCACGCATTGGGATGATTGCCCCAGGGATACGCGCCGGGTTTGATCGTGATGAAACGGTAATAGCCGTCACCGTCGGTCTGCGCGCGGCCCGCGCCGGTGAAGTTCGGATCGAGCGGTGCGGGATGCTGATCGACGACGTGAATATACCGACCGCACGCGTTGGCCTGCCAGACTTCCAGCAGCGCATTTGGGATTCCCCGGCCATCCTCATCGCGCACACGGCCGTGCACGATGATGCGCTCGCCGAGCGGCTCGCCCGCATGCTGGATCGTGAGATCATTGTCGTTTTTCCGCACAGTCTCATGGCCGTAAACCGGCCCGGTCAATTCCGACAGCGTGTGCGGCATAATAATCAGCGGCTTTGTCGGCGACCGCTTGACGGTGCTTTTATATGCGGGCGACAGGCGCGGCGCGTGCGCGGCGTTGCTATCGCGAGGATAAATCAGCGTCATCGGCGTATTCTTTTCGTTGTTTCGCCTATCATAGCACGCTCAATGAATTCCGACACCGAGCAGGCGATTGACCAGCGCCCTGTCGGACTTCAATTCTCCGGATGCCCCCTCCCACGAGGTTCGGCCGCGCTCGACCACCATGACGCGATCCGCAAAATTCAGGGCGCGCTCGATCTGCTGCTCGACCAGAACGATGGTCATGTCGCCGCTGGTCGCGAGCTTTGAGATCGTGTCCATCAACTGGTCGCAAATGACCGGTGCCAGCCCTTCAAGCGGCTCGTCCAACAGCAGGATCGACGGCTTGCCCAGAAGCGTGCGCGCCATCGCGAGCATTTGCTGCTCGCCGCCGGAGAGTTGCATCCCGTAGTGCCGCTTCCGTTCGGCGAGCCGCGGAAACATCTCATACATTTCAGTCAGCGCCGTTCTGTCGCGAGACTTGAGACCCGTCGAGAGGTTTTCCTCCACTGTCAGCGAGCGGAAAATATCGCGGGTCTGCGGCACGTAGCCCATACCGCACAGCGAGCGCGCGGACGTGCGTAACTCGCTGATGTCCTGTCCGTCCGCGAAAATGCGGCCATGATGCCGGGTTGAAAGCCCCATCAGCGTCGCCAGCAATGTGGTCTTGCCCACGCCATTGCGCCCCAGAACCGCAAGACGACCGCCAGCGGGAATGTCGAACGACATGTCCGACACGATCTGCGTCGGACCGTACCCGGCGCTCAGTCCTTTGACTTCAAGCCGTGCGGCTGGCATCGGCATAGCTCCCGAGATAGGCGCGGCGCACCTCGTCGTCCTTCATCACGCCGGCAGGACTGCCCTCGAAAATCAGGCGGCCGTTGGCGAGCACCAGCACGCGCCTGGCGAATTTGAAAACGAGATCCATGTCATGTTCGATCATGAGAACGGCGATGTCCGGCGGCAGACGATTGATTGCCTCCAGAATTTTGGGAGCCTCGTTATGCGGCACACCGGCAGCGGGCTCATCGAGCAATAAGATTTTCGGCGTCAGCGCAAGACCGATGGCAAGATCGAGCAGCCGCTGCTGACCGTAGGCCAGTTTCGCGACGGGAAGATGCGATAGATGCGCGATCCCGAGCATGCCAAGAATGTGCATCCATTCATCGCGCACCCTCGGCGTAAAGGTTGCCGTCGAGAAGAACCGCTGCGTCAGACCCTGGCGTTGCATCACCGCAAGCGCGACATTCTCTGCTACGGTGAGGCTGGTGAACAGTCGCGTGATCTGAAACGTGCGCGCAAGCCCCTGTCGGACTCGCTGGGGAATCGACATCGCGGCCAGATCGTTGCCCTCGAAAAACATGTGCCCGCCGGACGGAGCAAGATCGCCGGACATGACATTCACCAGCGTGGTTTTCCCCGCACCATTGGGACCGATCAGCGCGACGCGATCGCCCTTGTTCAGGCTGAAGGACACATCGCGATTGACATGCAATCCGCCGAACGACTTCGAAACATTGCGCAGTTCGAGCAGTGCGGTCATGGCGATGACCTTTTCTGCGAGAACGACGTCCAGAGCGTAGAAACCCCGTAGCCGATACCTTTGGGCGCAAAGATCACGATACAGATCAGCAGCAGGCCGACCAGCGTCATCCAGTGGAATGGATTCGCCGCCGAAACGATGTGCTCGAAAATCTGAAAGATCACAGCACCCGCCAAAGCGCCCCAGAGATTCCCCGCGCCGCCGAGAACGAGCATGACAAGCACTTCGGCCGACCGCTCGAAACTCACGCTATCCAGCCCGACGACACCGGTATTGATCGCCATCAGCGCGCCGCCGAGGCCTGCGACGATGCCCGACACGCCGTACATCGCGACAAGCCGCGGATAAGCCGACGCACCGATCATGCGCGCGCGCAGGCTGTCATCCTTGATGCCCCGGCATAGCAAGCCGAAGGGCGATCGCACGAACCTCAACAGCAGCGCCATGGTGACTGCGAGGATGACGAGCGAAAAGAGATACGAGGTCCGGCTATACATATCGAAGGAGAAAAGGCCGAAGATCGGCGCGGGTGAAATTCCCGACAATCCGTCGCTGCCGCCAGTGAAGGATGCCAGCTTATTGGCAAGCGAACTGACGAGCTGGCCGATGGCAATCGAAAGCACGAGCTGAGGCAGGCCCTGAAAACGTGTGATCAGCGCGCCGGAAACCAGACCCATTACCGCGCCGGTCAACGCGCCGATCCCAAGCAGCACAAGCGGATTTGTCACGCCCGCGATGCAGGCATTGCCGACAGCATAGGCGCTGACGCCGAACAAAGCCGCCTGTCCCAGCGTCGCGACGCCGCAATAACCCGTCACCAGATCAAGCGAAAGCACGAGAAACGTAATGCTGATCATGCGCGTGAGAAACGCGAGATCGTCCGGAAACAGAAAATATCCGACTGCGCCAAAGATCGCGACCACAAGCAATCCCGCCGCTTCGCTCTGCAGCGGGAATTCCGCGCGCGGCACGTTGGCGATCTGCTCGGCCATCAATGTCCCCGCCCCAGCAAGCCGCGCGGAAACAGGAACACGGTGAGGATGACCGCGAGATAAAAGAAGAACTCGCCATATTCCGGCGCGAGATATTTTCCCGTCGTATCCGCCAGTCCAAGCAGCAGAGAGGCAGAGAGCGCACCGAGGATCGATCCAGCGCCGCCGACCGAGACCACAACGAGGAACGTCACCATGTATCGCAGCGCGTAGAACGGCTCGATGGGAAGCATCTCTGCGCCAAGCACGCCGCCGAACGCGGCCAGCCCGACCGCGAGCGCGAAGGTCGCTGAATAAATCCACTGCGTTCGAATGCCGAGCGCTTCAGCCATGTCGCCGTTATCGACGGCGGCACGCATCCGCACACCGAACTCGGTCTTGTCGATCAGCAGCCACAATGCCAGCGCCGTCATCGCGCCGCACGCGATCACCAGCAGGCGATGCGTCGGAATCATACGGAAGCCGAGATCGAAGGGACCGCTCAAAGACGGCGGCAGCGGAATTGATTTGGACGTCGGACCGAGAACGAAATTCGCGACGCCGATGATGACGAAGGTGATTCCGATGGTCAGCAGAAGCTGGGTCAGCGCATCGGAGTGCCGATAGATGCGCCGATAGAGCAGAATTTCAAACGGGATCGAGATCGCGATCGTTCCCACGACCGCAGCGATGATCGCGAAAGGATAGCTGAAGCCAAGGGTTTTCAAAGCATAGGACGCGAGATAGCCACCGATCATGGCGAACGCGCCGTGGGCGAGGTTCACGACCCGCATGAGCCCCATCATGATCGACAGGCCGATGGAGATCGTGAACAGCACCATGCCGTAGGAGACTGCATCCAGTCCGATGCTGAATACAGTCCGCATCAACGAGCCTCAGTTCTTGGTCAGCGCCCAGTCAGGCTGAGCCTCAAAAGTCTGGACTTCCTTGTTGATCAACTTGCCGTCCTGCTTGGCAACTTCGCGCAGATAAACATTCTGCGTGATATGCCGCGTCGTCGGATCGATGGAGACCGGTCCGCGCGGGCTGACCCACTTCATGCCTTTCACGGCAGCAACAGCCTTCTCCGGATCGCGCTGACCGTTGGTCGCCTCGATCATCTTGTAGATCACGCGTGCGCCATCATAGGCCGCGACGGAGGTCATTGTGACTTCGTCGAGTTTTGCACCACCCTTCACAAGCCGATCCAGAAACGCCTTGTTTTCCGGCGACGCGTGCGACACTGCGTAATGATAAGTCGACAGAATACCGATGCCACTGTCGCCAATATTCGGCAGGTCCGGCTCGGTCACCACGTCGCCCGTTGACATCAGCTTGACGCCGGCCGCCTTCAATCCGTTGTCGATATAGGCCTTCACGAACCCGAGCGTCGGCGGACCGGCAGGCAGGAACGTAAAGATCGTGTCCGCGCCTGAGTCCTTGATCCGCTGCATCAATGGACTGAAATCTGTCGTGTTGAGCGGCATGCGAATGGCTTCGACAATCGTGCCACCCTCGCCTTCAAAGGTTTTCTTGAAAGCCGCTTCCGCGTCGATCCCCGGACCGTAATCGCTGACGGCAATCGCCACTTTCTTCGCGCCCTTCGCCTTCGCGACCTTCGCGGCGGGGACGGTGTTCTGCCACATCGTGAATGATGTGCGTACGATATACGGACTCTTTTCAACGATCGCAGAAGTCGCTGCATTGAACACGACCATGGGCGTCTTGGCTTCTTCGAGAAGCGGCGCGACCGCCAGAGCGTCCGGCGTGAAATAAAGGCCCGCGATATACTGGACCTTGTCCTTGACCAGCAGCTCCTGCGCGAGCGCCTTGGACTTCGCCGGATTAGGCGATTCCTCGTCGCGGTAGATGAATTCGACATCGTGGCCCGCGACCTTCGTGCCGTTTTCGGCGACCCAGGCGTCGATGCCCATTTTGAAATTCTTGCCGAACAGCGCGTACGGCCCGGACATGGTGCCGATCACACCGACCTTGATCGTATCGGCCCAAGCTGCGCCCGACATCAATCCGGCCACCGCCAGCGTGCACGCGTATTTCCATGTCTTCTTCATCTGTCCCCTGCTCCAATTATTTCTTTTGCTTTGGTTTAGGCTAAACGCGCGGCAACATCAAAACATCTCGAAGTATTCGCGCTGCTCCCATTCGGTGACTTCCGCCTGGAAGCGCTCTATCTCGGCATTCTTGATGTGCACGTAATAATCCACCAATTCCGCGCCGAACGCATCCCGGAAAAAAGGATCGTCGTGCAGCGCGTAAACGGCTTCACGCAGCGATTTCGGCAGCAAATCGGCCTTGGTTTCATAAGGGGTATCTGCGGATGGGCCCGGGTCGATCGATCTGTCGACGCCATCCAGACCGGAAAGAATCTGCGACGCCATATAGAGGTATGGATTGGCCGCGGGCTCGCCGACGCGATTTTCGAGCCGCGTCGCCGGATCGTTGGGACCGCCGAGGACGCGGATCATCACGCCCCGATTGTCGCGCCCCCAGATCGCCCGGTCCGGCGCGAGCGAATAGGACCGGTAGCGCTTGTAGCCATTGATGGTCGGCGTCGTGAACACAGCCGCCGCGCGCGCATGGTCGAGCAATCCGCCGAGATACCCTTTGCCGAACGGCGACAGGCATTCCCCCTGCACGTCCGTCATGAAGGCATTGCGACCATCGGCGCGGGATACCAGCGATTGATGCAGATGCCAGCCTGACGAGACGACGTTCGGAATTCGCGGGCGGCACATGAACGTCGCGTGATAGCCATGGCGACGGCAGATCTGCTTCACGGCGCTGCGAAACAGCACCATCGTATCGGCGGGATCGAGCCCGACTGTTGGCGCGAACGTAAATTCGCACTGGCTCGGACCGAACTCGACTTCGATCGAGCGCAGCGGCAAACCGAGTGCGACAATATCGCGCCGGATCAGTTCAAGCACCGGCTCCATCTGATCGTAGCGTTGCTCGGTGAGATATTGGTAGCCGTGGGACAAGAGACTAACCGACGGCGGCTCGCCCGGTTGTCCGGCATCAGCGGGCGCCATGCGAGGATCGTCAATCTTGAAAACGTGAAATTCCACTTCAAGCCCGGCGACAAAATCATAGCCACGCTGCGACAATTTGTTCAGAACGGATTTGTAGATGCCGCGCGTCGCGAAAGGCACCTCGCGCCCATCGGCAAAATGCACATCGCACAGAAGCCAGCCCGTGGTTGGCGCCCACGGCAAAACGCGAAATGTCGAAGGATCGGGGATCATCAGGACATCGGCCGCGCCCTGCATTTCCTTCATCCCAAATCCGCCGCCGGCGGTGAACACCGGAAACACCGTGCGATGCGACGTATCCTTGGCCAGCATCGTCGTCGTAATCGTGCAGCCCCTTTCAAGCGTGCGCAGCGCCTCGCTCGCGACCAGCGTCTTGCCGCGCAGAATCCCATGCTGATCGGGAAACGACAGCCGGATCGTCTGAAGACCTTTTTCCTCGACGACGCGCCGCAGGCGAACAGCCGCCTCGGTCTGCTCCTCTGACCAAAGGCGATGTCGCGCAACGAAACTCAACGAGGTCGCTTTCCCTGACATGGCGGCGGCAGGCCTTATTCCGCCGCGGTGAGATGCGGTACCTTCTGGGCGATCTCGGCTGGAATCGGCGCAGCCCACGGCGCACCCCGACGCCGCTTCACGTCCACTTCCATCCAGTACATTTCCCAGCCGCGGGTCGGCCCGATACCGTCCATCGTTGCTGGACCCTGAATGCTGCGCGCATGCGCTTCATCCAGAAACAGCATCGGCTTCTGGCCACCGGCCGCCTTCTCGATTTCTTGCCGCAGAAGCCGCCGATATTGAATGATGGCCTTATCCGACTGTCCGAGATGTTCGCGCGTTCGATCCTGAATCGGCCCCATCGACTCGATGGCCCACTGATCATGCACATTGATGTCGAGACCCATGCCTGTGTACGTCTCGGTCGCCTGCTCATGCGGATCGAAGCCGTAGTCGTTCCGCTTGTTGCGGCGCGAGGTGTAGTCCGGCAGTTCGTAGAGTTCGAGCCGCTGATCGCGCATCTTCTTCTTGTCAACGGGCGTCGTGTAACTGGTGAAGATCGCGTACCAGTAGCAATGCGTGTCATCGACCGGCACGTGCCACTGCGTGATCGTCATCTCCTGACTCATCGGAATGACGAAGCCGTGCGGAAACAATTGATTTGTAACGCGCACATGGGTGCGCCCTTCGTCGATCTGGCGCAGCGCGATCAGCCGCAGCCCGTATTCGGTCTTTTCGACGTTGATGATCGGCTTATCGTATTCGCGCAGAATCTTTGTCATCGGCAGATCGCTGCCAGCGGACGCGCCGCGAAACTGCTTGCCGTAGGATTTTTCCAAATCCTCGTCTTCGAAAAAGCGATGCAGGAACGACGCATGCGCGGGATCGATGCCGACCTCGAGCGCCTGCAGCCAATTGCACTCGAACAGGCCCTTGAATGCAAAAGTGTACGCATCCGGCGCAACGAAACAGTCCAGCTCCGGAAACGCGGGCGGCTCGCCTTCGCCGAGATAGGCCCAGAACATGCCGCCTTTTTCCACGATCGGATAAGCGCGCTGCTTGATGTTCTTGCACAGCGGCGAGTCGTCGGGCTCCGCCGGAGTCTGCAGACAATTTCCCTCGATATCGAACAGCCAGCCGTGGAAGGCGCAACGCAGGCCACCATTCTCAAGACGGCCGAAGGCGAGATCGGCACCACGATGCGGGCAATCGCGGTCGATCAGGCCGTGCCGGCCCTGCTCGTCGCGAAACAGCACGAAATTCTCGCCGAGCAATTTGACGGCCCGCACCGGGCGCGAACCTTCCAGTTCGTCAACCAGCGCCACCGGCTGCCAATACATCCGCAACAGCTTCCCGGCTGGATCGGCCGGGCCGACACGCGTGATGGCGTCGTTTTGCTCCTGGCTCATCATGGCTGTTTTTCCTTCTTATTTTGCCGCACGGAACCGCAGGACTTAAGGCGTCGACCACCCGGTTTCTGGAACTTTAGAAGTGCCCATTACCGGCAGGAGTTCGTACTCGCTCAGACTGACTCTAACAGGCAGAATGAGCAAGGGCATCTCGTGCTATCGGATTGCAACGCATGAGGAATATGGCCAATCGGCTAATCAAATGAGGCCTGAAATGTAGGCTATTCGCTGTCTTGCAGCGAACTCATCCTCGCCGAGCGCAATGCAAGACGTGAGAAGACACAGCTTTAATGCCGGCCGCAGGCGCGACCGGCATCAGCCGGAGCAATACAGATTTGGCTAAGGACCGCGCGCGATTGACTCATCTACGCGCGCGGTAAACCACGCCGATCCTGGCGTGGACTGGCTATTTCGGTTTCGCGGAGAAATCGCCGCGACCGGCCGCCAGCATGCTGGTCATCATCGTTTTGAACAATTCGGGTCCACCGCGAAGCCACGTATCGAGAAGACCTTCGGCAGAGAACTTCTCCATCTGCTCTTTCATCTTCTTTTCGACAATCGACATGGCCGCTTCCTGCATCGGTTGGACATCCGGCAGCCCCATCAACAACCGTGCTTCGATCGGCGTCATATCGAAATTAACAGTAACTTTCATGGTCGAATCCTCAAAACAACATTTGATTTTTATGAGTCGTCCGATCATCCCATGCGGGAGCCGGAACATCAAATCCCATTATTGAGGCTGGTTTTGCCCCCGCCGGGGCTGGATTCTTGCATCCGGCTGCCGGGCCGTCCACGCGCTAGACCTGCAGCGTATCGCCGCCTTTGAGGTGCAGGATTTCGCGGGCTTCGTCAGGCGTGGCGATCTGAAGGCCGAGACCCTCGACGATCTGACGCGCGAGACGGACCTGCTGTGCATTGGATTCGGCCATCTGGCCAGGTGCCGCCCAGAGCGAGTCTTCCAGGCCGACACGGATGTTTCCGCCCATCGCCGCTGCCATTGCCGCGATCGGCAACTGGTTGCGGCCCGCGCCAAGCACCGACCACTCGTATTTGTCGCCGAACAGCCGGTCTGCGGTTCGCTTCATGTGCATTACATCTTCCGGATGTGCACCGGTGCCGCCCTGCAATCCGAACACCGTCTGGACAAACAGCGGTGGCTTCACCAGACCCTGATCGAGAAAATATTTGAGATTGTAGAGATGCGCCGTGTCGTAGCACTCGAACTCGAAACGCGTGCCGCTTCCTGACAGCGTACTCAGCACATATTCGATGTCCTGAAACGTGTTGCGGAATACGATGTCCTTGTTCTCGACATGCTTGCGCTCCCATTCGTGCTCGAATGTCTTGAAGCGGCCAAGCATGCCGAAGAAAGCGAAGTTCATCGAACCCATGTTCAGCGATGCAACTTCCGGCTTGTAAACCGCCGCCGGACGCACGCGTTCATCGACCGTCATCGTCGGTGCACCGCCCGTGGTGAGATTCACCACCGCATTGGAGCGCTGCTTGATGACCTTCAAGAACGGCGCGAATGCTTCGGGGCTTTGATCCGGCTGCCCGGTTTTCGGATTGCGCGCATGAAGATGCACGATGGCAGCGCCCGCCTCCGCAGCACCAATGGCCGCATCGGCGATTTCCTGCGGCGTCACTGGCAGCGCCTTCGACATCGATGGCGTATGGATCGCGCCGGTCACAGCGCAGGTGATGATAACTTTGCGGGCCATCTTGTCGTTCCTTTTCTTCTATCTTTTGACTCAGTTCGAGGTGTTCTGCTGCGCCTTGTGCGCGGCCAGCGCCGCGAGGCGTTCGTTGCGGCGGTTTGTCAGCTTTGCGATGCGTTCGCTCGCAGGTTGATGCGGCCAGGCGGCGATAACGCGGTCCACATTCGGGCTTTCGTAAACGTCAGGACCGGCAGCCGCCGATGCCAACTCTTTGTAGAAGCCGGTGTAGCGCGCGCAGTAATCCGGGATCCCGCCGGGTGCGTTCAACTCGATAGTCTCGAACGGCCCGAGAAACGACCACCGCAACCCAAGGCCGTCCTTGACAGTGTGATCGAGGTCTTCCGCGGACATGTACCCCTCGCCCACCAGCCGAAATGCTTCGGCAAGCAGCGCGCCCTGCAGGCGGTTGAGAACAAAACCGTTGATTTCTTTATTGACAGTCACCGGCACCTGACCGATGGCACGATAGATGTCGCGCGCTTTGTCGATGGTTTCGGGCGACGTCCACGGCGCGCCGCAAAGCTCGACCAGCGGCACCAGATGCGGCGGATTGACGGGATGACCGACAAGACACCGCGCGCGGCCTTTCAGATTTTCCGTGAACCGCGACGCAACGATGGCAGACGTGGACGAAGCGAGCAAAGCGTCCGCAGGCGCGAGCCGGTCCAGTTCGGCGAACAATGCGATCTTGTCTTCGACCTTTTCAGGCCCGTTCTCCTGAACGAACGCGGCACTTTTCACAGCATCCTCGAGACTTGAGGCGATCACGATGCGCGACGCGGCACCTTCGGGATCATTCGCCAGTCCATGACGATGCAAGGCATGCAATTCTTCACGGATCAGCGCGGGTGCCGCCATCAAGGTCGGCGTATGCGGGTCGAAAATCCGCACATTCCAGCCCGCCCTCGCGAAAATCGCCGCCCATGCCCGGCCGATCAGGCCCACGCCAACGATGGCGACGTTATTTTTGGATGACATATTTCTCGTCTTTCGCCGTTACAGCCATAGCACCTGGCGTCGCAGATCGAGATCATCGCGCAGCGCTTTCGAGGGGCCCTCGTGAATGATGCGGCCGCGCTCCAGCGCGACGGTCGTGTCCGACAGCGCCAGCGCAAGATCGAGGTGGTGATCCACGATAATGATCGCGACTTCCTTGCGTAGGCGGTCGAACGCCTCGAACAACTGCTCGACGACAGCCGGTGCGAGGCCCTCGAACGGCTCGTCCAGCAACAACACGCGCACGTCACCAGACAATGCGCGCGCGACCGCCACCATCTGCTGCTCGCCGCCGGAAAGATAGTCCGCCGGGCTGTCGAGCCGCTCCTTGATCCGCGGGAAATATTCGTAGACCCGCTCGCGCGTCCAGTGCACGCCGTTGCCGGTCTGCCGCTTCAGCCCGCCGAGTTCGAGATTGTGATCGACACTCATGCCGGCAAACAGGCCACGTCCCTGCGGAACATAACCGATGCCAAGCCGCGCACATTCCGCCGACGAACGCCCGACCAGTTCAGAATCCGCCAGCTTGATCGATCCATTCGACGCGGGTGCGATGCCGACCAGCGTTTTCAGAAGCGTTGATTTGCCCGCGCCGTTGCGGCCCAGCAGCGCGATGATTTCATTATTGTGGAGCGTGAAATCGACACCGTTGAGAATATGGCTCTTGCCGTAGAACGTGTCGACGCCTTTGACCGTGAGCAGCGCGCTCGCTTGCGCGGAGGTTTCACGTGGCTTCGCCGCAACTGCGGCAGCACCGGAGCCAATGTAAATTTCTTGAACCTGCTTGCTGCTGCGTGCATCCGCGACCGTGCCATCCAGCAGCACGCGGCCCTCGTTCATCACCGTGACATGATCGGAGAGCGCAAAGACGCGGTCGATGTCATGCTCCACCAGCAAGACAGGCAGGTCTGCCGAAATCCGCTTGATGATCGCGCCGATGCGCTCGCGTTCAGCCGCAGCAAGGCCCGCAAGCGGCTCATCGAGCAGCAAGACGCGCGGCGCTGTCGCGAGCGCCACGCCCATGTCGAGCAGCCGCTGGCCGCCATAAGACAAGGCGCCCGCCTCGGCCTTCTCAATACCGGCAAGTCCGAGATAGCGGGTAACCTCATCGGTTTCGCGATTGATCGCCTCGATGGACAGCGCGTTGGTGAAAGGATTGAAACGCTTCGGATGCCGCGCCTGCACGGCAAGACGAATGTTTTCGCCGACGCTCAACTCGGGAAATAGATTTGTGATTTGGAACGAGCGTCCGATACCCGCTTCGGCGATCTGTTCGGGCGAATGTCCCGCGATGGGCTTGCCCATGAGCGAAACTTCGCCTTCGTCCGGCGGAAACATGCCAGACAGCAGATTGAACGCCGTTGTCTTTCCCGCACCATTAGGACCGATCAGAGCGTGTAGCGTGCGATCCGCAATCGCAATGTCGATCCCCTGCACCGCCTTGATGCCGCCGAAGCTCTTCACCATGTCCTTTGCCGCGAGCACCGGACCATCGACGTGGGTCTTCGGCCTCAGGAACTCCGGCAGCGGCAGCGCTTCGATCTTGCGGGCCGACATCGCGGCGTCCTCAATCACCTTCTTGCGGAACGGCGCGAGCAAACGCTCGCCAATGCCAACGAGGCCTGTCGGCGAAAACACGATAAAAGCGACGAAGACAAGTCCGAACCAGAGCAGCCAGTTCTCGGTATGAATGCCAAGAAATTCGCGGAACAGGATAAAGAACAGCGCGCCGAGGGCCGGTCCCAAAAAGCTCCGCATGCCGCCGATCACGACCATCGCCAGCAGTTCACCGGAGAACGCGACCGAGATCGGATCGGCCGACGTCATGCGGTTCTTGAACAGAAGAAGAATGCCCGCCAGTCCGGTTATCGAGGCCGACAGCGTGAATGCCAGCAGCTTGTAGCGGTTGGTCGCGTAGCCCAGAAAGCGCGCGCGCTGCTCGTTCTCACGGATGGCGACGAGGACAGTGCCGACGGTCGAATTGTGGAAACGCCACAGCAGCACCAGCACCCCAAAGGCGATAGCCGCGACCATCCAGTAATAGTTCGCCTGCGAGTCGAAATTAAAACCGAAAAGCGACGGCCGCACGATGCCGCCGATGCCATTCTCGCCGCCAGTCACGTCGGTCCAGCGGAAGGAAACCGTGTAGAGCATCGCCGCCAGCGCCAATGTCAGCAGCGAGAAATAAACGCCGCGACGACGGAGGATCAAAAATCCGAACGGCACAGCGATCAGAATGATAATGACGATAGCGCCGATCCTGGGGCACAAGAAGGAATC
>Ga0209023_10005270_pt1 | contig 14228 bp, 12 predicted proteins | sample LakOneMetagenome_FD_187468 | JGI IMG/M metagenome (GOLD analysis project Ga0209023, IMG submission 187468) | Freshwater and sediment microbial communities from Lake Erie, Canada (SPAdes) (version 2) | ecosystem: Environmental > Aquatic > Freshwater > Lentic | place: Lake Erie, Canada...
CATCGAGATGGTCGGCGGTATTCGCGGCACCTTCCACGGCGCTGATGACGTAGCGGATCTGGGCCTCGCGCTGCAGCGCATCCCCTCGCTGCGCGAGGCCGGCTACACGTCGGTCTGCTTCAAGCCGAACCACTACACGGACGATGTGCACGCTGTCGGCGACGTCTGCCGGGAAGTCGTCCGCGCCCTCACCGCCTGAACCCCAAGGCGTTTGTGCACCGCCGCACGACATGCGCGCGAAAGTGCACAAACACTGGGGGCTTCAGGCGAGGCCGAGCAGGGGGAGACAGGCGTCGACGCCGTGCAGCGTGACGTCGCTGCGCCTCACTCGGCTCAGAAAGTGATCACGTGTCATGCGGAAGTTCAGCGAGCGCGCAGCCTGGTCGCCGCGGGCGAGCAACGACACCCCGTCCGCCTCGTAGCCGAGGCTGCGAGTCACCCCCAGCGAAGGGCCGTTGTCGTCGAACGCTGCCGTCGTCGCGACCTCGGCGTCGAGACCGAGGAAACCGAGGTGCAGGCTGGCGAGTCGCATCTCCTTCCCGAAGCCCTGACCCTGGTGCTCGCGGCCGAGCCACGACCCTGTGCGGAACTGGCGCAGCGTCGGGAACTCGGCTGCGGAGATCATGGTCAGCCCGATGGCTGAACCATCGACGACGGCTGCCAGGCTCAACGTCCACGCCGCCGGGGTGAGCTCGGCGCGCCGCCGCCAGAAGCTGCGAAGTGTGTTGCGTTCGATCTGCGGTGAGGGCTCCAGCGACCACGGCGCAAGAAATGGCATCGACCCAGGCTCGTGAATGCCCTTCGCCGTCAGCAGTGCCAGTTCGACGGCCAGCTGGTCATCGACGTATCGCAGCTCGAGACGCGACGAGCGCACCGTGAGGTCGTAGAACGGCCAGATCGGGTGTGTCATGGGGTCGCAGGTGCAGACGGGGACGTGGCGGCGTCGTCTGCGAGGCCGAGCAGGGGGAGACAGGCGTCGACGCCGTGCAAGGTGATGTCGGCGCGACGCAGGCGCTCGAGGAAGTCCGCCCGCGGCATCTGGAAGTTGAGCGAGAGCGCTGCCTCGCCGCGGCGCACTTTCAGCGAGCTGCCGTTCTCCTGGTAGCCGAGGCTGCGGGTGACCCCGAGCGACGGGCCGTTGTCGGCGAACGCGACTGTCGTCGCGACCTGTGCCTCGAACCCGAGGAAGCCGAGGTGCAGCGTGGCGAGCCGCATCTCCTTCCCGATGCCCTTGCCCTGGAACTCGCGGCCCAGCCACGATCCAGTCTCGAACACGCGGGTGGTCGCGAACTGGTGCGTGATGTAGCCGGTGGTACCGACCACCACACCGTCGACGATGACCGCGAAGTTCAGCACCCACGCCGCCGGACTCATCTCTGCCCGGGTGCGCCAGTAGAACTGCATCGTGTTGCGCTCCAACTGGGGCGACGGCAGGTCGGTCCATTCGAAGGCGAACGGCATGTAGCCGGGGTCGTGCACGCCCTTCGCGGCGAGCTGCGAGAGCTCGGTCGCCATCTCGTCGTCGATGTAGCGCAGCTCCAGACGGGGCGTGGTCACCCGCAGGTCGAAGAGGGGCCAGATCGGGTGCGTCATGTCGCGAGTGTCGCGGACGCGGCCGACCTCACCTCGCCGAATTTCAGTACGCGGTGACGAACTGGGCGCGCTGCTCGGCAGCCATTGCCGCGATCTCGTCGATCTCCGAGGTGTCGAAGCCGGCCATCTCGCGGAACTTGCGGGCCAGCTGGATGGCGGCGTCGCGGGTCTCGCCGCGGGCGCCGCGGAAGTTGAACAAGCCGTCCACGGTGCGCTGGAACTCCAGCGCCTTGGTCTGACGGTCCTTGTCGTCCTTCGTCAGTTCGCGCAGCCAGGTGCTGCCCATCTTCACGTGGGTCACCTCGTCGGCCAGCATCCAGTCCTCGCAGAAGTGCAGCACCGGGTCGCCCATCTCGGCGGCGAAGTCGCGCATTGTGGTGAACACATCGATCGCGAGGCCTTCGAGCGCACGGTTGACGCCGGCCAGGCGGAACACGGGGTCCGGGTGGCAGGCGGCCTCGAACAGGGTGACGGCTTCGCTGAACTCGCCGACATCGGTGCCCATGTGGTCGCCCAGCATCAGGCTGATCTCCACGTGACGGGCTTCGTCCCAACACTGACGGGCCATGTCGAGCTTCATCGCGAACGGTGTCTCGTCGGTGCTGTAGTCGAACGCTGTGCGACCGGCGCCCTCCATCGCCTGGATCTCGCCGACGAAGATGCCGTGCATCTGGCGACGGGCACGGTCGGCCGCTTCGTCCGACTCCGGGTCCACCCGGCGGCTCTCGGCGGCGCCGGCGACCCGCTCGTCCGCGAACCGGTCGGCGGTGGTGATGCGGTAGAACCGCTCGTCGCGGGCGAGCGACGTGGGAGGCAACTGCGTGCGCATGTGAAAACCGTAGTGCAGGGCGCAGGCGGTCGCCGACGCGGGCGATCGCTTCGCGCTCGTTGGACATCTTTACAAAACGTCAAGCGGCTAACGTGCGAGGTCATGAGCACACCGATGGCCGTCTACCTGCAGGATGCGCACCCGATTCGCGAGGGCATGGCCATCGCGCAATACGCGGAGGCGAAGGGTTTCCACGCGGTGTGGCAGGCCGAGAGCCGCCTCGTGCGCGAGGCCACCGTGCCGATGGCCGCGTTCGCCAGCGTGACCGACCACATCAAGGTCGGCTCCGGCGTGGTCGACTGCTGGAGCCGCAACCCGGCCCGCCTCGCCGCCACGTTCAGCACGCTCGACGACCTGGCCCCCGGCCGAGTGATCCTCGGCATCGGCGCCTGGTGGGACCCGCTGGCCGCGAAGGTCGGTATCGACCGCGCCCGCCCGTTGACGGTCATGCGCGAGATCGTGACCGTGGTGCGCGCGCTGCTGCACAACGAGACCGTCACCTTCGACGGCCATTACGTTCACCTCGACGGGGTGGAGTTGGACTACGTGTACCAGGAGCGCCGCCCGAAGGATGTGCCGATCTACATCGGCGCCACCGGCATGCAGATGATGGAGCTGACCGGCGAGATCGCCGACGGCGCGGTCCTGAACTACCTCGTCTCGCCCGACTACAACGCGAATGCGATGGAAGCGCTGGCCACCGGTGCGGCCAAGGCCGGCCGCAGCATCGACGACATCGACCGCCCGCAGTTGGTCGTGTGCAGCGTGCACGAGGACCGCCAGACCGCACTGGACATGGCCCGCATGATGGTCACCCAGTACCTCGGGCAGCAGCCGCACATCATGAAGGCCTCCGGCGTGCCGCAGAGCCTGCTGGACAAGGTGGGCGAGGTGCTGACCTGGCCGGCCACCCACGAGCAGGTCGAGGCCGCGAGCAAGCTGGTACCCGACGAGATCGTCCAGATGCTCACCGCCAGCGGCACCCCTGCCGAGGCACGGGCGAAGGTGCAGGAGTACATCGACCACGGCGCCACCTGCCCGATCCTGTACCCCCTGGGCGACGTGCACGCGATGATCGACGCCTTCGCCGACTGAGGCGCGGCCGGCGAGCGGTCCTCCCGGAGTGCGCTTCCTCGAGTCCGTGTGACCGGCGGCATACCTAGACGGGCGTCGACGAACCAGCGTCGGATATACGTCGTTGTGCGGATGTGCCGTGACCTGCCCGGGGAGCACACTGCAAGTGTCGGAAACGAGAACGAAAGACGCTTGCCATGTTCACCACCACTCTTCTCACGCAAGAGATCATGCGGCAGCGCCAGACCGAACGGTTGGCGCTGGCCGAACGCCACCACCGGTTGTTCCGTCGTTCATTGACGTCGACGTCGCACCGTGCGTGCGACGTGATCGACCTGCCGGTACCGCAGCGCAACTCCTCCCCGGGCCAAGCGCTCAGTGCTTGAGCAGTCCGTGACGAGCCCGACGGGTACCCACCCGTCGGGCTCTTCCGCGTTCGGTACTAGCGTGACCTCGATGCTGCGAGGGCGAACGGGTCTGTCGCCGGTGATGATCGGCCGCCACGGCTCGTTGAACCGACTGCTGGGCCTGGTCGAGGCCGCGGAGGTCAGGTCCAACGACGGGCCGGAGATCGCGCTCGTCTCCGGTGAGGCCGGTGTCGGCAAGACCCGCTTGCTGCGCGAGTTCATCGCCGCGCTGCCGTCCGACGTGACCGTGCTGTCGGCCCAGGCGCGGCCCGGTTCCATGGGCCGCCCGTTCGACGTGGTCGGCCAGCTCGGGCCCACCGGCGACAACTCCGCCGCGACCGCACGGGCCACCCTGGAAGCCGCGGTCGCTGCCGGCCGCACCGTCCTGGTCGTCGAGGACCTCCACTGGGCAGACGCGGACAGCGTGCATTTCATCGAGCAGATCTGCATGCAGCCGTGGCCCCAGCTGGTCATCGTCGGCACGTATCGCGGCAACGATCTGTCGCGCAAGGCGCCCGGCGGCGAGCTGGTGCTGCGCCTGGAGCGGCAGCACACGGTCGAACAGATTCGCCTCGAACGACTGGACCGGGCGGAGGTGGCCGGCATGCTCGGCGCGATCGGCAGCGCAGCCCCGTCGTCCGGCGCAGTCGAAGCCGTGTACCGGCGCAGCGGCGGCATCCCGTTCGTCGTCGAGGAACTGGTTCGGTGCTGCGGCCCCGACGCGTGCATCGACGACCTCAAGACCGCGCAGTTGCCATGGTCGCTGGACGAAGCGGTGCGCCAACAGCTGGGTGGCTTGGACCCTGACGAGCGGCGCGTGATCGACGCGCTCGCCGTGTTCGGTGACCCGGCCCCGTTCGAGGTGCTCCGCGAGGTCTGCGACCTGCAGGACGATGCACTGCTGGCAGCGCTGCGCAGCCTGGCCACGTCCGGCATCGTCGTCGAACCGGAGGACGACATGTTCTGGTTCGGTCACGCGCTCGTCGCCGACGCCGTGCAGCAGCAGCTGCTCGGGCGCGAGCGCCGCCGCCTGCACGAGCGGTCGTTCGCCGCGCTGCGTTCGCAGCCGGAGGCCGACCATGCGGCGCTCGCGCGGCACGCACTCGGCGCCGGCCAGTACGACCTGATCCCGACGATCGCTCGCGAGGGCGCGCGCCGCTACCTCGACCGCGGCGCGTCCTTCCAGGCGTTGCGACTTGCCAGTGCTGCGCTCGCGGAGGCGCCCAACGACCCCGAGCTGCTGGCCGTCGCCACCGACGCCGCGTGGCGGCTGGAGTTCGCCCCGGAAGCGCTGTCGTACGCGCAGCAGTGGAACACACACGCCGTCACCGACCTGGAGCGGGTGGAGTCGCTGCGCTTCATCGCCCGCCTCCACCACGAGGCCGGCAACGAGACGGACCGTGACGCAACGCTCGAGCGGATGATCGAATTCGCAGCAGGCCTGCCCGCGGGCCTGGCGCGAGGACGCTGCCTGGGTGCCATCGCCCAGCTGCACATGCTGGCCGGTCGCAGTGCCGCGGCCACCGAGTGGGCCGACCGCGCGCTGGCCGACGCCCGCCGCAACGGCGACGAGTGGCTGGAAGCGCAGGCGTCCGTCGAGCGTGCCTCCGCGATGGAACATCTCACGCCGCGGCGCGAGACCGAGCAGGCCCTGCTGCGCGCACGCGAGCTGGCCCGGCAGGTCGGCGACGGGGTGCTGGAATGTCGAGCGCTCAACAACTTCCTCAGCGTCGTCACACCGCACAGCGAGATGGGTGTGTGGGCTCGAGAGCAGCTGCGCGAAGCCGCCGCCCGTTGTGGGCTGGACAAGCTGGGCAGCGGCATGCTCGCGCTGTGGGAGGGCGAGGCCGCCCTCGCCCGCGGCGACATGCGGGCGATGCGGCAGCTCGTGGCCGAGGCCAGTCAGTACTGGACGGCGGGCAGCAGCGAGTACTGCCACCAGCGTTCGCAGCTGGCGGACCTACAACTGGAGGAAGGCCTGATCGCCGACGCCCGCGCGGCGATCGAGGGTCAACACAGCGCGGACGCGCCATCCGGTGAGTACCGAGTGCTGTTGGTTGCCGCCGCGCTGGAGGGTCGTCGCGCGGACGCGGAGCGGCTCTTCACGGAGGTCGTCGCCGGGCCACCCGCACCCGACAAGACGCACGCCATGTGGTACATGCTGGAGGTCGTACAGGCAGCGTTGCAGGCGGGTATTCCGGCAGCGCGCGTACGGGCGGAGTTCATCGACGGCTGGGCGCGCACGCACAACGCACATGCGTTCCTGCAACGCCATGCCGAGGGCATGCTGCTCCTCGCCGAGGGCGACGCCGCGGGCGCGGTGGCGGCCCTCGCGCCGTTGCTGGCAGACCCGGACCCGTCGCTGTACCTGCCCTCGGTGGCCTCGCTGCGCACCGTGCTGGCGAGCGCGATGCTCGCCGCCGGCGACCGGTTGGGCGCGCTCGTGGTCGCCCGTCAAGCGGTGGCAGACCTGTCGGGCTGGCCCGGCTGGCGGCGTGACCGTGCGGAGGCCTTGGTGCGCCGGTTGGAGGGCAGCGGCGCGCGTAGCGACGGCGAGCTGACGGCACGCGAGCGCGAGGTCGCCGCGTTGATCGCCGAAGGGCTGACCAACAGCCAGTTGGCCGAGCGGCTGTTCATCTCACCGAAGACCGCGGCCGTCCATGTCTCGAACATCCTGATGAAGTTGGGCCTGTCCGGGCGAGCGGAAGTCGCGGCCTGGGCCGTGCGCCACGGCGTGGTCCTGCAACCGGGCTGACGCGCTCGCTGTGGCGGGCCGCCGGGGCTACAACCAGTCGCGGCGCTTGAACACTCGGTAGAGCACGAAGCTGAGCACCGCCATCATCCCCAGCGCGAACGGGTAGCCGAAGTACCACTTCAGCTCGGGCATGTGGGTGAAGTTCATGCCGTAGATGCCGGCGATCAGGGTGGCGCCGAACACGATCGAGCCCCAGGCGGTGAGCTGCTTCATCACCAGGTTCATCTGGTTGCTCATCACGGCCAGGTGCGCATCGACCGCGTTGCCGACGAGTTCACGCAGTTCGTCGACGATGTCGACCGCGCGCAGCAGCTTGTCGAAGGTGTCGCGCAGGATGATCAGCGCCTCGCCGTCCACCCACTGCACCTCCTTGCGCAGCTGGGCGGACAGCACCTCACGCAACGGCACCACGGCGCGGCGCAGCTCCAGCAACTGGCGACGCACGTTGAACAGGTCGGCCTGCACGTGCCGCTCGGTCTGCAGCTGCTCGCCGAAGATGCGGTCCTCGATGCTCTCCAGTTGGTCTTCCAACGCATCGGTGCTGTCGAAGTAGCCGTCGACCAGGTCCTCCAGCACGAGCGCCAGCATCATGCCTGCGTCTGCGTCCGGTGCGATGCGGCGCATGCGCGCGACGGTCGCCGCAGGGTCCCACTCGCGGCCTTCGTCGTCGTGGCGGCGAACCGTGATGAACCAGTGATCGCCGACATACATGTCGATCTCCGCCAGCGAACCGCTGAATGCGACCACGTACGCGTGGTCGGTGAACCGCTGCATCGTGGGACGCGCAGCGCGGCGGCGGGCCTCGTCGAAGGTGCGGTCACCCAGCCCGTAGCGGAGGTCCAGCGACTCCAGTTCCTCCGTCGTGGGGTCCATCACGTCGGTCCACGTGGTGCCGCCGAACTCGTGCTCCGTGATCATCGTGACCGATCGTAGGTCGTCGGCCTGCTGCTGGCGCGTGCCTGGGCTTCGTCGGCGTGCTCGGCGCCACTACGCTGACGCCTCATGGGTCAACAGATCGCCGTCGTCGAAAAGCCGAGCTCGAACCCCGGTGTGGTTCGCTTCGAGGCCAACCGCAATCTCACCGGCATGGGCCACGAGCTGTTCCGCTCGGTCGACGAGGCCGTAGGCCCGCGTCCGGCAGCGAAGCTGGCTCGCAATCTGCTCTCCACCGGCAAGGTGGCCTGTGTGCACGTCTACGGCAACATCATCACCGTCGACCTGTCGAAGGGGTTCGACAGTGAGGGCCTGGGCGATGTCGTGCGCGACCTGTACCAGTACTGGAAGCCCGGCATGGAACTGCCTGTGTTCGAAGACGTCGCCGCCGACACGCCTGCCGCACCGGCAGCAGCAGCCGACGGTGGCGCGGCCGGTGGGGCCGACGCCGTCTATCTGGCGCGGGTGCCCGCCGTCCTCGTGGAGCGCAGCCGTGCCGCGTTGGCGAAGTGGAAGGCCAATCACTGAGGCCGCTCGTCGGGGCCGTTCGACGCGGGAATCTGCGCGCTGCGTTACGCAGTGAACTGACCGCACCCGTACGGTTCCCGCAGTGAACGCCGCCGATCTCACGCTGCACGAAGCAGCCGAACTCCTGGGCGTTCACTACATGACGGTGTACCGCTCGGTCCGGCTGGGGCTGTTGCCGGCGGTGAAGCACGGCGGTGTCTGGCAGCTCAAGCGCGCCGATGTGGAGGCGTACCGCGACGGCACGGGAGCGACTCAGTCGACCTCGACCGGGGGGCGGCGGAAGGCGCCGTGGGCAGAGCGATTGGAAGCACGCCTGGTCGCCGGTGACGGTAGCGGCGCGTGGGGCGTGGTGGAGGCCGCGTTGGCCAGCGGCGCAAACCTCGACACCGTGTATCTGGAGATGGTGACGCCGGCGATGCGGTCCATCGGTGCCCGCTGGGCGGCCGGTGAACTGGACGTGTCGGTGGAGCACCGCGCCAGCCGCATCGCGTTCGGCCTGGTGGATCGTCTGGGTCCGCGCTTCGCTCACCGGGGCAGGTCGCGTGGTGCGGTCATCCTGGGCACCCCGGTGGGGGAGAACCACTCGCTGCCCGTCGCGCTGGTGGCCGATGTGTTGCGCAGCGAAGGCTGGGAGGTTGCCGACCTCGGCGCGGATCTGCCGGCGGAGTCGTTCGTGCACGCTGCGCTGCACACCGACGACCTGGTTGCTGTCGGCGTCTCGGTGATGATCGCCGCCCACCTCGATGCTGCTGCCGCACTGCTGGCTGCGCTGCGAGCAGCGCTGCCCGCCGGCGTGCACCTGTCGATCGGTGGTCTGGCAGTCCAGGGCCACGCGCACGCCCTCGAGTTGGGTGCCGACGGCTGGGCAGCCTCGGCCCGTGAGTTCGCCGACCAGTTGCGGCAACTGCATTCGGCCCCTGCCGCGGTCGCCGCACCTGCCGCGGTCGCTGCCGAGGCTCCCGCCGCCACCCCCGCCTGACCCGAGGGTTTCCTCCCTGGTCCGAGGGTCTGCTGCACGACCCGAGGGTGTGCTGCACGACCCGCGGGTTTCGAGCCTGGAATCGCGCAGGAAACCCTCCGGTGGGGTCGGGATGTGCACGAAACCCTCGCATCGGTGGCCCTCAAATGACGGGTGGCGCGGTCGTACGTGTGTTCGATACGATGGCCGGATGAGTGTTCGGGCTGCCGCATCAGTCACCGCATCTGCCACCACCCCGAAGGGCCTCGCGGCGTTGGCCGGCAGTGGGGTGTTGTCCGGTGCGGCGGCCCGCGAGCGCACCTTGCCGGTGCTGCCCGCCTTCGCCGAACTGCTCCCGCAGGCGGTCGTGCAGCGCGGCAGCGTGATCGGGTGCGAGGGTGCCGCGGCGGTCTCGCTGGCGTTGGCCCTCGCGGCCGGGCCGTCGCACGAGGGTGCCTGGGTCGGTGTCGCCGGCCTGCCGGAAGTCGGCGTGGCGGCGGCGGTGGAGGTGGGCGTCGCGCCGGAGCGGCTGGTGCTGGTCGCGGAGCCGGCGGCCCGGTTCGACGATGCGCAGTGGGCCGACGTGCTGGCCGCCATGATCGACGGGTTCGACGTGCTGTTGCTCGGTCCCGGCACGCAACGGGTGAAGGCCGGCACGGCCCGTCGCCTGCTGGCCCGGTTGCAGTCTCGCGGTGCGGTGTTGCTGGCGGTCGGGCCGCCGGGGCCGTTCGGTGCCGACCTGCGGTTCGAGGCCACCGGCAGTTCGTGGGAGGGCCTGGGCGAGGGGCACGGTGTCGCCCGCGCCCGCCGGGCGGATGTCCAGCTGTCCGGTCGTCGGGTGCCGCGCCCGCGTCGCGCGCAACTGTGGCTGCCGGCGGCCGACGGGCAGGTGCAGTCCCTGTCGTCGATCGTGCCGTCGTCGATCGTGCCGTCGTCGATCGTGCCGGCGGTGCCGGCGGTGCCGTCGGTGCCGTCGGTGCCGGCGGTGCCGTCGGTCGCTGTCGCGGCCGCCGCATCGGCTGATGCCCCGGTCGTCCCGCTGCGGCGCACGGGGTAGGCCGTGGGTACGTCGTCGGCCCGCACCTCGTCGGCCCGCACGGTGGTGCCGCGCTTGGGCGTGCTGTGGTGCCCGCACTGGCCGGTGGTCGTCGCTCAGGCCGAACCGCACGAGCCGGTGATGGTGCTGCACGCCAACCGTGTGGTCGCCCATTCGCTGGCCGCCGGCGAGGATGGCATCGCGGTCGGCCTGCGCCGGCGTGACGCGCAGGCCCGATGCCCGCTGGTCCGTATCGAGCAGCACGACCCTGCCCGCGATGCACGCGCCTTCGAGCAGGTTGTGCAGGCGGTGGGGGCAATGGTGCCGCGGGTGGAGGTCACCGAGCCGGGCACGCTCACGTTCATGTCGCTCGGCCCGTCGCGCTACTTCGGTGGCGATGCGGCCATGGCCGCGAAGGTCACCGCGACAGCGGCTGCGGCGGTGGGGCATTCGCTGGCAGCGGTCGGGTCGTTCGGGTTGGGCGTTGCGGACGGCCGCTTTGCTGCGGCCATCGCCGCCCGCCGCGCCGCTCGCAGTGGGCAGCCGGTGGTCGTCGCCGCCGGCCAGGAGGCCACGGCCGCCTTCCTCGCGCCGCTGCCCGTGCGGCTGTTGGCAGTGGCGGCCGGGGTGCCGCACGACTTCGTGCACCTGCTGAACCGGCTGGGCTTGCACCACTTGGGCACGTTGGCCGCGCTGCCCGAGGCCGATGTGTTGGCCCGCTTCGGTCCGTTGGGGGTGTTCGCCCATCGCATCGCCGGGGGTGGCGACGACCGCCTGCCCGGTACCCACGACCCGCCCGCGGGTCTGCAGGTGCAGCGTGTGTTCGAGCAGCCGGTGCACCACAGTGACGCGCTCGTGTTCGTGGCCCGGCAGATGGCGGAAGAACTGGTCGCCCTGCTCGCTGCCGACGGTCGCGTGTGCACCCGCCTGGTGGTCACCGCGGAGACGGAGCACAGCGAGCAGAGCGAACGGGTGTGGTATCGCAGCAGCGGGCTGAGCGCGGCGGCGATGGTGGAGCGCGTCCGCTGGCAGCTCGACGCATGGGCCCAACAGGACTCCATCACCGCCGGTGTGGCCATGCTGCGGCTGGACCCGGTGGAGGTGCGCAGCGACGACGGTGTGCAGCTGGGCCTGTGGGGCGGTCGCACCCAGGCCGACGAATGGGCCGTGCGTGCCGTGGCCCGCCTGGTGGCGGTGGCGGGGGAGCAGCAGGTGTTGGTGCCTGCGGCCCAGGGCGGTCGCCAACCCCACGATGCCTACACCTGGGTCCCGGCGGTCACGGCCGATCTGCTGGAGCCCGCTGAACGATTGGCGATCACGGCCGCGCCATGGCCCGGTCGCCTGCCCACCCCGTCGCCGTCGGTCGTGCACCACCCGGCCCGGTCGGCCACGGTGGTCGACGCGGCGGGGGAACCGGTGAAGGTCACCGGTCGTGGGGCGGTCAGTGCTGCACCGGCCGGCGTACAGATCGGCACGGCCGCGCCGGAGGTCGTGCAGTCATGGGCCGGTCCCTGGCCGGTGGAGGAACGCTGGTGGGATGCCGTCCGCGCCCGTCGCATGGCGCGCTTCCAGGTGCTGACCCGCTCCGGTCGCCTGCTGCTGCTCACGCTGGAGCGCGGCCAATGGTGGCTCGCCGCCGAGTACTGCTGACGAGATGGTCGTCAGCCGATCGCATCGTGGGTGGGGCGTTCGCTGAGGCTCGCTGTGTGAGTGCACAGAGTCGACGCAAGGTTTGTGCGTTGACGCAACGCTGTCACGCTCGGGCTTGGGTCAGCGCACAGAGCAGACGCCACGTTTGTGCGCTGACACAAGTTGGCCGGCGAGGTGACGCCAGGCACGCAGGTGGCGGGCACGAACGCGCGCCCGCAGCTCAGGCGGAGATCAACTCGCGGTCGGTCTCGCCGGGGCGGGGCGTGACGATCGGCTCGATCAGCACGGTCTCCGGCTCCACCGCAGACTCCACGACGGGCTCGTCGATCGTCGGCTCGTCCGCATGACCGTCGACCGAACGCAGCAGGTCGTTGCTCAACCGGAAGCCCACGCCGCGCACGGTGTGGATGAAGCGCAGCTCGGGTGCCCGCTGCTGCAGCTTGCGGCGCAGGTTCGACAGGTGCACGTCGACGACATGGGTGTCGCCCACCCAGTTCGGGCCCCAGACCTCTTCCAGCAGCTCGGTGCGCGAGCACACCTCGGCCGGACGGCGGCACAGTTGCTCGAACAGCGCGAACTCGATGCGGGTGACCGGCACGTCGATCTCGTGCACGCGGATCTCCTTGCGACCGACGTCGACCGTCAGCGCGCCGAGGGTGATCACCGATGCCTGCATCGGGTCCCAGCGGGCATGCAGCTGGCGCGGCCGGCGCAGCAGCGCCTGGCAGCGTGCGGCCAGTTCGTCGGGGTTGAGCGTCGCCGCGACCACGTCGTCGGCGCCGGCTCGGAGCGCACGGATACGGGCGGTGTCGGCATCAGGGGGAGCAATGCCGACGATGTACGCATCCGTGAGGGCTCGCATGGTGTCGAAAAGGTTGCCACCTTCAGGGCTGGGTAGGTCGAGGTCGACCATGACCACATCGGGCGAGAACGAGCGGGCCAACGTGAGGGCCGCTTCCTCCTCGGTCGTGGCGCTCACGGAATAACCACGCGACCGCAATGCGGACGAGGCGACTCGCCGCAGGAGCGGGTCTCCTACTGCCAGCAGCACTCGAGGTGCGAGTTGTGCGTCGGGTTCCATAGTGGTGAGTTCTTCCCGCCTGTCGTTCGGCCCCGGCCCTTTGCCGTTGCCCCAAACACCGTTCGGAGTGACTATCGGCGCGTTCGCGCACTTCCTGAAGTGGCGATTTTGACGAAGTCAAGCGGCGGGGAACACGGAACGACCGCCTACCGTGGTGGAGTGCCTGACCTGATCCAGAACATCCGCGCCGCAGTACTCGCGCGTCGCCCCGTCGATGCCCACGAACGCGACGCCGTTGCGTCGTTCGTGCGACTGTTCGATGCGCTCGAGCAGCCGTTCAGCGAGCAGGCGAACAAGGTGCACGTCACCGCCTCGGCGATCGTCGTCACCGATGACCGCAAGCGCGTGCTGCTGCACCTGCACAAGCGGATGAACATGTGGTTACAGCCAGGTGGCCACATCAACGAGGGCGAACTGCCGTGGTCCGCAGCCTTGCGTGAGGCAGCGGAGGAGACCGGTCTGCCGGTGCAGTTGGTCGGCGAGGTGGGGGAGGACGGTCCGCCGCTGCTGCACGTCGACGTGCACGCTGGGCCGCGTGGGCACACGCATCTCGACCTGCGCTACCTGGTCGAGTCGCCGATGATCGCGCCGACACCGCCCGAGGGCGAGAGCCAGGACGTGAAGTGGTTCCTCTGGCACAACGCGGTCGATGCCGCCGACGTCGGCCTGGAGGGTGTGCTGCGCGCGGTGCAGCCGGGTGACGCGCGCATCCGCATCGCCCGCCACACCGATGCCGTCGAGTGTGCGCACGTGTACATGCGGTCGCGTGCCTTTGCATTGCCGACCGTGCCGCTGGTGCACGAGCCCAGCGAGGTGCGCCGGTGGATGGCCGACGACGTCGTCGGCCGCACCGACATGCGGGTGGCAGAGGTGGACGGCACCATCGTCGGCCTGATGGTGCTGGACCCGACGAAGAACGACCAGGGCTGGATCGAACATCTCTACCTCGACCCCGCATGGATCGGTCGCGGGTTGGGCGACCAGTTCATCGAGCTGGCCAAGTTGGGCCTGCCCAACGGCCTGCAGCTGTGGACGTTCCAGGCCAACGAACCGGCCCGCCGCTTCTACGAACGCCATGGTTTCGTCGCCGAGGAGCTGACGGACGGCGCCGGCAACGAGGAGCGCGCGCCCGACGTGCGCTACCGCTGGACGCCGTAGGACGGCACGCGGCGCGTCGCGGTTCTTCAAGTTCCGGCGGCTGTCAACCGATGACAACACGCTGCTTCCAGACGATTTCTTGACACTGTCAAGGCTGTGCGCTGGGAGTAGCTGGAACGGTGACGGACAGCGGTGCGGGGCCTATCAGTGCGCAAGACGGCGAACAACACAGCGGATCGGCAGGCGGCAACGCTCGTGCGCGCCCGCGCCTGGTGGGCCGCCGCCG
>Ga0209023_10005272_pt1 | contig 14227 bp, 14 predicted proteins | sample LakOneMetagenome_FD_187468 | JGI IMG/M metagenome (GOLD analysis project Ga0209023, IMG submission 187468) | Freshwater and sediment microbial communities from Lake Erie, Canada (SPAdes) (version 2) | ecosystem: Environmental > Aquatic > Freshwater > Lentic | place: Lake Erie, Canada...
CGCTGGCCTTTGTTGGTTCAGGACATCGGCGGTCCAGTGGAACCGCCTCGCTTCGGTCGGGGGAAACGCGGGTCGCGTTTCCTGATCCCGCCCGGCCCAGGGCGACCGCTATCCGCCCGCCCTACCCCTCGCGCCGCAGCAAGGCCACCCGGTCGCCCATGTCCTCGACCTCTCGCAGCACCCGGTAGCCGAACGCCCCGGCCAGGCCTAGAGAGGCGGCATTGCCCACGTCGATCATCGCATGGCTCGGGCCCCCGAAGGGCTGGCGATCCCACCAGCCATGGGCCAGCGCCAGCGCCTCGCGCCCGATCCCCTGCCCCTGCGCGGCCCCGGTCAGGACCCAGCCGCACTCCGGCGCCGCGTCGAAATCCGAGCCATGGCCCCTCAGCGCGCGAAAGAAGCCGACCTGCCCGATGAGCCTCCCGTCCCCCAGCCGCTCGATCGCCCAGGGCCCATAGCCCAGCAGGGCCCAGCTGCCCGCCGCCTTCTGGAATGCCGACCAGCTGTCGGCCACGCCCCGCGGCGGCCCGATGTAGCGCACCACGCCCGGCTCGCGCCAAAGCCGCGCAAAGGGCTCGAAGTCGCGCAAGGTGAACTTGCGCAAGCGGATGCGTTCCCCCTCGACTTCCGAGCTGTCCATGCCACCCCCGAAAGAAAAACGGCACCCCGAAGGGTGCCGCCCGTCCTTCCGTCGCGTTCGATCAGACCGCGGACGAGATGAACTTGACCGCGTCGCCGAAGGTCTGGATCGTTTCGGCGGCGTCGTCCGGGATCTCGATCCCGAATTCTTCCTCGAACGCCATGACCAGTTCGACCGTGTCCAGGCTGTCCGCACCAAGGTCGTCGATGAAGGACGCGCTTTCCGTCACCTTCTCGGGCTCGACGCCCAGGTGCTCGACGACGATCTTCTTCACGCGGTCCGCGATATCGCTCATGGTACTTCCTCTGTTCCGCGGGGGTCATCTGCGCCCCGCATTCCTGTCTGTCCCGGCGCGCGGCCATCCCGCACACTCGGCCTCAAATCCGCGCCGCCTATACCACAGTCTAGGACCGAGGCAAACGCTTTCGCAAGCCCGCTCAGGCAGGCTTTCGGGGCAAAGCCCCCCCGATCAGACCATGGCCATCCCGCCGTTCACATGAAGGACCGCGCCCGTCACATAGGCCGCCTCGACGCTCGACAGATAAAGGACGGCCGCAGCGATTTCCTCGGGCTCGCCCATCCGCCCCGCCGGCACCTGCCCAAGGATGCGGCCCTTCTGCTCGTCGTTCAGCTTGTCGGTCATCGCCGTGGTGATGAAACCCGGCGCCACGCAGTTGACCGTGATCCCCCGGCTCGCCACCTCGGCAGCCAGGCTCTTCGACAGCCCGACCATCCCGGCCTTCGAGGCGACGTAGTTCGCCTGCCCGGGATTGCCCGTCGCACCCACGACGGACGAGATGTTGACGATCCGCCCCCAGCGCGCCTTCATCATGCCGCGCAGGACGCCCCGGCAAAGCCGGAAGGTCGAGGTCAGGTTCACCTCCAGAACCGACAGCCAGTCCTCGTCGGACATGCGCATCATCAGCCCGTCGCGGGTGATCCCGGCATTGTTGACCAGGATGTCGAGCCCGCCCATCGCCTCTGCGGCCGCCTTCGGCAGCGCCTCGACCGAGGCTGGGTCCGACAGGTTCGCCGGCAGCACATGCGCCCGCGCGCCAAGCTCGGCCGCAAGCGCGCGCAAGGGCTCTTCCCGCGTGCCCGACAGACCAACCGTCGCCCCCGCCCCGTGCAGCGTGCGCGCCACCGCCGCCCCGATCCCGCCCGAGGCGCCCGTCACCAGTGCCGTCTTGCCCGTCAGGTCAAACATGGCTGTCCCTTCCCTTTTATCGTTCATTTCCCGGGGCTCAGAGCCCCACCAGATCCTCGGGCGCACCGAAATTCCGCACGGCCGCCTCTTTGGCGATGCGGCGCACCATGCCCGACAGGGCCTTGCCCGCGCCGATCTCCCAGAACTCGGTCACGCCCTGCCCGACCATCCATTCGACCGACCCGCGCCAGCGCACCGAGCCCGTGACCTGCGCAACCAGCAGCCTCCGGATCTCATCCGGGTCGCTGACCGCATGCGCCACGACGTTCGCCACGACCGGCACCGCAGGCCGCGCGATCTGGACACCGGCCAGCGCCTCGGCCATCCGGTCCGCGGCCGGCTGCATCAGCGCGCAATGGAACGGCGCACTGACCGGCAGCAGGATCGCGCGCTTGGCGCCCTTGCCCTTGGCGATCTCGACCGCCCGTTCCACAGCACCCTTGTGCCCCGAAACAACCACCTGCGCGGGGTCGTTGTCATTCGCCGCCTGGCACACCTCGCCCTGCGCCGCCTCTGCCGCCACCGCAGCGGCGCCCGCGAAATCCAAGCCCAGCAGCGCCGCCATGGCTCCCACGCCCACCGGCACCGCCGCCTGCATCGCCTCGCCGCGTATCCGCAGAAGCCGCGCCGTGTCCGTCAGGCTCAGGGCGCCCGCCGCGCACAGGGCCGAATATTCCCCCAGCGAATGCCCCGCAACGAAGGCCGCATCGCTGATCGTCACCCCCTCGGCCTCAAGCGCCCGCATCGCCGCCATCGAGGTCGCCATCAGCGCCGGCTGCGCATTCCGCGTCAGCGTCAGCGCCTCTGGCTCGCCCTCCCAGATCAGGGTCGAAAGCTTTTCGCCCAGCGCCGCATCCACCTCGTCAAAGACCGCCCGCGCTGCCGGATAGGCCTCGGCGAGTGCCCGGCCCATGCCCACGACCTGGGCGCCCTGCCCCGGAAAGACGAACGCGCGCGACATGATGATCCCTTCCCTGACACCGGCACTTCGGCCTGCATCCCCCCTCTACCCGCTCCGTCCCCCGCCGCACAAGACACGAGCCCTCGCCCCCACCCCTCCCTTCGTCTAGGATTGCCGGATGCGAAAGGCCGCCACCGCCCCATGACCCAACCGACCGTCCTCCCCCAGACCGCTCCACAGACTGCGCCCCTGGCCCACCTCGTGCCCACGACCGCCGTGCGCCGCACACTCTACGCCGTCCTGTTCGAGGGGATCGGCGTCCTGCTCAGCACGATCGGCCTGACGCTCTTTTCCGAAGAGGGCGAGATGACGACCGGCCTCGCCGTCCTCGGGTCCGTCATCATGATGACCGTGGCGCTGCTCTACAATTTCGCCTTTAACGCCCTCTTCGAGGCGTGGGAAAGCCGGCAGGCGACGCGCGGCCGCAGCCTCTTGCGCCGCATCACCCACGCATGCCTGTTCGAGGCCGGGCTCATGGTCATCCTCGTGCCCTTCCTCGCATGGTGGATGGGCCTCGGCCTGATCGAGGCGCTGGTCTACGACATCGGCATGACCACCCTCTTTGCCCTCTATGCGCTCGTCTTCACATGGGTCTTCGACGGCCTCTTCGGCCTGCCCGCCTCTGCCCGCTGATCGACGCAGCAAACCGACGCAGCCTACTGACGCAGCGGCATTCCACCCTTGCCCCCCCTGTCACAGGCGCATAAGAGACACGCGCCCGCCCGCGCGACCGCCATGGCGGGCAGAACCAGGGAGTTTCGGGGGCCAGATGCCGCTACTCGTGATGAAATTCGGCGGAACCTCGGTCGCGGACCTCGCGCGGATCGAAAACGCCGCCGAAAAGGTCCGCCGCGAGGTCGAGCGGGGCTATGACGTGATCGTCATCGTCTCGGCCATGTCCGGCAAGACGAACGAGCTTGTCGGCTGGGTCGAACAGACCTCGAAACTCTATGACGCCCGCGAATATGACGCAGTCGTCGCGTCGGGCGAAAACATCAGCGCGGGCCTCATGGCGCTCAGGCTCCAGGAAATGGGCGTGCCCGCCCGGTCCTGGCAGGGCTGGCAGGTGCCGATCAACACCACCTCCGCCCACGGCTCGGCCCGCTTCGTCTCGATCCCGCGCGACCATCTCGACGCGAAATTCGCCGAAGGCTTCAAGGTCGCCGTGGTCGCGGGCTTCCAGGGCCTCTCGCCCGAAGGCCGCGTCACGACCCTCGGCCGCGGCGGGTCCGACACCACCGCCGTCGCCTTCGCGGCCGCCTTCGGCGCCGAACGCTGCGACATCTATACCGACGTGGACGGCGTCTACACGACCGACCCGCGCATCACCGAAAAGGCCCGCAAGCTCGACCGGATCGCGTTCGAGGAGATGCTCGAACTCGCCTCGCTCGGCGCGAAGGTCCTGCAAACCCGCTCAGTCGAGCTCGCCATGCGCTACAAGGTGCGCCTGCGCGTCCTGTCGTCCTTCGAGGACACCGACGAAAACTCTGGCACGCTCGTCTGCGACGAGGAGGAAATCATGGAATCCAAGGTCGTCTCCGGCGTCGCCTATTCGCGCGACGAAGCGAAAATCACCCTCGTCACCATCGAGGACCGCCCCGGCATCGCCGCCGCGATCTTCGGCCCCCTGGCCGAAGCCGGCGTCAACGTCGACATGATCGTGCAGAACGTCTCTGAAAAGCACATGGACGGCTCGACCCGCGCGGCGACCGACATGACCTTCTCCTGCCCCACGAACCAGGTGGCCCGCGCCAAGAAGGCGATGGAGGACGCAGCGGCGGCCGGCAGTATCCGCTACGCCGACCTGATCGTCGACACCGACGTGGCCAAAGTTTCCGTCGTCGGCATCGGCATGCGCAGCCACGCCGGCGTCGCCGCCCGCATGTTCGACGCGCTTGCCGCCGAGAACATCAACATCAAGGTCATCGGCACGTCCGAGATCAAGATCTCGGTCCTCATCGACCGCAAATACATGGAACTCGCCGTCCAGGCGCTCCATGGTGTGTTCGAACTCGACAAGGCCTAAGTCCGGGCACACCGTGCCCCGACCCAGTCATCTGGGGGGCCGCTCTGCACCCACGACGGGCTTGCCTGCCGTCATTTAGGACGCTTTTCTGCTGATCCGGGCAATGGACTGCCTTGCGGGCGGGGCCTACCCCTTCCCCAAAGCGCAACTGTTCCCCTATAGATAGCGCGAAGCAGCCCCCGGACCCGCACCACATGCCCGAACGGACCGAAAGCGACAGCCGCAGGCTCCTCCGCCGCTTGCGTGACACCCTCGCCGAGCCCGGCGCGGGGCAGGAACGGCTTGACCGCATCGTCCGCCTCATCGCCTCGTCCATGGGGACAGAGGTCTGCTCGGTCTACCTCTTCCGCGACGACGATACGCTCGAACTCTGCGCGACCGAGGGGTTGAAGCGCGAATCCGTCCACAAGACCCGCATGAAACTGGGCGAGGGGCTCGTGGGCCGCGTCGCCAAGACCTCGACCCCCATCAACACCGCCAACGCCCCCGCCGAACGCGGTTTCCGCTACATGCCGGAAACCGGCGAGGAACTCTTCTCCTCCTTCCTCGGCGTCCCGATCCAGCGGCTGGGCGAAAAGGTCGGCGTCCTTGTCGTCCAGTCGAAAGAGGCGCGGCAATATTCCGACGACGAGATCTATGCGCTGGAAGTCGTCGCCATGGTCGTCGCGGAAATGTCCGAACTCGGCGCCTTCATCGGCGAGGGCGAAGCCCTCTCGGCCCCCCACAAGCACGCCGTCCTCTTCCGCGGCGGCTCGGGCCAGGAAGGCGCGGCCGAAGGCCGGGTCTGGCTGCACGAACCCCGCGTCGTCATCACCAACCCCGTGGGCGACGACCCCGTCAAGGAACTCGAACGCCTGACCGCCGCCGTCACCGAACTGCGCCTTTCGGTCGACGCCATGCTGTCCACGACCGAGGTGACGGACACCGACCAGCAGCAGGTCCTCGAAGCCTACCGCATGTTCGCCAACTCCCGCGGCTGGATGCGCCGGATGGAAGAGGACATCGCCCGCGGCCTCTCGGCCGAGGCGGCGGTCGAAAAGGAACAGTCGGCGGCCCGTGCGCGCCTCGAACAGGTGCCCGACCCCTACCTCCGCGACCGGCTGAACGACCTAGACGATCTGTCGAACCGGCTCCTGCGCATCCTGACCGGGCAAGGGACCGACACCGGCGCCTCCATGCCCGACAACCCGATCCTCGTCGCCCGAAACATCGGCCCGGCCGAGCTTCTGGACTATGGCCGCAAGCTGAAGGGCGTCGTGCTGGAGGAAGGATCGGTCGGCAGCCATGCCGCCGTCGTCGCGCGGGCGCTCGCGATCCCCCTAGTGATCCACGCCGACCTCATCACGACAGAGGCGCTGAACGGCGACCACATCCTTGTCGACGGCGATGTCGGCACGGTCCACCTCAGGCCCGAAGAAACCGTGGCCCGCGCCTTCCGCGAAAAGATCGCCATGCAGGCCGAGGCGCAAAAGCGCTATGCGAGCCTGCGCGAGCTTGCGGCGACCGACCTCAGCGGCCGGACCATATCGCTCCAGATGAATGCGGGGCTGATGGCCGACCTGCCCTCGCTGACCCCCTCTGGCGCCGAGGGTGTCGGCCTCTTCCGCACCGAACTCCAGTTCCTCGTCCGCAGCCATGTGCCCAAGCGCGGTGAACTCGCCGGCCTTTACGCCCGTGTGATGGAGGCCGCGAAGGGCAAGCGCGTCGTCTTCCGCACGCTCGACATCGGCTCGGACAAGGTCCTGCCCTACATGAAGCGGGTCGAAGAGCCGAACCCCGCCATGGGCTGGCGCGCGATCCGCGTCGGGCTCGACAAGCCGGGCGTCCTTCGGATGCAGCTCCAGGCGCTACTCCGCGCTGCCGCCGGCCGCCCGCTGTCGGTCATGTTCCCCTTCGTGGCCGAATTCGAGGAATTCCGCGAAGCCCGCCAGAAGCTCCTCGACGAGGTCGAGAACGAGCGCAGTCTTGGCCACACCCTGCCCTCGATCCTCGAGATCGGGGCGATGCTCGAAACCCCGTCGCTGGCCTATGCGCCCGACGCCTTCTTCCAGATGACCGACTTCATCTCGATTGGCGGCAACGACCTCAAGCAGTTCTTCTTCGCCGCCGACCGGGAAAATGAGCGCGTGCGCAAGCGCTACGACATGCTGAACGGCTCGTTCCTGACCTTCCTCGAGATGATCGTTGCCCGCGCCGCGCGCTTCGGCACGCCGCTCTCCTTCTGCGGCGAAGATGCCGGCCGCCCGGTCGAGGCGCTCTGCCTTGCCGCCCTCGGCTTCCGCACGCTATCAATGCGCCCGGCCTCCATCGGCCCGGTCAAGCACCTGATCCGCCGCGTCGACCTGACCGCGCTCAAGGCCGTCCTCGACGCCGCGCGCGCCGAAGGCGTCCCGACAGCCCGGCCTGCGGTCATGGATTTCCTCGCCCGGCAGGACCTCTGACCCCATTCACAAGACCCCTGACCAATTTTCTGAAGGAATAGCCCCATGGCTTATACCCCCCCCGACGTCTGGACCTGGGACAAGGAAAACGGTGGCGCTTTCGCCTCGACCAACCGCCCCATCGCCGGCCCGACGCATGACAAGATCCTGCCCGTCGGCCCGAACCCCCTGCAACTCTACACGCTCCACACCCCGAACGGCGTCAAGGTGACAATCCTTCTGGAAGAGCTTCTGGCACAGGGCCTTCCCGCCCAGTACGACGCCTGGAAGATCGACATCGGCAAGGGCGACCAGTTCGGCTCGGGCTTCACCGACATCAACCCCAACTCGAAGATCCCGGCCCTCATGGACCGCTCGGGCGCCAAACCCCAGCGAGTCTTCGAATCCGGCGCGATCCTCCTTTATCTGGCGGAGAAGTTCGGCGCCTTCCTGCCCAAGGGCGGGCCCGAGCGGACCGAGGCGCTGTCGTGGCTCTTCTGGCAGATGGGCTCGGCCCCCTTCGTCGGCGGCGGCTTCGGGCATTTCTACGTCTACGCACCGGAGAAGTTCGAATATCCGATCAACCGCTATGCCATGGAAACCAAGCGCCAGCTTGACGTGCTCGACCGCCGCCTGGGCGAAAACGCCTTCATCGCGGGCCCCGACTACACGATCGCCGACATGGCGATCTGGCCCTGGTATGGCCGCCTTGCGCTCAGCGAAATCTACGGCAACGCCGGGCATTTCCTCGATACGAAGAGCTACCGCCACCTTTCGGCCTGGGCCGAACGGCTCGCCGCCCGGCCGGCCGTGCAAAAGGGGATCTCCGTCCCCCTAGCTGCTATTTGATCGCGCCATCTGACCCTCAGGCCGCGAGCCGCCCGGCTCGCGCCGCCTCATAGGCATCGGTCACCGCCGCCTCGCCATGCGTCTCGACCAGCCGCTGCAGGCCGAAGCGCACCCGCGCCACGTCGGTATAATAGCTCGCGAAGGCATAGTTGATCCCGGCCCCCGCCGCCGCCCCAAGGATCGGCACGGCCTTCGCGGCGAGCGTCTTGGTCAGCATCGTCGAAAAGGCCGGCACCACGCGCGAGATCAGCGCATGGAGCGTCGTGCCGTTGAGCGTCAGGCGGCTGCCGACAAAGCCCGTGTTGAGCCCGTCGTCTGCAGTTCCGGGGCCGCCCGAACCGAAGATGTCGATGCAGGTCAGCCGCACCGCGTCGCTGTTCGGATCGAACCCCGCCTCGGCCGCGATGCGCTGCATGGCCGAAAACATGACCATGACCGTCGCCGGCAACTCGACCGCCGCCGACGCCATGCCGGCCGACCCGCCCGCCGCCCCGCTGACCGCCGCCGCAAGCTTGTGGCCCATGTCCCCGCCCTGTTTCGGCAGGAACCGCCCGGCAGTGCCCGCCCCCTTGTAAAGCCGGGCAAGCAGCCCTTCGGCCGTGTCATCGACCGACCGGCGCACCGACTTCGGCAACCGCGCGACCCAGGCCTCGATCTGGCCGCCAAAGCCGTTGATGGCCCGCATCAAAGGCCCATTCGCCCGCTCGGCCCGCCGCGCGAGCGCGCGGACCTCGGCGAGTGCGGCCGGCGGCAGGCTTGATCCGTCTTTAACGCCCATCTTTGGTCCTTTCCTGCGGCTGGAAACCCCTTTGGCCCCCGACCGCCCTTTGGGAAAAACATGGCCCCTCTGCCCCGGATTTCAAGCCGCCGCTATCCGCCGGCCTGCGGCACGCGCACGACCGGCCCCTCGACGCCCCCCCAGGCACCGGGCTGCAACTCCATCCCCAGCACCCGGTCGGGATTGGTCGGCGGCGGCATCTCGACCCGTTCGAGCTTGCGGAACCCGAAGCGCCGGTAATAGGGCGCGTCGCCCACCAGCATCACCCGCTCCCACCCCAGCCGCCGCGCCTCGCCCAGGCTTTCATGGATCAGAAGCGCCCCGAGCCCCTCGCCCTGCCGCGTCGGATGGACTGCAACGGGTCCCAGAAGCAGGACCCGCCGCCCGGCGACCCTGACCGGCCAGTAGCGGATCACGGCCGCCAGGATGCCGTCGCCGTCCCTCAGGACAAGGCACAGGGCCTTGACCGGCGGCACGCCGTTTCTCAGCCGGTAGGACGACAGAGCCGTGCGCCCCGGCGCAAAACACAGGTCATAAAGCGCCTCGACCTCTGCCGCATCCGCCTCGGTTTCCTCTTCCAGCCGATACAAACGCCCCTGCCCTCTTCGCCTGCCCGATTCGACGCTGCTTCGCGGCGAACCCTAGCAAAGCGAGGCCCCCCGGCAAGCCCGGATGCCCCCAAACGCGCCGGCAATCGCCCGCGCCCCTTTTCGACCGGCACGACATCAGGCATAGCGGCCATGATCCCAAAAGGCCGCGCATGTCCGCACCCGCATCCATCACCGACATCGACGCCAGGGGCCTTCTCTGCCCCCTGCCGGTCCTGCGCGCCGCAAGGCTTCTGCGCGACCTGTCGCCCGGCGCGCTCCTCAGGCTCCGCGCGACCGACCCGGCGTCCTGGATCGACGTGCCGCATTTCTGCACGACCTCGGGCCACGACCTGATCTCGGCCGACGACAGCGACGGCATCAAGACCTATCTCATCCGTCGCGGCCCCGACCGGGCCACGCCAGAGGACTAACCAAGAAAAAAGGCGCCCCGCGGGGCGCCTTTTCGTTCCATTCGACCCGATCAGCGGCCGAGCGACCACCAGCCCCGCCTGCGTGGAGCCGCAGGTGCGGCCTCGGCCTCTGCGGCTTCCTGCTCTGCGGCAGGCTCGGCCACCGCTGCCACCAGATCGCCCGGATCGCGCTGCAGACCCGCGCTCGCGGATTCAACGACCGGCTCGGGACTCGGCACCGCCAACTCGACCGCTGCAGGCGCGGCCTCGACGACAGGCTCCGTGACAGGCTCAACCTTCGCCTTGGCCCGGCTCGCCCGCTTCGGCTTGACCGGCGCTTCGGCGGCAACCGCCTCGGCCCCCTCGGCCACAGCCTCGATTGCGGCCTCGACTGCGGCCTCAGGCGCAGCCTCCACCTTCTTCGCCCGGCTCCGCCGTGCCTTCGGCTTCGGCTCGGCTTCGGCCTCGACGGCCGACGCTTCGGCCAGCGCCTCGACCGGCGCTTCCGCCACGACCTCGGCCGCCACAACGGCTGCCTCGGCTACCGGCTCCGCGACCGCAGGCTTCCGCCCCCGGCCACCACGCGACCGGCTGCGCTTCGGCTTCTCGGTGACCTCGGCAACTTCGACGGCCTCGTCTGCACCTTCATCCGCGCCCTCGTCCGACGCCTCGTCCGCACCGCCCTCGGCACTCACCGCACCGCCAGCTTCGGAGCCTTCGCCATCCCGACCGCCCCGCCGCCGCCGACGACGACGGCGCTTCTTCTTGCGGCCCGGATCGCCCTCGTCGTCCGACCGGCGTTCGCCACGCCCTTCGGTCCGCGCCTCGTCGCGCGCCTCGGGCTCGTCCTCTGCCTCGTCCTCTTCGTCCTCGATCAGGTCCTCTTCGTCGATCTCGTCCATCATCGTCGTATTGACGGACACGACCGGCTGCGTGACCTCGGCCACGACCCGGGTCGCCACCTTGAACTTCTCAAGCGTGAAGTCCGGGCTGATGAGGCTCGGGTCGCCCTCGATCCGCACCGACAGGCCATAGCGCGCCTCGATCTGGGCGATATGTTCGCGCTTCTGGTTCACCAGGAAGTTCACGACCGCAACCGGCGCCTTGAGCAGCACCTCGCGCGACCGCTTGCGCGTGCCCTCTTCCTCGATCTGGCGCAGGATCGACAGCGCCAGGCTGTCGTCCGACCGCACGATCCCGGTGCCATGGCAATGCGCGCAAGGCTTGGTCGTCGATTCGAGCATCCCCGGACGCAGCCGCTGCCGGCTCATCTCCAGCAGGCCGAAGCCGGAAATCCGGCCGACCTGGATGCGGGCGCGGTCGGTCTTCAGCTTCTCTTTCAGCCGCTTCTCGACCGAGGCGTTGTTGCGCCGCTCTTCCATGTCGATGAAGTCGATGACGATCAGCCCCGCCAGGTCGCGCAGGCGCAGCTGGCGCGCGATCTCTTCGGCGGCCTCGATGTTGGTCTTGAGCGCCGTTTCCTCGATCGAGCCTTCCTTCGTCGCCCGGCCCGAGTTCACGTCGATGGCGACCAGCGCCTCGGTCACGCCAATGACGATATATCCACCCGACTTCAGCTGGACCGTCGGATTGAACATGCCGCCCAGATAGCTTTCGACCTGGTAGCGCGCGAACAAGGGCATCGTTTCGGTGTAAAGCTTCACGTTCTTGGCGTGGGACGGCATGATCATCTTCATGAAGTCCTTGGCCGCGCTGAACCCGGCCTCGCCCTCGACCACGACCTCTTCGATGTCCTTGTGGTAAAGGTCGCGGATCGACCGCTTGATGAGGTCGCCTTCCTCGTAGATCGGCGCCGGCGCGATCGAGCGCAGCGTCAGGTCGCGCACCTGCTCCCAGAGCCGCATCAGATATTCGTAGTCGCGCTTGATCTCGGACTTGGTGCGCTGGCTGCCGGCGGTGCGGATGATGAGGCCCGCGCCTTCCGGCACCTCCAGCTCGCCCGCGATTTCCTTCAACTTCTTGCGGTCGACCGCATTGGTGATCTTGCGGCTGATCCCGCCGCCCCGCGCCGTGTTCGGCATCAGGACGCAGTAGCGCCCGGCAAGCGACAGGTAGGTCGTCAGCGCCGCACCCTTGTTGCCGCGCTCTTCCTTGACGACCTGCACCAGCATGATCTGGCGCACCTTGATCACTTCCTGGATCTTGTAGCGGCGCGGCCGCGGACGGCGCGGCTGGCGGATTTCCTCGGCCACATCCTCGTCGGCGACCGACTCGATGTCGGGGTCGCTCTCTGTCACGCGGTCACGGGCGGCCAGCAACGCCTCGCCGTTCCCTCCATTGCCATTTTCGCCCGAATGCTCGTGCGCATGGTCATGTGCGTGGTCGTGGGCATGGTCATGGGCCCCGGACGACGGCATCGCGCCCTCGGCCTCGTCGACGACGGCCACCGCCTCGTCGGCGACCGGAGCCGCCCCGCCATCGCCGCGCTCGGCCGCAAACCGCAGCGAGTCCTCGGCGTGATCCGCCTCGCCCGCATCATCGCTCAGGTCGATGACCGCCATGCCCGGAATGTCGTCCGAGCTGCGGACCTCGGCCACGTCCTCCGCGCGCTCCGCCCGGGGCGGCCGCTGCGAGCGGCGCTTGGCGCGCGAGTTTTCCTCGGCCTCCATCTCGGCGGCATAGGCGCGCTCTTCCTCGATCAGCGCCTTCCGGTCCGCGACCGGGATCTGGTAATAATCCGGGTGGATTTCCGAAAAGGCCAGGAAGCCGTGGCGGTTTCCGCCATAATCCACGAAGGCCGCCTGCAAGGACGGCTCGACCCGGGTGACTTTCGCCAGATAGATGTTTCCGGCGAGTTGCCGCTTGTTTACGGTCTCGAAATCAAATTCTTCGACCTTGTTCCCATCCACCACGACGACGCGGGTTTCTTCCGCGTGCGTGGCGTCGATCAGCATCTTCGTTGCCATTGTCTTGTCCAAACGCCACACGAATCCTGGCCCCTGGCGGGGCAGGATGCGGTGTGACGGCTTTTGCTAAGGCGACAAGCGGCAGCGACAGCGGGGCGAAGGCGGCACTCAGCCTGCCCTCCACCCTCTGCTCACAGACTGCGCGCCTCATCGCGGTTCTCGTTTCCGGGGGCTGTTCCGCCCCCTGGTTCAACAGCCCGCCCGGAAATTTCGGGTGGGCAATTCCCGGTCTTGCGACCGCCTTCCGCCTTCCACAGCGCCGCCCGAACTTACTACCGGACCGCACGCGCAAAGCCGCGAAACTGACGGGTGGCGCCGACGACAGGGCGCGGGCCAGCCACCTTGACCGACCTTAACGGCGTTCTGCCGGGAAAGACAATGCGTTTTTGCCGCGAATTGTCGCAATCCGCGACAACCCTGGCGTTAGGACACTGATTTCAGTGCCGCTCTTCCAGCCGGTCCGCCAAAGCCTCGGCCTGATCGGCAAGGGCCGAGACGCGCGCCAGAAGGTCCGCGGGCACCACCTGCACCTCGATCCTCTCCTGCGTGGTGCGCGCATGCGTCGCGACCCGTTCGGCCAGTTCGGCGCGTTCTTCCATCGCCCTCAGCTGATCCTCGAGCCCCGCCGTCTTGTCGGCAAGCATCAGACCCGCCATCAGCAGCATCCGCGCCTCGGGCAGCCGGCCAATCTGGCTGACCAGCACCGTCGCCTCATTGTCCAGAAGCTTCGCCGCGGCCTTCAGGAAATGCTCCTCGCCCGGCTGGCAGGTCACTTCGAAATCGCGCCCGCCGATATGAATGCGCACTTCCGCCATCATGCCACCTCGCCAACGAGCGGCCGAAGCTCGGCCAGGATTTCCTCCATCTCGGCCATCTCGGCCATGCGCGACAGCCGCATCGCCTCGACCTCGGTCCGGAGCGCCTCGTTGAGAACGCCGGGATCCGCCACGCCCTCGCGCAGGCTGTCCGACAGCTTCTGGTTCGTGCGCGTCAGGCTCACGTTCATCAGCCTCTGGCGCTGCAACTCGCCGCCCTGCTGCTCGAGCTGGGCCGAAAGCACCTGCACCTTGCGTTCCAGCGCGGTCAGCAGCGTCTCCTGCTTCTCCTTGATCGCGCGGACCCGCTCGGTCAGCTGCGCATTGGCGCTGCGCTCGGCCTCGAGCTCGGCCTTCAGAACGTCGACCTCGATCGAGCTTGCGGCCGGGTCGCCAGACCCTGCGGCACCCCCTGCGGCGCCCCGGGCCGGCCCTTCGGTTGCGGTTGCAATCCGCTCCAGCGCATAGGCCAGACGCTGCTCAAGGTCGGTGAAATCCGCCATCTCGTCCTCGTCATTGCCGGGCGCACGAATCGGCCGCGCGCCCCTTTTCCCCGATATTAGCCAAACACCCCGCCGGATGCGCCCCCCCGCTTGCCCGCCCG
>Ga0209023_10005273_pt1 | contig 14227 bp, 8 predicted proteins | sample LakOneMetagenome_FD_187468 | JGI IMG/M metagenome (GOLD analysis project Ga0209023, IMG submission 187468) | Freshwater and sediment microbial communities from Lake Erie, Canada (SPAdes) (version 2) | ecosystem: Environmental > Aquatic > Freshwater > Lentic | place: Lake Erie, Canada | collected...
GCAACCGTCCAGGTGCCGCGCACCCGGTTGCATCCGTCGGAGGCGCTCCAGGTGTTGTCTTGAACGAAGGCGATGTAGGGCCGCTCGGGCGTGCTGAAGTCTCCCTCCACAGTCCAGACTCCCACCACGCTGCCTTCCTGAACCGATCCGGTCGGTGAGGCCGAGGAGCCGCCGTTCCCGGCGGTGGCGCAGCTCACCAGAAGCCCGGCGAGGACAGCACCCGTGAGAAGGGCAACGAGCGTGTTGCGAGAGGCCATGTCAGATCCTTACTGGGCGAATGAAGCGCTGACAACTGCACTGTGGGGTGGCCGTCGAGGCCGGAGATCGGGTGCACTCGACTTGCGGGAGACAGTAGTAGTGTCCTCATCGCATTTCAAGGCCTGCCTAGCACCGGCGGTGAGCATATCCTGGGGTCGCGCGCGTGCTGTGCGTTAACCGATTGGCGCGAGACTCCCGAGCCAACTAAGATCAATTCCGGTACCGTGTCCGAGCGGCCGAAGGTGCGACTCTCGAAAAGTCGTGTGGGGGAAACTCCACCGTGGGTTCAAATCCCACCGGTACCGCCACAAAAAAGCCCCCTGCATCCCTTTGTTTCATTGGGAAGTAGGGGGTTTTGTCATGCAGGAACTGATCCCAGTGGTAGCGCAGCGGTAACGGTATATCTGTGGCTGGGTGTGAACACGTGCGAGTTGAGACAGGCGGTGGGTGATAAACCACGGGACTGCCGGGTAACCCGCACGTTCTTGGCAACGATCTCCACCGCGCGCTGCCGGAGAGCGCATCAACATACGGGGGCTGGACACACCAGACATGTCTGGGAATATACTCCACAGCCGATGTTTCCAAAAATGCACAGGAATGCACATTTCCCGCCATCGGAATGTGTACGTGTTGAGAAGCGATTCGACCCAGAAAAGATAAGGCGAACGGGCGTTTCCAGCTTCTAACGGTGTACACATCCTCGCGACGGCAACTCAAGTTGAGAAGTCTCCCGGGTGCGGCCAAAATCAAGGAAGTTGTGAGCAATATGCGCATACTTATCATGGGTTCGAGCACGGGAGTTATCGTCAACCGGGCAATGGCTGCCTCCAAAGAAGTTCTGGCGGACGTACGTGCCCGGGGAATCGCGGTCACGAACTATGAAGGGATCGATGAGGCGGCTCACGGTGAGCTCATAGGACTGGCGCAGACGATCGAAAGACCGTGATCATCGCCCACACGCGGGTTGTTGGGCTGACGCGAGGATATTGAAAGCAGCATCTCCCTCTCGAGCCCGGCCTGCCTGTTCTACGTCAGAGGCAAGCCCGGTGGTGACAATTTGTCGCACGTCGAAGCTGACACAGACGCTGCCGCCGCTGCGTACATCGCCAAGAACGGCGGTGCCGAGGCCGGCTGGCACGTCGTCAAGCTGGACTGATCGGTGCGCACGCTCACGGCGCATCAATCCAATCGCGCCAGCGTGACCTTCGTGAGGTTGTATTAGTGGGTGACTGCCGTGGTGCAGATGCGCCGGGACCGGTATTTGGCAATGAATCAGGTTCACAGCCCGCTTGGAAGACTTGACAGACTACGGGGCACGCATTGTGCCGCACCGTGGAGCTGACGACGCTGCTCGTGCGTCATTCGCGACGGGGCTCTCAAACCACCGGGGGCGAACGGGCCGATCAGACCGATCAGGCCACCAGATCGAGTGGCGCGACGTGGCAGCACAAAACCACCATCCAAGGTTCCGTGAGGGGAGAGCCGGTCAGTAACAACTCAGCCCTCAAGGAACCTTGCGGCGATTGGATGACGAAGCTGACGACGATGGGGGAAATCTTGTGACGCCAACGACTATCCCTGAGACAAAAACGGCCAGCGGAATGACCCAAAGGAGCGGGCCCGCTGTTTCTCCAAGTAGGAGGAAGAAGAACGTTATGAGGCCACTTGCAGCTGATATTAGAAGCTTGGCCAGCAGGCTTCGTCTGTAGTAATCCACCATGTCAGCTCCGATCCGTCGGGGGTAGTTGCTGTGGGCGCAGCGCCCACAGCTAGCAGCGCTCGTTGGTCACGTTCCACAAGACGATCCCCGATCCGTAGGGAATATTGAGTTGAGCGCAACGCCCCTGGCGCACGGCGTCGTTTACTGGCTTCTGCCACGTCCACAGTCGTAAGTTGACCGCCAAAGCACATATTGGCGCAAAAGGTCCGGTGTAGGCGCAAACAGCGTTTATAAAGTAGGCCGGACCGAAGTTGGCAGCGAGATCTCTTGTCTCGGATCTAGTGAGTTTGACGGCCACTCCCCACCACAGGAGGCTTGCCTTAGGGTCGGCCACGACCGGAAAAACCGTGCCGAGAACGTTGTGCTCAACGATCTGAGCGAGAGTAGCGCCCTGGATCTCGTAGTGCGTAGCCACTGGGGATCCATTGGCGTCTTTGGCCCACGGCACCGCTATAGTTGCGAACGCAACGCCGGCAGCATCTGTAACTTCGACCGAGCCGTCGTCAACTGCCCTGAGGCTAGCGCCTGTGGGTAGCGTGATCGGGTACTCATACCTCGTCGGTGCTGCGGCATTTTCGATGACCGTATTGATCTGCACGCTGCCGTCTTCGTTCACAATCGGAACGGTGGTCGAACCGTTGTTGTTGTCGTAAGAGACAACGCCCGGCTGCTCGACCTTGGCCGATTCCGCGCCCGAGGCAAACGGAAGCCCCAATGAGATGGATCGCCCAGCACCGCCAAGCGCTATTCCGTCAGCCGGGTCAACGGGAACGACGATGTCCACATTCGCCACGGTGGAATCAATCGCATTCTCTCCCGTAGCAGCCGTTGGCACCGGTGCTGCGTTGGCGACCGTGTCTGGCGTCGCCGCGGATACCGAGTTCAATGTGTCATCAGGGTTCACAGACCCAGCAGACCCAGCAGACCCAGCAGCAAACGCCGGAGCCGCGCCCCAGCTCCCCAGACCAACCGTGATCGCCACGCCCAGGCTCACGCTGGCCACAGCACTCGCACCAAATCGCTTCCTAGAAAAAAGCATGAAATCATCCCCTTCGTCGGTGAAAGGTACGTCGACCCCGTTCGCAACCCGGGTGGCCCGGAGCGAACCGTGTCAGCGACTCCACGACGCAAGATAGCCGGAAGCCCGATTTTGCGTGCGTCCCGTTAACGGTATTTCCCGTGTTGTAAATTAGGACTACTGTCCGCTCGGCCGCCGAGCCGCCAAGCCGCCGAGTAACCGGCCAGCGTCCGTGAACGGCAATGCAATATCACGTCGACGCCTGTGAGCGGCTGGGGAAAGTGTCGCCGTCGTTGTCCAAAGAACCTGTCGCCCCAAGCAAGCTGCTTGGGCAGGCGACACTCTATTTAGCAGTCCAAAGCGCTCTCCGGCCAGATCGGCCGGCGCAGGCCCTGCTCTACGATGACTCGGCGCCGGCAGGAGCTAATCACCACTCTTTCCGCTCTAATTCGTGTTTAGCCATGACAAACACCATCTACAAGCAATAAAGTTGTGGTTATGCACGCTGACATCGCTGACACTGCTTGGCCTCCACACGAGGTTGAGACGCTGCCGTGGCGTCAGCAGATGCGCAGTGGCACGAATGAAGACCGGGTGCTGAGCTCCGTGGAAGCAACGATCCCTCCACTGATCCAGGGGCTCGACTACATGCCGCCTCTGGCCGTGTTGCTGGAAACCGAGAAAGCCCTGCTCGCCGTCGCGCAGGCAGACACTGACGCCGAAGGCCATTCCGCGGCGCTGAGTGGTTTCATGGTGCGTTCGGAGTCTGTGGCCTCCTCAAAGATCGAGCGCATCTCTGCATCGGCGTGGGACTACGCCCAAGCGATTGCCGGCAACCGAGGTAATGCCTCGGCGATGAGCATGGTTGCCGCCTCGGCTGCGCTGCACGAACTCATCACCACCGTTGAACAGGACGGCCGTTTCGAGCTAGAGCACATCACGAGCGCGCACCGCGCGCTGATGCTGGACGACCCCGATGAAGCGAGCTATGCCGGTTGTCTGCGGGATATGCAGAACTGGATCGGTGGAAGCGACTACTCACCTCGTGATGCCCTCCACGTGCCGCCGGCGCCGTCGCGAGTCGCGGACCTCATAACGGACCTGGTGGCGTACCTCAACCGCGACGACGTGCCCGTGATGGTGCAAGCAGCTATCGGTCACGCCCAGTTCGAGTCGATCCACGCCTTCACCGACGGCAACGGTCGCATCGGACGCGCGCTGGTATCCGCTGTGCTGCGTCGCCGCGGCGTCACCAGAAACGCTGTTGTGCCGCTGGCCAGTGGTCTCCTGGCCCGGCGTGAGGACTACTTCGCATCGCTGGGCGCGTACCGCCGCGGCGACCCCGCGCCGATCGTGGACGTGTTCGCGCGCTCGGCACGTGCGGCCGCAGAGTGCTCGCGCGGCACTATCGCTCGCCTGAAGGCGATGCCGGATGCGTGGACTGCAGAGCTGCACCCTCGCGCCGGATCCGCGGCCGCCGCACTGATCCAGGCGTTCTACGACCATCCGGTGATGAGTGCAGCCCAGATCGAGGAACGGTCTGGATCGGTGGCTTCCCAGGCCTACCGAGCGATCGACCGTCTCACTCAGGCTGGGTACATCCAGGAAATCACCGGGCGCAAGAAGAACCGCGTGTGGGCTGCGTCCGAGGCGCTGGCCGAGCTGGATGATCTTGACCGACGTATCCAGACCGCGATGGCCTGACAGCCAGCTTCGAGAACACAGGAGCTGACGAACGAATCGTACGGCTGGGCCTCGTGCTGAACGCCTAACACGGTGGCCGGCGGCCCTGTCCGGCCGGAAGCGGTCGGGCCGACGTGAGCATTGCCACGAGGGCTGACCCCCGGTGGCCGGTGACTCCGGCCAAACCGAATGGCCGCGGTAACCCACCGCGAGATCGCGAGCAACCGGCCCGTTGGCGCGGTCGGAATCGGAATGGGGCGGCGGATGTCTCATAGCCTCATCCGCCTGTAACATTTCGCGTTTCATCATCACGCGGTGCCGGCCGACCGACCTTCGCTTGACATCGAGTTTCGCTGGGCAGGGGGCAGAACTGATTGCAGGGTTGCTTGTGCACATTGGCGAGATTGAGGTTACGGAAGTCTGCCGACGCGACTGGATCAGGAATCCGAGGTCGTTGGGCGACTTCTGGGCGAACGCAGACGCCGGCAATCTGGGCGCCTGCGCGACGTAAGAGACGTCACAAAGCTCAAGCGGGATGCACCCCCGATAATGTCGAGGGTGACCGCGCACGACCTGCGGCGCACGGCGGCATCGCTGGCGATCAGCGCGGGCGCGAACGTCAAAGCCGAGCAGCGGAGGCTCGGCAACCCTTCGGTCGCGATGACTCTCGATCGGTACGTCGATCTGTTCAAGGATGATCTGGACGGAGTTGCAGATTATCAAGTTGGTGGGCCAGTGGGAATCTAAGCGGCTCATTCGAGCCCGTGATTCTCGAGGGCTTTGGTGGCTCCTTTCCGACGCAAACGATCTCGACCACGACTGCTTCGGCCGCGCACGTCGACAGGCTACTCTGTGGCAACTCCGTCCATACCGGCAAGAACCCACAAAACTGAACGGCTGGCACCCAGGCAATCGCCGCAAAGATCCAAATCGCCGCTCAACCTGTCTGCTTTCTCCGGGCTGAATTCCGTTCACGGAGTGCTGCCGCCCGCGAACTGATGCACAATCATGGGTACGCTCGATGAGGTGCGTTTGCGGAACTGGTTGACGTGCCGCTCGGCGATCACCGTGTCCCGTCGCGCTCGGCCCGAATATTAAGGAAATACCGTGTCTGATCACGCAAGAATCAAGGGCCACACCGTGACCCGCACCGTGCACATCGAGGCCCCGCGCGCGGACGTCTGGAAGGCGCTGACCGACCCCGAGGTGATGGTCAAGTGGTTCGGAGACCGCGTGGCATTCGCCGCGCTCGAGCCCGGTGCCACCGGCAGCATCGACTGGGATGACTTCGGCAGCTTCCCGATCGAAATCACCGAGGTCGTGCCCGACGCCTCCTTCGGCTTCCGTTGGTCAGGGATCCCCGCCGAAGAGCTCGATGAGTACTCGACGCACGTGCGCTTCACCATCGCGGATGCTGGTACCGGTACGGATGTCACGGTGATCGAATCGGGCTTCGACACGCTGCCCGGCGGCACTCGTTACCGTCGCGATCGTCTTGAGCAGAACCGAGAGGGTTGGGACGTTGAACTCGACGAGCTTGCGATCCTGCTTGAGAGTGTCACCGAATAGCTCAGCGGCCCCTGAGTTATCGGCGCAATCCGCCGCACAGAACCCCTTACGTGCCAGTTTTCTTGGGCACGTAAGGGTTTTTTCTTGCCGGCTCAGACGGAATGCGGCGGTCGGCGGATGCTGACCACGGCATTCCGTTAGAGGACGCTAGGCGATCAGGCGTGACCGGCGACCGACCACCAGCAAGCCCAGTCCCACGAACAGCGCGAGAAGGCCGGCGCCGATCAGCGACCCATTCTCGAACCCGGTATCGGCCAGGGCGGTATCGGCAACGGAGTCGATGCCTGCGGTGTCAACGACGGGAAGGGTCTCTGCTTGCGCCGCGGTGACGGTGACCGTGCGCTCGACCGTCGATACGTTGCCCGCCGCGTCGGTGCTGGTGTAGCGCAGCGTGTAGGTTCCGGCGCGTTGGGTGTCGACCGTTCCTGCCACGACGATGGCCCCGGTGAGGTTGCCGTCAGTGCTGTCGATGGCCGAGATGCCGGCGAGCGGGTTGAACGCGTCTCCGACGGTGAGGGCGCTCGCTGTCGGCGCGGTCAGCACCGGTGCCACGGTGTCGGCGGGAGCGACGACCGCGTTCTGCACGCTCACCTCGTCGACCACAGACATGTCGTCGGTGCGATACGTCGTGAGGGTCAGCGAATCATCGGTGACGGCCACGTTCGTGATGTTCGGCACGCCCTCCTGGTTCTGCTGAGCGGAAAAGGGGAACCCCTGCTCTTGGATGTCGTAATACTTGCTTCCGCTGGACGAGTTGCCGGTGAGATAGAGCACGTCGCCCTCTTCAGCGGTTACGGTGCCGCCCACGGAATCGTCTTGCGCTTGCCGGGCATCCGTGCCGTTCATCAGGTGAGACCGCGTGTACACGTGGTCGTGGCCCATGAGCACCAAATCGATGCCGAGGTCCGACAGAATCGGCGGCAATTCGGCGCGACGCTGGATGATGTCGTCGTCGGTGGCGTGGCTGGCGACGCTGAAGATGGAGTGGTGGAAGGTGACGACTTTCCAGCGCACATCCGCACCGTGTTCGGCGACGACGTTGGCGAGGAATTCCTCATGGGTCGAGCTGTCGGTGTTGTTCGAGTTGAGCGCCATGTACAGCACACTGTTGTAGATGAACCAGTAGTTGCCGCCGGACCGCCCGCTCGCGCTGGCACCGTTTTGCTCGCTGATATTGGGCATGTTGAAGTGCTGGCGGTAGGCGAGGCTGCCGACGTCGTGGTTTCCGATATTGGTAGCCAGGGGAACCGTGCGCAGCTCATCGGGTGCGAAGAATCCTTCGTACTCGGTTTCGTTAGCGGCGCTGTTGATCTGGTCGCCGGCCGACAAGAGAAAGCTCGTGTCGGCGAACATGTCGTTCGACTTCTGCAGCGTGTCGATCCAGCCGGCCGTGTCGTTGGCTACGTTACCGGAGGCGCCGATCTGCGGGTCGCCGGCGAAGAGAAAGTTGAAGTCGCCGTCCATGGCGCCGGTGGTGAATCCGTACGGTGCTGACCATCCGCTCTCATCACTGCCCACGCGATACACGTAGTCGGTGTTTCGGGCCAGGCCGGTGAGGGTGCTGTGGTGATACTGCTGACCGTCGGTGGCGAGGTCACTGGTGGAAGCAACGGATGTCGCGGCCTCCGCCGGGAAATCATCAGTCACCATGTCGGTCCGGAGCGCCAGCTGTGCGCTCTCGGCGGACGGAGAGTTCGAGTACCAGGCGAGGTTGCGCTCGCTCGGGCTGGAACCGATGTTGAGGTTCAGGTCGGTGATCTCGAACGGCGTGGACGTGCTCACCGGCGTGAGGGAGACGAAATCGAAGTAGATGTCCGAGCTGGTTTCGCGGTCCTGGTGCAGGGCCACCGCCACGGTGTTGGTGCCCACCTGCAGCGTCTCGGGCTGGATGGAGAACGGTGACGAAGCCGGGTCGCCGGCCGATTCGCCGCCGTACTGCAGGTTTTCGGTGATGCCGGAGTCGGCGAAACCAGCGACCTTCTCCGTGTTCACGTACACGGCGAGTGCGTCGTCGTAGGTGACGGCGGCGTCGAGGCTGCGGATGTCGGCGAGTTCCTCGGCCGTGAGGTCGAAACTCGTGCGGAAGAAGTACGTGGGCACAGCGGGGGCCGACGATCCGTCGATGTAGTGCTGCAGAAGGGTGTTGACGGTATGGCCGCCGCCCACGCCCGTGGCGACACCGTTCTTGGCGCCGAAGCTACCTTCGCCCGACTTCCAGGCGGTGTCGTCGAAGTCGGCGGCGGTCCAGCTCAGCGGGTCGGAGTCGCCAGCCGAGGGATCGGTGTTGTCTTCAAGGTAGTTCCAGGTCGTGGTCGCCGTGTTGATCACAGTCGTGTCTTCGGCCGCTCCAGCCGGCGTGGCCATGAGCAGCCCGCCCATCACCGCCACTATCGTTCCGGCGGCGGCGATGCCGCGACCGGCGAACAGAACGCGTTGTTGCATTGAATTTCCTATCTCGTACATTTCGGCCGCGACGAATGCCGCCCCCTGGTCAGCGCACAGCGTTGCTCGAATGCTCAAGGAGCCGGCGACTGCTGCGACAGGCTCCAGTTGAACGGCCTGTGGTTGCCTAGCGGTTGCGACCACCTAAACAGGGGAGTAACACTTGGGTTTCGCCTGTTTTCGGCGCACGGATCCTGCCGTGCCGGGCCCCAACGGGAAAGCCGGGCGCGCTGACCGGTGCGAGCCGGTATCGGTCAGAGGTTCAGCCCATGCGCGGCCGGGACGGCCGGAACGCGTCGAGAAAGAAACTCCTCGACGAGGGCTGCAAACTCGTCCGGTCGCTCGATCTGGGGCATGTGACCGGTGCGATCGAACAGGTGCGACTCTGCGCGCGGCAGGGCCAGAACCGCCGCAGCAAGGTGAGCGCTCGGCAGCACACGGTCGCGGTCTCCCCACACGATCAGGGTCGGAATGTCGAGTTTCGTCAGGGCCGCGAGGAGGGCCTGACGCCAGGGTGAGCGAATTCCCCGAACCGTTCCGAGATCATGGGCGAGGTCGAGCAGCGTCTCTGAGTGTGCGGGTCGCTGGGAGAGCGCGTAGGAGTGACGGATGCGCTCGATGGTCGCCAGCGACCGGTCGGAGAACAGCGACTGCACCGTGCGGGTGGTGTTCTTCAGGCTTGGGTGAATGAGCACTCGGCCGATCGCCGTCACCGAGAGCAGACGGAGCGCGAGAGCGACCTCCGGTCCGAAGCCCGCGCTATTGGCCAGAACGAGTGCCGCAACCCGGTCAGGATGGTTGACGGCCAAGGTCATGGCCACGGCGCCGCCCAGCGAGTTGCCCAGGACCGTCACCGGGCTCGTGACTCCCACGCCATCCAGGAACAGGGGGAGAAACGACGCCAGGCGATTCAGAGTGGCCGTGCCGGGCATCCGGTCGGAATATCCGAAACCGGGCAAGTCCAGGCTGTAGACCGTGTGATTGCGGGCCAGCCGATCGTGCTGTTCGGTCCAGTCGTCAAGACTCTGACCGATCCCGTGCAGGGCCAGAACCGGCGTGCCGCATCCGGTCACCCGATAGCGAATCGTGGTGCCGGCTATGTCGATCATGCATGTGCCGGGGAGCGCGAGTGGATCCTCAGCGAGCACCGGCTCACCGCGGTGTCCAAAACTCACGTCCTGCGCCAGTGTGCCCAGGCGCAGGAGCGCGAAGTCGCGGAAGTAGTTCTGGTGCAAGCGCCAGGGCGTGTGCGTGCCCTGCTTGGGCATTTCACTCACGCTCCGTTGGATGTAGCCGGCCTTCAGATCGATCAGGGCCGAGAGCGGCCCGGATCTCACCGCCTCCGACGCGTGCGGCGTGACGGTCTCGAAGCCGTGCCGGTCCATGTGGGTCAGCAGGCGGCACACGTACTGTGCCACCAGGTCGGCTTTCAGCGTCCACGAGGCATTTGTGTAGCCGATGGTGAGGGAAAAGTTGGGAACGTCGGAAAGCATCATGCCCTTATAGGCGAGAGCCTTTGAGACGTCGACCGCCCGGCCGTCGACCGACAGTGATACCCCGCCGATGAGGAGGAGGTTCAGCCCGGTTGCGGTCACGATGATGTCGGCCGGCAGGATGGCGCGGGAGGCGAGCAGAATCCCCTCCGGTGTGATTCGCTCGATCCGGTCGGTCACGATCTCGGCCGATCCGTTGCTGATCGCCCTGAAGAGATCGGCATCGGGAATCGCGCAGAGTCGCTGGTCCCAGGGGTCATAGGTGGGGGTCAGGTGCGTGTCGACGTCGAAATCCTCGGGGAGTCGGGCTTGTGCGGCCTTGCGCAGGATGGACTTCATCAGCTCCGGGCGGCGGCGGCTGAGCTGATAGGTGAACATCGAAACGATGATGTTCTTGCCGCGGGCCAGCCCATAAGCGAGCCGCGGGGGTAGGAGCGCGCGCAGGCGATCCGCCCCCTTGTCCAGGGACGGCACCGGAGCGATATAGGAGGGCGAACGCTGCAGCATGGTGACGTGGCTGGCCCGTTTCGCGATTGAGGGTATCAGGGTAACCGCGGTGGCCCCGCTCCCGATGACCACGACGCGTTTGCCGGTGTAGTCAAGATCGGTCGGCCACCGCTGCGGGTGCACGATCGTTCCGGCAAAGTCATCCGCTCCGGGAAAAGTCGGGGTGAAGCCCTCGTCGTAGCGGTAGTAGCCGGAACAGACCGACAGGAAGGAGCAGGTGAACGTGAGCGTTTCACCCGGCTCACCCGAGTACTCGGCCGTTGCCGTCTGCACGGCCGTAATGGTCCACCGGGCCGTGGCGCTCGACCACGTCGCGCTGAGAACCCGTGTGTTCAGGCGGATGTGCCGCTGCAGATCTTCGTCCGCCACCGTGGCGTCGATGTAGTCCTGGATCGAGCCGCCGTCGGCTATGGCCTTCGGGTCGGTCCACGGACGGAAGGAGTATCCCAGGGTGTACATGTCCGAATCGGAACGGATGCCGGGGTAGCGAAAAAGATCCCAGGTGCCGCCAACGGTGTCTCGCGACTCCAGCACGATGAACGACTTCTCCGGACACCGACGCTTCAGATGGGTGGCGGCGCCGATGCCGCTGAGCCCGGCGCCGACGATCAAGACGTCCACATGTTCAGTCATGAGGCCAGCGTATAGACACCGGGTCGCTCACGCAGCCGGTGTTAGCCGCTGCGGCTAACCGGCCGAGGGCCCGCCGGTGGACTCCCTGATGATCAGGCGGCTGGGCATCAGGGGCGGTGCGGAATCGGGCGCGCGGCCCTCGATCAGCGCAACGAGCAGGGAGGCCGCCGCCCGGCCCAGTTTGCGGGCCGGGAGTTCGACGCTGGTGAGGCTCGGTTGACTCGTCGCGGAGAACGGCAGGTCGTCAAAACCCGAGACGGCCAGTTGTTCCGGAACGCGCAGGCCCAGGGAATGGGCAACTTGGAGAACGCCGTACGCGTGCGTGTCGGTGGCGCAGACGATGGCGGTCACTCCGGCGCGCTGCCACGCGGGCCATACCGTGGCGAATTCTGTCGCAGCAGATCCGGCATCGATGGTGCTTCTGGCCCGGGGCGTGTCGGGGTGGTTCATTCCGCACTGTTGTGCCTTGGCCAGGAACGCGCTGCGTCGAAGGGCGAAGGTCGACGCGGCGGTGACGCTGTCGAGGTAGGCGACCGTGCGGTGCCCGCGCTCGGCCAGGTGCACGGCCAGCGCTTCCGCCCCGTGCACGACGTCGAGGTTCACGGCGGGGGCCAGGCCCTGGGCACCGGGGGCATCGAGCAGCACGATCGGTCCGTCCATGGCCAGGCTCTGCATGAGCTGGGCGCTGGGAGCGTCGACAAGCAGGCCTGCCGGTCGAAAGGCGAGCAGTTCCCGCACGCTGTCCGCGCGGGGCATCTGGCCGGAGTCGGTCACCGAGAGCAGCAAACGGTATGACGAGCCCAGGGCCTCCCGCACGCCGGCAATGAGTTTGGCGAAAAAGGGGTTGGAAATGTCCGGCGCAACCAGAATGATGAAGTTGCTCGATCCGGTCGCCAGTGAGCTGGCGACCCGGTCGACCACGTAGTTCAGGTCGCTGATGGCTCGCCGCACACGGGTCACGGTATCCGCTGACACCCGACCGTCGGTCTTGCCGCTGGCGACCAGGGAGACCGTGGCGATGGACACGCCGGCCTTTTCGGCAACCATGGATGCCGTTGCGCGCGGAAAGCGAGTGGGCATCTCGTTGTCCGTGCCGGGGATCGCCATGAGCCAACTGTATCCCCGCTCATCAGTGACGTTTCCGCCCGGCCCGGAACGTTAAGCGTTTGATGAGACCGAACGTTAAGCGTTTGACTTCACTGAAAACGAAGCGCAGACTTTGAGGGAGCACGCTGCAGCCGCCACATCACACGGGTGGGCAACGTCCCCAATGAAGTGGAGCACCATGCCGAAAAAGATCATTCTCGACTGCGACCCGGGCCATGACGATGCGATCGCCATCCTGCTCGCGCACGGCAGTCCGGACATCGAGCTGCTGGCCGTCACCACCGTGGTGGGAAACCAGACGCTGGCGAAAGTGACCCGCAACGCGCTGGCCGTGGCCCGTGTGGCCGGAATCACGAATGTGCCATTTGCCGCCGGCTGCTCTCGCCCGCTCGTTCAGCAGCCGGAGAACGCACCGGCCATTCACGGCGAATCCGGAATGGACGGACCGGTCTTGCCGGAGCCGACCCTGATGCTGGATCCACGGCACGCCGTGGACCTGATCATCGACATCATCATGGCCAACGAGCCCGGAACCGTCACCCTCGTACCGACCGCCGGCCTGACCAACATCGCCATGGCAGCGCGTAAGGAACCCCGTATCGTGGAACGGGTCAAGGAAGTCGTCTTGATGGGCGGCGGATACCACGTGGGAAACTGGAGCGCCGTCGCCGAGTTCAACATCGTGATCGATCCCGAGGCCGCGCACATCGTCTTCAACGAGGCCTGGCCGGTGGTCATGGTGGGGCTCGACCTCACGCACCAGGCCCTGGCCACACCTGCGGTCGCGGAACGGATTGCGGCCATCGACACCGCGCCGGCCCGGTTCGTGGGCGAATTGCTCGATTTCTTCGGCGAAACGTACCGAAACGTGCAGGGGTTTGACTCGCCTCCCGTGCACGACCCGTGCGCGGTCGCCTATGTAATCGATCCGAGCATTGTCGTGACGCAGAAGGTACCCGTGGACATCGAGCTGACCGGAACCCTCACCCGGGGCATGACCGTCGCCGACTTCCGGGCGCCGGCGCCGGAGGACTGCACGACCTCCGTTGCCGTCACCCTGGATCATGACCGGTTCTGGGATCTGATCACGGATGCCCTGGTTCGGATCGGAGAGGTCAAGCCATGACCGAGACACGTGTTCCCACCGCCCAGAGCCGAAAGGTCAACACAGCAGCCCTGATGACCGCTCTCCTGGCCGCCTGCCTCGCATTCCAGCTCAACGCGAGCATGCTGAGCCCGGCACTGGTCACGATGGGTGAGGAGCTCGGTGCCGATCAGGCAGCCATCGGTCTGTCACAGACCTGGTTCTTCACCGCGGCGGCCCTCTTCTCCCTCGTGCTGCCGCGCCTGAGCGACATCGTCGGCCGGAAGAAGGTGCTGGTGGGCATGATGGCCCTCATGGGCATCGGCTCCGTAATCGCGGCCTTGGCCCCGGACATCACCTGGCTGTTCGTTGGGCGCATCATTCAGGGCGTCAGTGGTCCCACGGTTCCGCTGGCCCTCATCATGCTCCGCTCGGCCATCACCGATCCCCGTCGGTACGGCACCATGCTGGGAATCGTGGCGGCTGTGAACGGCGGGATCGCCGGAGTCGACTCCTTCGCCGGAGGGTATCTCGCCGAGAACTTCGGGTTCCGGAGCATTTTCTGGGTGATGGTCGGTTTCGCGGCGGTGGCGGTGCTGCTGGTGCTGTTCCTGGCCGTTGAATCCCGGCCATCCGCGGGCACGCGAATGGATTGGCTCGGCGCCTTCTACATCGTGGTGGCCGTCGGAGCCATCCTGACGGCACTGAAT
>Ga0209023_10005274_pt1 | contig 14226 bp, 14 predicted proteins | sample LakOneMetagenome_FD_187468 | JGI IMG/M metagenome (GOLD analysis project Ga0209023, IMG submission 187468) | Freshwater and sediment microbial communities from Lake Erie, Canada (SPAdes) (version 2) | ecosystem: Environmental > Aquatic > Freshwater > Lentic | place: Lake Erie, Canada...
CCCAGTATGTTTTAACGCCCTTTATTTACAAGGACATGAGCGTGTTTTTCTCACATACTCCCCTTTTTTCTTAAAAATGACGGGAAAAAGAGGAAAACGTGGGGATACCAATACAGCCCAGAAAGCTTGCTCCATCGGCATTCAACGACGTGCAATCGCTCGTGGGTGTTGAAGGCATCTTGCAGGCGTATTTAAGGCGACTTGTATGCGAACGGAATCTCCATTCGATACCCCAAAAATCATGCGTCAGGGTGTCATCAGAAATGTCGCGCCGCCATCATCCTTGAGTACAATGCACGCATGCTTTCTGAATTCGACTTAATCAAGCGCTATTTTGCGCACCATTCCGCGCCTGACGCCGTGCTCGCACTGGGTGTCGGCGACGACTGCGCCTTGCTCAATCCCACGCCCGGTATGCAAATCGCGATTTCCAGCGACATGCTGGTCTCTGGCCGACATTTCTTTCCGGATGCTGATCCATTTCTGCTGGGGCACAAATGCCTCGCAGTCAATCTCTCGGATCTGGCAGCGATGGGCGCAAAGCCGCTGGGATTTACGCTGGCCTTTTCTCTGCCAGAAGCGAATCCAGCATGGCTGGAACAATTTGCGCGTGGCTTGCTGAGTCTCGCGGATGCCCATCAATGCCGCCTGATCGGTGGCGATACCACCAAAGGCCCGCTGAATATCTGCATCACGATTTTTGGCGAGCTGCCGAAAGACAGCGCGCTGCGACGCGATGCGGCAAAGATCGGCGACGATATCTGGGTCTCCGGCACGCTGGGGGATGCGCGTCTGGCATTGGCCGCGTACTGGAAAGAAGTGGCGCTCAGCGATGCTGATCACCAACGCGCTGCGCAGCGCATGCATCAGCCTACGCCCCGCATCGCCCTCGGCATCGCCTTGCGTGGCATCGCCCATGCGGCACTGGATATTTCTGACGGATTGGCCGGTGATCTTGGCCATATACTCGAACGCTCAGGTCTCGGTGCCACGCTGTTTGTCGATCAATTACCCGCCGGACCGGTTTTACAACAACAACCTCTGGAATTACGACGCCAATTCACGCTGACAGGCGGTGATGATTACGAGTTGTGCTTCACTGCGCCAGCCTCACGCCGCGCCGACATCATCGCCGCTGGACACGCAAGCGACACACCAGTCACCCGCATCGGTCAGATTGAAGCAGCCGCTGGTTTGCGTCTGATGGATGATCAGCAGCAACCCATTCGCATGACACTCCATTCCTTTGATCATTTCAGCTCACCATGAACACGTCAGATACGTCAGACCTGCAACAACCAACGATCATCATCCGCCCCGACTGGCGTTTCATGCTGAGTCATCCGGCACATATTCTGGCGCAGGGTTTTGGCAGCGGCTTATCGCCAGCCGTGCCGGGCACTATGGGCACGCTGTTCGGCTGGCTCAGTTTTAATGTACTGAGTCAGCGCTGGCCGGAAATCTTTACGACCGCAGGCTGGGCGTGGATCATCGTCATCGGCTTTCTGATCGGCATCTGGGCTTGCAAAGTCACAGGAAAAAATCTTGGCGTGGCCGATCATGGCAGCATGGTGTGGGATGAAATCATCGCGATCTGGGCAGTGCTGTTGTTTGTGCTGCCGGCAGATGCGCGCACACAAACCTGGGCATTTCTGATTTTCCGCTTTTTTGACATGGTTAAACCGCCGCCTATCCGCTATTTCGATCGCCACTTGAAGGGCGGATTCGGCGTCATGTGGGACGATATAGTCGCGGCCTTTTTTACGCTGCTGGTGTTTGCACTCTGGCGCGCATGGTGACACCGGCCTTTGCCGGACACCTTGCCGGATCTGAACGGCATTGATGTGTGACGCATGTCATCGATCACACCGGCGTCTTCACTTTCTGCCATACATGGTGGTAAAGTAAGTCTGACTTTACAGTCGCCAACAAAAACCAGACGGGAGACCCACCATGCAAAACGCACTTGAACTTGCAGCACAAATCGGCACCGAACTGAAAGAAAAACGGCTGTTACTGACGGTCGCCGAATCCTGTACCGGCGGCGGCGTGGCGCAGGCGATCACCGAAATCGCCGGCTCATCGGACTGGTTTGACTGCGGCTTCGTTACCTATTCCAATTCATCCAAATCTGAGCTGTTAAATATCCCGGCGGCGCTGATCGCCCGGCACGGTGCGGTCAGCGAAGAAATCGCCGCCGCAATGGCCGAAGGTGCCATCGCCAATTCAGAGGGTAATGTGTCCTTATCAACAACCGGTATTGCCGGCCCGACCGGGGCCGTTCCCGGTAAACCTATCGGCACAGTCTGCTTCGGCTGGGTCGTCGGCGGCGTCACACATACCGAGCGACTGATATTTACCGGCGACCGCCACGCGGTACGCGAACAAACAGTCGCACACGCACTGGCGAAGCTACTGCGTTACTTACAGGAGTTATAAGTTGTCTTTCACCAGCGCCAGAATCCGCGCCTTACTCGTCGACGACGATGCTGAAATCGGCATCCTGCTGTGCAAGTATCTGGAAAAATTTGATATTCACTGCACCGCCGTCGGCGATGGCAGCGGTATGCGTGAAGCCCTGTCGCATCACACTTTTGATGTGGTCTTATTAGATCTGATGTTACCCGGTGAAGACGGTCTGACTCTGCTCCGTCACGTGCGTAACAAGAGTAACATCCCGGTCATCATGCTGACGGCACGCGGGGAATCGTCCGATAAAATTCTTGGTCTGGAATTAGGTGCAGATGACTATGTCGTCAAGCCATTCGATACCCGCGAGCTGGTCGCCCGTATGCAAAGTGTGATCCGGCGCGCGCAGACGGAAGCAAAAAATCAGCAACTCGCCTCGGAAAATGAAATTCACTTTCAAGGATGGAAATTGCATTGCCCAAGCCGGCAATTACTCAGCCCGCAAAAGCTGGTCGTTCCTTTATCCAATTCAGAATATAAATTATTGCGGGCATTTCTTGCCCATCCAAAACAGATACTGACGCGCGATCAGTTACTCGAACTGGCGATCGGCAAATCCAGCAATTCAGTCGATCGCAGCATCGATCTGATGGTGTCACGTCTGCGCCAAAAACTGAATGATGATCCGCGCCAGCCTTCGTTATTAGAAACTGTGCGTGGTGAAGGCTATGTCTTCAGCGCCAGCCTGTAATCGCGACAATGCAAGAATTACGGCAAAAGATGCGGCGAGTATTTGCCGACACGATTTTTAATCGCTTGTTCGGTCTCGCATTTGCCGCGGTCTTCGTGAGTCATGCCGCTACATTCGTTTTACTTTTCGTGTTCCTCAGAGATGCATCGCATCCACCGCCGCCGGAACTTCGCCCACCGGGAGCAGAATCGGGCTATTCAAGCAATCATCCGCCACAATACGGTGCGCGACCGCCGTCACCACATCGCAGATCCGGTATTGACGGCCCCTTATCCGGCTTACTGATCAGCATGAGCCTGCAATTGCTGTTGCTGGCGATTGGCGCATGGATCAGTTCGCGTACACTCGCCAGACCGATACAGAATCTGGCTGCAGCGGCAAGCACATTAGGCGATCAGCAAGTTGTTCCTGTGTCTGAAACCGGGCCGCTGGAAGTCAGGCAGGCTGCGGTCATTTTTAATCAGATGCAATATCGGATACATCAGCAAATGGAAGAGCGGGCACGCTTTCTGGCAGCGGTATCGCATGACCTGCGCACGCCGTTAACGCGCATGAAATTACGCATAGATCAGACGGAAGCCACGGTCACCAACGGCAAGTTATTGCAGGACATTGATGAGATGCGCCACATGCTGGATGCGACGCTGGATTATTTACGCGGCAGCAGTGAATCCATGCAATATCTGGATATCCAGTCCATGCTGGAAGCCATCGTCGATAATATGCGCGACGAAGGGAAGAGCGTGCGTATCGAAGGTCATTTGCAACCGGTCTATGCAATGCCAAATGAATTACAACGCAGCATCATTAACCTGCTGGAAAACGCGATTTTTTATGGCGGCAGCACACAGATTCAGCTACAGGATGCGGCGGATTTCGCGCTGATCCGTATCAGTGACGAAGGGCCTGGTATTCCTGAGTCAGAACTAACTAAAGTATTCGATCCGTTTTACCGCATCGCCGGAGCTCGTAATAAAAACAGCGGTGGCGTGGGTCTGGGCTTAAGTATTGCGCAGGAAATTATTCGTCAGCATCATGGCGTACTGAATCTCACTAACAATCCCAACGGGATCGGGCTTACCGCTGAAATCCGCCTACCTCGCACGGCCATCAACGTAGCGAAATAAATTCAGAAGAAAGCAAAGTGTCTGCACCTGATGTTTGTATGTCATACCTGATACAAAGTTGACATAAACGAGCAAAATCAAGAAGGGACAATAAACACAGTCACACGTTTTGTCTGAGCTTGTCTGTCCATGCAATCTCATTCATTTCTCTTACTGATTTTTTCTTCGTACAGGAGACCACGATGAGCAGCATTTCCGGTATTTCGTCCACATCCGCCTATTCAGGCAGTGTCAGTAGTGTCAAACGGCAACGCCCGGATCCGGCGCAGATGGCTGAACAGGCGTTTTCCAAGCTCGATACCAAAGGTCAGGGCTATCTCGAAGTCAGCGATCTGGAATCCGCCTTCAGCAACATCGCCAGCGCGTCCGGCAGCACGTCCGGCAGCGATGCGACATCAACTGCCAACGATTTATTTAAAAAACTGGATGCTGATAGTGACGGCAAAGTAACCAAAGACGAGTTTTCCAGTGGCTTAAAAAAATTGGCGGATGACCTGGAAAGCCAATTCAACCAAAGCCGCACTTCCGGTGTAGGACAGGACAGAGGTGCACCGCCTCCGCCGCCGCCATCCGGCGCGTCAGAGGCATCCGGAGGTGGGACAGACGCCGTCAGCTCGGGCAGCGCCACGACCAGCAGTACCGCTACAAGTTCGGCTAGTGACACGTCCGCAAGCAAAACGTATGAAGCTGCCGATACCAATCAGGATGGCAAGGTCACACAAAAAGAAGAGGAAGCGTATTTGCTGAAACTGCTCGAGGCGAAAACGGCTGCCAGTGGCGACAAAGGCACTCAACAAGCAGGTGCTGCAGACAACAATAGTGAGGCAACACTGTTCAAAAAAACGATACAACTGTTGCAGGCATATAGCTCACCGTCCCCATCGAATTCTCAGAGTATTTCTGTCAGCGTCTGAAAAAATCTCATGCATATAAAAAAAGTGGCTTCAATGAAGTCACTTTTTTTTATTCCCGGAACAACATACTTATCGACGCCTAATGATTTTGCATCAGCAACTCATTGATCAGTACTGAATCGATTTTATCTGTCGCCAGGCTCTGATTCAGTTCTGAGCGCAACATTTCCCGGACGCGTTCAAAACCCTCTTCGGAATGCAAGTCTTCAGGATTTATTTTTGCGACCACAATCGGAAAAATATCGGACAGCGCTTTTTTGTTCGTCGCCAGCCAGTCGCGGTTTTTATTCTGCACTTGTATTGTGACCTGAAGGCGGATCACTTGCCCATCAACGTTGACGACTGTTTTTGGCAGCGCCAGATAACTTGGGGTAGTTTCATCTTTGGCGATCACTTTGATGTAAAAAATAGCGGAAAAAATAACGACAAAACTACACAAAGCGATAATCGCCGCATACAAAGCAAAATTATCTTTCTTTTGCGTTTTGCGATGCGTGAGCACTGGTTTGGCCGGTGTCGCACGGGCCTGTGTTTTTGGCGCAGAGCGCACATCAGCAGGCGCTTTCGGCGCGGGGTCAGATGGCAAATCAAATTTTAAATCCGCCAACTCAGCATCCACCGCTTTCAAGGCCTTACCGTCGACGTCTTCAAAGTCTAGTTGTGCACTTAATAAGCTGGCTTTAGATGGACTGGTCGCCATTGTTAGTAACCCGTAAATGAATTTTTCTGAGTCGATATTGTAATGCAGGGCATAGTTTCCAAGTGGAAACATTTTCTTCTATGCGAGAATCTACGCGACCTCAACGGAACCCGATTCTACTTTCGTTACAAACTAAGCGTCTATAGTAGACCCGCTTTCGTTTAAGATGACGTGTTTTTTATGTATTCCTCCGCAGCAATGTCCTCATCACTTACTCCCGGCAGAAATATCTCTTTCGACAATATCAAAGCCATATTGATATTTTTAGTTGTCTTTGGTCATTTCGTCGAATTACATATTGCTCAGGATGCATTTCTGCGCCCCATCTGGATCTTCGCCTATGCATTTCACATGCCTATGTTTGCGTTGGTATCCGGGATATTCTCCAAAGCGAATCTCGACGAAAAACAATCAGTACAACTGATACGGAATATTGTAGCGCCGCTCCTGGGCTTCGAACTGATTTACGAGGCCACCGAATATCTGATACGCGGTTCCTTCAGCGTTTATGCAGGGCTGATCGCACCTTACTGGATGCTTTGGTATCTGATGAGTCTGTTGTGCTGGCGCTTGTTACTGCCGTTATTTGCGCGCTTACAATTTCCACTTATTCTGTCTCTGGGATTAGCGCTCGTCACCAGTTACTCTGAACACCTGGGTTATCTGCTGAGCGGTGCCCGTACGCTGTTCTTTTTCCCATTTTTTATTTTAGGCTGGAAACTCGGCGCAAATGCTTTCGTATCGAAAGGGCGTGACTGGCGCTTAATTTGTATGGCATCGGTGATTGTCATTGCTGGCAGTATTATGTGTTTCCTGCTACCAGCCCAATTCGATTACCGCTGGCTCTATGGCAGTTTTTCTTTGCACAGACTGGAAATGGCTAATCTGAGTGGCTCTTTGTACCAACTGCTGCAATATGGCGTATCGACGCTATCAGGATTAAGCATCCTGTACTTGCTGAGTCTCAGAGACTGGGGATTGGCACGCGTAGGGCAACGATCAATGTACGTATTTTTGTGGCACGGAATGGCGCTGATCGCGCTTCATCAACTGGGCATACTGAATCGTATTTTTCAAATGGGCGATACCGCACGCTTGTTGATCTCACTCGCCTCAAGCGCCGTAATTGTGTACCTGAGCTCCCATCGCTATTGTGAGAAATTTACGCAGAAATGTATCCTGAGCCCCTTGAACTGGCTATTGGTACGCCAGATACGCACTCCGAATCCAACGCCGGACATCACTGCACAGCAGGTTAAAGACGCGCCGCTTACACAAAAATAAACCGGCAAGGCTAGCCGCATGTCCGGCATATTCGGATGCAGACATGCGCTGAAAACGAAGGTAATTACTTGGTCTGGATATGGTCGGCACTGAACTGCTGTGGATTTTTCCCCTGAATTCCGCTGTAAAACGCTTTGATCTCTTCCATATCCGCCGCAATATCACCTGTCGGCATGAACATGCGTCCGATTCCTCCGGCCTTTCTGCCAAAGTCCAGATATCCCAACGCAATCGGTACACCGGCACCCAGCGCGATGTAATAGAAACCTGTTTTCCAGTGTGTGACTTTGCCCCGGGTACCTTCGGGCGGCACGATGACCGTCAGGCGCTCATTGGCATGGAAAGCATCAACAGTTCCCTGCACCAGATTGCCGGCCGCGCTGCGGTTCACAGCAATGCCACCTAACCAGCGCATCACCACACGAATCACTGGCGGAAACAGACTGGACTTTCCCATCCAGTAGACACGCAATCGTAAAGCGAAACACACCATCAAAGTCACGGGGAAATCCCAGTTACTGGTGTGAGGTGCGGCAATCAGCACATATTTCTTTTCGGTGGGCGTTTGCCCTTCAACACGCCATCCGGTCAGACGTAATCCCGCGATGGAAATCCAACGCATCAATGTGTTAATTACAGGTGTTTCAAAAATAGTTAAGTGCATGCCGCAAGTCTTTGATATCAAATGATAAATTTACCCGAAAGCCGGGCGACCCGGCATTATATTGATATCTGCGAAAAGCAGAAACTATTTCTTCTTGCGTGCTGATCAATCACAAATTTCACACATTTGAATGGTTAATCCAATGCAAAATATCACGCCATTGCTCCAGATCTTTTTCCACTTTGGAGGGGGCAACATCCCATAAGGTCGCGCCATGAGCCGCTAATTGTATGTAATTTTGCGTATCGCGCAGATAGCCAAGAACCGGCAGGCCCAACTGCCCCGCGTAATGACGTAGCTGATCCGCAGAGCGGCTGCGGGCATTCACCCGCATACCGAGAATACCGACCCGGCAAGCATGCTCACGTCTGGCCAGTTTTTTCAAAAATTCTTCGGTCGCCAGAATATCGAAAATAGATGGCTGCACAGGCACAATGACGGTATCGGCAAGTTTCAGAATGACATCGAGCTTACTGCCTTTTAAACCCGCGGGCGTATCAAGCACAACGTGACTGGTGCCTTTGGGCGGTCTGGCAACAGCATTGTCGGCCACCTCCCACGCTGTAATTGCGGGCAAATTCGCAGGACGCAAACCCAACCAGACGCGGGACGACTGCTGGACATCAGTATCCCCCAGCATGACCCGATTCCCTTGTGCTGCAAAATAACCCGCCAGGTTTGTGGCAAACGTGCTCTTCCCTACACCACCTTTAGGATTGGCAATCGCAATAACGCGCATACGGACTCTCCGTTCATAGCAAGACGACAGACCATTTCAGTTCAAACGATGATGAAAGTCTCTTACTTGCGTTTATTGCATCTGTCCAGCCAGGCAGACTACCCGAACCAGTAACAGATACCGCAGAATCAGCCGTTTGAAGGAATTAATAATGCCATTTGTTCCGGACTCAGGTAACACCACTCACCTTCCGCCAGCTCCAGAGAGTTCAGCGTCAACTGACCAATCGCAGTACGCTGCAAAGCCGCGCAGTGATTACCAGCCGCAGCTAACATCCGCTTCACCTGATGGTATTTACCTTGTTCGAGCACAATTTCTATTTTATGTGTGTCCAACTGACGGCATATCTGTGCTGCCAGCGGGGCAGGCTCGTCATGCAGCTGAACGCCATTTAATAAAGTGTTCACCAGATCATCGGTGACTGGCTCAGCCGTTGTTGCCAGATACACTTTCGGAATATGACGTTTCGGCGAAGACTGTGCGTGAATAAACGGCCCGTCATCGGACATCAATAACATTCCGGTCGTATCATGATCCAGACGGCCGACTGGCTGCACATCGCGCCAGCTGAATTGCTCCGGCAGCAGCGTCAGCACACCGGGGTGATGGCTAGGCTTACGTGAACATTCAAAATTAGCGGGTTTATTGAGCGCAATATAAACGTGTTCGCGATATTGCCAGTCTTCGTCAAAAATCCGGAAAACCAGGCCGTCGGTCTCCAGCGTTTGTTTATAGTGGTCAACAACTTCACCGTTGATACTGATCTCACCGTCTTCAATCAATTCACGGCAGTATTTGCGTGTCCCAAAGCCCTGCGATTGCAGGATGCGGTCTAAAGATAATTTACTCATGGCGCGACTGTAGCAGAACAAAGCGGATCAAAGCTAGAGGCAAGACTAAACCCTTGCATGTTCGCTACCCATTCACCACTCTGGCGACGCGCGGAAGGGTAATTTTGAAGCAGGTTCCCTTGCCAAGCTGGCTGTCGACCGTGATATTGCCGCCTAATACATCTTTGATGAGGTTGTACACGATATTCAGGCCTAAACCACTGCCGCCCTGCCCCAGACGGGTCGTAAAAAACGGATCAAATATACGCCCAAGGTTAGCCGGAGGAATCCCTTTGCCATCATCGGCGACCAGCATTTCGACGTGTTCCGAGTCAATCAGTTTTGCAGAGATCGTCACGCGACCACGTTTGTCTGGGTCAAAAGCATGGATGAACGCATTATTGATGAGATTGGTCATGACCTGACCTAAAGCGCCGGGATAGCTATCCATCATGAATTTTGGCGGGAGTTCTGCAACAACCGTATATTTTGTTTTCCGTATCATCGGCCCCAGCGTCGTAATCAACTCATCCATCATGCCGTCGAGCGCAAAAATTCGCCGGTTGGCACTGGTGCGGTCAACCGCCACCTGTTTGAAACTCGTGACCAGTTCGGATGCTTTGCTCAGATTACGCAACAACAGATCGCTGCCGAGTCTGGCATTTTTTAAGTAGTCGTCCAACACTGATTTACGTATGCCGTGCTCGTACTGCTTCAGAAAATCATCGGTTTGTTGCTGCAGGGTACTGGCGACCGTGACACAAGTACCGATAGGTGTATTCAGTTCATGTGCAACTCCGGCAACCAAAGAACCCAGAGCGGCCATTTTTTCTGTTCTGAGTAATTCCTGTTGCGCACGCTGCAAATTTTCCAGAACAACGGTGAGTTCAGAATTCGCCTCTTCGAGCTCATGAGTACGTTCGAATACACGTTTTTCCAGCGTCTGATTCATATTCCGGATATCCAGCTCATTCTGACGCTTTTCCGTAATATCTTCCTGCACCAGTACTAACAAAGGCTCATTGCCGACGCGGATGATACGGCCGGATACCTGACACAGCAGATTTTGTTCGCCGACGCCACAGCGACACCACGCTTCGTAAGAATGTATCTCTCCCTCACGTTCCAGAATATGAACGATGCGATCAAAGTCGTCCGGATTTCTCCACAACTGTGCTTGCATAGCGGGATTACCCAGCGTTGTCTCGCGCTCCCACTTAAACTGACGCAACCACGCATCATTAACATCCATAATCGCGTAACGTTCAGCTTTCCGCAAAACAGTCATCGCGACGGGAGACGACTGGAAAATAGCGATGAATTTATTTTCGGTATCGCGCAACACCTGCTCAACTCTGGAGCGCTCCAGCAATTCTTGTTGCAGAACCTGATTTTGCAAATCCCGCTCTGCAATCAGGCTGCCCAGATTCAAACGCATCTGATCAAGCCCATGTGCAAGATTACCGATCTCATCCTGACGTTTCCATTCCAGTGACTTATTGAGCTCACCTGCAGACAAAAATAACGTCGCTCTTTGCAGTTTTTGTATAGGACGGACTATCCTGCGATCAAAGACAAACCAGATCAGGACGAAAGAAAATATCACCTGCGCCAGCAACGCAAGCAGCAATTTCAGAATGTCATCAAAGAAATCGCGATCAACGTAAGCAGAGGTCAGTTCCAGCGATACTTTCCCGATCACCTTCTGATCCAGCCTGATATCGCGCGCCAGACTGACAACATTGTTTTGGGGTTTGCGCTCTTTTTCGAGATGTACAAAGACAGTGCCAGATTCATCGGTGATCGTAACGCTGTTGACCTCACGGTTACGCATCACTGCCTGTACAAACTGCCAGGCAACTTCCCTGTCAACATTCCATAACGGAACTTCCATGGCCTTGGATAACATGTCCGCATACTGGGACATCGGACTATAAACACGTAACTGCAACTCCCGCTCGTAACGTGTCTTGACCGTGAAATACCCAAATAAAACTGCGGGCACCAAAATGCCCGCAGCCACACCGATGATGGATATTTGTCTGAGTGACAGATGACGCAAAATGGATCTCAATCTGAACGGTCTCTATTTAGCTTGTTGCTTACGCCACAATTGAATATTCGATGAAACCAGCTTGTTCATCAGATTTTGTTTCTCCAGCTTGTACAAGGCTTTTGCTATCCGCCCACGCATTTCCGGCGTGTTGCAAGGTGATTTGTGAGAAATGGTCAGGTATAAATTTTCGTTGGTGACTGGTGGCAATAAGGGCTTGAGATTCTGGATGTTCATTTTCGCGATATACGCGAGCCCCGGGTCTTCCTCGTAAATCAGATAATCTGCACGCGACAATGTCAATAAGGTGAGCGCCTGTTCCAGGCTTGGGACAGTGGCAACCTTCAGCGACTCACTGGCATAACGGTCAAAGTCTTCACCAAAACTATTGTTAATGACGGTGATACCACGCTTACCAACCAGATCTTTCCATTTTTTATATGTCAGCACACTGTCTTTCCTGACCCAGATGACAGTGCGTGTTTCACGAAATGCGGGATAAAAATAATCCATGTAATCAAACCGCGGCAACGTTAAAAACGCCCCCGCCAGCAAATCAACGCGCCCGAGTTTTGCTTCCTCCTGCACCCGCCCCCAGGGGCCGATATATTTCACTTCCACCGGGATACCAATCTCTTTCGACAAGGATTGCATGAGATCGGCATTCGCGCCTATCAAATGGCTTTCATCATCGGGATCGCGCCATAAAAAGGGGGGATATTCAGGATTACCTGTGGCGATCAGTTTCTTGCACACTTCGTCAGTCGCAGCCGCCGCAGAGCCGAATGCCGTCCCTAAAGTGATGAGTATGCCAGCCATGCGCAACAAGGTTGCCGTTCTGAAAAGGCATCTCATAGAGCAAGAATCTCCACGTCAGTGATTAATCGAATTTGCAGTCTATCGTCAGTACAGACGCTAAGCAAGAAATCAGTTTCAGCATTGCAACATTCAAACTCTGTGGCGAAAAGCCGTCATTCTCGCTTGCGCCAGAATCAGGCTACACGCACACAGATTAATTAAAAATTAACGACGGACAATACTATTACCGGAAGCGCGAACCTGATCGCCATATTGGTAGCCAGGATCATTCTCAAATTGATAATTCTGCTTGCTACCGTTGTCATATTGCACAGTAACAGTCCAGATTTTGCTGCTTTTTACTTTTTGTTCAATTTTGTGGCCGGCCATCGCACCACCTGCAGCACCAGCAATTGTTGCCAGATCACGCCCGGTTCCACCGCCGACCTGATTGCCCAGCAAAGCACCGGCAACACCGCCCGCAATCACGCCCAGGGCACCGCCTTCGCCTTCTCTTTCACTCACGTTCACCGCAGTGACGCGACCGCAGTCAGCACATACTTGCTGATTTCTATTATTGTTCTGCCCGTTACTGTAAGTGTTGTTGTACGAGCTGGCTTTTTTTGCGCTGTCCAGCGCTCCGTTATAAACCGCTTTCGCATCGCGCAAACACTGCATGCGTGCACTTGAACTGGTTTCTTCCGCACACAACTTCTTATCGTCCGCATAACGTGCTGCCGCCTGACGGGACGCCTCCGCATACTGTTGTTTTCCGCTGGAAGAATTCTGCGCATAAGCACCGCTGACGGCAGCCAGCAATACAGCAGTCGCAATTAAACTTTTTTTCATGATCCGCTCCTGTTAAGTAAAAGCATCTGTGTTATTGCATTTGATGCGAAGACAATCACTGAATAGTGATTATGCAATGTAACGGCATACTTCAGATTTTGCTGACACTTCTTACATTTACTCACATTTTTCAATGTGAACGCAAATAAACAAACCCGCCGCAGGCGGGTCTGACCAGACACCAGTCTGGCATAAGCCTTATCGCCGTCGCACGAACTCAGTTAAATCCCAGCCGTTTAATTGCCGATAGCACCAGCACAACCTCGGTGGTAGCTGCCGAAAATGCGGTTCCATGGCTCAAGGCATCTTCTGCCTGCTCAAATTTCCCGCTATTAATCAGTTCGCCAACCTGACCTGCCACTCTGTGAAAGCGGGCATGATTTTCAACCAGTGTCGTGAACGACTGTCTTTCGCGCAGGCGCTGACCGTCAGAATAAATCCATTTTCCCAATGCGCAACAATCGTCGCGGCACAGGGTCTTCACGTCAACATGGGCAGACTTTTCAATCGCGTCACGTAACTTCACCTTCCACAGACGGTGGGCATCAATAATGCCATCAATGTCAATGCCTTCAACGATAACCGGCTGCTTATTCCCCGGCAAGCGGAACTCATCAACCTGCGCTGCCAACCTGACAGCGACACTGCGCTGAGAATTCGCTGCGGTTGCAGCCTGCTCCACCAGATTCGCGTTGGCCTGCGTATTACGGTCAAGCTCGCTGACCGCTTCACCTATCTGCGCCACGCCCATACTTTGCTCACGCGCACCATTCGCCACATCATCGAGTAACACTTTGATTCTGTCTGCATTCGCGACGATTTCATTCATGGTCTCGCCTGCAGTCTGAACGACGATCGTTCCTGCCGAGATTTCAGTCGTGGTGCCTGAAATTAAGGTTTTAATTTCTTTTGCGGCTTCCGCACTACGCCCTGCCAGCGCCCGGACTTCTGATGCCACAACAGCAAAGCCCCTTCCTTGTTCGCCTGCACGCGCTGCTTCCACTGCCGCATTCAAGGCCAGAATATTGGTCTGAAATGCGATGCCATCAATCACGCTGATGATGTCGCTGATTTTTCTGGAAGAATCCTGTATTCCTTCCATGGTCTT
>Ga0209023_10005275_pt1 | contig 14222 bp, 14 predicted proteins | sample LakOneMetagenome_FD_187468 | JGI IMG/M metagenome (GOLD analysis project Ga0209023, IMG submission 187468) | Freshwater and sediment microbial communities from Lake Erie, Canada (SPAdes) (version 2) | ecosystem: Environmental > Aquatic > Freshwater > Lentic | place: Lake Erie, Canada...
GGCAGTTCCTCCGCGGCAACCTTACGTAGGTCGAGACCTTCTGCCTGCAAAGATTTGAATGTCTCGTGTATCCCGATGGCCATGAGCCGGTTCCATACGTCGCTAAGTTCACGCTGATTGTGCGGAATGTGAAGATCTACAAGCTCTATCTTTGCACCGAGCGACTCGAATATCTGCACGGCTGCTGTCACAATCGTTGCCACTTCGGCCTGGACCGGAAAGATCCCGTAATCGACCGTAAATCCAACTTTCTTGCCGGTTATGCCGGCATTCAGAGAACCTAAAAAGTCCACTTTGTCCGTGAGCGCTTGGGCAACATTGCCGTCAAAACCCTGAACTACGCTCATGACGAGTGCAGCATCGGCCACGCTGCGAGTGATAGGTCCCTCATACAGGTAAAGGTTCGGCCCAAATTCATCCGAACCAAGAGGGAACGGTAGGCGCCCAGGAGATGGTTGGAACCCAAACACCCCGCTCCAAGATGAAGGAATACGAATGGATCCACCGCCGTCGGTGCCCACCGCGATGGGAACCATACCGGAGGCGACAGCGGCGGCGCTGCCGCCAGAGGAGCCGCCCGCGTTGCGATCCAGATCAAAAACATTGTGCGCTGGACCAAACTCTACGCTGTCTGTCGTCCCGCGAAACCCGAAGACGGGGCTGTTGGTGTTACCCAGAAATATGCCGCCAGCCGCCTCCGCTCGCTTCGGGAGATTAGAAGAGGACGGGGAGATGCGCCCCCGCAATGCCCTTAGCCCCGCCGAGCAAGGCCATCCCTCCTTCGCACTAAACGCATCCTTGTTCAGCAGGGGAACACCAGCCAACGACCCCGCCAATTCTCCTCGAACTAGGCGCTTCTCCAGCCTCGCAGCCGTCTCACGGGCATCATCGAACGCTGCGTAAGACACCGCATTGATCTGCGGATTCAATATTTCGATACGGCCGATGGCTGCCTCGATCGTTTCGCGAGGGGAAATCTCCTTCGCGTTTACCAAGCGGGCTATTTCGGTGGCAGTCATATCAATTTCTTGATTGTCGACTTTCATGACCGTCCTCCTTTTGCGATGTCACCGATCGTTACGAGTCGATACACACACACTCCATGCCACAGTTTTGGCACGGTAAATCCCGCCATTTTTTTACATAGGATCATACCAATTGGTCATGGCTGCGAATCCAATCCTGACCAGCGCATTGATCACTTCGGGCAAACTCTGATTGTCAGAAGAAAGGGCCGAACGACACGCTGCTTCGTCGGCGGTTTCTGCTCCCGCGACCACCATGATCCGACCGAAAGGCTGCCAGTGTCAGTCACGCACCCGCTTCGAGGTTATCGAGTGAAATACGTTTGCCAGTTTCTTGACACCAATCTCGATCTCACTTGGTGTATATGCGGCAAAGCCAAGCAGAAAGCCAGGCGTGCCTTTATCCCCCGCGTAGAGCGCCGACATTCCAAATAGCTTGATGCCAACTCGTTGAGCGGCATCGAAAATGGCCCGCTCGGAGACATCGTAGGTTAAGAGGCAAGGCATTTGCAGACCACCGATGGGCACACGCGCCTCCACAAACGAGGAAAGATGTATTTCGACAAGGTTAGCCAAAGTCTCGAGTCGTTCAGAGTAGATGGCCCGCATGGTACGGATATGTGCCCCGAAATGACCACCTTCGATGAATCGTGCCAGGGTCAATTGGGCGATCTGGGCAGCATACCCGTCGAGTACGGTGCGCGCGACGGTCATCGGTCTCACCAATTGGGGAGGAAGAACGAGATAGCCAATCCGGAGGCTGGGAAAGAGAGACTTGGTAAACGTGCCTATGTAAATCGTGCGATCATGCGGATCGAGCCCTTGAACGCAGGCGGTGGGCTTGCCAGAATAGTGGAATTCACTATCATAATCGTCTTCGAAGATCCAAGCTTGTTCACGGGCCGCCCAGTCTATCAGTGAGAGACGGCGATCCAAGCTGAGTTTCGCTCCCGTTGGAAACTGATGGGAGGGGGTCAAAAAGACAGCTTTTCCTCGATGAGGGTTATTAATAACCTTCTCCACCACGATACCCTGATGATCCACACAAACCGGCACACTTTCCAATTCAGCGGCGTCGAACGCTCTGCGTGCACCATGATATCCTGGGTCTTCTATGAAGATCTTGTCACCAGCATCGAGCAGCATGGTTGCGCATAGCATTATCGCCTGCTGTGAGCCGTTGAGCACAAGGATGCGATCCGCCGTGGCACGAGCACCGCGCTCAAGGTTGATATAGTCGGCAATCGCTCTCCTAAGCGACTCGGCACCTTGTGGACTTCCGTGTTGAAGCGCTTGTGTGTCTTTTAAAGCTTGCCGGCCAAGCCGTTCCCATAACTGCCGGGGAAAATTACGGACTTCCGGTATTCCTTGCGTAAATGTCTGGGGGACCGGGGCGTCATGTATGCCGCCACCGCGAAACGTGGCTTCTCCGCGCTTGCTAAGATTGGGCGCTTGGGCACGTTGTAATTCACTGTACCTTGATTTACGTAGAGTGGGCTGGAACTCCGTAAGCTCTGTCACAAAGCTGCCGCTGCCAACGCGCCTTTTGATGAACCCCTCTGCATGAAGTTGGATGTAAGCAGCCTCAACTGTGTCGCGCGATACACCCAGAGACTTGGCTAGTGTTCTAGTGGCTGGCAGTGATTTTCCCTGTCCAAGCGCACCGCCAAGGATCAACTGTCGGATTGCACGGTGTATCCGAGCGTGAAGTGGCATTGCTGTATTAGTAGGGTGGGCTATCCAAGCCTGTACCGATTCAAGTTGAGAGTACTTGAACAATTGGCCTAATCCTCTGTAAGCGCGCTTTTCAGTGCACGTGGTAATTCGGCTTAAAGCGGCGGCTCCAAGCGGGCTGTTTTTGAAGTTGCATGGCAGCAGATCGTTGCGTCATGGGGACGCCGTGGCAGTTCGGTGAGAACGTGTCTCACCCGCGAAGGGTTCGACGCGTCAGTACCCGCAGGTCAACATCAGGTTGTAGTCGACGGCGCTGGCTTTGGTTCCCTGGACTGTATCGCGGAAGAGCCAACTCTTCCTGCTGACTGCAAAATTCGGATGTCACGCTCCAGTGGGTTATTGTCGATCGGCATCGTGCCGTCTTCGGTGTGTTGGCGCGCATATTTGAACCGCGCATTTTGCAAGACCTTCGCCGTTGATTTCCGCTGAGAGCTGACCCCGGATTTTCCCCGAGAAGGACCTGCTTCATATATGGTTTGGGTTCAGGTTTTGGTCAAGGTGGAAGTTTTCTCCTTCTTTGTTGCAGTGGTCTGGGTCGAGCTTGTTTGAAGCGGAAGCTTGGCCTGCTGTCGTTTCCGGTCTCACACCTGGATCGATGTTGGTGTGATACGGCAGAAGCGAGCCGATATCGCTGATCTGCATGTTTTCATCGTAGGCGCGATCATTCCAAGGCAGGAGCAACCGCGCGTGGCCCACAAAAGCAGGATGATCCAGAAGATCGGCAAGGCTGCTTTCAGGCGTCAGGTGCGCGTGCCGTTCTCCCTTCTCAATCGTCGCCGCGGTACGCTCGCTGCCCATGGGTGATGAGACGGGCTCGCCTTCATTGGCCTCGACAGACGGAGCGGCCAGGAAGAGCGAAAATGCCAGACAGTCGGGGCGCAAAGCTGCCCTTTCCAACGATGTTCCTGACGGTCGTTTCAAGCTCATTCGCTTCATCCCGATTGCGAGCGCTCGAGATCATGGCGCGACGTTCAATTCGTCCAACCACTTCGTGACCCGCTATATGGTCTGCCGCTCCTGGGGGGCTTGCATGGAGAATCCTTGGACGAGATTGGCTCGCCGCACATGGCGGGCGAGAACATCCAAACTATCACCCAGCCCGTAACCGCCATGCGTGATGAGGGGAATGAGGGTCTTGCCCGAAAGGTCATGCGCGGCGAGGAAGGGATCGCTCGGCGATACGAGCAGGCTTGGTGGACTTGGGAATCGCCGAGCGGTCTTGCTGCAGATGCCAGCGAGCATCACCTGGGCTGCCGACTTGCCATGCTGCTTCGCGATCTCGAGCAGCATCGGGTCATCGAAAGTGCTTTTCTCCCCTCCTCGGTAGGAAGTGATGCCGCCGATGGGTGACTCATCTTCCGTGATCGTGCGGACATAGTCGCTGAAGCGCTCGGGAAAAGCGGTCACGAGGCGGAACCGATGTTGAGGGCAAAGCGCCATGACGGCAAAAATATCGGTCGAGACGAGAACGTCGCGACTTTCTGTCCAGGAAACGGGGCGAGCAGCGGTTTGCCGGACCATTCGACGATCGGAGGCAATTACGTCATTGCGACTTCTCCCGGCATGAGGAGGATGACGCAAACTGGACCGATTCGAATTGCCCAGGCAAGGCTCGCGCCGGAATCGGCGGATCGCGTCGTTGCACCGTGACAGCGCTCTTACAGAACCCCCCACGCACGGTAACGTCCCCTGCCCGTGATCTCGCGCAGGCCGAGCTCGGCGACGAGATTCAGTGCGCCCCGGGTGGTAACCTTCAGTTCCTTTTCGATCATCGTGCTCGAAACCAGCGGCCGTAATAAAGCGAACTCGATGAGCTGCGGCAATTTCGAGTGACCGCGCCGCCCCTTGAGACGCCGCAGCATCTGCTCCCGCGCCAAGACCAGACGATCGTGCGCCTTCAGGCCAAGGGCAGCCGCTTCGGACACGGCCTCCAGAAAAGCGAGAAGCCGTGCTGTGCGGCTCCGATGCCGACGTTTTTCGCGCGGGACAAGGCGCAGCCCGGTGGTGAGGCACGCGAGGTGGGCGGCGGTCTTGCCGCCTTGCCTGAGCATGGCGCCGAGCAGCAGGACGCCGAGCCACGGCGCGTGCTGCAGCGGCGCTTCTGACTCCCAGGTGTCCCAGAGCACGGCGGCACGCAGCACCGGCGGCAGATCGGCGGTCCGGCCGAGCACGGCCAGCCACGCCTCGAGCCGGCTGTTCTCGTCCCAGTCGGGATCGTAGATGAGTGGGTCGCGTTCCGCGGTTGCCGCCGGCCGCGGCAAGGGCGACGCGACGCCATCCAGAACTGCCCGCGATCGTTCGAGCACGGCATCGAACACTGCAAACTCGGCCGCCAGTGCGCCATCGTCGTCGGGCTCGGCCTCCGGTGCCGCCGGCGCAGCCATGTCCGCCTCCTCCCCTTCCCCGGCACGTGCCGTCTCCCCTGCCCGGCCCGTGAGCTGCCGCAACCCGACACGGCTCAGCGCCCAGTCGGGCTTGTTGACAAAGATCTGGCGCCGGACCCGCAGAAAACTGTGCGCCCGGGTGAGTTCATGCGTCGGCACCCGCACGTCCATATGGGCGTCGTGCAGCACCAGGTCCTCGAGGTGGACGAGTTCGCCCTCGATCCACAGCGCCGCCACCGCGTCGTGAAAGTTCTGGCGCTCGATCCAGCCGTCACGGACAGGAGACCGAGTGAGCCGCTCGTCGAGGCGGGCGAGCCTGTCTTCGGCCGCGACCAGCGGGCCAGCGACCTCGGTCCACGGGATCGCGCCGTCGAAGTGCGGCGTCGGCTGTTGGGTGATCGTGCCTAGATTGAACTCCTTAGCTGAAAAATCCCGCTTGTCCCTCACCTGCGTCCTCCAGACTCTACCGGTCGCAAATGGCCGGAACACAAACCGTTGATTTTACTGTAGCCGATTCGCGTTGATGAAGCTATCATGCTTTTTGCTTCAGCCAGAACGGGTATCTCTCGTGCTCTCTTTCGCTATCGATAAGGCCTAACCGGCGCGAAGCTGCGAAATTGGCCAAGTTGTGGAACGTTGCGCGAACGGATTGATCGGACCGGCTGGCTGGCTGAACATCTGCCCTTGGAATGAGGAGTCGGCGGATGGGGTTGCAGGTTTCGCGCGAGGAGATAGCCGGTGAATGGAGCCTTTCGTTTGGCGACATCGACTTTGTGAACGCCAAGCCATCCGGGGCACGGTTGGGAGTTGCGGCGCAATTGAAGTATTTTGCCGCGACCGGCCGTTTCGCCACGAGCGCTGCTTGCGTTCCCGAGGAGGCAGCCTCCTATTTGGCCGATCAGCTTGGGGTGAGCCAATCCGATCTTGCCGATTACGCCTTTTCGGGACGTTCCGCGCGGCGTCACTGTGCGGAGATACTGCGTCATCTTGGTTTTCGGCGGATCAAGCCGGCAGACCGCGCGGCATTGAGCGAATGGATGGCGCGGGAACTGTGCCCGCGCGGTGTTTCGGTCTCGGCGATGCTGGAGGCGGGTTTTCTTTGGTGTCGGGATCACCGAATTGTCGCGCCGTCGGCGAAGGAGATGGAACGGCTGGCTCGCTCCGAGCGGCAGCGGTTCGTGGAGGCATTTGTCGGCCGTGTTGCGGATCGGCTGTCGGCGGAGACCGTGGCGCTGATGCAAGCCTCGCTCGCAGAGTCGGAAGACGTCTCCGGTTTCCATGTCATCAAGGGTGATCCTGGTGCGGCGTCACTGGAAAACATGCTCGCGCTTTCCGGGCGGCTGGCTTTCATCAAGAGGCTGGACTTGCCGCACGACATGCTGCGGGGCGTTGGCAAGCCGTGGATTGAGCGGATTGTTCGCCGCGTCGGCGCCGAAAAGGCTTCGGAAATGCGCCGCCATACGCCGGAGCGGCAACTCGGCCTCTATGCCATCTTCCTGATGGTCCGGGAGGCACAGATCACCGACAGCATGATCGATCTGTTGGTGGATACCGTTCACAAGATCGGTGTGCGCTCGAAACGCAAGGTGGTTGCCGGCATCGCGCGCGATATCGAGCAGGTTTACGGCAAGGAGCGGCTACTGTTCGATATAGCCGGGGTTTCGGTTGCCTCGCCCGAGGGACGGGTCTGTGACGTGATTTTCCCGGTGGTCGGCCGCGAAAAGCTTATGGCGATCATCAGGGAACATCGGGCGAAAGGCACGCTCGAACGTCAAATCTACCACGTGATGCGCGGCTCCTACGCCAATCATTACAGACGGATTCTGCCACAGTTGCTTTTGGTCCTGGAGTTTGGCTCGAACAACGCCATGCATCGACCGGTGCTTGACGCCCTGAACTGGATCAGGCGCGCTCTTGGCAGTCACCGTCGCGTTTTCGACCGGAATGAGGTTCCGATCGAGGGCGTCATCCCGCCGAAATGGCGCAGTGCGATCATCGGCAAGGACGGCCGCATCAACTGCATCAGCTATGAACTGTGCGTGCTCACCCAGTTGCGCGAGCGCATCCGGGCGAAGGAGATCTGGGTGGCGGGAGCTGATCGTTATCGCAATCCGGACGAGGATTTGCCGGATGACTTCGCGGTCAAGCGGGCAGCCTATTATGGAGCGCTGGACCTGACGCAGGACGCACGGGCCTTTACCGAGAAAATCAGGGCGGAACTGGAGCAGGAATTGCGGCTGCTCAACACCGAAATCCCTTCCAGCGACAAGGTTCGCATTCTTTGGGGCGGTAGAAACCGCATCTCGATCACACCGTACAAACCCTTGCCGGAACCACAGGGGCTTCGCACCGTGAAGGCGGAGATCGGCCAGCGTTGGCCGATGACGGAACTTCTCGATGTGCTGAAGGAAGCAGCGCTGGATACGGGATTTCTCGACGCTTTCGAAACGTCGGCTTCCCGCGTCGCCCTGTCCCGCGATGTCATCGACCGCCGCTTGCTTTTATGTCTGTATGGGCTCGGCACCAATGCCGGCCTGAAGCGCGTGGCGGCCGGTTGCCCGGGTGTCAGCTATGAGGAACTGCTTCGTGTGAACCGGCACTTCGTCCACCGGGATGCGCTCGAGGCGGCTTGCGCGCGGGTCGCCAATGCGACGCTGGCGATCCGCAACACCGCGATCTGGGGAGAGACCGGCACGGCCTGCGCCTCCGATTCCAAGAAGTTCCGCGCCTGGGACGGCAACCTGATGACCGAATGGCACGTGCGCTATGGGGGCCGCGGCGTGATGATCTACTGGCATGTCGAGAAGGGCTCGACCTGCATCTACTCGCAACTCAGGCGTTGCTCGTCCTCGGAAGTGGGTGCGATGATCAAGGGCGTGCTGCGGCATTGCACGGACATGGAGGTACAGCGGCAATATGTCGACAGTCACGGCCAGAGCGTAATCGGTTTTGCCTTCTGCCATCTGCTCGGTTTTGATCTGGCGCCAAGACTGAAGGCGATCGCCCGACAGAAGCTGGCACTGCCGCACGCAGGTCTGCGCGCTGGACTGCCCAACCTGCTTCCCGTTCTTTCCAGCGTCATCAACTGGGAGGAGATCGAGCAGCAATATGATGAAATGGTCAAGTATACGGCTGCCATGCATAGCGGGCTGGCCGATCCGGAGGCGATCCTGCGCCGGTTTGCACGCGCCGAGGTGATGCACCCGACATACAAGGCCCTGGCCGAACTCGGCCGCGCGGTGAAAACCATCTTCCTGTGTCGGTATCTGCGCCAGGAGAAATTCCGCCGGGAGATCCACGAGAGTCTGAACGTGGTCGAGAACTGGAACAGCGCCACCGATTTCGTGTTCTTCGGCAAAGGCGGCGAGATCGCCACCAACCGGTTGGAAGACCAGGAGATTGCGGTGCTCTCCCTGCATCTTTTGCAGGCGTCGCTGGTTTATGTGAACACACGCATGATGCAGTCGGTGCTGAGCGAGCCGCAATGGGCTACGCGTCTGACGCCGGAAGACTATCGCGGCCTCACGCCGCTGATCTACAGCCACGTTAATCCATACGGCCGTTTCGAGCTCGACCTCAACCGCAGGATCGAATTCGAGCAAAGGCGGGCGGCGTGATCACAATTGGAGGGAGCAAAATGCCCATCTCGAAGAAGCCGCGGAAGAAAACCAGGCAATCGAAGACGCCGGGAAATGACAATGCACTCCCGCCGTTGCCGGATCGGCGCGGCATGGAGGGGTTCATGGCCGGCCTTTTCGGCGGGCGCCACGGGAGCGATCCGACAGAGGCGGCGCAGGACATCATGTATGAGGCTTGGGAGGCGACCACGCGCAGCAAACGTATCGCGCTGGCCAGGAAAGCGCTTGAAGCGTCGCCGCTCTGCGCTGACGCCTATGTGCTGCTAGCCGAAGAGGAAGCGCGGTCTGGCGAGGAGGTGCTGGAGTACTACCAGCAAGGTGTCGAGGCGGGAGAACTGGCGCTGGGGAAGGAAGGGTTCGAAGAGTATGCCGGTCATTTCTGGGGCTTTCTCGAAACTCGCCCCTACATGCGCGCGCGGGCAGGGCTTGCCGCCGCGCTCTGGCGGCTTGGCCGTCATCAGGAGGCGGTCGGCCATTACCAGGCCATGCTCAAGCTCAACCCCAACGACAATCAGGGCATCCGCTACGTGCTTGCCGGGCATCTGCTGGCTCGCGATGACATCAAGGCCTTGAAAAAGCTCATCAGGCAATACGAAGACGATGGCGCCGCCGCGTGGCTTTACACGCAGGCGCTTCTCGCCTTCCGGGAAAACGACCCGGATGCAGGCAAATTGGCCGAGGAAGCCTGGCTGGCCAACAGCCATGTACCCGGCGTTCTATCCGGCAAGCAGCCTCTGGTCGCTTCGATGGACGGCTACATCACCATGGGCGGTGAGGACGAGGCCGCCGACTATGTCGAGGAAAACGGCAAGGTCTGGCAGTCCACGCCCGGCGCCGTCGAGTGGTTGATGGAAGCGACCAAGAAATTGAAACCTCGAAGAAGGCGGGGCAGTGCTGGCGGCTAATTTGGGTAGACGTCAGAAAGACATTCTCGTGAGACAACTGCTTCGTCTCATAAGGGTTGTTCTAGGCGATGTGAGACAGTACTGATGCATCGTCTAGAACCTAACGAGACAGTCGCCATGCCCATCTATGGTTATGCCCGCGTCAGCACCATCGACCAGGACCTTGCCATACAGGACGCGGCCCTGAGGGCCGCCGGTTGCCAGGTCATCCGCTCGGAGAAGAAGAGCGGCACGCAGCGGGAGGGGCGCAGCGAGTTGGCGACACTGCTCGAGTTCTTGCAAAAAGGCGATACGTTGATGGTGACGCGCGTCGACCGGCTCGCTCGCTCCGTCGCCGACTTGCAGGACATCGTACACACGCTGAAGGCCAAGGGCGTCGCCTTGCGCGCGACCGAGCAGCCGATTGATACCTCGACGGCGAGCGGCAAGGCCTTTCTCGACATGCTTGGCGTGTTCGCCGAATTCGAGACCAATCTGCGCCGCGAACGGCAGTTGGAAGGGATCGCCGCCGCCAAGGTGCGCGGCATTTATAAAGGCCGCCATCGTCAGATTGACGCCGCCGAAATCCGCCGGCTGCGCGACGAGGAAAAGCTTGGTGCAACAGCCATCGCCCGCCGCCTCGGCATTGCACGGGCGTCAGTCTACCGGGCTCTGGCCTAATGTTCCTGAATCGTTCTTCAACTTGGCCAAATTCCCAGCTTCGCGCCGGTTAGGCCATCCAGGCATTCCAGCGCCTCGAAGCTCGTGGCGACATTGCGCGAGGTTGTGGAAAATTTGAGGGTAACAGGTTCGGGAAACCAAACGTTGTTCATCACTTCCTCCGTTTTTTCGAGGTTTTTTAAGAGCAAGCAACCGGATGGCGTCATCAACGCGCATCTGTCGTGGAGATGGGGACCTTCTCCGGAACATCAAGACCGTCCACGCCGGCACAGGAGTGCGCAATCTTCCTCATCAACATCCAGAAGATCGATCAGTTCGGCCACGCGCGTTCCCGGCAGCGGTCGTCCTTCACCCATCAGCGCCTCGTCACCGTTGAGCCACGCCCAGGCTTCGCGGAGTTCCTCAAATGAGGCGCCGGCCGCCATGAGTTCGGCAATCAGCGTTTCGTCCGTCGGCCCGAGAACCGACACGATCTCTTCCCGTGTGATCGCCATGGCCAGTCCTTTCCATATCAATCCGTCAACCCATCGGAGGCACGAATTGGCGATGCCATAATGCGCACCGGACATAGGCGTTCCGCCTGTCGGCACGACGAACGCGATTCTGGTCTTGACGTCTGGAAATCGAATTCCCAAATCGCTTTTGCCGGTGCCTCAGAAGGCCGGCAAAAGGTCAAGGAGCGCCGCTGCCTTGGCGCTCCTCATCTATGTTGCTCAATTGGAGGATGTAGCTATGAGAACCACATTCGACTTCACTCCCCTGTTCCGGTCGAGCGTCGGGTTCGATCGAATGTTGAACGCGCTCGAAACCGCGAGCCGCATCGACACCGTCGACAACTGGCCGCCCTATGACATCGCCAAGGCAGGCGAGGACGACTACCGTATCACCATGGCGGTGGCCGGCTTCAGCCAGGACGAACTGGCCATTACCCAAGAGCAGAACATGCTCATGGTAGCCGGCCAGAAGGCTGGCGAGGACAAGGGCGAGTACCTGCATCGCGGCATCGCTGGCCGCGCCTTCCAGCGCCGTTTCGAGCTGGCCGACCATGTCAAGGTCGTCAACGCAAGTCTCGTCAACGGGCTGCTGACGATCGATCTCAAGCGTGAGATTCCCGAAGAGATGAAACCGCGCCAGATCGAGATCGCAGCCGAGAAGGCGATGCCGAAGGTCGCGACGAAGAAGATCGAGGCCGAGAAGCAGGCCGCCTGAAGCCATTCGCCAGCGTCCTTCTCGTGAGGCGTCGGGCAACATGCCCGGCGCCGACGGGGACGGTATTGTCAATCGAACGAACGAAAGGAGAAGAAGAATGAGTGTCCGTGATCTGATTCCCTGGGGCCGCAACGACGGCAATCAGGTTCCGAGCGTCTTCCGCGACGGCGAGCGCGATCCTTTCCTATCACTGCATCGCGAGGTGAATCGCCTGTTCGACGACGTTTTCCGTGGCTTTGGATCGAACCTGCTCGCTTTCAACGGCGCTTCAGCTGTCAGCGGCGGCTGGCCAAGCGTCGAGATCTCCGACGGCGAAAAGGAGATCAAGGTGACGGCCGAGGTGCCGGGCCTGGAAGACAAGGACATCGAGGTCCTGCTTGACGACGGCGTGCTGACGCTGAAGGGCGAAAAGCGCTCCGAGACGGAGGACAGGGACAGGCAGTTCTCCGAGCGCTACTACGGCCGCTTCGAACGTCGCATTCCGGTTGGCTACGAGGTCAGGGAAGACCAGGTCGATGCGCGCTTCAAGAACGGCGTGCTGACCGTGACCTTGCCCAAGACCGAGAAGGCGCAGTCGCAGGTCAAGCGTATTGCCATCAAGAACTGACGCATGGCAGGCGCCGGCGGCGAGCTGTCGCCGGCGCCTGCAGCATCCTCCACCAAAACAGCTCGACGGGGTACCGCATCCACCTCAAGGGTTCCTTCTTCCTGACGCAGACATTGCTGCCGCTGATCGCGGGTGGAGGCGGGATCGTGAACATCTCCTCCGGCCTGACCCGCATCATCTATCCCGGCCGCATCGCCTATGGCTCAATGAAGGGCGCGGTCGAGGTGATGACCCGCTACATGGCCAAGGAACTTGGCCCTCTGGCTTTCATCCGGGACCTCGAGAACGGGGCGCGCGGGTGAAGGTCACCCTCATCGGTTCGGACGAGACCTTCCATCGCTATCTGACGCCCAAATGGGCTTTTCTGCCGACCAGTGGCGCGGGGGCGGCGATCGACGGCGGTCGTTTCAACCGGCCAGGCGTTGAGGCACTCTACCTATCCCGTTCGGCCCAGACGGCGCTCGAGGAATACAGGCAAGGCGCCAGCATCATCCCACCGGCCGCCCTTGCCGCCTACAAGATCACGCTCGCCGAAGTCGCCGACCTTTCGCAAGGGTTCGACCCAACTGTCTGAGATAAAGCGTGGAAAGACTGAGACTGTGCCTCGAGACAAATCGCCCGTATCGACAAAAAAGTTCCGCCTTCCTGGATGCTTGCAGATCGGGTCATCACCGCCGGGCTTCGTGGCATTTTGTTCCCGTCGCTGCGTCACGCCGGCGGCACCAACTTGGCGATCTTCCCGGCGAACCTTGTCGACGGCGATCATGTCACGGTTCACGATCCCGAACACCGTCTGCTGCAGGATCAGTCGTCATGGCCGTGAACTGCCCGGCTTATCTCCGAATACGCAATGCGCCAACGCCCGTTCAAGAAACCTGATCTTCGACGATATCGGCCGCAGGCTCTTCCTCGCCGTCGCCTTCCCCGCTGACCAGCCCGGTCGGAATATCCCCCGCCAGCAGCTTTTTCTTGCTGAGCAAACCCGCATCCTCGAGCGCCTCGAAATCCGGAAGGTCCCGCAGCGTGTCGAGCCCGAACTCGAGCAGGAATTCTTTGGTCGTGACATAGGTATAGGGCGCCCCGGGCGTGGGGCTGCGCGGTCCGGAAGCGATGAAGCCGGCTCCACGCAGGTGACCGATCAGGTCGCGAGATATCTCTTTGCCGAAGAAGGATGACAACTCTCCACGCGTGATCGGCTGGAAATAAGCAATGCACATCAGCACCAGCACTTCGGACTGCGTCAGATCGACCGCCTTCTCATTGCTGCCGACCGCGGCACGGATGGCGTCGGCATAGGCCGGGCGGGTCAGGTGACGAAAACCGCCGGCGACGGCGACCAGGTCATAGGGCCGACCGCGCAGTTCTTCACGGATGTCGTCGATGAGGAGATCAATGCTGCAGCCTTTTCCGACGATACGGGCAAGGGTTTCGCGGCCGACCGGTTCGCTGGCCGCAAAAATCGTTGCCTCAACGCGATGCATCCATTCGCGCCAGCGCGCCTCTGGCGGCAGATGATCCAGTTCGCGGTCAAACAATTGGCTATTTGACCGACCGTCGTCCGCCCTGCCCCTTCGATTGCGCGTCGTCGCCGCCATCATTCTCAGATTCCGTAGATGCGGAAGGTCGGCCGACCGCTGAGCTCGCGCACGGCGCCGAGTTTGACCAAACGATCAAATAGGCGCCGGCTGGCCCAGCGTGACAGGTTCCTTGTGGTCAACGTCCCCGATACCGCGTCGTCGCCGAGCAGCCGGTCGACGACGTCGCCTGCCGCCTTGGATCGCAGTTTTGGCGCGGCGGCCAACAGCCGTTCGGCCTGCGCCGCCATGTCCGCCGCCAGCCGGCAGGCCTCCGCGGCTCCAAGGGCCGCTGCGATGAACACGGTCTGCTCGAACCCTTCGCTGCGCGGTCGCGCACGACGGCCTTCCGGACCGGAACGCAGCAGCGGCGCGTGGATCTGCGTGCTGAGGATCGGCACGGCATGGCGCCAGCCCATGCGCCAGGACAGCGCGCAGTCGGCCAGCCACCACGAAAAAATTTCGGCTCTCGGGTCTTCCCGCATG
>Ga0209023_10005276_pt1 | contig 14220 bp, 13 predicted proteins | sample LakOneMetagenome_FD_187468 | JGI IMG/M metagenome (GOLD analysis project Ga0209023, IMG submission 187468) | Freshwater and sediment microbial communities from Lake Erie, Canada (SPAdes) (version 2) | ecosystem: Environmental > Aquatic > Freshwater > Lentic | place: Lake Erie, Canada...
CTTGCAGAATAGACTAGGAGTTGCTGGCCCAGGACGGGCGGCGACTTCCGGCCTCACGACGCGCCGTCGTGCAGGCGCGCCAACTCCAAGTCTATTCTGCAGCAGGTCGTCTCGGCTGGCCAGGGCCTTGGAGCAGTGTGGTCACATCAGGCTTGGCCTGGACTGAGCAGCGCCTCATGAAGGCTGACGGGCGGCTGCGGACCCGGCTGTCTGTCTCCGGCACGCCCGAAGACGATACGACGACCATCTATGATCAGGCCTTCCTTCTCTTCGCCCTGGCCGACATTTCGATCGCCGTGCCCGCGGCATCCGTCGAGGATCAGGCGGCCCAAATCCGCGATCAGGTGGTGGCTTCCATGGACGCTGACGGTGGTGTCGTGGAAACTGGCGACCATCCCTATCAAGCTAACGCGCACATGCATCTGCTAGAAGCGGCGCTCGCGTGGGAGGACGCAGGAGGCGACTCGTGCTGGGCAGGGCTTTCGGATCGGATCGTCGCCTTGGCGCGCAAACGGTTCATCGATGCCGACACCGGCACGATCCGAGAATTCTTCTCTTCCGACTGGTCTCCGGCAGCCGGCGGCGACGGTTCGCTGATAGAGCCCGGTCATCAGTTTGAATGGGCCTGGCTTCTGGCTCGTTACGCTAGAGCCCGCGCCGACGCTGAGACACTCGAGGTGGCTTGGCGACTGTTCGAGGCTGGCCTGAACGGTGTCGATCCCTCGCGGGGGGTGGCGATCGATGCGATGGATATCGACGGCTCGATCCGAAGCGCGCGGGCGCGCCTGTGGCCGCAGACGGAATGGCTGAAGGCCGCCCTGATCCTGGCGTCGTCTTCAGACGACGGTCGACGCGATCTGTGCCTGATGCAAGCCGCCAAAGCGCAGCGCGCCCTCTGGCGTTACCTGACGCCCGTCGGTCTGTGGCGCGACAAAATGCTGGAGAGCGGCGATTTCATCGACGAGCCAGCGCCTGCCAGTTCTCTCTACCACATCATGGCCGCCTACAGTCAGGTCAGGGCCACGCTAGGCGCCCTGCGCCCTGATCTTGCCTCTTCGCTGGATCTGTAATCAGAGCTCTCGACATCCGTCTCGCCTTCGTCATGCGAACCGTCTAGAAGTTCCGCCCTTACTCAACGGCTCAGGGTCCGCCCGCCTCAATGCGCATCGTTTTGGCCACCGACGCCTGGGAACCTCAGGTCAATGGCGTCGTCCGCACCCTGACGCGCACCGTCGCGGAATGCCGCGGCATGGGCCATGAGGTCGAGGTCATCGAACCCAGTCTGTTCAAGACCATCCCCTGCCCGACTTATCCGGAGATCCGGCTGGCGCTTGGGGCGGAAGAAGAAATCCGCGAGATGCTGCGCGCCTTCGAACCCGAGGCTGTCCATATCGCCACCGAAGGTCCCATTGGCATCGCCACGCGACGCATCTGCGTGGAGTGGAAGCTGCCGTTTACGACCAGCTACCACACCAAATTCCCCGAATATGTCTCGGCGCGTTTCCCGATCCCGGTTCAGGTCGGCTACGCCTATATGAAATGGTTCCACAAGCCGTCGGGACGGCTGATGGTGGCGACGCCGACCCTGCGCGACGAACTGGTCGAGCATGGATTCAAGAACGTCTCGCCCTGGTCGCGGGGCGTGGACACGGAGGTGTTCAATCCCGACCTGGAGCGCATCTACGACGAGCTTGGCGGCAAGGACTGGCCGCGCCCCTTCTTCCTGAACGTAGGCCGTGTGGCGGTCGAGAAGAACATCGAGGCCTTCCTGCAACTCGACCTGCCCGGCACCAAGATCGTCGTGGGCGATGGCCCGGCCCGCGCCGAGCTCGAAGAAAAATATCCGGATGCCAAGTTCCTCGGGGCCAAATTCGGCGACGACCTGGCCCGCTGTTTCCGCGACGCCGACGTTTTCGTCTTCCCCAGTTGGACCGACACCTTCGGTCTGGTGATTCTGGAAGCGATGGCCGCCGGTACGCCGGTCGCGGCCTATCCGGCTCACGGCCCGATCGACATCATTCCCGGATCGAACGCAGGCGCAATCGACAAGGACCTCAAGACCGCCTGCCTGCAGTGCCTCGATCTCGACCGTAAGGCTGTGCGGGCCTATGCGGAAAAGTTCAGCTGGCGGGCCTCGGCCGAGCAGTTCGTTGAGAACCTTCAGCCTTATCCCGAACCTGAGCGCGGCCGCTTCTGGCGTCGCCTGCGGCGCATCGCTCGGATTCGCAAACGCGCCGCCGCCTGAGCCAATCAGAATGCTCAAGCCCAGGCAGGACCTGAAGCCGAATACCGCAGATTACGAAACCCTGGCCTTCGTGAAACCGACAGGCTTTCGCGAATACGACGCGCGCTGGATCCTGGAAAAAGAGATCAACCTCCTCGGCATCCAGGCCCTAGGTCTCGGTCTGGCCACCTATGTCCACGAGATCGGCGTCGCGCCCAAGATCGTCACCGGTCATGACTTCCGCGGGTATAGCCTCAGCGTCAAACAGGCGTTGATCCTGGGGCTGCTGGAAGGCGGGATGGAGGTTCTGGACGTGGGCCTGGCCTTGTCGCCGATGGCCTATTTCGGCCAGTTCGAACTGGATGCGCCCTGCGTCGCCATGGTCACCGCCAGCCACAACGAGAATGGCTGGACAGGGGTGAAGATGGGGGCGAACAAGCCTCTGACCTTCGGCCCCGAAGAAATGAGCCGACTGAAAGAGATCGTTCTGAACGGCGAGGGCGTGGCCCGGTCAGGCGGCAAGCTGGTGCGGGTCGAAGATTTCCGCGAAACCTATATCGCCGACGTGGCCTCCACGGTGCAGATCAAGCGTCCCCTAAAGGTCGTCTGCGCCTGCGGCAACGGCACGGCTGGCGCCTTCGCCCCCGATGCTTTGCGCCGCATGGGCGTTGAGGTGATCGAGATGGACACCGACCTCGACTACACCTTCCCCAAATACAATCCGAACCCGGAAGATCGCGCCATGCTGGTGCAGATGTCCCAGCGCGTCCGTGAGACGGGCGCCGATCTGGCCCTGGGCTTCGACGGCGACGGCGACCGCTGCGGCGTGGTGGACGACACGGGGGAGGAGATTTTCGCCGACAAGATCGGTCTGATGCTGGCCCGCGACCTGTCCAAGGTCTATCCAGACAGCATCTTCGTCGTCGATGTGAAGTCGACCGGCCTCTACAAGACCGATGAAATCCTCAAGGCCAATGGCGCCGAGGTGGTCTATTGGAAGACGGGCCACTCCTACATCAAGCGCAAGACCGCCGAACTGGGGGCCCTGGCCGGGTTCGAGAAGTCGGGCCACTTCTTCATGGCTGGCGATCTGGGCCACGGCTACGACGACGGTCTGGTCGCGGCCGGCGCAGTGCTGGCCATGCTGGATCGCAATCCGGACAAGAAACTCAGTGAACTGAAGACTGCCCTGCCGGACGCCTGGACCAGCCTGACCATGTCGCCCCACTGCGACGACGAGCTCAAGTACGGCGTGCTGGAGCGGATCGTGAAGGAATATTCCGATCTGGCCGCAGCAGGCGGCGAAATCCTGGGCCGCAAGATCGTCGAGGCCATCACCGTCAACGGCGTCCGCGTCCATCTGGATGACGGCTCATGGGTCCTGGTCCGCGCCTCGTCCAACAAGCCGGAACTGGTCGTGGTGGTCGAGAGCATGCGGTCAGAAGACGATATGCGCGACCTGTTCCGCAAAGAGATCAAGCCGCGCCTGGCCGCCTATCCAGAAATCGGCGCCTTCAACCAGGAAATCTGAAAGATCACAGCGGACTGAACCAATCGCGCCCGTGACCGCTTCCCTCTCGGCTGAGGCCAGGAGGGAAAGATTGCCGCGTTACTTTTTCCATACCCAGAACGGAGATTGCATCCGCGACGATCAGGGCGAGGAACTGAGGAGCGTTGATGCAGCCCGCGAGGAAGCCGTCGCCGTGCTGGGCGAAATCCTGCGCTATCGGGGCGCATCGTTCTGGACGACCCGTGCCTTCAGCGTCATCGTCACGGACACCGAGGGTCGAACGGTCGTCAGCGTCACGGCGTCCGCATCCGATCAGGCGCCCGAGGGCTGGACATTGACGGGGGACGCGTGATGACCAAGGGTGGCAGCGTCTCAAAGATCACCACGCTGGTCGATAAGTTGTCGCTTCGAGACCGGCTCAGTCCCGAAGAGATCGAGGCGTTGAGCGCTGTGCTCGATGCGCCCAAAACCATCTCCGCCGGCTCCGATATCGTGCGCGAGCACACCCGCCCGCTGCACAGCACCCTTCTGATTTCTGGCTTTTCCGCGCGGTATTCCACGCTGGAGGACGGGGCGCGTCAGATCACCGAAATCAATGTGTCGGGCGACTTCATCGACCTGCACAGCCTGTTGATGAAGCAGATGGATCACGGTGTCGTCGCCCTGACCGACTGTGTGATCGCAGAGGCGCCACACAGCGGCTTGATCGACATCACCGAACGACATCCACACCTGGGCCGGCTGCTTTGGCTGGACACCATCATCGACGCCGCCATCCACCGACAATGGCTGGTGGCCATGGGCCGACGGAGCGGTCTGGGCCATCTGGCGCATCTGGTGTGCGAGCTTTACCTGCGGCTCCAGGCCGTCGGCCAGACAGGCGATCTCACCTTCGAACTTCCGCTGACGCAAACGACGCTGGGTGATGCGCTGGGTCTCTCGACCGTCCATGTCAGCCGCCTGATTTCCGAGCTTCGCAGCGAGGGGGTCGTCGCTTGGGCGGGCGGGCGCATCGATATTCTCGACTGGCGTCGCTTGGCCGAGATCGCCGAGTTCGACCCCACCTATATGCGCCTGCAATCCGAGCCCGTCTGATCACTTAACGCATGTTATCGCACCGAACGGCGATCGGCCGTCTAGACGGGGCATGTCTCAGTCAAACCTCGCGCACGCTCTGTTGTCTGCCCTTGCAGTTCAGGGCCTGGACGAAGGCGATGCTTTCTTCGCCGAGGCTGGCGCACGAACCTCAACCACACAGAATGGCGAAGCTGTCGTCACGCTGATTTTGTCAGGCGTCCTGGCGCGTATCGGGGTCGACGGCACTCTGTCGCATGGGCTGGCGTCCAGCGACGACGTGATCAACTTCGACGCTGTATTGGGCGGGGGTGGGCCAGAGTCGGCCGTTTGGTTGACGGCCGGACGATACCTGACCGTCTCCGCTCGCAAGCTGGCGCAAAAGATCGATCGCGACAGTCTGGTCGAGATGGCGCTGATTGATCTTCGCCGTCGCAACATCGCCCTTCAGGCTGAGCTTTCGCGCCACGCCACATTAAAAGTCAGCCAGCGACTGGCCGCCCTATTGCTCGACGTCCACGACCGAAAGGGAGGCGACGTCCTCGCTCTGCGTCAAACAGAGCTGTCGCATCTGATGGCTGTGCGGCGCGCCAGCATATCGACCGCCTGCACCGAACTATGCGCCGCTGGCGCCGTGCGGCTGCGGCGCGGCGCGATCCAGATCACCGATGCAGACGCCCTGCGGCGGATGACGGACGAGGCCTATTCGACCGTGACGGATTTGGCCAGGTTGCGGGGCTGATCCACGTCGGTGCCCTTCTGAACGGCTGTGTAGTAGGCCAGAAGTTGCACCGGCACGGCATAGACCAGAGGCGCGATCAGCGGGTGGCAGTCGGGGGCGTGGATGCGGCGAATGCCGGCGCCGTGCGGATCGGGCGCCTTTTCCGGCGCGATCATGATGACCGGGCCGCCCCGCGCGGCGACCTCTTGTAGATTAGACGCGGTCTTTTCGAACACGTCGTCCAGCGGCGCTAGGGCGATGGTCGGGGTCTCTTCATCGATCAGGGCGATGGGGCCGTGCTTCAGCTCGCCGGCGGCATAGCCCTCGGCGTGGATATAGCTGATCTCCTTCAGCTTCAGCGCGCCTTCCATCGCCAGCGGGAACATGGCGCCCCGGCCCAGGAACAACACGTCGTCGGCCTTTGACAGATCGTGGGTCACGGCGCGGATGCTGTCGCCCATCGTCAGGGCCTCGGCGATCAGGCGCGGGCTTTCGAACAGAGCTTTGACCAGTTCGGCCTCGGTCGCAGCATCGATCCGGCCGCGCGCCACGCCAGCCGCCACGGCCAAGGCCAGCAGGGCCGCGACCTGGGCGGTGAAGGCCTTGGTAGAGGCGACGCCGATCTCGGGTCCGGCATGGGTGGGCCACAGGACGGCGGCTTCGCGCGCCATCGAGGACGAGTGAACATTGACGACGGCGGCGGTCTGCAACCCTTGCGCCTTGCACCAGGTCAGGCTGGCCAGGGTGTCGGCGGTCTCGCCCGACTGGCTGACGGCGACCGCCAGCGTCTTGGGCGACACGGCAGGCGAGCGATAGCGGAACTCGGACGCGATCTCGACGTCGCAGGGCAGGCCGGCCAGCTTCTCGAACGCATAACGGCCGATCTGGCCGGCGTAAAAGGCCGTGCCGCAGGCGACGATTTGGATGCGTTCGATGGCGGCGAAATCGACGGGATTGGTCTTGGCCTTGCCCGTCACCAAGTCGAGATATTCCGACAGGGTGTGCTGGACGCTGTCGGGCTGTTCATGGATTTCCTTCTCCATGAAGTGGCGATATTCGCCCTTCTCGACCATGGCCGATGAGGCCGAGACCTGGACGATGGCGCGTTCGACCGGCTTGCCCGCCACGTCGAACATCTGGGCGCCGGCCTTGGTCATGGCGACGTAATCGCCCTCTTCCAGATAGGAAATCTTCTGCGTGAACGGACCGACGGCCAGCGCGTCCGAGCCCAGATACATTTCGTCCTCGCCCCAGCCGACCACCAAGGGGCTGCCGCGTCGCGCGCCCAGGATCAGGTCGTCCGTCCCGTCGATCAGCACCGCCAGCGCATAGGCGCCGGTCAGGCGATCCAGAGTGGTCTTGAACGCCTCCAGCGGCGCGCGACCCGTATTCAATTCGGCATCCAGCAGGTGGGCGATGACCTCGGTGTCGGTCTGGCTTTCAAAGACATGGCCTTCGGCGGCCAGCTCGGCTTTTAGCTCGGCGAAGTTTTCGATGATGCCGTTATGGACCAGGGTGACACGACCGGCCTTGTGTGGGTGGGCGTTGGCGGTCGTGGGCGCGCCGTGCGTGGCCCAGCGCGTATGGCCGATGCCGACCGTTGCCGTCATCGGCTCCTCGGCCAGGACGGCTTCCAGATTGCGGATCTTTCCTTTGGCGCGGCGGCGCTCGACCGAGCCGTCCACAACGGCGGCGACGCCGGCGGAATCATAGCCGCGGTACTCCAGCCGTTTCAGGCTGTCGATCAGCCGGGGAACGACAGGACCATTGCCGGTGACGCCGATGATGCCGCACATGAGCGAAGGCTCCGAGAAGTCAGGAAAAGGGCGCCGCTTTGCACTGGCGGCGATCCGGGGCTAAGCCACACATCAAGCCCCATCGGCCGTCTATGCAATCTTAAGGCGGGCCGCATCAAAAAAGGGGTTTCGGAACGTTACCCGAAACAAAGGACCAGGCCTTGGGCGACAGAAAATATTTCGGCACCGACGGCATTCGCGGACGCGCCAACACCTATCCGATGACGGCCGAGGTCGCGTTGCGCGTGGGTCTGGCCGCCGGGAAACTGTTTCGCACAGACGACGACCGCCGCCATCTGGTGGTGATCGGCAAGGATACGCGTCTGTCCGGCTATACGATCGAGCCGGCGCTGGTGGCCGGGTTTGCTTCGGTCGGAATGGACGTGCGCACCTTCGGACCCGTGCCGACGCCGGGCGTGGCCATGCTGACCCGCTCGATGCGGGCCGATCTGGGCGTGATGATCTCGGCCTCGCACAACGACTATGCCGACAACGGCATCAAGCTGTTCGGGCCGGACGGTTACAAGCTGTCGGACGAGATCGAGCTGAAGATCGAGGCCATGATGGACCAAGGCCTGGACCAGGGCCTGGCGCCGTCGAACAAGCTGGGCCGGGTCAAACGCATCGACGACGCCCAGGCCCGCTATATCGAGATCGCCAAACAGGCCTTCCCCAAGCGGCTGACGCTGCAAGGGCTGCGCATCGCCGTCGATTGCGCCAACGGCGCCGGCTACAAGGTCGCGCCCACCACCCTGTTCGAACTGGGCGCCGAGGTCTTCCCCGTGGGCGTGACCCCGAACGGGACAAACATCAACGCCGAGTGCGGCTCGACCTATCCGGCGACCCTGGCCGATGCGGTCAAACGCTACCGCGCCGATATCGGCATCGCCCTGGACGGCGACGCTGATCGACTGATCATCTGCGACGAGACGGGTCGGGTGGTGGACGGCGATCAGATCATGGCCCTGGTCGGGCTGGACTGGGCCAGGCGCGGCCTCCTGACCGGGGGCGGCGTGGTGGCCACCGTCATGTCCAACCTGGGACTGGAGCGTAAACTGAAGGCCGAAGGCCTGACGCTGGAGCGGACCAAGGTCGGCGACCGCTATGTCATGGAAAGGATGCGCGAAGGCGGCTTCAACATCGGCGGCGAACAGTCGGGCCACATCATCCTGCACGACCATGCCACGACCGGCGACGGCCTGATGGCGGCGCTGCAGGTACTGGCCGTCCTGGTGGAATCCGGCAAGCCGATGAGCGAACTGGCCCGCCAGTTCGAGCCCGTGCCGCAAAAGCTGGAGAACGTCCGCTTCACGGCCGACAAGCCGCTGGAGACCGACACGGTCAAGGCCGCCATCGCCGAGGCCGAAGCGGCCCTGAGCGGTCAGGGACGGCTGCTGGTGCGCCCGTCGGGCACGGAAAAGCTGATCCGCGTCATGGCCGAGGGCGACGACGAGGCGCTGGTCAAGCGGGTGGTGTCTGAAGTTGCTGCGGCAGTGAAAACAGCAGGGTGAGACCTGCAACACAATAATACGCATCTGCGCGGCGTGTGCGCGCAACTTCACGGTTCACAGCGTCTGCGTTTTCGATAGACTCACCTAATGCGGTCCGATCTGGAACATCTGCCGGAGCGTCAGCAGCGTGAACTTCAACGCGTTCGCGACATCCTGCTTGCTGGATTTGAGGCGGCCAGGACAAGCGGCGGCGGCGCCAACTCTGGTTGGCGACGCGGCGGCCAGATCCTCAAGATCATCCTGTTCGGGTCCTACGCACGAGCGGACTGGGTGGACGAACCAGAGAATGGCTATCTCTCGGACTTCGACCTCCTGATCGTGGTCAACCACGAGAAGCTGACGAACATCGCCGACTACTGGTGGAATTCCGAGGACGAGATCCTTCGTGACCCGGCCATCGGGCGAACCGTCAATCTCATTGTCCACGATCTTCAAGACGTGAACGACGCCCTGCGGCGAGGAGAGTACTTCTGGACCGATATCGTCCGCGACGGCGTCGCCCTCTACGAGATTCCCGGCCATGCCTTCGCTCCGCCACAGCTGATGACGGCGCAGGCCGCTGGCGAAATGGCAAAACGCCATTTTGAAGTTAAGTCGGCAGACCTCAGGCGGTGGATCGATACGGCTGAATACCAAACTGGAAAGGCTGCCGCGGACGAAGGCTTCCGGAAGCTGGCCGCCTTCAGCCTGCATCAGGCTGTTGAGACCGCCTACGCCTGCTTCCTACTCGTCCACACCCTCTATTTTCCGCGCTCCCATAACATTAAGTTCCTCCGCTCGCTCGCCGAGGCCGTGGACGTAGGGCTGGTTGAGGCCTGGCCGCGTGAAAGCCGCTTCGATCGCCGCCGGTTCGAACTGCTGAAGAGGGCCTATGTCGAAGCCCGCTACAGCGATCAGTACGACGCCTCGGCCGAGGATCTGGAATGGCTGATGGCCAGGGCGAAACACCTGCGTGATCGGGTCGCAGAATCAAGCCGGGCGCGCGTCGAGGACCTACGGCTGAAAGCGGAAAGCTCGAGATAGGTCGCAGCCTTGGAAGTCAGAGATGCAACTACGGCAGTCGAACACGAAGACCGTCTTCTGAACCGAAAGGAAGCGTCACGTGAACTCGCCGCTCTGGGAGTCCAACTCGCGCCTTCGACTTTAGCAAAAATGCTATGCCTTGGTTTGGATGGTCCGCCTTACATCCACATTCGTAAGCGCCCTTATTATCCCAGGCTTCAACTTCGAGCTTGGGCCAGGCTTCAGGTCAGCGAGGTGCGTTACTCATCGCGCGAGCTTCGCACCCCCCAGAAGGGCAGAGCCTAGAAGGACAGCGCGGCGCTGACTGTACGCCCTTTGAAGGGTGCATATTGGCAAGCGAGGGCCACGAAGCCTGCGTATCTCGTTGGGTCAAGGCCTGGGGCATATTGCATCGCCGCCCGCCTCTGCCGACTGCAACTTGAACAGAAGGCTCCCAGAAGGGATCTCAAGTTGTCGGTTTATGGGTTCGTCCGGATAAGCTAGCATCCAGACGCCCGGGCGGCCCCCGCGCATGTCCAGGCTTCGGCTAAAGGCGGCGGCGCGTGGCTCAACCATGTTCTCAACGCCCGGCGCATGACCAAGACGCAAGCGAAGGTCGAGCGGGTATCGCGCCACACTTGCCAACGGCGAGTGAATGATTCATCCTGGAGGTGCGTCGCACAGCGGCGTCGAGGCGTGAGAACCTCGGTTGAGAACAACCCGCAGCCTGCGCTTGTACGCCCACGGGGGCTGCAGCGCGCCGCGCCCTTTGCGCTTGCCTCGACCTAGGCTCGGCTCCGTCAATCCAGACGGGCGGTCTCGCTGATCGGAGGCGAATTCGTGACGTCTGGTGGTCGACAGTCTAAAACCGTGCCGGCGCTTTCTACCGGAAGCGACGCCGAGACCCTTTTCGCTACCCACGGCGCATGGTTGCTCGGCTCGTTGCGACATCGGTATGGCGCCGACCTCGCCGAAGACCTCCTTCAGGACACCTATTTCAATATCCTGCGACAGAAGCGTCCTGTCGAAATCCGTAAACCAAAGGCCTTTCTGCTCCAAGTCGCCCGCAATCTGTTCGTGAGCCGTTACCGCCGCGATCGCCGGCGAGAGGAACTGGACGCATGGCAGTCGCTTCCCACCACCCAGGCCGCAGCACAGGACGCATCCCTGCTCTTGAAGGAAGTCGTGCTGGGCCTTCCGCAACCGCTTCGCGACGTCTTCCTGCTCAGCCGTTTCGGCGGCATGACCAACCAGGAAATCGCCAATCATCTCGGCATCCGGCTGAAAACAGTCGAATGGCGGATGACCAAGGCTCTAGCCCAATGTGCGGCACAGCTGCGCGATTGAGGCCGGGGATCGAGGCTCCCCCCGCCGTATACTTGGACTTCGCGAGCGCGTCCCGAAGCTGACGATAGGAACTCAACCCAACCCCCGCGGATCCCGTGCAAGTAGGCTAAAGCTCTAGTCCCAAACCCCGGCCCCGCTCTCCGAATCGAAACTCCACACGCCCCGCCTGCAGAACCGCGGTGAGAGCTTGGCCACGGCAGGCCTCCAACCCGGCGCGCCACGGCGCTAGCGTTACGACAGAGCGGCTTTCGACCGCCGCATAGGTTCGGCCGCCCATGTGAACGCTATCGTTGTAGACGCCTGAGAAGGGCTGTCCCTCTTCGGCCTTTACGACCAACTTCTCGTCCTTCCCAAGCCTCTTGAACTGCGCGTCGATCTCCATTTTCCAGAGGGCGAGCATGTCCTTATCGGTCAGCTTTGAGCCATCGCCGATCCCCCACCCCCTGCGAGTCTCCGCCCGTTCCTGTCCCAACCTTCTGGCTTCATCCGCCATAGACCCCAAGCCGGGATCAGGTTCGAGGCCGCCGGCCACCCGGTCCAGCCAGGTGACGCCCCGCGCTTCGGTCTGGAGGTGTAGAGGCCTGACGTCGAGCACGCGGACGTCCACATCGGCAGGACCATGTCGCGCCTGATCCGCCGCCAACGCCCGCGAGATGTAGTCGGGTGGAATGGCGAACCGGCCGTCGCCCCGAGGCTCGACAGCGCCTTGAAGGCGCATGGCTTCCAGCCGTCGAAGATGGCGCTCGATGAAAACAGGCCGATCTTCGGGCCGGACCACGAGATGATCAACCTTAGAGTAAACGCCATTCCTCAGTTGCGCGATCTGAGCGATGGTCCGGTCTGAAGCCCTCGCCCTCCACGGCCTTCCCCGCAGTTCGATAAGGGCCCGCTCGGGTACGCGATCCAGGATCATAACGCGATCCAATGACGCCAGCCTGACATGCCCCAGACGACCATCCATGGTCTCAAGCACGAGCAACTGGGCCGCCTTCTTGTGCCACTTGAGCGGCTGAACGCCGGCGTAAGCGCCAACGATCACCTCGCCTTCCGAGAGGCTCAGCGGTTCAAGGCGATGCGTCTGCCCGCCCCAGAAGCCGCCCCATATGGCGCGCGTTGCGGCGGCTTCACGCGCCTCCTGTTCGCCGACAATTCGCAGGATGTCCCGCAGGTTTTCCGGAAGAGTCCAACGGCATTGGCTGTCTTGGGTAGCCCATCCGCGACGCTCAAGATGGACCAGGCGGCGCTGTGCGTTGGCGCGTTCTCCGCTGTCCAGACCCTCGAGGTTGATCCATCCGTCGTCATGCCGTCGCAGAAGCGTGTCGTCCATCGCGGTCAGCCGGTCCGCCGTCAGATCGCGGGAGGAAGCCGTCCGGTCGGATCTCGGGCCCAGGATCTCGGTCGCCAGGGCTTCGCACCGGCCGCGCAGCCCATGCGCCGCATAACCGCGGTTGAAGACAAGGTCGCGCCCATCGTCCCGCACACCGCGTAGGATGATGTGGAGATGGGGACGTCCGGTGTCGAAGTGCGCAACGGCAAGCCATTCGAGCGGCGTGCCGGTGTCGATCTTAATCTGCTTCATCATCCGCCGTGCGAACGACCTGACGTCCGCGAGCTCTTGTCCGTCTTCCGGATTCACGACAATCCGATAATGACGGCGGTCGTCGGCCCACCGATCGACCTGCGCCCTGGCGTCAGGCCGGTCCTCCAGCGGCCCGAAGAAAGCGGCTCTCGCCCCGTCCTCGCCCGCGCCCTCCCGTCCGAAGTACCGCACGCAGGCTTTCAACGACGTGCGCGCGTTCGGCGTCTTCATAACAGCCTTGACCCTGACGAAGACACGTCGTGACGGCCCGGCGCCCCGGAAGGCCGGCCGGACCCGCTTGGCGACCGTCTTGGCGGCAAAGTGTCGTGTCCGCGCTCTGGAGGGCATCGACGCTGTCGCGCGTCCGGGGAGGAGACCAGTCCCGTGGGGATAGTGATCTCGGTGCGCCGTCATTGACGGACGGAATGGGAAATCGTCTGAATCGTGAGGCTTGGCCATGGGGAACCGTCGTCATCGACCGGCTTGTCCGCAAACCGCCCACCGGTCGCCGAGCAGGTTTGCGAATAAAATCGCGCCTGTCCCGTTTTGAGTTGTTCCGTCCGATTGACGGCGTTTGATCAGCTTTGATCCGGGTGCATCACGATCCATCGTGTCCGCGGAAAGGACCTGAGTGCTTCTGATAACCGCCCATTACATCCTCTTCGCCGCCGCACGTCAGCCCGCCAGTTCGAGCCCGTGCCCCAAAAGCTGGAGAACGTCCGCTTCACCGCCGACAAGCCGCTGGAGACCGACACGGTCAAGGCCGCCATCGCCGAGGCCGAGGCGGCGCTGAGCGGTCAGGGACGGCTGCTGGTGCGCCCGTCGGGCACGGAAAAGCTGATCCGCGTCATGGCCGAGGGCGACGACGAGGCGCTGGTCAAGCGGGTGGTGGCCGATGTGGCGGGCGCGGTGCGCTCAGCCTAGGGTTTGCACGCCGCCGGCGGATCGCCGTCGCGCGCCCACAGCTTGCAGGACCGGTCGATCTCCCCCTGGATCAGATCGCAGGGGTTGGCGGCGTTGCAGGGCGGGCGGGTCGCCGGGCTGACCTGAATGCAGCGCTCGACCAGGCGGGCCGAGGCGGCGGCGCCGATGGCCTCGCGGCAAGGGACCTCGCTGACCGGAACCGGCTGAGCGGGCATGTCTGGACCCTCGGGAATGCTGGCCTCGACGTCCTCGGCCGGTTTGGTCGCTTCCTTCTCCGCGGCCGCCGGCTTGGCGGGCGGGGCGGGCGGCGGGGCGTCGGGCGCCAGTGGAACCGCGTCGATGACATTGCTGCTTGCCGCCGTGTCTCCGGACGCAGGCTGATCGGCTGGATCAGCGCGCTGACATCCGGCCATCAACACAACGCAGGCGGCCATCGAAAGCCAGGGGGATCGACGCATCGACTTGTCTCCGGTCAGGACTGACCGAACGAGGATGCCCGTCCGCGCCCCGAGGTGAAACCCCCTATCGCTTC
>Ga0209023_10005277_pt1 | contig 14218 bp, 15 predicted proteins | sample LakOneMetagenome_FD_187468 | JGI IMG/M metagenome (GOLD analysis project Ga0209023, IMG submission 187468) | Freshwater and sediment microbial communities from Lake Erie, Canada (SPAdes) (version 2) | ecosystem: Environmental > Aquatic > Freshwater > Lentic | place: Lake Erie, Canada...
CCTCATCGAACTCGTCGTGGATCTCGCCCACGAGCTCCTCGAGCAGGTCCTCCAACGTGACCAACCCTGCCGTGCCGCCGTACTCGTCGATCGCCACGGCGATGTGGGTGTTGCGGGCCTGCATCTCGGTGAGGAGCTCGGCGACCCGCTTCGTCTCTGGCACGAACAGCGCCGGCCGGGCGACCTCGAGCACGCAGGCGTCGCCCCGCCCCGAACGCTCCGCTTCGTATGCGTCTTTGACGTAGAGCATGCCGACGATGTCATCGGAGCTCTCGCCGTAGATCGGGAACCGACTGCGCCCGGTCTCCATCGAGCACTCGACCGCCTCGGTCACCGACGCTGCGGCGTCGATCGACACGACGTCGGGCCGGGGGATCATGATCTCGCGGACGATCGTGTCACCGAAGTCGATGATCGACTCGATGAGATCCCGCTCTGACTCTTCGATGACGGCAGCCTCTGCGGCCTCGCCCGCCAGGGCCAGGATCTCTTCCTCTGTGACGAACGGGCCCTTCTTCAGGCCCTTGCCGGGCAGCACCACGTTGGCGACGCCGATCAACGCCCGTGCCGGGATTCGCAGCACCCGACCGATCCCCTCGACGAGCGGCGCGGTCATCAGTGCGGCGCGGTCGGTGTGCTGCAGCGCCCATGTCTTGGGTGCGGCCTCGGCGAGTGTGAACAGCACCACGACGTTCAACACGATGCCGATCGCCACTCCTAGCGGACCGAACAGCCGCCCGGCTAGCACACCCACCAGCGCCGCCTGCACCGTCTGGACCACGTTGACCGCCAGGTAGACCGCGTTGAGGTCCCGTTCCAGGTTGTCGACGATGCGCTGCACCCGCCGGCCCCGCTTGGGGTCGGCGTCCGCGAGCGCCGAGGCACGCGACCGGGTCATGCGGGTGATGGCCGTCTCTGCCACCGCGAGCACCACCGCTGCGCCGATCAGCACGACGATGACGATCAGCAGCCAGGTATCGGTCGCGCTCATCGGCGGCCTCCCATAGGAGCAGCACCAGCATCAGGTGCATCCGCATCGTCGCTCTCCGTCCAGGGGTCGCGACTGGGGGCGCATCCCAGGGCAGCCATCAACTCGCGCTCCCGGTCCCACATCGCGGACCGCTGTTCTGGATCGGCGTGGTCCCAGCCGCACAGGTGCAATCCGCCGTGCACGACCAGCAGCGAGAGCTCGCTGTCGAGGTCCCCGGCGTGGCCGACCGCTTGTGCCGCAGCAACCTCGGGGCACACAACGATGTCACCCACGACCCACTCCCCCGCGCCGGTATCGAGATCGGAGCCGGTATCCGAGCCGGGATCGTCGGGGCCGTCGATCGGGAACGACAGCACGTCGGTCGGGTTGCCATCGCCGTCGAGGTGGACGGCCTTCAGCTCCGCGATCGTCGCGGGCGACACGAGTTGCAGCGTGGCTTCTGCCGCGGCACCCACGCCTTCGGCGGCGAGCACCGCTGCGAGCAGCGCAGCGAGCGGGTCCAACTCGACGGGCAGCGCGCTGATCGCGGCGGCGTCGCGATCGTCGCGTCTGGCCACGGCTGGGTGGTCGGCAATGCTCGCCACGAGGTGCGTCACGCTCAGCTGTCGAGCTGCGCGTAGGCGTCGACGATGTCGGCCACGATGCGGTGGCGCACGACGTCGGAGCCCGTCAGGTGCACGAAGGCGAGGTCGTCGATGCCAACGAGGATGCGCTGCAGGTCGGCGAGACCGGAGCGGCCGCCCGGGACATCGACCTGGGTCACGTCACCGGTCACGACGGCTCGGGAACCGAAGCCCAGTCGGGTCAGGAACATCTTCATCTGCTCCGGCGACGTGTTCTGCGCCTCGTCCAGGATGATGAAGCTGTTGTTGAGCGTGCGGCCGCGCATGAACGCGAGCGGGGCCACTTCGACGGCGCCTCGCTCCACCAGCTTCTGGGCGCCTTCGGTGCCGACCATGTCGTGCAGTGCGTCGTAGAGCGGGCGCAGGTACGGATCCACCTTGGCCATCAGGTCGCCGGGCAGGAACCCCAGGCGCTCCCCCGCTTCGACCGCCGGGCGCGTCAACACGATGCGCTCGACCTCTTTGCGCTGCAACGCCTGCACTCCCATGGCGACCGCCAGCCACGACTTGCCGGTGCCCGCGGGACCGATGCCGAAGGTGACGATGTTCTCCGCGATGGCGTCCACGTAGCGCTTCTGGCCGCTGGTCCGCGGTCGGACCCGACCACCGCGGTGGGTGCGCAGCAGTTCGTGGGTGAACACCTCCGACGGGCGTTCGTCGGCGCGCACCATGTCGATCGTGCGGGTCACCACGTCGGGTCCGATGTGCAGACCCTGCTCCAGCACCAGCACCAGCTCCTGGAAGACGCGCCCGACCCGGTCCGACTCTTCTCCGATGACGGCGATCTCGTTGCCCCGGACCCTGATCGTGGAGCGCGGGAACTCGTGCTCGACGACATCGAGCAACTCGTCGCGGGTGCCGAGGAGGTCCGTCATGAGGTGGTTCCCCGTGACGTGGACGATCGTCGGACGATCTTCGGTCGTCGTGCGGGAAGGTTCCATGAGCGGGCACAGTGTACCGGTGGCCCCCACCGAGCATCAGGGCAGTTCCGCCGACGAGACCGACCCGCTCGCCGACACCTCCGGTTTGGACGCGGCCGCAGCCGATCTCCGCGTCGAGCTCGAGATCGAGGCGCGTCGCCGGGAACGCTGGATCCGTCACCGCCTGACCGAGGAGGCAACGCTCGCCGGCGCCCTGTCCGCTGCGGTCGGGCGCGACGTTGCGGTGCAGGTCGTGACCGGGGACCGGGTGTCGGGCACGTTGGACGTGGTCGGTTCCGATGTCGTGTCGCTGCGTCGCCGCCACGCGTGCACGTGGGTGTCGATCGACGCGGTGACGGCGCTCGAGGTCGGCGAGGCGCTCCCTGCTGCGGGGCCGCCGCCCGATGGCGCGTCGATGGTCGAGGTGCTCTGCGACCTGGCCGAACGCCGGACCGACGTGGTGCTGACCCTGGCGGGAGGGACCGCCATCCGAGGGGAGCTCATCGCCGTCGGATCGGTGGCGACGGTCGACACCGGACCGGGAGGGCGCACGGCCTACGTGCCGCTCGCAGCGATCGTGTCGGTCATCTCACCAGGCTGACCGCTCCCGACGGTGCGTCGGATCCGGCGTGCTCCGGGTCAGGGCGACCGCTCAGGCGTCGGCGTCAGAGGGGGCCGATGCGTCGGCCGAGTCGGTGCCGTCCGCCAGAGAGCCGGGCTCGATCCGGCAGCTGTCGATGAAGTCCGACACCTCGGTCTCCTTCAGACGGATCACGCGTCCGATCCGATACGCCGGCAGCTGCCCGTCGTCGATGAACCGGTAGAGGGTGCGCGTGGTGATCCCGAGACGCCGCGCCGTCTCCGCTGTGTTGAGCCATTCGATGTCCGCCGTGCCCACGTCTTGGAAGGTACGCCCCGAACCCCCCTGCTGCAACCTGCTGTCACTTCGGGTCTGCTCGACGAGTGAAACCACCTGAGAATGTCTTTCAATGATTTTCAAACACTCTTGACTTGTTTCCATCGCTTCCCGTAACACTCGTGGCATCCCGAAGTGCGGGGCGAGGAGAGGGAGGGCCGGCAGTGGCACCGGTGATCGACACCACGGCACCTGAGCGGGCGAGCACCGCACGGGGTGTCCAGCGACAACGTCAGCAGCCGGCGGAGCCACCGTCGGAGCCGCGCTTGGGCCGACGTCACGCGTTGCCGAGCGGACGGGCACTCATCGGCTCGGCCCTGGTCGTCGTCGCCGCTGCCGGGGTGCTCAGCGCGCACCGCAGCGCGACGGCACCCACGGGCGAGCAGGTCGTCGTCGTGACCCGGGCGGTCCCCGCCGGAACGGTCCTCACCGCCGAGGACCTCGGTGCGGTCTCCGCCGACCTGCCGTCGGGCACAGCGTCGATCGCTGCCGCCCACGCCAGTGAGGTGATCGGCACCCGCGCCGTGCACGACCTGCACGACATGGACGTGCTGCGACCGGGCGATGTCGCAGCAGCGAACGCGGACCTCGCCACCGGGTCGGTCATCGTGCCGGTCGAGGTCGACCGGGCCCGAGCCCTGCGAGGCACAGTCCACGCAGGCAGCCGGGTCGACGTCCTCGCCACCGACCCCGACGGTGCCGGCACCGCCGTCCTGGCTTCCGATGTGCTGGTCGTCGACGTCGACGCGGGCGATGACGAGGGCATCGGGACATCGGACGGGATCGGCTTCCGCCTGGCGCTGCCGAACGCAGCCGTCGCGACCGCCGTCGTCGATGCCTCGGTGCGTTCGCAGCTGACCATCGTGTTGCCGAGCGGCCCGGACTCGTCCCCGTCGACCCGAGGAACCACGGCAACCAACAACACGAGCCAGACCAACAGCACTGCCCAAACCAACGCGGCCGGGGAGGCCGACCGTGGCTGACCGGTTCGTCGTCATCGGTCTCGCACGATCCCGCAGCCGCTGGTTCGGCGAGCTCGCCCGGTGGGCGAACGCCGCGGTCGCCCCCATCGACTTCGTCAAGTGCCTCACGACCGAGGAGGCCCGAGCCGTGCTCGGCGCAGGCCGGTCCGTGTCGGCTCTGCTCGTCGACACGGACCTCGCACGATTCGATCGGGACCTGATCTCCGAAGCGGACCACGCCGGCATCCCCACCGTCCTCGTCGGAGCCGCAGGCCGCCGAGACTGGGAGGCGATCGGTTGCGCCGCTCGTCTGGACGCCGACTTCGGACGCGACGAGCTCGTCGAAGTCCTCGAACGGTGCGCCCGACGCGTCACCCACGACGCGTCGCCCCGAACCGCCCGGGTCGACTTCGCTCAGGAGGTCGACCGCGGCCACCTCGTCGGGGTCCTCGGCGCCGGCGGCTCGGGCACCTCCACGATCGCCATGGCACTCGCACAGGCATGGGCCTCCACCGGCACCGACACGGTGCTCGTCGACGGGTGCCGCCGAGCGGACCTCGCCGTGTACCACGACGTCGGCGACGTGATCCCCGGACTGCCCGAACTGGTCGAACTGCACCGCGGCGACGACGCCGACCCCGACGAGATCCGAGCGCTCGAGTTCGACACCGGACGCGGCTACCGGCTGCTGCTCGGCCTGCGACGTCCCCGCGACTGGGCCGGGCTCAGGTCCCGCGCCGTCAGCGCGGCTGTGGACGGACTCCGGCGGACCCACTCCGCGGTGATCGTCGACCTGGAACCAGACCTGGAGACCGAGGCCGACACCGGATCCGCCGACATCGAGGACCGACACGCCATGTCGCTCACCGTCGCACGCAACGCCGACGCGATCGTCGTCGTGACCAGCTCCGACATGCTGGGTGTCCACAACGCAGCGCGCCTCTGTCACGACCTGCACCGCTGCGGCACCGCGTCGGACCAGATCGTCGTGGTGTTCAACCGGGCACCGCGCTCCCCCGTCGCCCGCACCCGACTCGCCAGGACGCTGCGCACGCTCACCACCGACGAGCCCGGCGCCGCCATCACCGTGCGACACGCACGCGGCACCGACGCAGCACACCGCGACGTCGTTGCACTCCCACCCGCTGCGGGAACCACCGTGGCGTCCGCCGTCGACAAGGTGCTGCACACCGGCACCGGCACCGCGTCCACCGGGATCGATCCCGTCCGGATCCGGCCAGGCGAGCTGTCCGCCGAGCTCCTCGTCGACGCGGTCACCGCCGAGCACGCACCCCAACCGAGCCCCGAAGGACGACCATGAGCCTGGACACACGAGACCCACTCCTGTCGCCGTTGCAGGAGATCGAGCACACCGTCCAGCTGCGAGCGAACGCTCTGGCGCTCGACGTCGACAGCACCGACGGCGAGGCACACCTGTCGACGCTCATCGACGAAGCCGTCACCGAGTGGTCCGAGGACTACTCCAGAGGCCACCGCCGCTACGACCTGCCCGACCCCGATGGCGTGGCAGCACGGGCGTTCCGCAACCTGGCGCGCTACGGCCCGCTCACCGAGCTGCTCACCGACGACGACGTCTGGGAGATCATGGTGAACGCACCGGACGAGATCTTCGTGAAGCGACACTCGGGCGGCAACCGGTTCCACCACGAGGTCTTCCACGACGACGACCACGTCATCCGGACCCTCACCAAGCTCCTCGACGACTCCTCCACCTCGCACCGCAAGCTCGACCCGGTCGAGGGCCTCCAGGACGCCCAACTCGACGACGGCGCCCGTCTGCACATCGTCCACGGCGACCTCGCCCGCGGCGGCCATCTGATGGTCAACATCCGCAAGTTCACCGGAGTCGCGATCACCCGACTCGACGAGTTGGTCGACGGCGGATCCATGAGCACCGCAGCAGCCCGGTTCCTCGCCGCAGCGGTGCGTGCCCGGTTGAGCATCGTGTTCGCCGGAGCACCCGGCGCCGGCAAGACCACCCTGCTCAGCTGCTGCGCCGCCGAGCTCGACCCGTCGCTGCGGGTCGTGATCGCAGAAGAAGTGTTCGAAGCCGACTGCGAAGTCGCGAACGTCGCCAGCATGCAGACCCGACCGGCACGCACTGACCGGCCCGGCATCGACCTGCGACGTCTCGTCGCCGGCTTCCTCCGCATGGCACCCGACGTCGCGATCGTCGGCGAGGTCCGCGACAGAGAGGCGCTCCCGCTACTGCTGACGCTGTCGTCGGGGGTCACCGGCTACACCACGATCCATGCCGGCTCGGCCCGCCAAGGGCTCACGCGGCTTCGGTTCCTCGCTCAGCTCTCGGACTCCTCCAAGGACCTCCCACTGAGCGCCCTCAACAACCTCGTCAGCGACTCCGTCGACCTCGTCGTGCACACCGAACGTGGCCCTGACGGTCCTCGCCTCACCGGCATCATCGCCGTCGAAGACCTCGTCGCCGGCCCGGAGGCAGTGCAGTTCACCGTGACCGATGTGTTCTCACGCCACGGCGCCAATGGAGCGCTCGACTGGACCGGTGACGTCCCGGTGCGAGCGGCGGAACGGATGGCCGCTCGAGGCGTCGACCTCCGCTCCCTGCTCGAGGACGTGGCATCGTGACCTCCATCCTGTTGGCGCTGTGCGCCGCCGTCGGCACCTATCTGCTGGTCGTCGCACGCAGCGACACGTGCGGGCAACGAACCCAGACGATGAGCGCACGGGTCTCGCCTGCCGAGCTGCACCGACGGGCCGAGCTCGCCCTTCGCCGAGCCGGACTCGACGGCGTGAGTCCGATGCAGTTCGCAGCGACCGTGGGCGCAGTCGGACTCGCAGCAGCGCTCTTGACGTCGCTCGCCATCGGCTTCGGGATCGCCTCGCTCCTGATCGGCCTGCTCGCCGGCTCGACCCCCGTCGCGATGTGGCGATCGCGTCGAGCGGCGACTCGCCGCGCTGCCCAGGAGCACTGGCCTCGTCTGATCGAGGAGCTGCGGGTGCTCACCGGCCCGATGGGACGTCCGATCCCCCAGGCACTGCTGGGGGTCGGCGCCCGAGGACCGGTCGAGCTGCGACCTGCCTTCGCTGCGGCACAACGGGAGTGGAACCTGACCACCGACTTCGAACGCACCGTCACGGTGCTCAAGGAGCGACTCGGCGACCCGACGGCTGACGCCACGTGCGAGACGCTGCTCGTGGTCCACGAGGTCGGCGGTGACCTCGACCAACGACTGTCGGCGCTCGCCGAAGACCGTCGACGAGACCTGCATGACCGCAAGGACGCCCAGGCCAAGCTCGCGGGCGCCCGCACCGCACGACTGTTCGTGATCCTCGTGCCGGTTGGCATGGCCGTTGCGGGACTGAACGTCGGCGACGGTCGCTCGGCGTATCGCAGCACGGTCGGCCAGACGCTCGTCGTGGTGGGCATCGCCATGGTCGGCGGCTGCTGGTGGTGGGCGGCGCGTCTGATGCAGCTCCCGACCGAAGAGCGGGTGTTCGACCGATGAGCGCCATCGAGCTCGCACTCCTCGCCCTCGGCGGCGTCGGCATCGCCATCGTGTTCGGACAGCTCCGCTGGTTCCGTCGACGGTCGCTCGCCGATCGGCTCGCACCGTACGCGTCGATCACGACGGCACCGGTTCGCAGTGACCGCTCCAGCCCGGCTGCGGTCCTCCTCCCTCTCGTCGACCAGCTGCTCGACCGGGCGGCCGGCGCACTTGGCATCAGCGACGACCTGGCCACGCGCCTCGCCCGAGCGGACCTCGACATCGACGCGTCCTCGTTCCGCATCCGTCAGGTGCTGCACGCGCTGATCGGGCTCGGCGTCGGCGCGGCTGGGGCGATCGCGCTTCGTCCTGGTGGTGTCGTGTCGGCGATCGCCATCATCGGCATCCCCATGCTGTGGGTGCTGATCGATGAGCAGAAGATCTCGACCACGATCGATCGGCGTTCCCATGTGCTGCAGTTGGAACTACCCGTCGTCGCCGAGCAGCTCGGCATCCTGATCGACGCCGGGTCGTCACTTCCTTCCGCGCTCTCCCGGGTCGCTCAGCGTGGACGCGGCGCGACCTCGGATGATCTTCGACGGGTGGTGCTGCGCATCCGGAGCGGCACCACCGAATCCGCAGCGCTCGCCGAATGGGCGAACCGGACCGATGTCGAAGCGGTCCGCCGGCTCGTTGCGGTGCTGTCGTTGCATCGGGAGGCGGGTGATCTCGGGCGTCTGATCAGCGAGGAGGCGCGGGCGATCCGCTCGGAGACCCACCGTGAGCTCGTCGAGCGGATCGAACGCAGAGGTCAGCTCGTCTGGATCCCCGTCACCGTGGCCACCCTCGTGCCCGGCCTGTTGTTCCTCGCCGTGCCGTTCGTCTCGGCGCTGTCGCAGGTGACCGGCGCATGAACCCGAGCGACGTTCTCCGCACCAACCAGACCCGAACCACCGAGTCCAACCAGTCCAAACAGAACCGACACAGTGAAGGAGCAACCCATGTCCATCCAGATGACATCCATGCCCGCGATCGAAGCGACCGACACGCTGACGACCGACGCAACGGCACCAGCGGCCGGCGCAATGGCACCGACCACCGCACGGCCACCCAAGACCCCGACGCCCAAGCGGCGGCGCTACCGGACCGAGATCGCCGAGGGCGTTATCTCAACGGCGATTTCAGTCCTGATTGTCGCGTTCCTCGGCATCGCCTTGTGGAAGGGCTTCGACGTGATGATGAACAGCGCGACCGACAAGACCCAGCACCAGGTCGAGCAGATCGGCGGCTGAGCCTCGGGTCGGGGACCTACTCCCCGGCCCGGCCCTGCTCGCTGACCGCCCTCGTTGCGCTCCGGATGCATCGGGTTCGCCCGCAGTCCGAGCGCGGAACCGGCCTACTCAGCACGCTGTTCGGAGTCGGTGCAGTGATCGTGATGCTCGGCTTTTCAGCGAACGTGTCGATCGGACTGTGGACCAGATCCACCGTCGAGGCGGTTGCGCAGGACGCAGCACGCGACCTGGCCGCCAGCCCGGACGACAGCCTCGACTCGCAGCGGGTCCAGGAGGTGCTCGGTCGGGCACGCGCGTCGCTCGGGCCGACCGGCCGGCGCACCGAGCTCACCCTGGTGCGACTCGATGACCGTGTCGTCATCCGAGTTCGCCATCCGGGTGTGAGCCTGCTGCCCAGGATGATCTCGACCGGCGCTTCGATCGGAGCGCTCGATCAGACGATCTCGGTCCGCCGGGAGGGGTCGTCGTGAGGCGCTCCATACGGAACGAGCGGGGTGCGGTCGCCGGGCTCGAGGGCGTCATGTTCGGCATCCTGATCCTCGTCGCCGGAACCGTGCTGGTCGCACACGCGTGGTCGGTCCTCGAGACCCGACGCTCGCTCGACGGAGCGGCCCGGGAGTACCTGCGTGCGTACACCGAAGCCGACGGCCCCGCAGCCGCACGGACGGCAGGTCAACGTGCGCTCGATGACGTCCTCCGGGGCGAGCACAACACTCGAGGCACCGTCGACGTCACATCTCCCGACCCGACGACGTTCGGTCCGTGCGCACAGGCGACCGTGTCGCTGTCGAGCGTGGTGCCGTCGGTGCGCCTGCCCTTCCTCACCGATGTGGGTGCGAGCACGGTGCGGGTCACCCACACCGAGTTGGTCGACGCGCACCGGGAGATGACCTCAGGAGCGGCCTACGACCCAGAACGGACACCCTGTGCGCGCTGATCGACGCCTCCGCCTTGTCCACCGGCCGTTGCGCACGGCGTCACCATCAAGTCACACCGAACTAAGTCACACCGAGCGAGGGCGCACCGAACCAAGTCACACCGAGCGAGGGACCGCGTTGGTCATGGTGCCTGCGATGGCGCTGGTGCTCATCGTCCTGGCAGCCATCGCCCTCGACCTGACCGCGGTCAGCGGTGTGCAACGAGCCGCCGAACGCGAGCTGGCCGCGGCTGTCGATGACGCGGCCGGAATGCTCGACGGGCCGGCGCACCAGCACAACGGCGTCGTGCGAATCGACAGGGCCGCGGCGGAGCGGGTCGTGCGAGCACGGCTCGGCGCCGCCGATCTTCCCGGGCGCATCGTGGCGCTCGACGTCGCCATCACCGACACGACCGTCGACGCCCGTGCACGCATCGAGTCCCCGCACATCTTCCTCCGCGCCGTCCCCGGTATGGACGACGCAGCCCTGTCGGCACCCCTGCACGTCCGAGCACGGCTCCGGGCCTGAAGAGAGACCCATCACATGAACGACATCGAGACATGAACGACATCGAGACGCTCGCCCCCGAGTCCCTGCGAGCAGAGGATCCTGTCCAACGCAGCACCCGATCGCAGCGGATCCATCGCCAGACACACGGAGTGGAACCCACCGTCCACAAGCAAGCCCGCGGTGGCGAACGAGCCAGCCTCCGACGTGAGGCCGAGGTGCTGAGGGCCGTCGGCGGCACCGACCTGGTCCGGCTCGTCGACCTGATCGACGGTCCGGAGACGACAGAACTGGTGTTGCGAGACACCGGCGGCCCCTCGTTGGCGGCAGCGCTCGCCGACCCCGACACGACCGCAACTGCGGCGCTGTCGCTCTTGGCGGCGACGTGCGACACCGTGTCACGACTCCACCAGCGAGGGTGGGGCCACGGGCGCATCGAAGCGGACCACGTCCTGCTGAGTGCACGTGGCCGGATCCGGCTGTGCTCGCTCGGCGCCGCCGCACCCATCGACGTCGACCCGACGGTGACCCGGGCAGACCGCACGGCCGTCCTGAGGATGGTCGACGACTGGTGTCGCCAACCGGCGGGGAGCGGCATGGTTCCGCCGTGGAGCACCCGGGTTCGGGCATGGGCGCTCGAACGCCGGACCCACCGGCTCGCCGACGACCCCGACCCGCAGGTCCTAGCACGCATCCTGCGTCGAACCGCCAGGGCCGGGTCCGTGACCGAGGCCGGGCCGACACGGCGCATCGCCGTGGCGGTCGCGATGGCGATGGCAACGATCTCGTTCGTCGGCGTCGCGATGGCATCGGGGGTCGTGCTGCGCTCAGTGTCCGAACACGACGCCGTCGCTTCGCCAGCGGCACCACAGGCCTCGAAGGTCGCGTCACCGAGTGTGAAGCCGACGACCAGCTCACCAGCGAACAGCACACCAACAACCAGTGCGCCGTCCGCCACGTCCACCACAGCCGTTGCTCCGCCGTCGACACCAGTGGCGCTCCCTGCGGCTCTCCCTGCGGCGGACCCGTCGTGTGCCACGCCCGACGCACTCCACCCCGACGTCGACGGCGATGGCTGCGGGGATGCAGTCAGCACCGACGCAAACGCCGTCCTCGTCGGGGATCGCCGGTACCGACTCGGCACCGACGGCGACGTCGTCGCGGTCGGCGACTGGGACTGCGATGGCACTGCAACACCAGCGCTGCTGCGTCCGTCGAACGGGAAGGTGTTCACGTTCGATCGTTGGGCGACCGAGTCCGACCCGAGCACCGCCACGCAGATCGGAGCCGTCGACGGAGCGATCGGGTTCGCGTCGAACGACGGGCGTTGCGGGGCGCCTCGGGTCGTCAGCTCCGGCGGCATCGCCCAGCCCGTCGATGTCACCGGGGCCCGACCATGAGCCGCTTGCACGCCGCTGCCCGACTGTTGATGGCGTTCGTCGTCGAAGTCGCTGCACTGCTGTTCATGTGGTCCGTCGTCGGCACCACCACCGCAGCGTCCACCGCTGGGCCCTTCACGTCGGAAATGACGCAGGATCCGCTCGGCGCTGTCACGAAGGTCGCGGGTTGGGCATCCGTTGCGATCCTGGGGTACCTCATCGTGGTCACGGCGTTGCAGTTGCTCGCCCTCACCGTTGCGGTGCTCGCACCGAAGCGGAGCATCGGCGCCCACATCGCCTCGGCGAGCGCACGACTCGGACCCCGAGCCTTCGCAGGACTGGCCGCCGCCGCCACCCTGGCCGGGGTGACCGCATGCGGTCCGGCCACCACATCGCCAGGCTCCGGATCCGCACGCGCCGCTCCCGCTGGTGCCCGCGAGCCGGTCGTCATGGTGCTCGATGCACCGCTCGACACCACGGCGGCGAACACCCCCGGAAGCACCGTCGCACCGGGGAACACCGTCGCACCCGGAGGCACCAACAATCCAGGGAGCACGGGCTCGACGGACGCGTCGGTGACCATGTACATCGATGCAGACATGAGCGGGCCGGGCACGACCGTTCCGGTCACGAACTCACCTGCCGCGCCACACGCCGAACCCGCGGAACAGGCACCGGCGACCGCCGCACCCGCCACTGCCGCACCGTCGACCGCTGCGCTGGCGATCTCGGAGCCGGCGACTGCCGCGCCAGTGCCGACCGAGGTGACCGTGGCAAGGGGCGACAGCTTGTGGAGCATCGCCGAGGACGCGCTCTCCGACCGACTCGGTCGCCCCGCAACACCCACGGAGCTGGACCAGTACTGGCACTCCGTGGTGGAGATCAACCGGACCCGCCTCGTCGACCCGTCCAACCCAGGGCTCATCTACCCAGGTCAACGCTTCGCGCTCCCCTGACCCGCCGAGCCCGCGAGGAGATGTCGACGAGGAGATGTCGACGACCTACCTACCCGCAGCGTCGTTGCGAGCGCGCTTGTCCGCGTACATGGCGAGGTCGCTGCGCTCGAGGACCGACGCCAGACCTGAGCGATCAACCGCGGAGGCGGTACCGATCGACAGACCCACGTCGACCGATCGCCCGCCGAGCTCCAGCGTCGTCTCGACAGCGGCGCGAAGCCGGGCGACGGCATCGGAGGCCCGCTCGACATCCAGGCCCGGGAACGCCACGACGAACTCGTCACCGCCGATCCGCCCGACGAAGTCCACTGAACGCACCGCAGCCACCAGGCTCTCCGCGACGTGCACCAGCACGCGATCGCCCGCGGCGTGGCCTTCCGCGTCGTTGATCGCCTTCAGCCCGTCGAGATCGGCGAACGCGACCACGATCGGGGACTCCGGACCGACCACCAGCGCGAAGAGCCGCCGTTCGAAGCTGCGACGGTTCAGCACGCCGGTCAACCCGTCGATGCTGGCGTCGCGGTGCAGACGGCGATCGTGCACAGCCCGTTCGAACGCGAGCGCAGCAAGCGCAGTGACCCGTTCCACGATCGCGACGTCGTACGGGGTTGGATCACCGCTGAGCGGCGCCGGGAACACCACGGCCCCGAACACGGCGGCGCCGCCGTGCGACACGACCGGACACACCCATCGCTCCCCATCGGTCCAGATCTTCTGCCCACCATCGACGAGCGCCCCGTCGAGGACCGTCCCGGCATCCGCCCCGAGCAGCGCATCCACGTCGCCCTCGACGGCGACCGACTCGTCGTAGGCGTGCACCAACGCCGCGTTCGTGTCGAAGTGGATGCACACGACGTCAAGCAGCGCCTCCAACGTGTCGCCCAACTGCTCCCCCTGGCCGAGCAGCTGAAGGACTCGGTCGAACGCCAAGCGTTCCCCGCCGGGCCGCACGGTCACCACCAAGTGCCCTGTGTCGCCGAGCACTCGTCCGGCGACGAGCACCGGGCGCGACGACTCGTCCTGGGCAATGACCTTCAGCGACAGCTCCAGAGCGTGGGCCGCCGCCGGCGGGAGCACTCTCGGCACCGGAGCGCCGAGCACCGGCTCGATGATGGGCATGACACGTTCGATGTCGCTCGGATCGATGAGCTCAAGTGCGTTGACACCCACCAGCGACGCCTGGTCCCAGCCGAGGACGACGGGCGTCGCGGCGCTCGCCCACACGACGTCGAGCGATCGATCGAAGACCAGGATCCCCGTCAGGAACTGCTCG
>Ga0209023_10005278_pt1 | contig 14216 bp, 9 predicted proteins | sample LakOneMetagenome_FD_187468 | JGI IMG/M metagenome (GOLD analysis project Ga0209023, IMG submission 187468) | Freshwater and sediment microbial communities from Lake Erie, Canada (SPAdes) (version 2) | ecosystem: Environmental > Aquatic > Freshwater > Lentic | place: Lake Erie, Canada | collected...
GTGATCGACGTGGCGCTGCACGAGGCGGTGTTCAACGTGATGGAAAGCCTGATCCCCGAGTACAGCGCGTTCGGCGCGGTGCGCGAGGCCGCGGGCAGCGCACTGCCGGGCATCGCGCCCAGCAACGCCTACCCTTGCACCGACGGCTGGGTGCTGGTGGCCGGCAATGGCGACAGCATCTTCAAGCGGCTGATGACCGCCATCGGCCGGCAGGACCTGGCCGACGCGCCCGACCTGGGCAGCAACGCCGGCCGCGTGGCCCGCGTGGCAGAGATCGATGCCGCCATCGGTGCCTGGACCGCCGCGCACTCGGTGCAGCAAGTCATGGAGACGCTGGGCACCGCCCGCGTGCCCGCCGGTAAGGTCTACACCGCCAAGGACATTGCCGAAGACCCGCACTACCGCGCCCGCGACATGCTGTTGCAGCAGCCCACGCGCGACGGCTACAGCGTGCAGGTGCCGGGCATCGTGCCCAAGCTCTCGGGCACGCCGGGCAGCATCCGCAGCAGCGCGCCGCACCTGGGTGACGACACCGATGCGGTGCTGGCCGAGGCGGGCTTGACAGCAGAGCAGATCGCGCTGCTGCGCAGCAAGGGGGTGATCCAGTGAATCTGATCGTACACACCGCTTTTTCACGAGGCGATTTCTCCAACCCCGTTCGCCTTGAGCCTGTCGAAAGGCTTTGGCAAGCACTGGCCGGGGCTTCGACTGGCTCAGCCCGAACGGTGGTGGCATGAGCGCCGGTTCCGAATCACTCCAACGCCCCGTCGGGAAAGGCCATGGCCGCCGCATCCACATGCAGGAGGTCGGCACGCGCGACGGCCTGCAGATGGAGCAGGCCTTTGTGCCCACCGACGACAAGATCGCGCTCGTCAATGCGCTGTCGGCCACGGGCCTGGCCAAGATCGAAGTCACCTCGTTCACGTCGCCCACCGCCATCCCCGCGCTGCGCGATGCAGAGATCGTGATGCGCGAAATCGAGCGGCGCCCGGGCGTGGTCTACACCGCGCTGGTGCCCAACCTGCGCGGGGCCGAGCGCGCCATCGAGGCGCGCACGGACGAGCTGAACCTGGTGATGTCGGTGAGCGCCACGCACAACATCGCCAATCTGCGCATGACGCAAGAACAATCGTTCGCCGCGCTGGCCCAGGTGGTGGCAGTGGCCCAGGCCGCGGGCGTGGCGGTCAACGTGTCGCTGTCCTGCGTGTTCGGCTGCCCCATGGAGGGCGACGTGCCCGAGGCGGCGGTGCTCGGCTGGGTGCAGCGCTTCGTGGACCTGGGCGTGGGCGGCATCACGCTGTGCGACACCACGGGCATGGCCTTTCCCACCCAGGTGGCGCAGGTCACGGCGGCGGCGCGTGCGCGCTGGCCGGACGTGGACTTCACGCTGCACTTTCACAACACGCGCGGCATGGGGTTGGCCAATGTGCTGGCCGCCATCGATGCGGGCGCGGACCGGTTCGACGCATCGCTGGGCGGGCTGGGCGGCTGCCCCTATGCGCCGGGCGCCAGCGGCAATGTGTGCAGCGAAGAGATCGTGCATGCGCTCGGCCTCATGGGCTATGACACCGGCGTGGACCTGCCCGCACTGGTCGCCGCCGCAGAACGCCTGCCAGGGTTGATCGGGCACGACATCCCGAGCCAGATCGTCAAGGCCGGCCCCCGGCTGCACTTGCACCCGGTGCCTGCTGATTTCGAGGCCATCCGCGACCGTGCGCTGCAGCGTGAGCGTGGCGGAGCGTGACCTGATTTGATCTGACCGCGGCAAAGACCACAACACAACGACAGGAGACAACCATGCCCCAGACCATCACCTTCCACCGCCGACACGTCGCCCTGCTGCTGGGCGCGCTCGTGGGCGCCATGGCGTGCGGCGCGCCGCTCGGCGCGCACGCACAAGACAAGTTCCCATCCAAGCCCATCACACTGGTCGTGCCCCAGGCCGCCGGTGGGGCCAACGACGCCATCGCCCGCGTGCTGGCCCAGCGCCTGTCCGAGCAGATGGGCCAGAGCGTGGTGGTGGACAACCGCCCCGGCGCGGGCGGCACGCTGGCTACTGCGGGCCTGGCGCGCGCCAAGCACGACGGCTACACCCTGCTGGTCACGGCCGACAGCGCCCACGTCATCGGCCCCGCGCTGTACAAGAACGCGGGCTTCGACGCGGTCAAGGACTTCGAGCCCGTGGCACCCATCGCCACCGCAGGCTACGTGCTGGTGGCACACTCGTCGTTCCCGGCCAAGAACGTGGCCGAGCTGATCGCGCTGGCCAAGGCCAGCCCCGGCAAGTATTCGATTGCGTCGGCAGGCAACGGCACGCTGAACCACCTGATCGGCGAGATGCTGCAAAAGGCGGCGGGCATCCAGCTGCAGCACATCCCCTACAAGGGCTCGGCGGCGGCAGCGACCGATGTGGTGGGCGGGCAGGTGCCGCTGTCGGTGCAAAGCCTGCCGTCGGCCATTGCGTTCATCAAGGCCGGCAAGCTCAAGGTGCTGGGCGTGGTCAATGAAAAGCGCGTGGCGGCCTTGCCCGATGCGCCCACCATTGGCGAGACCCTGAAGGGCTTCGGCCAGGCGCCGTGGTACGCGATGTTCGCCCCGGCCGGCACACCCGCGCCGGTGGTGGCGCAACTGCAGGCCGAAGTGGCCAAGGCGCTGGACCACAAGGACGTGGTCGACAAGCTCGCTGCCGTGGGCTGCGAGCCCTTCAAGGGCACGCCGGCCCAACTGGGCGCGCTGGTGCGCGACGACCTGGTCCGCTGGCAGCGCGTGGTGAAGGAGACCGGCGCTACGGTCGATTGAAGCCCCGCACGCCGGCCAGCACGCGCGCCTGTTGCGTCGGCATCTTTGAACTCGAAACCACCGTTCGGGCTGAGCTTGTCGAAGCCCTGCGCGGCGCTCGACAAGCCCAGCGTGAACGGTTCAAGTTGATGGGCGCCGACTTCATAGTGGGCCCTTCGTCAGCGACACCATTTTTTTGACAGTCACAACAACGGAGACAAAACCTTTATGACCACCTTCTCTCGCAGGCCTTTCACGGCACTGGCCGCCCTGGGCGCCACCACCCTGGCCGTCTTGACGCTCGGTGCGTCCTCCTCTGCCTGGGCCCAGGGGGCTTACCCCAGCAAGCCCGTCACGATGGTGGTGCCCACCGCCGCCGGCGGCACCACCGACCTGTCGGCCCGCATGCTCGCCCAGGCGCTCACGCCCGTGCTCGGGCAGTCGGTGGTGGTGGACAACAAAGGCGGCGGCAACGGCAGCATTGCGGCTGCGGCCGTCAAGCGCGCCGAGGCCGATGGCTACACGCTGCTGATGCAGTACTCAGGCTACCACGTGATCTCGCCCCATCTGACGAAGCAAAAGCAGTGGGAGCAGGGCGACTTTCAGCCGGTGGCCAACGTGATCTCCGCCCCGCAGATCATCGTGGTGCGCAACGACCTGCCGGTCAAGACGCTGGCTGAACTGATCGCCTACGCCAAGGCCAACCCCGGCAAGCTCAACTACGCGTCGTCGGGCAATGGCTCGCTGCAGCACGTGACTGGTGCCATGCTGGAGCAGCAGGGCAGCATCAAAATGGTCCACGTGCCTTACAAAGGCACCGGCCCTGCGCTGCAGGACCTGCTGGGCGGCCAGGTGGACCTGACCTTCGGCACCGCGCCGCCGTTCATGCCCCACATCGCCAGCGGCAAGCTGCGCGTGCTGGCCGTCACCGGCAAGGAACGCCTGCCGAGCCTGCCCGATGTGCCCACCACGGCCGAAGCCGGTTACCCCAAGGTGGACGCGACCTCTTGGTTTGCGGTGTTCGTGCCCGCCGCCGTGCCCAAGCCCGTGGTGGACAAGCTCACCGCCGACATCCGCACCGTGGTGCAGAGTGCCGCGTTCAAGCAAAAGGCGCAGGAGCAGGGCGCCACGGCGGACTACCAGAGCCCGCAGCAACTGGGCGACAAGGTCAAGGCTGACCTGACGGGCTGGGCCAGCGTGGTCAAGACGTCGAAGATCGAGGCCGAGTGAGCGCGGATATGGCATAAAACTGCCGCTACCGCTTGCCTGGTAAGCGCTGATGGCTATATTTTTAGTAGCATACGGGGCGATGTCAGGCAGGCATCGCTAGCGCAGCGGAAACCCCGCCCCGTGCAGCGCCTCCACCAGCCGGTGGCGGCCCTTGAGCGCCTGGGCATCGCGCAGGCGCTCCAGGACCACGTCGCTCCAGTCCGCCGGCGGCAGGCCTTCGCGGGCCTGGAAGCTGCGCAGTTGCGCGTCGTAGTCGCCGATTTCTTCACTGAGGTTGCCGGGCGCGGTGTAGCGCTCGCGGTGCAGCACGGCGGCCTGCGGCAGGCGGGGCTTGATGGCGGCGGGCCGGGCAGGGTCCGGGTGGCCTACCACCAAGCCGAACACCGGGAACACGCCCTCGGGCGTGCCCACCAGCTCGGCCACTGCCTCGGGCTGGTTGCGCAGCGCGCCGATGTACACGGTGCCCAGGCCCAGTGCTTCAGCGGCCACCACGGCGTTCTGCGCAGCCAGGGCGGCATCGATCACGGCCATGAGGTAGGTGTCCAGGTACGGCAGACCGTCGGCCTGGGCGCCCTTGTACTGCGCGATGCGGGCGATGCGCGACAGGTCGGCCAGCCACACCAGCAGCAGCGGCGCGGTGCGGATGTGCGCCTGGTGGCCTGCGAGGTCGGCCAGCCTGTCGCGGCTGGCCTGGGATTGCACCGCCACCACGCTCCAGGTCTGCAGGTTGGACGAGCTGGCGGCCGACTGCGCTGCGGCCACCAGGGTGGTGACCGTGTGGTCAGGCAACGCGTCGGGCAGGAAGTGCCGCACCGACCGGTGCGACAGCAGGTGCTCCAGCACGGGGCTGTCGGGCACGTTCAGGGCGTTGGCTTGGGCGCCGTAGCGGGCCTGCAGGAGTGGGGCGGCAAGGGACATGGGCGCTTTCGGATGTGGGGTGGGGGCGGGTGGGCGTACGGGGTAGATACGGCCCTGGCCCACTGTAGCCAGCGTGACTGCGTTCGTTTGCGCGCTTACCGTATATCGGCATGCCCTGGCCTCATATGCTGCGTCCATTGCACGCGCATGCATCGACCGGGTCAAGTCGGGAGCGGGTGGACCGGGGTAGTGCAAGGGCCGCTGCAGAGCCGCCACAATACGGCCCATGTCTGATGTGCATTCCGAAGAACTGTTGGCGCAGGTGGCTGCGCTGCCCGCGCTGCCCGGTGTCTACCGCTATTTCGACGCCCAGGGCGCGCTGCTGTATGTGGGCAAGGCCCGGCACCTCAAGCGCCGCGTGTCGAGCTACTTCACCAAGAACCATGGCGGCACGCGCATCGGTCACATGGTCAGCAAGATCACGCGCATGGAGACCACGGTGGTGCGCTCCGAGGCCGAGGCGCTGCTGCTGGAAAACAACCTCATCAAGACGTTGAACCCCAAGTTCAACATCCTGTTCCGGGACGACAAGAGCTATCCGTATCTCAAGATCACCGGTGTGCCTGGCGGTGCTGCGCGCGGCGAGGCACCGGGGCAGGTGTTTCCGCGCATGGCGTACTACCGCGGCTCGGTCGACAAGAAGCACCGCTACTTCGGGCCGTACCCCAGCGCCTGGGCCGTCAAGGAAACCATCCAGCTGCTGCAGAAAGTCTTCAGGCTGCGCACCTGCGAGGACACGGTGTTTGCCAACCGCACGCGGCCCTGTCTGCTGTACCAGATCAAGCGCTGCACGGGGCCCTGTGTGGACCTGATCTCGCCGGAGGCCTATGCCTCGGATGTGCAGCACGCCGAGGCACTGCTGCGCGGCGAGACGCAGGAGGTGCTGCAGGCCATGGAGGTGCGCATGATGGCGCACTCCGGCAAGCTCGAGTTCGAGCAGGCCGCCGAAGTGCGCAACCAGATCCAGGCCCTGTCGCGCGTGCTGCACCAGCAGTCCATCGAGATCGCGGACGACAAGGACGTGGACATCCTGGCGGTGCGCGTGCAGGGCGGCCGCGCCTGCGTGAACCTGGCTATGGTGCGCGGTGGCCGCCACCTGGGCGACCGGCCGTACTTCCCGGTGCATGTGGAAGACGCGGCGGCCATCTTTGCGGAAGAGGCGGACGACGACAACCCTGACAACGCCGTGGCAGCCCCCGCGCGGCCTGTGGAGGTGCAGGTGCTGGAAGCCTTCATCGCCCAGCACTACATCGGCGTGCCGGTGCCTCCCCTGCTGGTGACGAGCGAGCCGGTGGACAAGGCATTAATGGAAGCGCTCACCGTGCAGTCGGGCCTGCGCGTGACGGCAGTGCACCAGCCGCGCGAGCAGCGCCGGGCCTGGCTGGACATGGCGCAAAAGAACGCCAGCCTGCAACTGGCCCGCCTGCTGGCGGAAGAGGGCTCTCAGCAAGCCCGCACCCGCGCGCTGGTCGAGGCGCTGGACCTGCCGCCGGAGGACCTGGACCAGCTCACCATCGAGTGCTTCGACATCTCGCACACGGCGGGCGAATCCACCCAGGCATCGTGCGTGGTGTTCCACCACCACAAGATGCAAAGCAGCGAGTACCGCCGCTACAAGATCGAAGGCATCACCGGCGGCGACGACTATGCCGCCATGCGCCAGGTGCTCACGCGCCGCTACAGCAAGGTGGTCGAGGCCGCACGCGAAGCCGGGGGCATCGACTTTGCGGCCGCCCCGCCGCCCGATACGGAGACGGCTGCGGGCGCCGTCAAGCCCAAGGGCGTGGCGCGCCTGCCCGACCTGGTGCTGATCGACGGCGGCAAGGGCCAGGTGGGCGTTGCGCGGGAGGTCTTCACGGCCCTGGGGCTCGACCTCACGCGCATCGTCGGTGTCGAGAAAGGCGAGGGCCGCAAGGTCGGCCTGGAAGAGCTGGTGTTTGCCGACGGCCGCGAAAAGGTCTACCTGGGCAAGGACTCGGCCGCCCTCATGCTGGTGGCGCAGATCCGTGACGAGGCCCACCGCTTCGCCATCACCGGCATGCGCGCGGCGCGCGCCAAGGTGCGGGTGGGCGGCGGGCAGCTGGAGGAGATTGCCGGCGTCGGCCCCAAAAAGCGTGCGCGGCTGCTGCAGCGCTTTGGGGGCGTGCGCGGCGTGGCGTCGGCCAGCGTCGAAGACCTGGTCACGGTGGACGGCATTTCGCGCGAGCTGGCCGAAGAGATCTACCGGGCGCTGCGCTGACCCGGAGCGTTGCTGCACGATCACATTCGCCGCAAAGGCGGTGCGTGCATGCAATGCGGCGCGTGGGGCCACCCCGGGCCGTGACACAATCGCCGCCATGTTCTGGACGATCCCCACGCTGATGACCTGGACGCGCATTGTCGCGATACCTTTGATCGTGGGGGTGTTCTATGCGCCGCTGGATCCTGCCACCCGCAACCTCATCGCCACGGTGATGTTCGTGGTGTTCGCCGCCACCGACTGGCTCGACGGCTACCTGGCGCGCAAGCTCAACCAGACCTCGTCCTTCGGCGCCTTCCTGGACCCGGTGGCCGACAAGTTCCTGGTGTGCGCGTCGCTGCTGGTGCTGGTGCATCTGCAGCGGGCCGATGTGTTCGTGGCCTTGATCATCATCGGCCGCGAGATTGCCATCTCGGCCCTGCGCGAGTGGATGGCGCAGATCGGCGCCAGCAAGAGCGTGGCGGTGCACATGATCGGCAAGGTCAAGACCACCGTGCAGATGGTGGCCATCCCCTTCCTGCTGTACGACGGCCGGCTGTTCGGCGTGATCGATACCGGCGTGTGGGGTACCTGGCTGATCTGGGCGTCTGCCGTGCTCACGGTGTGGTCGATGGTGTACTACCTGCAAAAGGCACTGCCCGAGATCCGGGCCCGCGTGAAGTAGTTCTGACGGGCGTACCGATGGCGGGCTGTGGGGCTCTGCAGTTTGTTCAGCGGTGCAGCAGTTTTCTGGCTGCTGCCATGTGTGCCAAAACGGCGCATGGGCGGTAATCAACACGACAGCATGGTGTGCTGCGCACTGCCATGGTGCGCATGTTCGCCATGAATGCATTTGCGGCGCCCGATACACGCCCCACGTGCACCACAAACGCCTTTCTACGCTGGATTTCAAGCCCTTTTGCGCCCGCGTGCCTTGCCGCAAGAGGGGTGTCAATACGGAATGCTGCCCATACGGCATGTATGAGACAAAACGCTCCGCACGCCCAGTCTCAGCACGAAATACGACTAGAATTCAGCGCTACGCTGCCGCAAAACAGCGTGTTGTATTGACACCCGGAAACTCGATGGCTTTAATCTGATGCAGCAGCCACTGCTGTGTATGCCAGTCATTCCCCCGTCTGCTTTCAACCAGTCTCCTTCAGGCTGCGCTTTGGGACGTGTGAAGACCAGATATCCGCGAGACATTCCATCAACTCTTTCCCGAGAGGCTTCTTGTGAACAAAACCGAACTGATTGAGCACATCGCTACCAACGCCGACATCTCCAAGGCCGCTGCCGCGCGTGCCCTGGAATCCACGATCGAGGCCGTCAAGAAGACCCTGAAGAAGGGCGGCACTGTATCGCTCGTCGGTTTCGGCACTTTCGCAGTTGGCAAGCGGGCCGCTCGTACCGGTCGCAATCCCCGTACTGGCGATACGATTAAAATCAAAGCTGCTAAAGTTCCAAAGTTCCGTCCTGGCAAGGCATTGAAAGATGCCTTGAACTGAGGATCAGTTTAGGCGGGGTCCTTAGCTCAGTTGGTAGAGCGGCTCCTTTACACGGAGTAGGTCGGCGGTTCGAGACCGTCAGGACCCACCACCCACCGAACAAAGGCGAACGCAAGTTCGCCTTTTGTTTTTTGTCTTCTGAAAGATCGACCATGTTTGAATCCATCCGCAAGCACTCCAAGATCGTCATGATCTTATTGTTCTTGCTGATCATTCCATCGTTTGTGCTGGTAGGTATCGACAGCAACTACTTCTCTGAAAAGAGCCCGGTGGTTGCCCGCGTCGATGGCCACAAGATCAACCAAACCGATTGGGACAATGCTCATCGCATGGAAACCGACCGCATCCGCGCTCAGTCTCCCACGGTCGATCCGAAGCTGCTGGACTCGCCGCAGTCCCGCTATTCCACGCTGGAGCGCCTGGTGCGTGACCGCGTGCTGGCCGCAGCAGCCAAAGACATGCACCTTGTGACCAGCGATGCACGCCTGGCCCGCAGCCTGCAGGAGATCCCTGCCATCGCCGGCCTCAAGCGTGCTGACGGTACCCTCGACGCCGAGGCCTACCGCGCGCTGGTTGGAAGCCAGGGCCTCACGCCCGAAGGCTTCGAAGCCAACGTGCGCCGCGACCTGTCGGTCAACCAGGTCATGGGTGGCGTGATGAGTTCGGCCTTCGGTACCGATGCTCAGATCAAGCTGGCCCTGGACCCGCTGTACGAGCGGCGCGAAGTGCAGGTCGTGCGCTTCAAGGCCACAGACTTCGCATCCAAGGCAGAGCCTGCTGACGCGGACCTGGAGGCCTACTACAAGGCCCACACCGCGCAGTTCCAGCAAACCGAGCAGGCCGCCGTCGAATACGTGGTGCTCGACCTGGACAGCGTGCGTGCCGGCATCTCGCTGAGCGAAGACGACCTGCGCACGTACTACAAGGAAAATCTCACGCGCCTGTCGGGCAAGGAAGAGCGCCGCGCCAGCCACATCCTCATCAACGCATCCAAGGATGCCCCGGCAGCCGAGCGCGAAAAGGCCAAGGCCCGCGCAGAAGAACTGCTGGCCCAGGTGCGCAAGACGCCGTCGAGCTTTGCCGAAGTGGCCAAGAAATCGTCGGACGACAAGGGCTCTGCCGTCGCTGGCGGCGACCTGAACTTCTTCGGCCGCAATGCGATGGTCAAGCCGTTCGAAGACGCAGCGTTTGCGCTCAAGAAAGGCGAGATCAGCGATGTGGTCGAGTCGGACTTCGGCTACCACATCATCCAGCTGACCGACATCAAGACGCCCCGCCAGCCCACCTTCGAAGAACTGCGTCCATCGATGGAGGCCGAGCTCAAGCAGCAGCAGGCGCAAGCCAAGTTCGCGGAAGTGGCGGAGTCGTTTGCCAACGGCGTGTATGAACAAGCCGACAGCCTCAAGCCCGTGGCCGACAAGCTCAAGCTCAAGGTGCAGACCGCTACCGGCGTGACCCGCACGCCCATTCCTGGCGCCAAGGGCCCGCTGGCCAACAGCAAGTTTCTGGAAGCCCTGTTCTCCAACGACTCGGTGCAGAACAAGCGCAACACCGAGGCTTTGGAAGTCGGCACGAGCCAGATGGCTGCAGGCCGCATCACCACCTACACCCCTGCACGCACCCTGCCGCTCGACGAAGTGCGCGCACGCGTGAAGTCGCTGTTCATCGCGCAGCGCGCTGCCGAGCAAGCCCGCAAGGAAGGCGAAGCCAAGCTCGCCGCCTGGAAGGCCACCCCTGCTGCTGCCACCGGCCTGCCTGCCGCGGTGGAAATTTCGCGCGAGCAACCCCAGGGCCAATCGCGCCAGGTGATCGACGCCGCGCTGCGCACCCCTGCGGACGGCCTGCCTGGGTGGGCGGGTGTCGATCTGGGCGCCGAGGGCTACGCGGTGGTCAAGGTGAACCGCGTGGTGCCACGCCAGGCCCCCGACGCGCAGCGCGCCCAGCAAGAGCGCCAGCAGTATGTGCAGTGGTGGACCACGGCCGAAGGCCTGGCGTACTACGAACTCCTCAAGCAGCGCTTCAAGGTGCAGATCAAGGCACCGCGTCCGGAAACTACCGCGCAAGCAACTGCAGAAAATTGAACAGTTGGGCCCGGGACGTGAAAATCTCGGGCTATAATACGAAGCTACGGTGGCTGTAGCTCAGTTGGTAGAGTCCAGGATTGTGATTCCTGTTGTCGTGGGTTCGAGCCCCATCAGCCACCCCAGAATAGCGAAGCCGCTGCAACTTTCAAGGTTGCAGCGGCTTTTGTCTTTGGGCGGTTCGTTTAGGATTATTTTCCCGGGTCTTCCACGAAGTTTGTACGGATGGTCTCCCTGGCGGGAGCGGCAGCAAGCCAGGCCGATGATGCAGCGGTGTGTCGCGAACGATGAGGTTGTGGCCGGCGGCAATGCGTTACCACGGAGTGCCACTGAATGCCATGGACCCCGCGACGCGCAGAACGTTTGCGGTCAGCGTGACCTGAGCAGTCCCGCACATCGGCACGGCTTGCGGCAAGCGTGCAGTCACGCCCACGGGCGATGCGACGAGGAAGGGATGAGGGGCCAATGATTGGCCTGCCCGGAGGGACTCGAACCCCCGACCTATTGCTTAGAAGGCAATTGCTCTATCCGGTTGAGCTACGGGCAGATGGATGAATGGATGTCGGCCGCGGGGGGCCAAAGCGCTCGGCGCGGTACGGGCAATGAACTGAAACCGCCATTGCCGCACGCCGCTGCGCAACCCTGGATCATACCTGCGGCGGCTGTGCTTGTTGTCTTCATCGGGCGGCATTTGCGGGGTTGTAATGGCAAGTGGATCGCAGATGCGGGTATAACGGAGTGGCACCCCCATCGTGCGCCTGCCTGTTCTTCACTCCACTTCGCCCATGCCACACAGCGTCAATCTCATCAGCACCATTGCCGCTGCGCTCGGACTGGCGCTGGCATTGGGGTTCGTGGCGGCGCGGCTCAAGCTGCCTGCGCTGGTGGGTTACTTGCTGGCTGGGGTGGTGATCGGGCCGTACACGCCCGGTTTTGTGGCCGACATGGCCATGGCCAGTCAGTTGGCCGAAATCGGCGTGATGCTGCTGATGTTCGGTGTGGGGCTTCATTTTTCTTTTGGCGATCTGCTGGCGGTGCGCCGCATTGCGGTGCCCGGGGCGGTGGTGCAGATGATGGTGGCCACCGCGCTCGGCATGGCGCTGGCCGTGTGGTGGGGCTGGAGCTGGGGCGGTGCGCTGGTGTTCGGCCTGGCGCTGTCGGTGGCCAGCACGGTGGTGCTGCTGCGCGCGCTGGAGACGCTGGGAATTCTCGACAGCCATACCGGGCGCATCGCGGTGGGCTGGCTGGTGGTCGAAGACCTGGCCATGGTGTTGGTGCTGGTGCTCTTGCCGCCGTTGGCTGGCTCTTTGGGGGGCCATGGTGCCCAGGGCCAGGCTGTGGACGGCGCAGCGCTGTGGAAGACGCTGGGATGGACCTTGCTGCAGGTTGGTGGCTTTGTGGCGCTGATGCTGCTGGTGGGGCGGCGGCTGTTCCCCTGGGTGCTGTGGCAGGTGGCGCGCACCGGGTCGCGCGAGCTGTTCACGCTGTGCGTGGTGGCGGCTGCGGTCAGCATTGCGTTCGGGTCTGCTGCGCTGTTCGGCGTCTCGTTTGCGCTGGGGGCTTTCTTTGCGGGCATGGTGATGCGCGAGTCGGAGTTCAGCCACCGCGCCGCGGAGGAGTCATTACCGCTGCGCGACGCTTTCGCCGTGCTGTTCTTCGTCTCCGTGGGTATGCTGTTCAACCCATCTGTCCTGTGGGACAGGCCCGTGCAGGTGCTGGCCGTGGTGGCCATCATCATGCTGGGCAAGACGCTGGCCGCTGCCGCCCTGGTGCTGGCGTTTCGCTACCCGCTCAATACCGCGCTGACGGTCTCTGCCAGCCTGGCGCAGATCGGCGAGTTCTCTTTCATCCTGGTGGCGCTGGGTTCGTCGCTGGGGCTTTTGCCGGTCGAGGGAGCCAGCCTGGTGCTGGCGGGCGCCTTGATCTCGATGGCGTTGAACCCCATGCTGTTTCGTGCGATTGCGCCGCTGCAGGACTGGCTGCGTGCCCGCTCCGCGCTGGCGCGGCGGCTGGAGCAGCGGGACGACCCCTTGGCCGAGTTGCCCATGACCACCGATTCGCGCTACCTCGCGCGGCAGGTCGTGTTGGTCGGCTACGGCCGGGTAGGGCGCCGCGTGGCCGCCGCCCTGGCGGCCAACGACATTCCCTTTGTGGTGGCCGAGCAGAATCGCGAACTGGTGGAGTCGCTGCGCGAGTCCGGCGTGGCGGCTGTGTTCGGCGATGCGGTGGACCCAGCTGTGCTGATTCAGGCGCACATCGCCCGGGCGGCGATGCTGGTGATCGCCACGCCAGATACCTTGAATGTGCGGCAGATCATCAGTACGGCCCGCACGCTCAACCCGCACATCGAAACCGTCGTGCGCAGCCACAGCAGCGACGAGGCCCGCAGGCTCACGCAGGAGTGCGACAGCGCGGTCTTCCTGGCGGACGAGGCGCTGGCCCAGGCCATGTCGCGCTACGTCGTGGAGCGCACCGAGACGCGCCGTGCCCGAGCTACAGCGCCTGCCGCACTGCACAGTCGCACTTGAATTTGGCCTAAATACCGTGCTACCGCTGGGTGGGTGGCACTTTATTGCTATTTAATTGATAGCAATGACGTCCGCGCTGCCTCAGCGGGCCTGCTGAGCACCTCGCGCACACGGCCCGCCGTCCGGCCCGCCAACAGCTTGCGCTGCTTGTCCGCCATGGGCTTGGGCCTGAACAGCCTTTGTCCAGTGGCAGGCGTAGGCGCGGGAAGGGCGCGCTCCAGCAGGGTGCCATGCCTGCGCTGCAGGCGGCGCGCACAGCTTGCTGGTCGACGTGTCACGCGTATCTGCAGATGCATGGGCATGGGCATCGCAGTCTTGCGCCAAGCCTGCTGATTTACAGCGTGCGCCCCTGCAGCGCTGTCGGCGCCTCAGTCTGTCTCTTCGAACACCAGCGACGGATTGCTCATGATGCGCGCTGTCTGCCCCAACTCGTCGATCAGGCGGTTGGCGAAATAGCTGTTTTGCGTATCGGGCTCCAGCGCTGCCACCGCCAGGTTGGCACGCGGCTGGTTCAGCGGGATGTAGTAACTGCCAGCAGGCACGTCGATGGCGCTGCGCATGGGGGCGACCTGTACGCGGACGATGCCGGTGCCTCCGGCGATGGTGCCGATCACGTCTTGACGGTTACCAGACTCCCGCGACGTTTCGCGGTAGGTGTCGGCCAGTGCAGAGCCAGGTTCGGCCACGCGCATCACCTGCAGGCCCAGCAGTTTCAGGCGCTCGACGGCGGCGGTGGAGCTGGCCGACAGCCAATAGCCGCAGGGCCGGGCGCGGGTCTTGGTGGGGCGCAGCGTGAGGGACGAGTTCCACTCGACACGAATCGGCCGCGTGGCGCCTGTTTCGGGGTCGAGGAATTCCAGCTCGCGCTGGGTGGGTGTGGCGGCGGCCTCTATGACGACCTGGTCGCGGCAGGCCTGGGCGCTGATGTCGCGCGCCACGAAAGAGCGCACCTGCT
>Ga0209023_10005279_pt1 | contig 14215 bp, 14 predicted proteins | sample LakOneMetagenome_FD_187468 | JGI IMG/M metagenome (GOLD analysis project Ga0209023, IMG submission 187468) | Freshwater and sediment microbial communities from Lake Erie, Canada (SPAdes) (version 2) | ecosystem: Environmental > Aquatic > Freshwater > Lentic | place: Lake Erie, Canada...
CGCGAAGGATAACGGATAAGACTTCATGTTCACGTCGACTCAGCGGGCGACCTTGTTTGAAAGAGGAGCAAGTCACGGCGACACTCCTGGAAATTTGTCTTTAATGAACGCAGTGCCAAGACGCGGAATACCATCAACCATAGCTCCCCGAATTGTTACCCATTCCCCTCTCACAACACGACAGCACCGCCTTCCGCCAAGGGTGTTGACAACGCAAGACGAGCCGATCATCCCGCAGCGCGGCCCCAAGAACATCAAGGGCGGCGACAAGCTGCGCTACGTGGCGAGCGGACCTGCGCCCTACGACACCAATTCCGCCGTCTCGCCGTGCGGTGGCAACGCCACCTCGACATCCACCAGCGTCTGCTCACTCTCGGTTGCGCCCTGATTTTCTACCGGTTGATCAAGGAGCTGCGGAAATCGCGATAGGAGCTATTAGGGAAGACTTTGAAAGACATCTCGCCAAGGTTCGACGACACGCGACAGTGCACTTTCAGGGTATTGGACAGCGAGTTCGAGAGCAGGCCGTAAAAGGTTTTTTGTGAGCCTAAGCCGAAGAATCTCGGGAGCCGAAAGGTGCTTCCAGTCCCGTACGACACTAACGGCCTCGTCCAAGCTAACCGGGAACTGCTCGATCATTAGGCCAGCAATATAACCCAAACTAATCACCGGAAAACGATCGGAAGGCGGTCGATATTTCAGCAAACTGGCACAAAGACGTATTCGGTAAGACGTAGCCTCTAATTCACCGCGCCACTTCAGATCCCCGAATGCACCGACAGATACGGCTGACGAAAGTAGGTAGTCTTCAGCCTCTGAAAAGAGTCGCAGCATGGCATCATCAAACGCGCAACCCTTGTCACCTTGCTCGGAAATGTGGTCAAAAAATACCCCACATAGCAGTCTCCATTCGTGGCGTAAAATGGCGGAGCGAGGTGGACATTTACAAGAAAGCATTCGAGCCAGTTCGGGCAACTCCAAAGAAATGAGTTCGGTAAAGTTACTCATGGAAAGTGAATTCCCGCCTCAACAAAGGCCGTCCTGCCGATTTCCAGGCTCGCATCTGATGGCAAATAATGTCCGCTATTGTTATTTAGCTCCATACCAAAATATCCGGCTCGCGAATCACCACCAATTTCTGCCTCTCCCGCCGCACGTACGGGCGCACCCCCGGACGGGGACGGAATGCTTGATCTCAGTTGTCGAAACGTTTTTCGGGATCACTAGTAACCTACCATCCTCGGTAACTGCCCACTTAATCGTCCCACTATTAATGATGGTATCGAAGTAGCGGGAAAGTCAACGACCTCATCGTGCACTGCGCCGGCGGCCGGACAACTCTCTACAGTGACGTCAGCGGCGGCAAGTACGGCCAGGCGACAGTCCTGCACCCGGATAGCCCCGACTGGGCGCACGCCACCGTCCTCACAAGCGGCGAGTACGGCAAGGCAGGAAACTGGGATCTATTGATCTGCTGGGTCGACGGTGAAGTGGACAGCTACCCCGACACCAGCACCACTGGGCTTGGCAAGGAAAAGCGCATGATCAACCAGAGTTCCCTCAAGGCGAAGACGATCGCCATCACCACGGGCCGCTTTACCGGTAACGCTTTCGTTGACGACCTGGTGGTCAAGTGGGACAACGGCTCCATCACCCAGTACTCAGACACCACTTTTGAGAAGCTGGGCACGGCGAAGTACCTGGTGCCGAAGGGTTAGTTCCTCACGATTCAGCCTGATCGGCGGTGCGGTTCCACCGGGCCCAGAGCGACAGGACACTGAGGACCAGCGCAAAACCGAAACCGATGTCCTCGACGGGGGCATAGGCGACCCGGAAGCCGACAATCGCTTCCGGGTCGTAGCGCACGATCTGCCTACTGGTCAAAACACCGTTGCTGACCAGCTGGAAACCAATGATGAGCGCATAGCTGAGCCAGAAGGCGCCGGTACGCACGAGCTTGGTTCGCAGTACCCACAAGTCGAGCGCGACTGCCAGCACCAGGCCAGTCACCACGGCCGCCGTATAGGTCACCGGTCCCGCCGTCGGCGCAGAGTCTGCCGGACCGCTTCGTAGCCCAGGATCGCGCAGACCGGCACGACGAGGAAGAACAGCGTCTCCTCCAACGGGAGCCGCCCGAACAGCCGGATGCCGGTCGACTGCTGGGGGTCAACCGACCAGTGGCCCGCGGCGAGCGCCGCCACATCCCATGCGCTGAACACGAGCGCGACGGGTATCACGGTCATCAACAGCCGGCGCCACTGGCGCAGCACACCGACCCGCAGGACGGGTTCGAGCCAGAGTGCAGCCGTCAGGCAGCCGGCGAGGACCAGCAGGTAGGCGTACCGCATGGGTTAGAGCAGGGCCTGGGCCCGGCGCTTGACCTCGGTGGGTGAGTGGGCCATCGCGGCAGCCGGATATCCCCCCGAAAGGGACTCATCGGGCAAAAGTAGCCACTCCATCGCTTCCTCGTCGTTGAACCCTGCGTCGCGCAGCAGGTTCAGGACGCCCGGCAGGTGGGTCACCGCCATGTCGTTGGCGACCAGCTCGGCCGGCATGCGCAGCACACCGTTGCGGCGGATCGCCAGGATCTGGCCTTCGTTGAGCATCTGCCTGATCTTGCTGATCGACAGGTCCAGCTTTTCGGCGACGTCGGGCAGGGTCACCCACGCGGTCGGGGTTACCCCGGAGACTGATTCATCCACGCCGCTCAGGGTGCCATGACCACCACCGGCCGCCAGCACAGGGATCCGAACGGAGATGGCAGTGGCAATGTGGCGAGCGGTATGCCGAGAGGCCGAGGGCGTGTGGCGGTCGGTGCGGTACGACCTGAGTAGGCGTCGGGCCGGGACGGCGGCACGGCAGTTCGCCCTGATTGTCGGCGGGACGGCGATCGTGGCCGGGGCGAGCGCTTTCGCGCTGGTACGGAGCGCCGAGCGGCCCGGCCACTCCCCTGCATCCGCGTTGCCGGGGGCGAGTGGGAGTCCGACTCCGGACGGGTCGGCCGGGTTGGCCTCCGCGGAGGTCACCACGACGCCGCCGTCGGCGAGCCCGTCGGCGAGCACGTCCGCCTCCCCGTCAACAACTGTCGTTCTGCCCGTGTTGCAGGGGCGTCCGCTGCCAATTGCGCCGCCGGCACCCGATCAACCTGCACCGACAGCCACAGCGGATCCAGAGCCGTCGATAGAGCCGTCGGATGAGCCCACTGATCCTCAGGCCACGCCGAGTGAGACGATTGATCCCACGCCGACGGATGACATCACGCCGCAGTGGCCCCGGCGTCCCCGTCGCCCGAGAAACAGCGGCTGACCAGGGATAAGTCGGTCTTTACGGAAGTTACGGACATTCCGGCGAGTACCCCCGGAGGGTTAGCTGTGGCATCCTGAGCTGCGCCTGCCTCCCCGGAGCCGCCCCCATATCCCCCTAGACTCTGCTGCCGATGGACACTCAAGTCGCTGACCCACTGCTCGGAACAATGGTCGACGGTCGCTATCGCGTCCGTGGGCGGGTGGCGCGTGGCGGAATGGCCACCGTCTACACCGCCATAGATGAACGCCTGGAGCGCGTCGTCGCACTGAAGATCATCCAACCCGACCAGGCAGACGACCCGTCGTTCCTCGACCGGTTCACGCACGAGGCGAAGACCATCGCCCGGCTGACCCACCCCAACGTTGTCGCCGTCTACGACCAGGGCCAGCACGAAGGCCGGCCGTACCTGGTGATGGAGTACGTCCGCGGCCGTACCCTGCGCGAGGTCCTCGCCGAGCGGCGCCGGCTCGACCCGGTGGAAGCGCTCGCCGTCGCCGAGCAGGTGCTGGCGGCGCTCGCTGCCGCCCACCGCGCCGGCCTGGTCCACCGCGATGTCAAGCCCGAGAACATCCTCGTCGCCGAAGCGCCCCACGGCGGGCCCGGACGGCTCGTTGACGCGGTCGTGAAGGTGGCCGACTTTGGGCTGGCCAGCGCGGTGGAGGCCAGCGCCGACGACCCGGGCGCGCTGATGGCCACCGTCGCGTACGTGGCGCCGGAGCTGGTGTCCGAGGGCACCGCCGACGCGCGCGCCGACGTCTACTCCGCTGGCATCGTGCTGTTCGAGATGCTGACCGGGCGGGTTCCGTACGACGGTGCTCGGCCGGTCGATGTGGCCTGGCAGCACGTGGACAGTGATGTCCCGGCGCCGTCGCGGTTCGTGCCGCAGATCCCCGGCTCGGTGGACGACCTGGTGGTTCAGGCGACCCGACGCAGCGTCGACAGCCGGCCCAGCGACGCCGGTGCGATGCTCACCGAGGTCAGTCAGTTGCGCGAGCGCCTCGGTTCACTGACCGCCACGATGCGCTCGTCGGCCGAGCGGACCATGGTCGTACCGCCGGTGTCGCCCACCCGGCAACCACAGTGGGCGGCCGGCGCGCGGGCCAGCCGGGCACGGCGCGCGGCGACTGACCAACAGTCGGGTGGTCTCGTCGGCTTGCGCGAACGCGCTGCAGCCCTCGGCGCGAATGCGCTGAGCTGGACCCAGCAGCACTTCCCGGCCCTGCCCCAGGCGTTCGAGCGGCACCGCCGCGCTCTGGTCCCGGCCCTGTCCGCGGCGATGGTCCTGCTGCTCGTCGGTACGGTCTGGTGGTTTGCCTCCGGCCGCTACACCGACGCGCCGGAGCTGGTGAACCTCGACCAGGCGGTCGCGGCGCAGCGGGCCAGGGACGCCGGTCTCACCCTGCATGAGGCGGCTGCCCGCTACGACGAGAGCGTCGCCAAGGGTGTGGTGCTCAGCCAGCAGCCGGCGGCCAGCGGCGATGTCGTTCGGGGCGGCACGATCACCGTGGTGCTGTCGCTGGGTCCGGAGCGTCTACCGGTGCCGGACATCGCCGGCAAGACGTTCGAGATGGCCAAGTCCGAGTTGGAGTCGCTGCGGTTGGTGGCCAAGCGCGGCACGGACAAGTACCACGACATGATGCCCGCGGGCGTGGTCGTCGGGACCACACCGGAGATCGGCACCGCGGTGAAGCCGGGCGCGACCGTCACGGTCGTGGTCAGCAAGGGTAAGGCGCCCATCACGGTGCCCCGGGTGATCGGGCAGCTGATCACGACGGCCCGCCCGGCGCTGGAGGCACTGGGGCTGGTCGTGCTGCCGGAGCCGACCAAGAGCGACCGACCGTTGGGCGAGATCCTCGACCAGAGCCTCACCGACGGTACCGGTGTGGAGCGCGGCGTGCAGATCACGCTGAAGGTGAGCGAGGGCCCGCCGGCTGTGCCAATGCCGCGGGTAGTGGATCGGACCTGCGAGGACGGCAAGGACGCGCTGGCTGCGGTCGGGCTGAAGGTGCGGGTGTTGTACCGGGCGTCCGGCTACATCCGGGCCCAGGAACCCATCGAGGGCACGGCCGTTGCGCCCGGCACCGAGGTGAAGATCGCATGCTTCTGACCTCTGATAATCGGCCGGTGGGCGCGCACGCGCCCACCTCCGGTGGGCTGGCCAAGGCCGCGTTGCCGTACGTGGATGCCGCGCAGGCACGCGCGGTGCAGGTCTACGTCGGCAACCCGCGCGGTTGGGCGCTGCCCGACGGCGACCCCGGCCAGGACGAACTGTTCGCCAAGGGCTGCGCGGACCGGGGTATTCCGGCGTACATCCACGCCTCGCTGCTGGTCAATCTCGGATCGCCGACGGCGGCGACCGTGACCAACTCGACGGCGACGCTGGAGCATGCGCTGCGCCGCGGCGGGATGATCGGCGCCACTGGGGTGGTGTACCACGCCGGTAGCGCGGTCGATGCCAGCTACACCGACACCGCGCTGCGGCAGGTCCGGGAGGCGCTGCTACCGCTGCTGGACGCTGCCGCGGCCGCAGGTGGGCCGAAGTTGCTGGTGGAGCCGAGCGCGGGCGGCGGGCGGTCGCTGGCCGCGCGGGTCGAGGACCTCGGCCCGTACTTCGCCGCTGTTGATCATCACCCGTGGCTGGGCGTCTGCTTCGATACCTGCCATGCCTGGGCGGCCGGGCACGATCTGGCTCAGCCGGGTGGGATGGCCGCAACGCTGGACACCCTGACGACGGCGGTGGGACCGGATCGACTGTGGCTGATCCACGCCAACGACTCCAAGGACGCCTGCGGCTCCCGCCGGGACCGGCACGAGACGATCGGCGCCGGCACGATCGGCGAGCCGGCGTTCGCTGAGCTGATGGCGCATCCGACCACCGCCGGGGTGCCGCTGATCGTAGAGACCCCGTCGACGGGTCATGCCGGCCACGCCGCCGACATCGCCACGCTGCAGCGCCTGACCGACGTCTGAGTGCCTGGGCTGGGCATTCAGCCGACGAATATCTCCCCGTCGGCCCGGCGCAGGACCGATTATCCGTACGATCCGGACATGGCAGGCAGCGACACGGCCGCGGCTAAACCGGCGAAACGTCAGATATAGGTCGTACGATTCGCCCGACAGCGGAGCACGGCGGAGCGGGAGCCCATGCACGGCATCATGTTCACCCAGCTAGAGAAGTACGTCTGCGACACCATGGGCGTCGAGGTGTGGCAGAGCGTCCTCAAGGAGGCCGGCCGGACCGCCGGCACGGTCTTCCTGGAGGACAGCGAGTACGTCGACGGCGACCTGCTGGGCCTGATCAGTGCCACCACCCTGGTCACCAACCGCACCGCCGACGACATTCTGCAAGCCCTCGGCACCTTCCTGGTTCCCGACCTGATCCGGACCTACCAGAGCGCGATCGATCCGACCTGGCGCAGCCTGGACCTCTTCGAGAACACCGAGAACAAGATCCACACTGCGGTCCGGAGTCGCAACCCGGGCGCGAGCCCGCCGATGCTGGCGATGACCAGGGTCTCGCCCACCCAGGTCAACCTGATCTACTCCTCACCCCGCCAACTGTGCGCCATCGCCAAAGGCATCGCACACGGTGTGGCCAGGCACTACAGCGAAGAGATCACGATCACCGAGACGGCGTGCATGCACCACGGCGCGGCAGACTGCCGGATCAGCTTCGTCCTCCTACAGCCATGAAAGACCGGCGGTGGCGCCACTTCATGCAGATGCCGCCAGTTTCACGATCCACTATGGGCTGAGTGCGACCACTGAGGAAGGCTCGCGTTGACTGTGTCACCGCACCTTCAGGAGTTGGTACATGCGCCCACGTTTCCGGGTTGCGATGATCGCCGCCGCAGCGATCATCGCCGCCACCCTCACCCCCACCACTGCGCAGGCCGCGCCCGCGCCGGCCAGCGCCACCACTGACGCCCGGACCGGCCTCGTCACCGGCGCCACCGGTACGGCGTCCGGCTTCGCCACCCCCAAGAAACTCAGCAAGGCCCAGCGGCTGTCCTCCGCCTGGTCGGGCTGGGAGTCCCAGGGCGGCATCGGTACGTCCGAGCCGGCCGTCGCATCCTGGGCCAGCGGTCGCCTCGACGTCTTCGTCCGCGGCACCGACAACGCCCTCTGGCACAAGTGGTACAACGGCAGCTGGTCCGGCTGGGAGTCCCTCGGCGGCTACCTCACCTCCGCACCCGCCGCCGTGTCCTGGGGCAACGGCCGACTTGACGTCTTCGTCCGCGGCGGCGACAACGCGCTGTGGCACAAATGGTTCAGCGGCAGCTGGTCCGGCTGGGAGTCCCTCGGCGGCACCCTCACCTCCGCCCCGGCGGTCTCCTCCTGGAACAACGGCCGGCTGGACGTGTTCGGCCTCGGCGCCGACTCAGCGGTGTGGCACAAGTGGTTCAGCGGCGGCTGGTCCAACTGGGAGTCCCTGGGCGGCGTCGGCACCTCGATGCCGGCGGCGGTGTCCTGGGGTAACAACCGGATCGACATGTTCGTCCGCGGTACCGACAACGCGCTGTACCACAAGTGGTGGGACGGCGTGCGCTGGAACGGTTACGAGAGCCTGGGCGGCTACCTCACCTCCGGCCCCGGCGCGTCGTCGTGGGGCGCCAACCGCCTGGACGTCTTCGTCCGCGGCGGCGACAACGCCCTGTACCACCGCTGGTGGGACGGAGCGAGCTGGAAGGGTTACGAGTCGCTCGGCGGCGGCCTGACCAGCGGCCCGGCTGCGGTCTCGTGGGCGTTCGGACGGGTGGATGTCTTCGCCCTCGGCAACGACAGCGCCGTCTGGCACAAGTGGTACAACTAACCTGCAAGCGGCACAGCTAGCCTGCACGGCCGCCAGCGACTGGGCGGCCGCACCGGCGACGGGGTAGCGAAACGCGATATTCCACCAGAGCATTTTTATGCCAATGTGGAATATTGCGTTTCACCGACTATCTCCTACGGACAAACCACAGGCGGGGTCACACCAGCCTTCGCGCTGGCACGAGACCGGCACCCCGGCCGCCTGCGCGGCCGGCCTAACGGCTCAGTAGGTCGCTCAACACCGCTGCGGCGCGCTCAACACCGTGATCGTCCACGTCGTAGTGGGTGACCAGGCGGGCGATCCGCGGCCCGAGGACCGAGATCAGCACACCCCGCTCGCGGGCGGCGGCGGCCAGCGTTCGCGCGTCCATGCTGGCGGTCGAGAGGTCCAGCGGTACCAGGTTGGTCCGGACCTCACCGGCCACGACACCGTGCAGTGAGAGCACCCGGGCCAGCGCGGCAGCCCGCTCATGGTCGTCAGCCAACCGGGCGATGTGATGCTCCAGGGCGTAGCTGCCGGCGGCGGCCAGGATGCCGACCTGACGCATGCCGCCCCCCATCCGCTTGCGGATCCAGCGGGCCCGCTCGGCCTGCTCGGCACTGCACAGCACGACCGAGCCGGCCGGGGCACCCAGGCCCTTGGACAGGCAGACGGACATGGTGTCGAAGAGGCGGCCGTACTCGGCCAGCGGGACACCATCGGCGACGTGCGCGTGCCAGATCCGGGCACCGTCGCAGTGCAACGCCACCTCGGCCTCATCGGCGACCGCCCGCAGCGTGCGCAAGGTGGACAGTGGGATGACCGCGCCGCCGGCCCGATTGTGGGTCTGCTCGACCGCGATCGCCCTGGTCGGTACGGCGAAGTAGCCGTCGGGGCGCACCATCGCCGCCACCGCCGCCGGGTTGATCTCCGCGCCGACGGCCGGCCAGGTACGCGACGAGATCCCCCCGTACGCCGCCGCCGCACCGATCTCGTAGGTCACGATGTGCGCGTCGGCGTCGCAGAGCAGTTCGTTCGCCGGCGGTACCAGCAACTGCAGGGCGATCTGGTTGGCCATCGAGCCGGTGGGCGCCCACAGGGCGGCCTCGTGGCCGAACATGGCAGCCACCTTGGCCTCCAGCGCCGCCACGGTGGGGTCTTCGCCGTATACGTCGTCGCCGACCTCCGCCGCCGCCATCACCGCGCGCATCTGCGCGGTGGGCTGGGTAACAGTGTCCGAACGCAGATCCACAAAGTCAGCCACGAAGCATCTCCGCCACCAGGAAGGCCAGCTCCAGCGACTGCTGAGTGTTCAGCCGCGGGTCACAGGCGGTCTCGTACCGGTCGGGTAGGTCCACGTCCTCGATGGCCTGGGCGCCGCCGAGGCACTCGGTGACGTCCTCGCCGGTCAGCTCGACGTGCAGGCCGCCGGGGTGGGTGCCGAGGCTGCGGTGGACCTCGAAGTAGCCGAGCACCTCGTCCACGATCCGGTCGAAGTGCCTGGTCTTGTAGCCGTTGGACGACTCCTGGGTGTTGCCGTGCATCGGGTCGCACTGCCACACGACCTTGTGCCCGGCGGCAGTGACGGCAGCCACGATGGGGCCCAGACTGTCGCGGACCTTGTGGTTGCCCATCCGGGAAATCAGCGTCAGCCGGCCCGGGATGTTGTCCGGGTTGAGCTGCTCACACAGCCGAACCGCGTCGGCCGGCGCCAGCGCCGGCGAGATCTTGACGCCGATCGGGTTGGCGATGCGGGACAGGAAGTCCAGGTGCGCGCCGTCGAGCTGGCGGGTGCGTTCGCCCACCCACAGGAAGTGGGCCGACAGCCCGTACGCGCGGTTGTCGTCGATCCGGGTCAGTGCGCGGTCGTACTCCAGCGCCAGCGCCTCGTGCGAGCTGTAGAGGGTGACCTTGCGCAGGGCGTCGTCCTCGGTCATGCCGCAGGCGCGGATGAAGGCGAGCGCCCGGTCGATTTCGCGCCCGATCGCCTCGTAGCGTTCGCCGGCGGCGGAGGTGCGGACGAAGTCCTTGTTCCAGTCGTGCACGGCGTGCAGGTCGGCGAGGCCGCCGCCGAGGTAGGCACGCATCATGTTCATCGCGGCGGCGGCGTTGGCGTAGGCGCGGATCATCCGGCGCGGGTCGGCGATGCGCGCCTCCGGGTCGGCCTTGATCGAGTTGATCATGTCGCCGCGGTAGGACGGCAGGCCGATCGCGTCGATGGCGGCGGAGCGGGGCTTGGTGTACTGGCCGGCGAACCGGCCCACCTTGATGACCGGGACCGAGGCGCCGTAGGTGAGCACGACCGCCATCTGGAGCAGGGTGCGGCCGTTGGCGAGCAGGTGGGCTTCGGTGTTGTCGGCGAAGGTCTCCGCGCAGTCCCCGCCGACCAGCACGAACGCCTGGCCCTCGCAGGCCAGGGCGAGCTGGGCGCGCAGCTGGTCAACCTCGTACGGGGCGACGATCGCCGGTACCTGCTCGAGGACGGCGCTGACCTCGGACACCACGTCCAGGTCCGGCCAGGGTGGGGTCTGGGCCCGGGGCAGGTCCCGCCACCGGTCGAGCCCCAGCGCCAGGTACTGCTCATCATCAGCGCGCACTGCGCCGATCCCGCCGCCGCCCGCGCCATCGCGTAGCTGGTGCCATTCTTGCCGCATGCGGCTCAGCCTACGGCGTCGATCAAGTCCGATTCACCAGGCGTCAGGCGTTCTGCGCGGCCAGCTCCCGGGCGCGATCGCGGGCCGCTTCCAGCGCGGCGAGCATGGCGGCCCGTACGCCGTGGTTCTCCAGCTCACGGATGGCGGCGATGGTGGTGCCGGCCGGTGAGGTGACTGCTTCGCGCAGGGCGACGGGGTGCTCGCCGGAGTCACGCAGCATGATCGCCGAGCCGATCGCGGTCTGCACGATGAGGTCGCGGGCGACCTGGCGGGGCAGACCGAGCAGGATCCCGGCATCGATCATGGCCTCGACCAGCAGGTAGAAGTAGGCGGGGCCGGAGCCGGACAGGGCGGTGACGGCGTCCTGCTGCGACTCGGGCACCCGCAGGGTGCGGCCCAACGGGCGGAACAGTTCCTCGGCGAGCGCCAGGTGGGCACCGGTGGCGTGCTCACCGGCGGAGATCGCGGTCATCGCCTCGTCGACCAGGGCCGGGGTGTTGGTCATCACCCGGATGACCGGGGTGCCGGCCGGGAGCCGCTTGGCGAAGAAGCTGGTCGGCAGGCCCGCACACATGGAGATGATCAGCTTCTCCGGGGGCACGACGCCGCCGATCTCGGCGAGCAGGACATCGGCGTCCTGCGGCTTCACCGAGATGACCACGACGTCGGCTTCCAGGACGGCGGTGCGGTTGTCGACGACGCGCAGCCCGTACCGCTCGGTGAGTTCCTGGGCGCGCTCGGGGCGGCGGGCGGTCGCGAGCAGTGCGGTGGCCGGCCAGCCCGCGCGTTGGAGGCCGGAGAGCATCAGTTCACCGATCTTGCCGGCGCCGATCACCGCAACGCTGTGTACGTCAGGACTCATCGTCATACCCTCTCAGCTGCCGAAGAAGACTTCGGCTTCGGCGTAGCGCTCGACCGGGACGGTCTTGAGTGTGCCGGTTCCCTCGTGCAGCGGGACGGGAATTATGTCGGTGCCGCGCAGGGCCATCATCGTCCCGTACTCGCCGTTGTGCACGGCGTCGATGGCCCGCAGCCCGAACCGGGTGGCCAGGACCCGATCGAACGCGGTGGGGGTGCCGCCGCGCTGGATGTGACCGAGCACGACCGTACGGGCTTCCTTGCCGGTGCTGTGTTCGAGCTGTTCGGCCAGCCACTGGCCGATGCCGCCGAGCCGGACGTGCCCGAACGCGTCCAGCTGCTTCTCCTGGGTGACCATCTGCCCGGCGAGCGGCTGGGCACCTTCGGCGACCACGACGATGGCGGCGTACTCGCTGGTGAAGCGCTGCCGGACGTAGGTGGCGACCTGCTCCACATCGAAGGGTCGTTCGGGGAGCAGGATGACGTTGGCGCCGCCGGCCAGGCCGGCGTGCAGCGCGATCCAGCCGGCGTGCCGGCCCATCACCTCCACGACCAGGGTGCGGTGGTGGCTTTCGGCGGTGGTGTGCAGCCGGTCGATGGCCTCCATCGCGATGTTCACCGCGGTGTCGAAGCCGAAGGTGTAGTCGGTGCCGGACAGGTCGTTGTCGATGGTCTTGGGGACACCGACCACATTGACGCCGAGTTCGTGCAGGCGGGTGGCCACGCCGAGGGTGTCCTCGCCGCCGATCGCGATCAGGGCGTCGATGCCCTGCTGGGCCAGGTTGGTCTTGATCCGCTCCACGCCGTCGTCAACGGTGAACGGGTTGGTCCGGGATGAGCCGAGGATGGTGCCGCCGCGGGGCAGGATGCCGCGGACCTCGGCGATGCCCAGCGGCCGGCTGATCCCGTCGAGCGGGCCGCGCCAGCCGTCCCGGAAGCCGACCAGCTCGTGTGAGTAGGTGCCGACGCCCTTGCGGACGACGGCCCGGATGACCGCGTTGAGCCCGGGGCAGTCGCCGCCGCCGGTAAGTACACCAATACGCATGGATCCGCCCTCAGTCGGTGACGGCCCTATCGTAGGACCGCCACCTGCCCAAAAGGTCTTATAACCCACCCATGGTGCGCCAGCGGGCCAGGTTGTGCCGGGCATCGACGAGCGCGTCGTGACGCCCCTCCATGGTCGGCAGCTCGGGGCGGCCGTGCTCGTCCCAGAGCTGGCGCAGGTCCTTGGTGAAGCGGGGGATCTCCCGGGGCAGGGCCGGCATGGCTCCCCAGAGCTGGGCGAGGGCGACGTGGTCGTAGGCGGCGTACCAGGCCCACAGTTCGATCGACTCGCCCGGCTGCTCGCGCAGCGGGGCGGTCAGGAACTCGTACAGGTCGTCGCGGATGCGCTCGCGGGACCGCCAGCTCTTGTCCGCTGGCGAGGGCAGCTTGTCCAGGACATTGCGCCGCACCCAGGGCACCGCACGCGAATCATCGAACTCGGTGGATACCGCATAGAACTCGCGGCCGGCCTCATCGACGACACCGATGGACACCAGGTCGACCAATCGGCCATCCTCGATGAACTCGCAGTCGTAGAAGTAACGGATAGTCATCGCCGTCATCCTGCCTGATCGGCCACCGGCCATGCCAGCAGGCTCAGCCGGGCGGCAGCACGTCCCCCCAGGGCGACCGATGCCGCGGCCAGCACCGATCCGACATGATGGACGGCGCACCCATCGAGCGGCAATGGCGCGCATGTCACAGAATCAGGGGCCGATGAACCCTTCCCGCCAGGGCAGCGGGATCATCGACGGCGCGACATGCGAGGTCCGGCGACCAGCGGGCGCACAGAACCAGGCGCACAATGACCAACATCGATGCATTTGGCCTCAGCGAACCGGTCAGGCCCGGCGACGGAATGGTCATGAGCGGCTCAGCCGTGCTACTGATAGGCGGCCATGCCTTCGGGCGATATGCGGCACGGCCCGCACCGATGAGTCCAACCGGGGAGGGGCGCACGTGGAGGTACGGCTACCGAGCAGTAGTGACTCGCTCAGCGAGGTCACGATGTTCGCCGGACTAGAGGCAGAGGTACGCCAGCGAGTCATCGCCGCCGCGGTACCGCGCACGTACAAGCGTGGCCAACTGCTGTTCGTCGAGAACGATCCCGGCGATTCGCTCATTGTGCTCAAGCGCGGCGCAGTGGCGGTCTTCCGCACCTCCGCCACCGGCGAGCGTGCCCTACTGGCTGTGTCGCGGCCGCCGGACGTACTGGGCGACGTGTCGCTGTTGGACGGATCTGCCCGATCGGCGTCCGCCGAGGCGATCGAGAACACCCACGCCCTGGCGCTGTCCCGGGCGGCCTTCATGGAGCTGGTCCACTCCAATCCCCGCATTCTGGACGCGGTGATGCGCTCCCTCGGTGGGCTGATCCGCCGCCTCACCGACCAGAACGCCGACCACGTCTTCCTCGACCTGCCCGGCCGCGTCGCCAAGACGCTCGTCCGGCTGGCCGGCGACACCCAGGCAACGATGATCACCATCGAGCTGAACCAGAGTCAGTTGGCGGAGATGGCTGGCGGCTCCCGCCAGAGCGTCAACCAGGCCATCGGCTCGTTCG